>Ga0116227_10000650_pt1 | contig 70155 bp, 65 predicted proteins | sample S1TSphgellanicum_FD_89693 | JGI IMG/M metagenome (GOLD analysis project Ga0116227, IMG submission 89693) | Host-associated microbial communities from peat moss isolated from Minnesota, USA - S1T2_Fb - Sphagnum magellanicum MG | ecosystem: Host-associated > Plants > Peat moss > Unclassified... | reverse complement strand
TGTTCGCCGATCAGCATGCCGTAGTTACGGCGGATGTAGTTGACGATGGCTTCGTCGAACTTGTCGCCGCCGACGCGCACCGAGCCTTTGTACACGATGCCGCCGAGCGAGATCACGCCGACTTCCGTGGTGCCGCCGCCGATGTCGACCACCATCGAGCCGGTGGCTTCCGACACCGGCAGGCCGGCGCCGATTGCGGCGGCCATGGGTTCTTCGATGAGGTAAACCTGCGAGGCGCCTGCGCCGTGAGCCGCTTCCTTGATGGCGCGGCGTTCCACCTGGGTGGAACCGCACGGCACGCAGATGATGATGCGCGGCGACGGCGAGAACATGCGCGATTCGTGAGCTGTCTTGATGAACTGCTTGATCATCTGCTCAGTGACGGTGAAGTCGGCGATCACGCCGTCTTTCATCGGGCGGATGGCCTCGATGTTACCGGGCACCTTGCCAAGCATCTGCTTGGCTTCCTTGCCGACTGCCTGGATGGTCTTCTTGCCGTTGGGACCGCCTTCCTGGCGGATCGACACCACTGACGGTTCGTCGAGAACGATACCTTTGCCACGCATGTAGATGAGCGTGTTGGCGGTTCCGAGGTCAATCGCCAGATCGTTGGAGAAGTAGCTGCGCAAAAAACCGAACATTCAAAATCCTGTCTCGCTTGGGGCCTGGCCTCGCATCGCACCGAATGCGCAGGGCGGCAGCGGAAAAAATAACAGCTTCAACCGGGCGGATGCTGCGCCACAGAGGCTTGAAGCTGCGAGGGAATCTACCGGAGGCCGGAACATGGTCAGGCATCTATCTCTGGATCATTTGCTGCAAATGACCAGAAAGCCCTTGGTAAGTCGGTCCGGGTTTGGGTCGAACGCGTAATGATACCTTATAATTTTGAATGATTTGAAGGAAACGGATGGCACTTTTTGCCACCGCTGGCCCCTTTTTCGAGGGGCTCCTCCAGTGTCGTAACCCGCTGTCACAGCATTGTTTTTCCCACCCTGTGACGGTCCACCACATTTTCCGGTGACTGCATGGCTCTGACCCTGACCGATGTTAAGCGCATCGCGCATCTTGCGCGGCTCGAACTGGCCGACGCCGAAGCTGAGCATACGCTCGCCCAGCTCAATGATTTTTTCGGCCTTGTCGAGCAGATGCAGGCCGTCGACACCAAGGGCATTGAACCGCTCGCCCATCCGATCGAGCAGATCGAAGATGTTGCACTGCGTCTGCGCGAAGACGCAGTGACGGAAATCGTGCAGCGCGACGAATTCCAGCGCCCTGCGCCTGCCGTGCAGGACGGGCTGTACCTGGTGCCGAAGGTCATTGAATAAGAATATGGATCCGGCGCGCAGTGCCCTGGGGGCTGCGCGTCCCGTTCTTCAGGAAAAACGCAATGCATGAAAAAAGCTTGACCGAACTGCGTGCCGCCCTCGCTGCGAAGAAATGCTCCGCAGTCGAACTGGCGCAGCTCTATCTGAAGCGGATCGACGCAGCCAAAAGCCTGAACGCCTTCGTGCAGGTCGACGCCGATCTGACGCTCGAGCAGGCCAAAGCCGCCGACGCGTTGCTTCACACCGGCCACGCCGGTCCGCTGGTCGGCCTGCCGATCGCCCACAAGGACGTGTTCGTGACGCGCGGCTGGCGCGCCACCGCCGGCTCGAAGATGCTCGCCAATTACACGAGCCCGTTCGACGCAACGGTGGTCGAGCGTCTGAAGCGCGCCGGCATGGTGTGCGTCGGCAAGACCAACATGGACGAGTTCGCGATGGGCTCGTCCAATGAGAACTCGTACTTCGGCCCGGTGCAGAACCCGTGGGACACGAAGGCGGTGCCCGGCGGTTCGTCGGGCGGTTCCGCCGCGGCCGTGGCCGCGCGTCTCGCGCCCGCTGCAACCGGTACGGATACCGGCGGCTCGATCCGCCAGCCGGCCTCGTTCTCGGGCATTACGGGCATCAAGCCCACGTATGGGCGCGTGTCGCGCTACGGCATGATCGCGTTCGCCTCGTCGCTCGATCAGGGCGGCCCGATGGCGCAGAGCGCCTCGGACTGCGCGCTGCTGCTCAACGCCATGCACGGTTTCGACGAGCGCGATTCGACCAGCCTCGTGCGCGACGACGAAGACTACACGCGCTATCTCGGCCAGAGCTGGTCCGCCGACGGCGCGGCGGCCAGGCCGCTCGCCGGCCTGCGCATCGGCCTGCCGAAGGAATACTTCGGCGCAGGCCTCGCCGACGACGTGCGCGCCGCCATCGATGCTGCACTGAAGCAATACGAAGCCCTCGGCGCTACGCTGATCGAGGTCACGCTGCCGAAAACCGAGCTGTCGATCCCCGTGTACTACGTGATCGCCCCGGCGGAAGCCTCGTCGAACCTGTCGCGTTTCGACGGCGTGCGCTACGGCCACCGTGCCGCCGAGTACCGCGATCTGCTCGACATGTACAAGAAGTCGCGCGCCGAAGGCTTCGGCCCGGAAGTGAAGCGCCGCATTCTGGTGGGCGCCTACGTGCTGTCGCACGGCTACTACGACGCGTACTACCTGCAGGCGCAGAAGATTCGCCGCATCATCGCGAACGACTTCCAGCAGGCGTTCAAGCAGTGCGACGTGATCATGGGGCCGGTGGCGCCGTCGGTGGCGTGGGACCTGGGGGCGAAGGGCGACGATCCGGTGCAGATGTATCTCGCCGATATCTACACGCTGTCGGTGAGCCTCGCCGGCTTGCCCGGCATGAGCGTGCCGTGCGGCTTCGGCGCGGGCGCGAATGCGCAGCGGCCGGTCGGTCTGCAGATCATCGGCAACTATTTCAACGAAGCTCGCATGCTGCAGGTTGCGGATGCGTTCCAGCGCGCAACCGGCTGGCATCGCCAGGCACCGGCAGGAGTGTGAACACATGACCAAACAATGGGAAGTCGTGATCGGTCTCGAGACGCACACGCAACTGTCGACCGTCTCGAAGATTTTCTCGGGCGCCGCCACGCAGTTCGGTGCCGAACCCAACACGCAAGCCTGTCCCGTGGACCTCGCTTTGCCGGGCTCGCTGCCGGTGATGAACCGCGGCGCCGTGCAGCGCGCGATTGAATTCGGCCTTGCCATCGGTGCGACTATCGCGCCACGCAGCATCTTCGCCCGCAAGAATTATTTCTACCCCGATCTGCCGAAGGGCTATCAGATCAGCCAGTACGAAATTCCGGTGGTGCAAGGCGGCACGGTCACGATCCAGGTGCCGGCCAACGAGAAAGCCGGCAAGGAAGCGTACGTCAAGACCATCAACCTGACGCGCGCTCACCTTGAAGAAGACGCCGGCAAGTCGCTGCACGAAGACTTCGCGGGCATGACGGGCATCGATCTGAACCGCGCCGGCACGCCGCTGCTCGAAATCGTCACCGAGCCGGAAATGCGCAGCGCCGCCGAAGCGGTGGCCTATGCGAAGACGCTGCATACGCTCGTCACGTGGCTCGGCATCTGCGACGGCAACATGCAGGAAGGCTCGTTCCGCTGCGATGCGAACGTGTCGGTGCGGCCGGTTGGGCAAGCGGAGTTTGGCACGCGTGCCGAGATCAAGAACCTGAACTCGTTCCGCTTCCTCGAAGAGGCGATCCAGTACGAAGTGCGCCGTCAGATCGAACTGATCGAAGACGGCGGCACGGTGGTGCAGGAAACGCGTCTCTACGATCCGGACAAGCGCGAGACGCGTTCCATGCGCAGCAAGGAAGACGCGCACGATTACCGCTATTTCCCGGACCCGGATCTGATGCCGCTGGTGATCGAGCGGGAATGGGTCGAGCGCGTGAAGGCCGAAATGCCCGAACTGCCCGTCGCGATCCAGCAGCGCCTCGTGGACCAGTACGGCCTCACGCCTTATGACGCGGTCGTGCTGACCTCGAGCAAGGCGATGGCCGCGTACTACGAAGCGCTGGTGGCGAAGCTCGGCGCGGCGCAGGCGAAGGTCGCGGCGAACTGGATGATGGGCGAAGTGTCGTCGCTGTTGAACCGCGAAGGTCTCGACATCGCCGACAGCCCGGTCTCCGCAACGCAGTTGGCGCTGCTGCTGCAACGCATCGCGGACGGCACGATTTCGAACAAGATCGCGAAGGAAATCTTCGTGGCGATCTGGGACGAAAAGGCCACCGACGAAGCCGCGGCCGACCGTATCATCGAAGCGAAGGGGCTCAAGCAGATCTCCGACACGGGCGAGCTGGAAGCGATCATCGACGAGGTGCTTGCGGCCAACCAGAAGTCGGTCGAGGAATTCCGCGCCGGCAAGGAAAAGGCGTTTAACGCGCTGATCGGCCAGGCGATGAAGGCCACCAAGGGCAAAGCGAATCCGCAGCAGGTCAACGAACTGCTGAAGAAAAAGCTGTCCTGAACGAAGTGATGGAGTGGCCGTTGCGCGTGCATGTATAAGCGCGCGGCTTCGGTACTAACGGGCTGTTGCCGGACGAAAGTAGGGCAGCGGCCCGTTTCGTTTTGCTGCAGCGCGCTTGTAGCAGACGTGGCGAACATGGGAGCCAACGTATGGCAAAAAAGCCGGAACTCGACGATTTCCGCGTGCCGTATTTCGACGACGGCAAGAAGATCGCAAAATTCGCGCTCGCCGATTTCGACCCGGCCGCGAAGCCGTTTTCAACAGGCACGAAGGACGGCGATCGCGACCGTCTGGCGGCAATCGGTGCTGAGCTGGACGCGTTGCAGGAGCGCCTGCATGCCCAGCGTTTACAGCGCGTGCTGCTGGTGCTGCAGGGCATGGATACGAGCGGCAAGGACGGTACGGTGCGCGCGGTGTTCCACGACGTCGATCCGCTCGGCTTGCGCATTGTGCCGTTCAAGGCGCCGACGCCTGTCGAACAGGCGCACGACTTCCTGTGGCGCGTGCATTCGCAGGTGCCGGCGGCCGGCGAACTGACGGTGTTCAACCGCAGTCAGTATGAGGACGTGCTGGTGCCGGTCGTGCTGGGTCAACTGGACAAGGCTACCTGCGAGCAGCGTTACCGGCAGATTCGCGATTTCGAAGCGATGCTGGCGGAGAACGGCACGACCATCATCAAATGCATGCTGCACATTTCGAAGGATGCGCAGCGTGCGCGTCTGCAGGCTCGCATTGACGATCCCACCAAGCACTGGAAGTTCGACGTCTCGGATCTGGAGGCGCGCAAACAGTGGGATCAGTATCAGACGGCGTATCACGACGCGCTGGCGGCGACCTCGACGCCCTACGCGCCGTGGTACATCATCCCGGCCGACTCGAAGACCCATCGCAACGTGATGGTCGCCGAGTTGCTGCTGCGCAGCTTCGAAGGCCTGAAGCTCGAGTATCCGCCGGCGAAGGAATCGCTCAAGGGCGTGAAAGTCGAATGACGTGAGCCATGGTTTCCGCTCCGGATGGAGTCGAACCCTGAGCCATGAACCCCCAACGGATCAACAATAAAGGAACGACATGTTGCGTGTGATTACCGCCAACCTGAACGGCATCCGCTCTGCGGCCAAGAAGGGCTTTTTCGAATGGTTCGGCGAACAGAAAGCGGACATTCTCTGCGTGCAGGAAATCAAATGCTCGCAGGACGACATGACCCCCGAGTTTCTCGCCCCGCACAACTTCACCGGCTACTTTCAGCATGCGGTGAAGAAGGGCTATAGCGGCGCGGGGGTGTATACGCGTCATGAGCCGGACGAGGTGGTGATCGGCTTCGGCAGCGAAGAGTTCGATCCCGAAGGACGCTATGTCGAACTGCGTTTCGGCAAGCTCTCGGTGGTGTCGGTGTATGTGCCGTCCGGTTCGAGCGGCGAAGACCGTCAGCAGGCCAAGTTCCGCTTCATGGACGAGTTCATGCCGCATCTCGCCGAACTGAGCCAGGAACGCGAAGTGATCGTGTGCGGCGACGTCAACATCGTCCACAAGGAAATCGACATCAAGAACTGGAAGAGCAACCAGAAAAATTCAGGTTGCCTGCCGGAAGAGCGCGCGTGGCTGACCAGGCTGTTCGACGAAGTGGGGTACGTCGACGTGTTCCGTACGCTCGATCAACGGCCCGAGCAGTACACGTGGTGGAGCAATCGCGGTCAGGCGTATGCGAAGAACGTCGGGTGGCGGATCGATTATCAGATCGCCACGGCAGGTATTGCCGGCAAGGCGAAGCGCACCGACGTGTTCCGCGACATCAAGTTCAGCGACCACGCGCCGTTGACCGTCGACTACGACCACAAGGTCAAGAAGTAAGCGGGCGTCAGGTGCCCCGCTTGCGCGGGGTGCTTCAGCGCTTCAGTCGCCGCGAACCGGAACGCGCCGCGGGCGGCCGATGCCCGCATAGTCGGGCAGCTCGTCGACGGTCTTGCCGATAGCTTTCGCGTACAGCTGCAGCATGTCCGGCAGCCGTTTCACGATGTCCTGACGGCGTGCGGCCGTGTACGGATGGCCGTAGATGTAGTCCTGATTGCGATTGCTGTGCGTCGCCGCCGCCAGCTTGTCCCACAGCGTGATCGCGGCGCGCGGATCGTAACCTGCGCGTGAGGCGATGTCGCTGCCGATCACGTCGGCTTCAGTTTCGTCGGTGGGCGTGTACTTCATCTCGAGCAGTTGCGAGCCGATGCCGAGCACCGTCGCGCCCAGATCGGCCAGCCCGAATAACTGCGGAATCGTGCCGGACGAATCGAGTTGCGCCGCCTGCTGTTCGCCGAGACGCTCGCGGGCGTGCTCGCGCAGCGCATGGGCGATCTCGTGGCCGAGCAGCATGGCCAGTTCGTTGTCGTTCAGACGCACGCGATCGAGGATGCCGCTGTAGATCACGATCTTGCCGCCCGGCAGACAGTACATGCGGATATCCGGCGAACGGATCACCGCGATGGTCCACTTCCAGTTCTTCGCCCGTTCGTTCCACTTCAGCGAATAGGGAATCAGCTTGTCGACGATCGAGCGCGCGCGGATCACCCGTGCGTCGCTGGCGGGGTAGAGGCGGTCGGCGTGCTGGGCGCCGTAGACGATCTGTTCGAATTCGTCGGCGGCCTGCGCTTCCAGTGCCGGTGAGGGAATCAGATTGCGGAACACCGCATAGCTGCCGAAATGCAGTTGCTGAGGGGGCGGCGAGTAGGGCGGCGGCACGGACGGCGCTGCGGCCTGGTTGGCGGTGTGTGGCGGCTGTCCGGTGGTCGCGGATGGACTCTGCGGTGCGGTCGGGCTGGAGGGGGCGACGGGCGTGCTGCCGGCGCTGGCTCCGCTCGCTGCACTCGCAGAGCCTGATGTCGCGGCAGAGGGGCTTTCGGCAGGCGCTGCAGCCGGCGCCGCGGCCGGTGCCGACTTCGCGGCCGGCGCGCTCGCCGGCGTGGCCGCGCTGCTCGCCTGCGCGGCAGGCATTGCGCTCGCGTAGGCGCTCCATGGCGCCGCAAGCACACTGCCCGCGCAGAGCAACGCGAGCGCCGCACGCAGTGCGCGATGCGCGGCGGCCGCGATCCCGTGGGGCGGTTTCGCAGCGGCCTTGTGCCGTGCCGCAGGCCCGCTCACGACCGCAGCCTCCACGGCGCGATGCGCAGCAACAGCAGCATGCCGGGCAGCGCCAGTGCGGTACAGGCGAGGAAGTAGTCGAACCAGCCGATCTGCGCGACCACGTAGCCGCTTGCCGCAGAGGCCAGCGTGCGCGGCACCGAAGCAAGACTCGTGAAGAGCGCGAACTGGGTGGCGGTGTAGCGCGGATCGGTGGTACTGGCGATGTACGCGGTGAATGCCGCCATCGTCAGGCCGGTCGCAAAGGTTTCGAGGCCGTAGACGAGCGCAAGCGCCACCGAGCGTGGATCAAGCTGCACCGTCCAGTCGATGCCGAACACGGACAGCAGTCGCGTCACGGTGTGGCTCGCGAACACGGCGAAATCGTAGATGGCCGTGAGTCCCGGCGACGCCGGTCCGAGATGCGCAAGCCAGGCAAAGCCGAGCGTCGACACCATCTGCAGCACGCCGAACACCCACAGCCCGCGGCCGATGCCGATGCGCATCATCCAGAGTCCGCCGACGATCCCCCCCGCGAGGCTCGCGCCGAACGCGGTGGTCTTGGCGATCACGCCGATCTGCGTGCGCGAGTAGCCGATGTCCAGAAAGAACGACGTCGACAGGTTGGTCGCCATCGTGTCGCCGAGCTTGTACAGGAAGATAAAGCCGAGCACGAACAGTGCGCCGCGCCAGCCGTCGCGCAGGATGAATTCGCGGAACGGTTCGACGATCGCTTCACGCAGGTTGCGCGGCGGCGCGCCGTGCACCTTCGGTTCGCGCACCACGAGCGTCATGATCATGCCCGGCACCATGAACGCGGCCGTCACCATGAAGACGGTGGTCCACGGCAAATGGTCGGACAGAATCAGTGCGAGCGAGCCCGGCACCAGCGCCGCAATCTTGTAAGCGTTGACATGCACCGCGTTGCCGAGACCCTGCTCGGTATCGGTGAGCAACTCGCGCCGGTAGGCATCAATGGAAATGTCCTGGCTGGCGCCGAAAAACGCCACCAGCGCGGTGAGCGCCGCGACCGTCCAGATCGAATCGCGCGGCGACACGAAACCGAGCGCGGCGATCGCGCCGGCCACCAGGACTTGCGTGACCAGCATCCAGCCGCGCCGGCGTCCCGGCCGCCAGCCCGGCAGGCGCGGCACGTAGCGGTCCATCAGCGGCGCCCAGACGAATTTCCACGTATAGGGAAACTGGATCAGCGCAAACAGGCCGATTTCCTTCAGATTGACGCCTTCGGACCGCAGCCATGCCTGCACCAGATAGACGAGCGTGAAGAGCGGCAATCCCGACGTAAAGCCGAGAAAGACGCAGATCAGCATGTGCGTGTTGAGAAACGCGCGCCAGCCGGTGTGTTCGACGTGAGCGGTAAGTGCGGGCGCCTCGTGCGGCGGGTTCGACATTTGGGTGAGTGGCGTTAGCTTTTCTTGACGCGATAGACCGCAAGACTACCACGCCAGTTCACCCCCCACCGCACCGCCTGGCCGCCATGCAGCACGACCCGGTCGAGAATCTCGATGCCCACCTCCGGCGCCAGCGCCTCGAAATCCTTGATGGTCAGCACCCGCACGTTCGGCGTGTTGTGCCACTGATACGGCAGCGATTTCGACACCGGCATGCGGCCTCGCAAGACCGAAAGCCGGTGGGCCCAGTAGCCGAAGTTCGGGAACGAGACGATGCACTCCTTGCCGACCCGCACCGTCTCGCGCAGGATCGCGGCGGTCTGGTGGATGGTCTGCAGTGTCTGCGAGAGGATGGCGAAGTCGAAACTGCCGTCTTCGAACAGGCGCAGGCCGTCTTCGAGATTCTGCTGGATCACGTTCACGCCGTTCTTCGTGGCGGCCAGCACTCCGGCGTCGTTGATCTCGATGCCGTAGCCCGACACTTCGAGCTCCTCGGTCAGCGTCGAGAGCAGCGAGCCGTCGCCGCAGCCCAGATCGAGCACCGTCGCGCGCGGTTCGACCCAGCGGGCGATGGCGCGGAAGTCGGGGCGCAGCGCAAGATAATCGAGAGCGCGCTGGTTCATGCGTTCACCTCGGTGGCAATACGTTCGTAATAGGCGCGCATCAGGTTGTGATAACGCGCGTCGTCGAGCAGGAAGGCGTCGTGGCCGTGCGGCGCGTCGATTTCCGCGTAGGTCACCGTGCGTTTGTGATCGAGCAGCGCCTTCACCAGTTCGCGCGAGCGTGCTGGCGCAAAACGCCAGTCGGTCGTGAAGCTGGCGATCAGGTATTTGGCCGTGGTGTGGGCGACGGCTTTCGTCAGGTCGCCGTCGAAGGCCTTGGCCGGATCGAAATAGTCGAGCGCGCGCGTGATCAGCAGATAGGTGTTGGCGTCGAAGTAATCGGCGAACTTGTCGCCCTGATAGCGCAGATACGATTCCACTTCGAATTCGACGTCGAAGTTGAAGTTGTAGGCATCGACGGCGCCTTCCGCGCGACGCAGCGAGCGGCCGAATTTCTCCGCCATGTCGTCGTCCGACAGATACGTGATGTGGCCGATCATGCGCGCCACGCGCAGCCCGCGCTTCGGCTTTACGCCATGCGCGTAGTAGTTGCCGCCGTGGAAGTCGGGATCGGAGAGGATCGCCGAGCGCGCCACCTCGTTGAACGCGATGTTCTGCGCGGACAGCTTCGGCGTGGATGCCACCACGATGCAATGGCCGACGCGCTCCGGATACATCATGCTCCACGCGAGCGCCTGCATGCCGCCGAGGCTGCCGCCCATCACCGCGGCGAAACGCTCGATGCCGAACGCGTCGGCGACGCGCGTCTGCGCGTTCACCCAGTCTTCCACGGTGACGACCGGGAAGCTCGCGCCGTACGGAACGCCCGTGGCGGGATTGAGGCTCATCGGACCGGTCGAGCCGAAACACGAACCGAGGTTGTTCACGCCAATGACGAAGAACCTGTTCGTGTCGAGCGGCTTGCCCGGGCCCACCATGTTGTCCCACCAGCCGACATTCTTCGGGTCGTCCGCATAGACGCCCGCCACATGGTGCGAGGCGTTCAGCGCGTGACAGACCAGCACGGCATTGCTGCGCGCAGCGTTGAGCGTGCCGTAGGTTTCCACCATCAGGTCGAAACCGGCCAACGAGCTGCCGTTCTGCATGAGCAGCGGCTCGGAGAAATGCATTTTCTGGGGAGCGACGATACCGATTGAATCCATTCATTCCGCCTTCAACAGGGACGGCTAAATGGTGTCGGCAAGGCACGGAAAAGGACGATGTGCGCGGCTGACGACCTCTTTAGCCGCATTTATAGTGAACCGCCGGATGGAATTCCGGCAGGTTCGCGCGCCCGCAATCGAGTCAGCAAATCGGCGCGTCTACGACCGTTGGTGACAACAGTCAGGCGCAAAGTATAGCGGAAAATTCGGCGTGGCAACGCCGGGCGCGCCGGGGCGCGGCCCGGTGCGTGAACCGCCGCTGCGCACGCCGTGTGCGAACGCAAGGGCGTCCCGCTCAGCGCTTACCTTGGTATTCGGAGTTTCGACACGACGTGCCGCCACCTGCGCGATATGTACGACTGCCTTGGACTACTGAAGAATCAGTCTTAACTGAGCGTCGGCATGTTCGGCCGGATTGCGGGCAAAGCCGCTGCGCACATAGCGGTGCCAGCGCCCGACGATATAGCTGAGCAGCAGGTTAGCCCGCACGGCTGGGTCGTAGTCGGCCGGCAGCGGCACGGTTGCCGGATTGTGCGCGTGTGCCTCGCTCTGCACATTGGCGTCCATCAGGGCGAGCCGCAGGCATTGCTTGAGCGACGCTTCGACCCGTTCGAGCATCTGGTTGACGCGCTCGGTTAGCCGTTCATGCTCGCCCACCAGCGCCTCGCAGGTCAGCACGCGCGTCATGCCGGGATTTTTCGCGGAAAAGTTGAGCAGCATCAAGGCGATGGTTCGTGCCTGCAGCACGCCATTGGGCTCTTTCGTTGCGATCTGGTTGATCAGCCCGAAGATGGATTGCTCGATGAATTCGATCAGGGCTTCGAACATTTGCGCCTTGCTGGCGAAATGCCGGTACAGCGCGGCTTCCGAGACGCCGAGCCGCGCGGCGAGCGCCGCGGTGGTGATCTTCTCGTTCTTCGGCGCCTCCAGCATGGTGGCGAGAGTCTGGAGGATGTGCACGCGGCGTTCGCCCGGTTTCAGGCGGGCCGCGCGGGTACTGCCCGTGGCTGGCGGTTCTTCGGTTACGGCTTCGTCATGCTTGTGAATCGGTTGCATGTCTGTCGTCCCTTCAGTCGCACTGAGCGGGTGCCCAATCGGAGTGATTTTAACGAACGGATGCGCTTGTCGACATAGTGCGGCCGGCCCGTGCCCGGCAAGCGGCCCGGAATGCCGCCGGCGCCCGTGTGGCCCGGCAGATGACCGACGATCCACACGGTGCGGATGCCGAGCCTGCGGTAGTTCTTCAGATGCGAGCGCGTGTCTTCGACCAGGATGGCGTCCGCCAGCGGCACGTGGGCGTCGCGCATTGCCCGGCGCAGCATGCCGGCGTCGGGCTTGGCGCGCCAGCCGCGCCGGTCGCGCATGTGTTCGATGGCGATCACGCGCTCGAACAGCCGCTCGACGCGCAGTTCGGCCAGCACCGCCCGCGCGTATTGTTCCGGGGCGTTGGTCAGCACGATCTTGCGGCCGGGCAGGGCGGCGACCAGGCGGGCGAGGCCGCGTTCGCTGTGTACCATCGACGGCAGGTCGGCGAAGGTGTGCACGACCTTCAGGAAGTCATGCGGGTCGATCGGGGTGTGACGGGCGAGACCGAGCAGCGTCGCGCCGTAGCGTTCGGTGTAGCCGACGCGCATGCGGTTGGCTTCGTCGCGGTCCACCTGCAGGGTGTCGATGATGTACTGCGTCATCGCCCGGTTGATCTGCGGAAAGATCGAGTGCGATGCGTGGTGCAGCGTGTTGTCGAGATCGAACAGCCACACCGGACTGCCGCCTGCGATGTGGGGCCGGCGGCGTTTAGCGTGGCTCGAGGGGAAGGTGCGCATGATGACGGGAAACCGGACCGGGTTCGTGCCGCCGCGGTTTGCAATGAACGAGCGGTGGCCTGCGGTCCATCATGCGTGCGGCGGGAGAAAAAGGGAAGGGCAGGGCGCCACGGCGGATGCGGGGCCTGGCGCCTGATGTCGAGACTGCTGCGGTGAGGTCAAGCGAAGCGCCAGGCGGTAGCCTGCCAGGCGAAACAGGCAGCTCATCCACGGGACGCGCTGCCTGGCCAAACATGCTTAGTGCGAGCGGATCATCGTGCCGAACGGCTGTTCGGTCAGGATTTCCAGCAGTACCGAGTGTTCGATACGGCCGTCGATGATGTGCACCGAGCGCACGCCGCTCTTCGCCGCGTCAAGCGCGGAGGAGATCTTCGGCAGCATGCCGCCGGAGATGGTGCCGTCGGCGAACAGCGAGTCGATCTCGCGCGCGGACAGGTCGGTCAGCAGATTGCCTTCCTTGTCCATCACGCCGGGGATGTTGGTCATCATGACGAGCTTTTCGGCGTTCAGCACGACCGCCAGCTTGCCCGCGACCAGATCCGCGTTGATGTTGTACGACAGGCCGTCTTCGCCGAAGCCGATCGGCGAGATCACCGGAATGAACGCGTCGTCCTGCAGTGCCTTCACGACCGCCGGGTTGATCGCCTCGACTTCGCCGACCTGGCCGATGTCGACATACTGGCCGGGGTTCTCGCGATCCGGCATCAGCATCTTGCGGGCGTGGATCAGGCCGCCGTCCTTGCCGGTGAGACCCACGGCGTGACCGCCGAAGTGATTGATCAGCGTGACGATGTCCTGCTGGACTTCGCCGCCGAGCACCCATTCGACGACTTCCATCGTCTCTTCGTCCGTGACGCGCATGCCCTGGATGAAGGTGCCCTGCTTGCCGATCTTCTTGAGCGCCTGGTCGATCTGGGGACCGCCGCCGTGCACGATGACCGGATTGATACCGACCAGCTTCAGCAGAATGACGTCGCGCGCGAAGCCTTGCTTCAGACGCTCCTCGGTCATTGCGTTGCCGCCGTATTTGATGACCACGGTCTTGCCGTGATACTGGCGAATATAAGGCAGCGCCTCGGCCAGAATTTCAGCCTTCAGGGTGGGGGCGATCTGCGAAAGGTCGGGAATTTCGGACATGGCGGCAGGGCTCAGGCACGGAACAGTTGAAACACGGCGAATTGTACAGGACTGGCGCGCTGCAACAGGGTTTTCCATATGCGTTCCGGCGACGAGTGCCGCCGCGCTTCCGCACTGCGCAATGGACGTTGCGCGCACGCCACTTTGGAGGCGGTTCCGAGGGCATTTGCGGGGTATTTGCAGGGGTGTGCCGCCGGCGGCGAGACCGCGCTTTCAGGCGGCTCGCCAGACGTGGCATTATTTCCTGACCGGATGTCCGGTAACTCCATTCGGGATGTGCCATGAATCCGCCCATTGACCCGACGCATGCGACGAGCGCGCGCTGCCCGCGTTGCGCCAGTGTGTTCGACTGCGCCATGCACGGGCAGCCGTTCGACTGCTGGTGCAAGGCGATGCCGGCGTTGCCCGCAGACCGGCTGGAGCCGGGCGGCCGCTGCCTGTGCCCGGAGTGCCTTGCGGCTGAGATTGCCCGCGTGCAGGCGGGACGTGTGGTTGGGGGTGAAGCGGGCTGAGGGGCTTAAGGGACGTGAAGGGCCTGAGGGGCACGAGGCCCGGCGTGAGTTTGCCTGCGCTTTGCCTATGCCGGTCGGCGCGTCGCGTGCTTCGTTGCTGGCACTAACGCGGCACCATGTACCGCTCGGCCCTACCGAGGTTGACCGGCGAGCGCCGCCAGATCCCGCGTCACCTCGTCCAGCACCGGCGCCCACTCGCCGAACTGGCGCTGGCGGTACAGCGTCGCGGTGGGATACCACGGGTTGTCGCGCCGTTCCAGCAGCCATGTCCAGTGCGGATTGACGTCGAGCAGCACCCAGGTGCGCTGGCCGATCGCGCCACTCAGATGGGCGACCGAGGTGCAGACCGTAATCACCAGATCGAGCGCGCTGACGAAGGCCGCGGTGTCGTCGAAACTTTTCAGCTCGGCGGTGTAATCGGTCATCGGCAGGCCGGCTGTTTGCGCGGCGGCCACATCGGCCGTGGCGCCCGGCTGCAGCGAATAGAACGCCGCGCCGCCGATGCCACGAAAGGCCGTTGCAAAGCGTTCCCAGCCCACCGCCCGGAACGGATTGCGCTGGTGATTGAGGCTGCCGGTCCACGCCAGTCCCACCTTGAGCCGCTTTTCGCCGGCGAGGCGCGCCTGCCAGGCGGCGCTGGCGGCGGCATCCGGCTGCAGGTAGGGCACCGTGCCGGGAAGGGTGTCGTCGAGCGTGCCGAGCAGGAGCGGCACGCTCATCAGCGGGATCTCGTAGTCGAATGGGGGCAGCGTCTCGACGCCGCCGCCCGCCGAGTAATCGTCCACGTGGCCGCCGAGGCTGCGCGCGAGAAGCGCCCCCATCTGCGGGAACGAGTTCCAGACGACACGGCCCCCTTGCGCATGCACGCGCGCCGCCAGCAGTGGGATGTAGCGGCAGCACTGCAGGAGATCGCCCATGCCTTGTTCGCCCCACACCAGCAGTGTCTTGCCGGCGAGCGGCTCGCCCTGCCATTGCGGCGCCGGCATTGCCGGCCGGTTGCCGCCCAGTTCCTGAGAACCCTGCCAGCGCGCTTCGTGAGCCGGCCAGCCATTGACGTAGTCGCCACGCACGAGCTGCAGCATCGCCAGGTTCGAGCGCATCGTGGGGTCGCCGGGGGCGTGCTCACAGGCGGCTTGCGTGTGCCCGACGGCCTCGTCCCAGCGTTGCGCTTCCTTGAGCGCCAGCGCATAGTTGTTCAGCGCGAGAGGGCTGTCGGGCGCCAGTTCGACGGCGCGGGCGCCCGCTTCCAGCGCGCGCGGCAAGTCCATCGCGAAGCGGCTCGCCTGGGCGAGATTGGTCCAGGCGTTGCTGTCGAGCGGGTCGGCCTGGAGCGCGCTTTCCAGCAGCGCGACCTGCTCGGTGAGGTCGCCTCCGGCAAGCGAGAGCGCGCCAGCCAGATTGGTGCGCAGTTGCGGCAGTTGTGGATCGAGAGCGAGCGCATGGCGATACGGCGCGAGTGCGTCGCGGTGCCGGTTCGCCAACTGCAGCGCGTAGCCGAGGCGGAAGCTGGCGATGGCTTCATCGGGCCGCAGTTGCGCAATAATGGCGGCGAATGCGACGGCGTCCTCATGCCGGCGTTGCTCAAGCAAACCGCGGGTGATGCGCTCGGTCGCGTCGTGGTCGACGGCTTGCAGGAGCGCCGCGGCTTCGAGCCAGATAGCGCGCGCTCCGGCCTGGCCGTTGTGCTGTGCCAGCGCGGCACGCTGCAGGAAAGTGAGAAACGCGGGCCACGCAGGGTGGCCGGAGTCGGAAATCATAGGCGGCATGAATCGGTCCAGGCGCTGTCGCGATTTTTTGTCAAGCGGTCGATGGTACCGTCGAACCCCAACGCAGTGGGTCGGACAACTCCGAACAGGTAAACTGGCGTCATGCATCGTATAACCAACACCGGCCGGGTCAACCTGGGACATCTGTTCTGGCTGCGCAGTCTCGCGATTATCGGCCAACTGGTGACCATCGCGGTCGTGCAGACCTTTGTCGGCGTGCATTTGCCGCTGCCGGCCATGCTGCTCGTCATCGGCCTCGAAACGGTATTCAACGGCCTCACCTGGCTGCGCGTCTCGAAGCAGCGGCCCGAATCCAATCTCGAATTGTTCGGCCAACTCTGGGTCGATCTCGGCGCGCTGTCGGCACTGCTGTTTCTCTCGGGCGGCACGACCAATCCGTTCGTCTCGCTTTATCTGCCCTCGCTGGCGATCGCCGCCGCCGTGCTGCCGTGGCACCTGATGTTGTGGCTCGCCGGCTTCGCGGTGGCCTGCTATGCCGTGCTCGGCTTCGATTCCGTGCCGCTGAATCTCGACAATCCCGCCAACCTGTTCGACTACTACCGCGCCGGCATGTGGGTGAACTTCACGGTGAGCGTCGGCCTGATTGCATGGTTCGTCGCGCGGATGTCGCGAGCGCTGCGTCAACGTGACGCAGCGCTCGGCGACGCCCAGCAACGCCTGCTGCGCGACGAACGCGCGGTGGCCCTCGGCGTGCAGGCGGCGACGGTCGCCCATGAGATCGGTACGCCGTTGTCGACCATTGCTATGCTGTCCGAAGAGTTGCGCGACGCGGCGCGCAGCGACGCGGGCCTTGCCCCCTATAGCGCCGACCTGGAATTGCTCGAGCAGCAGATGACGCTGTGCACGTCGGCGCTGGCACGCCTACGCTCGCGCGCATCGACGCCCGGGAGCCGGCAGCCGGTCGGCGAATGGCTCGAGTCGTTCGCGCAGCAGTGGCGGTTGCGCCATCCGCACGTCAAATTCGAGCGCCTGGGTACGCCGCCGGCCGGAGTCGACCTTGACGATACGGTCGCGGTCAGCCAGATTCTCACGATCCTGCTGGACAATGCAGCGCGAGCGAGCCGCGATCACGTGACGCTGGCGGCCACGCTGTCGCAGCAGGACGAGCGGATCGAATTTGAAGTTTGCGACGCCGGGCCGGGTATTCCGGCGTCGTTGCGCGGCTCGCTCGGGGCGATGCCGGTCGACAGTACCCAAGGCGGCCATGGCGTGGGCCTGTATCTGGCGTTTTCGGCGGCGGCACGGCTTCGCGGTTCGATCGAGCTGACCGACGTCAGGGAAACCAGACCGCGCGGCACGCGTGCAGTGCTGCGGCTGCCCGTGGCGGGTCGACAATCATCCGGTGTGGGCCCTACAGGCGCCGCGCCATCCAATACGGAGAAACAGGCATGAGCGACATGAATTTTCTGGTGATCGACGACGACGAAGTGTTCTCCGGCATCCTCGCGCGCGGTCTGACGCGGCGCGGTTTTACGGTGGCCGAAGCGCACAACGCCGAGGAAGCGATCAAGCTCGCGAATCAGCAGAAGTTCGGCCAGATCACGGTGGACTTGCACCTGGGCAACGATTCGGGCCTCACGCTGGTGGCGCCGCTGCGCGAACTGCAACCGGACGCGCGGATGCTGGTGCTGACCGGTTATGCGAGTATCGCGACGGCTGTTCAGGCGGTGAAGGACGGCGCCGATAACTATCTGGCCAAGCCGGCCAACGTGGAGACAATTCTCTCGGCACTCCAAAGCGAAGCGAGTGCGCTGCAGGCGGAGGAGGCAATCGAGCATCCCACGCCGCTTTCGGTGGCGCGCCTCGAATGGGAGCACATCCAGCGGGTGCTGGCCGAGCATGGCGGCAATATTTCCGCGACCGCTCGTGCGTTGAACATGCACCGGCGCACGTTGCAACGCAAGCTGGCGAAACGGCCGGTGAAGCAGTAGGCGTTGCTGCGCGAGTAGTGAGTCAGTGCAGCCATGGGCGATGCGTCGCCCGTGGTCACACCGCTTCAATGAAAAACGGGCGGCCTCGCGAGAGACCGCCCGTCTTTTATTGCGTTGCGCTTTTGCCGTAGCGGAGGTCCGCCAGGCACATCATGCGCAAAGCCGTCCTGCAAGCGCTGCGGCGTTACAGCACGTAGCGCGACAGATCTTCGTCATCCGCGACTTCGTTCAGCGCGCGGTCGACATAGGCCGCATCGATCCGCACGTTGGTACCGGCATGATTGCCGGCCGCAAACGACACCTCTTCGAGCAGCTTTTCGATCACCGTGTACAGCCGGCGTGCACCGATATTCTCGGTCTTCTCGTTCACCGAGAAGGCGATCTCCGCCAGGCGGCGAATGCCGTCTTCGGCGAAGTCGAGATGCACGTCTTCCGTGGCGAGCAACGCCTGGTATTGCTTCACGAGGCTCGCGTCGGTGGAGACGAGGATCGATTCGAAGTCGTTCACGGACAGCGAATCCAGCTCGACGCGAATCGGAAAACGGCCCTGCAGCTCGGGGATCAGATCGCTCGGCTTCGCGAGATGAAACGCCCCGCTGGCGATAAACAGGATGTGATCGGTCTTGACCATCCCGTACTTGGTGTTGATCGTCGTGCCTTCGACGAGCGGCAGCAAATCGCGCTGCACTCCCTGACGTGAGACCTCACCGCCGCCGGCTTCGCTGCGCGAGGCGATCTTGTCGATTTCATCGAGAAACACGATGCCGTTCTGCTCGACGTTCTGCACCGCCTTGGTTTTCACTTCCTCGTCGTTGAGCATCTTCGACGCTTCCTCGTCGGTCAGCAGCTTCAACGCTTCCTTCACCTTGAGCTTGCGGCGCGTCTTCTTGCCGCCGCCGAGATTGGCGAACATCGACCGGATCTGCTCGGTCATGTCTTCCATGCCCGGAGGACCCATGATGTCCATGCCCGCTTGCGGCTGCTCGACGTCGAGCTCGATTTCCTTGTCGTCGAGCAGGCCTTCGCGCAGCCGCTTGCGGAAGGTCTGGCGGGTCGTGCTGCCTTCGTCGACGGTGTCGGCGGGGCTCGAGCTGGCGCCGAATCCGACCGGCCGCGCGCTCGGCAGCAGGATCTCGAGAATGCGGTCTTCGGCCTGGTCTTCAGCCTTGGTGCGCACCTTGCGCATTTCCGTTTCGCGGGTCTGCTTCACCGAAATTTCGATCAGGTCGCGCACGATGCTGTCCACGTCGCGGCCCACGTAACCCACTTCGGTGAACTTGGTGGCTTCGATCTTGATGAACGGTGCGTCAGCGAGCTTGGCGAGACGCCGCGCGATTTCCGTCTTGCCGACGCCCGTCGGTCCGATCATCAGAATGTTCTTCGGCGTGATTTCCTGGCGCAGCGGCTCGCCCACCTGCTGACGGCGCCAGCGGTTGCGCAGCGCCACCGCGACCGCTTTCTTCGCGCGGCCTTGGCCGATGATGTGCTTGTCGAGTTCCGAGACGATCTCGGCAGGGGTCATGGTGCTCATCGTGGGTCCTTACTCGATCGTCTCGATAACGCGGTTGTGATTCGTGTAGATGCACATGTCGCCGGCAATCTGCAGCGACTTCTCGACGATCTCGCGCGGCGACAGCTCCGTGTTGTCGGCGAGCGCCTTGGCCGCCGCCTGCGCATACGCGCCGCCCGAGCCGATTGCGCAGATGCCGCCTTCCGGGTCCAGCACGTCGCCGTTGCCGGTGATGACGAGGGTGGTGTGCGCGTCGGCCGCGATCAGCATGGCTTCGAGCCGGCGCAGCATGCGGTCGGTGCGCCAGTCTTTGGCAAGCTCGACGGCCGAGCGGGTCAGGTTGCCCTGGTGTTTTTCAAGTTTGGCTTCGAAGCGGTCGAGCAGCGAAAAGGCGTCGGCTGTGCCGCCGGCGAAGCCGACCAGCACCTGGCCGTTATAGATGCGCCGGACTTTTTTGGCACCGCCCTTCATGACGATGTTGCCCAGCGTGACCTGTCCGTCGCCCCCGAGGGCTACCTTGTCGCCGCGGCGCACGGATACGATCGTCGTGCCGTGAAATTGCTCCATATGCGTTCCTTTTGCAAAACGGGTAGGACGCGGCAGCGCTCGCACGCCATCGCGCCGATGCGCCGGGCGCTACCGCCTGAAGCCGATAGAGCGCACGGCGCGCGACGTCAAGCCAGCAAAGGGCGGCCCGCGCGCTCGTACGACGCATGTCGGGTTTATTTTAGGGCGGGCGCTGTCATATCAAGAGCCAGCCGAACGGCATAGGGCGGAAAAACGCCGGAAAAAAGCGGCAGAGACGGGGTAGGACGCGAGGGGATGGGAGCCGCGGCGACCAAATGACTGGTGCGCGGCGGGCGCGGTGCCCGGAGCGGTAAAAGATGCTGGTGACCGGGGCACAGGCGGGGCGGGTATGCGGCGTAAAGCGGGACGCCGGGCGCCAGCCCCCACTGGCCGCAAAGAAAAAGGCGCACAGCTCACCGTGCGCCTCTCAACGAAGCAGCGTGTCAGGGCGGGCCGTAGGCCGCGCCGCAGGCGTTCAGTCGCCGAACAGCTTCTGGCGCAGTTCGCGGCGTTCCTGCGCTTCGAGCGACAGGGTAGCTGTGGGCCGGGCCAGCATACGCGGAATGCCGATCGGCTCGCCGGTTTCTTCGCACCAGCCGTAGTCGCCCGATTCGATGCGCGCGAGCGATTGCTGCACCTTCTTCAGCAGCTTGCGTTCGCGGTCGCGCGTGCGCAGTTCCAGCGCATGCTCTTCCTCGATCGTCGCGCGATCGGCCGGGTCCGGCACGATCACGGTTTCGCGCAGGTTTTCGGTCGTCTGGCCGGCATTGCGGAGAATCTCCGCCTGCAGCTGTTCAAGCTTGTTCTTGAAGAAAGCGAGCTGATCCTCATTCATGTAATCCTTGTCGCTCATCTTCAGGATTTCGGCTTCGGTCAAGAGTCGTTTCGTCGTCATCTGGCTTGCTTCTTCAATGTGAGGCAAAACTCGTACATGTTGCCCGCACTTTCGTGTTGCCCGCAAAGGCGGTGAAACGCTCAATGAGCGCCGGCGAACACGGACGGTGGGCTGTCGTGACGCCGAAGCGCCGGACGCCTAAGCGCTGGGCGCCCTGGCGTCGATGCGGGGCCGAACTCCTCTGGAAACGATCTTCAAATGCTCCTGAGGCATTGCTTACCGGCGGCGTGCCTGTTGCGGCGGTGGGCCAGCCAGCTTGTCGGCGTGCTGCTTCCCGGACAAGATTTTCCGGCGCCGTGTCAGGCCCGGCGCGGGATACGCGCTGACCGGGCAATCGTTCTCATTCTCCAGTGGGCACGTATTGTAACTGAATCACAATCCGTCACCGCAACCGGGATTATTCCGGGCCGCGGCACGCCATTATCCCGAAAATATAACGCGCGAACGCCTAAAAAGCGATGCCCGTGCACGATTCCTGCAACAGGGTTTTCACGCGTTTTTCACAGGTTGCGTGCTTCCTGGGTGCTTTTGGGCAGAACCGGGGGCTTTTCGAGCCCCACGCATTCTTCGTTCCCGGCTCTGCGACCCCTGCCGCCCCTGCCGGCGGCCGTTCAGACGAGGCAAGCGCTCAGGCCGTCGGTAATCAGGTCTTGCGGCAATTCGATGCCGATAAAGACCATCTTGCTGTTTTTCTTTTCGACCGGTTGCCATTTGGCGGCCAGATCGCTGCCCATCATCTGATGCACGCCCTGGAACACCACCTTGCGGTCGACGCCCTTCATGTACAACACGCCTTTATAGCGCAGCAGCCGCTCGCCGTAGATCTGCAGGATGCCGCCCAGGAAGTCCTCGAGCTTGTTCGGATCGAACGGGCGGTCGCTGCGGAAGACGAACGACTTGATCTTGTCGTCGTGATGCGCGTGGTGGTGATGGCCGTGGTCGTGGCCTTCGTGATCGCAGTGGCCGTGATCGTGGTCGCAATTCGCGTGGTCGTCATGCGTATGGCCGTGCTCGTCGTGCGCGTGGGCGTGGCTGTGCGCGTGCTCGTCTTCAGCCAGGAAGTCCGGGTCGATTTCCAGCTTCGAATTCAGGTTGAAGCCGCGCAGGTCGAAGATTTCCTTGATGTCCGCTTCGCCGAAATTCACCATCTTGATCGCCGCGCGCGGGTTCATGTGCAGCAGGCGATGACGCAGCGCGTCCAGCGCGGCTTCGTCGACCAGATCGGCCTTGGTGATGAACAGGCGATCGGCGAAACCGACCTGGCGCTGCACCACTTCGTGCTCGTCGAGCTGGTGGTTGGCGTGCTTGGCGTCGACCAGCGTGATGATCGCGTCGAGCAGGAATTCGTCGGCGATCTCGTTATCCATGAAGAACGTCTGCGCGACCGGACCCGGATTCGCGAGACCCGTGGTTTCGATCACGACGCGGTCGAAATCCAGCTCGCCGGCGCGCTTTTTCGCCGCCAGGTCGCCGAGCACGCGCGCCAGGTCGCCGCGGATCGTGCAGCAGATGCAGCCGTTGCTCATCTGGATGATCTGCTCGTTCGCGTCCTGCACGAGGATTTCGTTGTCGATATTCTCTTCGCCGAACTCGTTCTCGATCACGGCGATCTTCATGCCGTGTTTTTCGTTCAGGATGCGCTTGAGCAGGGTGGTTTTGCCGCTGCCGAGGAAGCCGGTCAGGATAGTGACGGGAATCATGGTGGTCGCCTGTTTGTGCGTGAATCTGTGCGTGAATCGGAATGCCTGGAGCGGCGGCAGACATAAGCCTGCGCCGTTCGAGCTAATCGGTTATTGAAACATATCTGTCAAGCCGCTGCAGACGGCGGGCCTTCGGGCACTCAGGCACCCGGTCCGCCCGCCGCGCGGGAAATAACCCTCAAACTATGGGCGATCAGGCGATTTGCAACAATAGGCCTTTCAGATACTCGCCTTCCGGGAAAGCCGTGAGCAGCGGATGGTCGACGCCGGCCCCGAGGCGCTTGAGGATGCGGGCGTCGACGCGGGCATCCGCGGCCGCGCCGGCAACGATCTTCTGGAACAGCTCCGCGTCGATGGCGCCGGAACACGAATAGGTGAACAGCAGGCCGCCCGGGCGCAGCAGCTTGAGGCCGGTCAGGTTGATGTCCTTGTAGGCCCGCGCGGCGCGGTCCACGTGTTCGCGCGACGGCGCGAATTTGGGCGGATCGAGCACGATCAGGTCGAAGCGCTCGCCTTCTTCGTGGAGCCGGCGCAGCGTCTTGAACGCGTCGGCGTCGAGCCAGGTGGCGCGGGCGGCGTCGAAGCCGTTGGCGGTGACGTTCTGTTGCGCGAGCGCCAGAGCCTCGCCGGAGGAGTCGATCGACACCACCCGTTTTGCCCCGCCCTTGAGCGCCGCCAGCGAGAAGCCGCCGGTGTAGCAGAAGCAGTTCAGCACGTCGCGATCCTGGGCGAGCTCCTGCACGAGGGCGCGGTTGTCGCGCTGATCGACGTAAAAGCCGGTCTTATGGCCATTACGCACGTCGACGTGGTAGCGCACGCCGTTTTCGCTGGCGATCAGCGGGTCGGACGGCGGCTCGCCCGCCAGCACGCCGGTGATCTGTTCCAGGCCTTCCTTCTCGCGGATCGACACGTCCGAGCGCTCATAGACGTTCGGGCAGCCGGTGGCGGCGCTTAAGGCCGCGACGATCGCCTCCTTCCACGCCTCGACCCCGGCGGCCATGAACTGGCAGACGAGCTGGCTGCGCTGGCCGGCGTCGTCGGCGACGTAGTGATCCACGATCAGGCCCGGCAGGCCATCCGCTTCGCCGAAGATCAGGCGCACGGCGCCGGTGTTGTGCACCATCGCCTGACGATGCTCGATGGCGCGCTGCACGCGGCGCTTGAAGAACGCGTGGTCGATCGGCTCCGCTTCGTCGAAGCTCCAGACCCGCGCGCGAATCTGCGAATGCGGGCTGTAGGCGGCGCGCGCCAGAAAACGGCCGTCATGCGAGCGGACCAGCACGGTAGCGCCGGCGGCCGGCTTCCCGTCGACGCGGTCGATGGCGGTCGCGTAGACCCACGGATGGCGGCGCAGCAGCGACTTTTCTTTCGACGGTTTGAGCGTAACGGTATTCATGACTTCGTGAGGTATTCAGCAGAACAATAGGCCGCTCGAGGCGGCGAAACTGGCGAGAGCGGGCGCCGAACGCCCACCAGAAGCGTTCGTCTCAGTCGCGTTTTTTGGCGCGCGGATGCGCCTGGTCGTAGACGTGCGCGAGGTGCTGGAAATCGAGCGCGGTGTACACCTGCGTGGCGGTGATGCTGGCGTGCCCCAGCAGTTCCTGCACGGCGCGCAGATCGCCGCTCGACTGCAGCACATGGGTGGCGAACGAGTGGCGCAGCACGTGCGGATGGACGTTGGCGGGAATGCCGGCGACCAGCGCCATGCGCTTGACGCGCTCGCGCACGACGTTCGGCGACATCCGGTTGCCGCGCGCCGACAGAAACAGCGGATGCGGGTCTTGCTTGACGAATTCGCCGCGCACCGCGAGCCACGCGTTGAGCGCATCGAGCGCCTTGCTGCCCACGGGCACAATGCGGCGCCGGTTGCCCTTGCCGAGCACTTCGACTTCGGCGGAATCGAGCTTGAGCCAGCCGGCGGAACGGTAGCCGCTGGCGTCGGCGAAGCGGGCGTCGAGCCCGACCAGTTCCGCGAGGCGCAAGCCGGACGAATAGAACAGTTCGAGGATCGCGTGGTCGCGCAGCCCTTCTGCCGTGCCGGCGGCGGGCGCTTCCATCAGCCGGTTGGCATCGTCGACCGAGAGCGCCTTGGGCAGCGTTTTCGCCTGCTTCGGTGCGCGCACTGTCGCAACCGGATTGGCCGGCAGGTCGACCCGCCCGGCGAGCCAGCGGTAGAAGGCCCGCCATGCCGACAGCCGGTGACTGATCGAACGCGCCGTCATGCCGGCCGCGTGGGCTCTCGAAACCGCGCCGCGGATGTCGATGGCGGTCAGGCTTTCGAGCGGCCGGCCTTTGGCCAGCCGCTTCAGTTCGTCCAGTTCATGGGTGTAGCCGCGCAACGTATGCGCCGATAGCCGCCGCTCGTGCTCGAGATTCGACAGGTAGTCGGCGATCGGATCGGCGGTGGTCACAGTGGGTCGGCGGCGGGTGGCGGATCGGCCGTTCAGCGCGGCAGCAGGCGGCTGAGCGCCGCGCTGGCCAGGGCGCCGATCTGCGTCAGGAAGTCGGTCGCCATGCCGTCGTGGAAGCGCCGCGGGTCGGACGAGCCCATCACCAGCAAGCCGAAAGTCGGCGTCTCTTCCTTGCCCTCGGGGTCGCGCAGCGCGAGCAGCGCGATCGATTCCGTGGCATGCCCGCCTTCCTGCGGCTCGGCGCCTTCAGCGGGCACGGACGTCACCGCCGGCACGAGCCATTGCGCCGCTTCGAAGCCGGAATTGGCGCCGCAATACGGTGTGGTGAGGCTGTTCGCGAAGATCCGCACTTCCTCGCCAACCTGACGCGCGAAGTCGGCCTGGGTGTAGGGCTCGGCGACGTCCCACACGCGCAGCGCCGCCTGCGGCACGTCGAACACATCGCGCAGGCCGTTGGCGATGGTGCGCGGCAGTGCGTACGGATCGCGCTCGGACATCACGCGGATGGTCCAGCGGTTGAACTTCGACGCAATGCTGTCGTTCTCGTGCCCGTAGCGCAGCAGTTCGGCGAGGCGCCGTTCGAGATGCTTGTTCTTCTCGCGCAGCATTTCCATCTGCCGTTCCTGCAGCGAGACCGCGGCTTTGCCGTGCGGATTCGCGAGCTTGATGGTCGCGAGCATTTCCGCGTGTTCGGCGAAGAATTCGGGGTTGGCGAGCAGGTATTCAGCGACTTCGCGATCGTTCATGGTTTCGGCTAAAGGACTACGCCCTCACGCGGGCGCATCGGTCAATGGGGTCAGTCGGTCACGTGTCTGGTTGGGTACGGCCATCCCTCGGGCCACGCGTCGGGCCGCTTAGTCGGCCAGTTCGATTTCACCTTCGAATACGGTCGCAGCGGGCCCGGCCATCAGGAGCGGCGCATCGTCGTGTTCGCCATTCCAGGAAATTGTCAGCGCGCCGCCATGGGTATGCACCTTCACCGGCGAATCGAGCAGCCCGCGGCGGATCCCGGCGGCGACCGCCGCACAGGCGCCCGTGCCGCATGCCAGTGTTTCGCCGGCGCCGCGCTCGTAGACGCGCAGGTTGATCTCGTTGCGCGCGACGATCTGCATGAAGCCGGCGTTCACCCGTTGCGGGAAGCGCGGATGATGTTCAATGATGGGCCCTTCGATCAGCACCGGAAACGCCTCGACGTCCTCGACCACCTGCACGGCGTGCGGATTGCCCATCGAGACGACCGAGATCCAGCGTTCGACGCCGTTCACCTCGAGCGGCCAGAGCGTGTCGCCACCCTCGCGGCGTCCGTCGAGGCGGCTTGCGTCGAACGGCACGCGGTCCGGTTCGAACACAGGCACGCCCATATCCACCGTGACTTCGCCGTTGTCCTGCATGGTCAGCGTGATGACGCCGTTTTGCACCTGGACGCGCACGCTGCGCTTGTCGGTCAGGCGCGTGTCGCGCACGAACTTGACGAAGCAGCGCGCGCCGTTGCCGCAGTGCTCGACCTCGCCGCCGTCGCAATTGAAAATGCGGTACCTGAAATCCACGCCCTCGATGGTGGGCTTTTCGACCAGCAGGAGCTGATCGGCGCCGACGCCGAAGTGCCGGTCCGCGAGCGCGCGCACTTGCTCCGCGCTCAGCTTGAGCGGCTGCGTAAAGCCGTCGAGCACGACAAAGTCGTTACCCGCGCCGTGCATCTTGGTGAATTTCAGTCTCATGTCGCTATTGTAAGGGACGCGCGCGGACGTGCGCCGAACGCCGTTTTTATTGCGCCGGGATCTTTCGTGTTGCGGGGCTCGCCATTTCCGCCAGGCGGCTCCCGCGTTGCGTTCAGTACACGCTCGGCTCGCCCGGCGGCCGCGTCTTGAAGCGCTTGTGCACCCAATAATACTGTTCCGGCATCAGCGGAATCTGCTCTTCCAGGAACGCGTTCATGCGGCGCGCGTCGGCTTCGTCGTCGCCGGTGGGGTAGTGGTCCCACGGCTTGAACACCTTGAGACGATAGCCTTTGTAGTTCGGCAGCACTTCGCCGATGAACGGCACCACCTGCGCCTGGCCGACCTTGGCAAGCCGCCCGACGGCGGTCAGCGTGCAGGCCGGCACGCCGAAAAACGGCACGAAGGCCGAATTGCGCATGCCGTAGTCCATGTCGGCGCCGAGCATCACCGGCTTTTTGTCGCGCAGCCAGCGCAGCACCATGCGGGCGCTGTCGGCGCGGCTTGCCATGTCCGCGCCGAAGCGGGCGCGCGCCGCCTTGGCGACGGCCTCGAGTTCCGGGTTCGACATGGGCTGATACAGCGAGCCGCATTGGCGCCTGAGCGAATAGTTCAGGAAGATCGAGCCCGCCTCGATACCGACGAAGTGAAAGCCGAGAAACAGCGTGGGCGGCAGGTTGGGATCGGTGAGGTCGATCGCGCTGTCGAGCTGGATCAGTTTTTCGAGCTTCCTGGCCGAGCCGAACCACTGGACGCTGCGCTCCACATAGCTGCGGATGGCGTGGCGGAAATGCTTCTGCGCGACGTCTTCACGGCGCTCGTCGCTCCATTCGGGGAAGCACAGCTTCAGGTTGATATGGACGATGCGCTTGCGCCGGCTGGGGATCTGATAGAGCAGCCAGCCCAGGCCGTCGCCGATGCGGGCGATGAGGCCGTAGGGCAAAAGCGCAAACAGTTTCAGCAGTCCGATGGCGAGTTTGGCTCCGAAGCGGCTCAGCATGTCGCCGCTCCACGGCGGGCACCTGAGGACGCGGCGCTCAAGGAAACCGAAAACGAGTCGAAATACAACACGCGTGGGTACTCTGTGACAAATGTAGGAAGTCGCTATAATAAGGGCTTCGCCGAGTTAATAGACAACTTGCGGGGCGAAGCTGGCAGGTGCGATCCACGCGATACGCGCCCGCTAGTCAGGAAATCCGCTAAAGCGTCGCCGCTTCAGGCCTCCGAAGCTGGCTACGTGAAACTCAACCGTAACCACATAACAGGAGTCTGCAACGTGGCAAACGACTATCTCTTCACCTCAGAATCCGTTTCCGAAGGCCATCCGGACAAGGTCGCGGACCAGATCTCGGACGCGATTCTCGACGCCATCCTGGCTCAGGACAAATATTCCCGCGTCGCCGCTGAAACGCTGTGCAACACGGGTCTGGTCGTGCTGGCCGGTGAAATCACCACCACCGCCAACGTCGATTACATCCAGGTCGCGCGCAATACGATCAAGCGCATCGGCTACGACAACACCGATTACGGCATCGACTACCGCGGTTGCGCGGTGCTGGTCGCGTACGACAAGCAGTCGCCGGACATCGCCCAGGGCGTGGACCGTGCGCACGACAACAACCTCGACCAGGGGGCGGGCGACCAGGGTCTGATGTTCGGCTTTGCGTGCGAAGAAACACCGGAGTTGATGCCGCTGCCCATCCACCTCTCGCACCGTCTGGTCGAACGCCAGGCTAACCTGCGCCGCGACGGCCGTCTGCCCTGGCTGCGTCCGGATGCGAAGTCGCAGGTCACCGTGCGCTACGTCGACGGCAAGCCGCATTCAATCGACACGGTCGTGCTGTCCACGCAGCATTCGCCGGACATCGAGCTGTCCACACTGCGCGAAGCCGTGATCGAAGAAGTCATCAAGCCGACGCTGCCGGCTGAGCTGATCAAGGGCGACATCAAGTTCCTGGTCAACCCGACCGGCCGGTTCGTGATTGGCGGCCCGCAAGGCGATTGCGGCCTGACTGGCCGCAAGATCATCGTCGACACGTACGGCGGCGCGGCTCCGCACGGTGGCGGCGCGTTCTCGGGCAAGGATCCGTCGAAGGTCGACCGTTCGGCGGCTTACGCCGGCCGCTATGTCGCGAAGAACATCGTGGCTGCGGGTCTCGCGTCGCGCTGCCTGATTCAGGTGTCGTATGCGATCGGCGTGGCGCAGCCTACGTCGGTGATGGTCAACACGTTCGGCACGGGCCGCGTGTCGGATGCAACGATCACGCGCCTCGTTCAGGAACACTTCGACCTGCGTCCGAAGGGCATCATCCAGATGCTGGACCTGCTGCGTCCGATCTACGAAAAGAGCGCCGCTTACGGCCACTTCGGCCGCGAAGAGCCGGAATTCACGTGGGAGGCGACCGACAAGGCGCTGGTCCTCGCTGAGGCCGCAGGCACGGAGCCGGTGGCTGCGCTGGCTTAAGCCACGTTTGTCTGGCGGTTTTGAATGAAGGACAGGGACGCGAATCCCTGTCCTTTTTTATTTGAAACGCGTGTTTCGTCGCGGGAATACGTGCTTGAGTCGAGCGGCGGGTTGTCTGTGACAGGCCGGCTACGTTGCCCGGGAACCGTCGGCATTCAACAGACGAAACTCCGCAGGCGATTCTTCCAGCGAGTTCGTGGCCCTGATTTGCAGTATTAGGTTGGCAAGGCCCGAGTAGTCGAATTGGGCGCACCACTTTGCCATTCGGGACATTGCCTTGATTAGCGGCTCCGTGTGCTGCCCTTGTGTCAGCACTCGAAGGCAGTCGACAAACTGAGGGTGGAACAGCGTCGGGATGATGATGCGACAGCGCTCGACTCTGGATAGCTCGGCGTTCATGATCAATCGCGACAAGCGGCCGTTACCGTCCTCGAACGGATGAACTTCGGCAATCAGGAAAAGATAGTAGATGGCCCGAGCAAGTCCCTCGGGAACTGCAAGCGCCAGGCGGGACCCTTCTGCAAGGGTTCCGCGTACGTGCGAAGGCTGTACGAATTGCGTCGTGCCCGCATAGTTCGATTCGAGTTTCAGCTGCCCAGGACGAGCCTCGGGGCGTCGCTCAAGCATTCTCAGATGCCGCTCCTGAAGGACATCGACGAAGTCGTCACCGACCGGAGGTACGGCTGCCCTGGTGTCGGTACTGTTGGCGAGATTGAACACTCCCAAAATGTCGTGAGAATCCTTAGGTCGTTGAGGAACGATCATATTGCGCAGGACGATCCCTTCGGCTTCCTCCACGGAGAATTTGGTCCCCTCTACGTAGTTGGAAAAGTACGACTCGAAGAACGCGAAATTGATTCGGCCGCTGCCTGGCGCAGCGACCTCGGCAATATCCGGCAGCACTGCGACGCGTAGCGCGGTCGCGAGGGTACCGAAGAGGTTGATGCGGTTCGTATCAATGGGCGTGCCGTTAGCGATGGCCAATCCTGTCTTGGTTTTGAGCGCCCCTTTCGAGTGAGTGCTCAGCAGCGCCCCGATCATACTGTTGAGTACATCAAAACTGGCCCCGGCGGCCAATGGAACGGACAATTCCCGAGCGCGGTCGCGAATCCGGTTTAGCCCAGTTTCCTTGTTTGCGTTCAGGCAGTTGATGAGGCGCGCCTCCACCTCCTCGTGCGACGCGCGGGTCGTCGCAGAGCCACGGCTTAGATTTTCGAGCAGAGCGCGTTCGAAAGAAGACCAATACAGGTCAAATGATCCAAGTGGAAAATCTCCGGGCTGGCGGCCGGGACCCTTAAGCAAGACCAGAGTGAGGCCGGGATAGCGGATGCGCCGGTTGAAGCGCGTGGGATGCGATATCACGACCTCGTTGGTCGCTGTGATACCGCGCGTGAACGCGCTGAGATGCGAAACGACGCCGCCAGGAACGGCGTGCGCGGCAAGCTTTTGCCAGTTCCGCTGAACTCGCCCTGCGATTTCTTCATCGACTCCAGCTTCGACGTAGACACCCGGGGCGACTCGCGTCAAGAGTCCGCTCTTGGCGCGCCGTTGGAGGTCGCGGTCGAATGCAGCGTCGCCGGTCGCAAACAGCACTTCATCGAACTGTCGTTTTTCCGCTTTTAAGCCGCTCATTTTCGCCCGCGCGTGTCGTATTTCAGCTTTTATTATAGTGCTTTTGTCGTTTTTCAGCTAAATTCGAGGCGTGCTGAGGCACATGGCCCGTCGTTTTCCCGCTAAAGAACTCGGATTCTGGACGAGAAATGTCGCCGAAGCGCTAGGCTGGACGCGATTTTGTCGCGAACGAGCTTATTTAGCGTGGCGGACGCCATAGGAGGGTGTATCGGAGAGCTCTGAGCAATGGTTGCCACTGGGTAGTACAAAAAATCGCACTAAACGCATGCCTCAGCGGCTTGCGAACCCAAACCACCCTTCACTGCTAAACGACATCCGGCGCGGCCGACGGCTGGTGCTGCGTGGCGCGGCGACGCGTGGCGCGGGTAGCGCGCGCAACGGCGTCGGCTTGCGCAGCAGCGTGCGCAGCGAAAAGCGGCGCGAGCCGGCTTGCGTGCGCAGTGCGATGAAGAACGTCTGGAACCAGGTGCGGATGCCGTCCACCGGTTTGGCGTCGCGCCATTGCCCGGCGAGCGCGCGGGTACGGGTTGCGTGGTGGCGCAGCGCGCGCACGACATGGCGGCGCGCGGGACGCGCTGCCTTGAGGGCGGCGCGGGTAAGACGGGTGCTCAGGAGAGTGTGCATGGCTTCAAAGGTGGGCAGCGTGTCGCGCGACGGGAGGTGCTAGAAAAAGCAGCACCAACTATGCCAGCGGGAGCGGCGCGCAAGCCCGGAAATGGACCGGAAAGTGGCGGCAGCGGCCGGGAAAGGCCGTGCGCTAAGGAAAGCAGCGGGAATTGCAATCAACATGCGAGCAGGCTACACGCGAATCGTGACGTCAGAAAGTCCGTTTTAACCCTCGGGCTTACGGGTTTTTACGGGGCAGATCCGTCGCCGGCGCAGATGAAATCCGTCCCTTGACGGTCGAAAAATGTGCATGTCCGCCCTTGCCGCGTGCACCCGGCCCCTTTGTCGCACCGCAAAGGCCGCACGCTGATCGCGCACGTTTTACAATCGAGCATCAGCCAGTAGAAAGTAACGGAATACCCCATGTCAGTTCATTCGAAGAAAGAACAGGTTCAGATGTTGCGGGAACGGGGCTTCGTCGTCGTGCCGGGGCTGGTTTCGCCCGAGCGCTGCAGCGAACTGAAGCAGATCGCCCTGCAGCAATTGCAGGAAGCGGCCACGCCGGTCGAGTTCGAGGCGGATCTGCGCTATCCGGGCGCGCCGGAGTCCAAGCATGCGCCTGGCGGCCATACGGTGCGCCGGCTGCTCGATGCCTATGCGCGCCACCCGCGCTTCGCCGAGTGGGCCACGGCGCCGGAAATCCGCGGCTGGATGGAAACCTATTTCGGTGAGGAACCGCGCCTGTCGCGCGCCCATCACAACTGCATGATGACCAAGCATCCTGCCTATGGCAGTCTGACCGGCTGGCATCGCGACGTGCGTTACTGGTCGTTCGAGCGGGACGATCTGGTCTCCGTGTGGCTCGCGCTCGGCCCGGAAACCGTCGATAACGGCGCGCTGTGGCTCGTGCCGCAGTCGCACAGTGCGACGTTCACGTCCGAGCGTTTCGACGACGCGAAGTTCTTCCGCTCCGATTTGCCCGAGAATCAGGCGCTGATCCAGACGGCTGTGTCCCCGGAGCTCAAGGCCGGCGATGTGGTGTTTTTCCACTGCAATACGCTGCATTCGGCCGGCAAGAACATCAGCGACGACGTGAAGTTTTCGCTGGTGTACACCTATCACGGTGCGAGCAACGTGCCGCTGCCGGGTTCGCGCTCCGCGTCGAAGCCCGAAGTGGCCTTCTGAACCAAGGCCGGGCACCCGCCGGGCGGGTGCCCTCTGCCGCGCGTCCTAGCGCTTGCCGCTCGATGTAGCCATCCCAATCAGGCCTGCGAGCGTCGCCACCACGCCGCCTGCAATCAGGTAAATCGCCTTGTTGGAGGGCGAGCCGGTGAACACGCGCGACACGTCGCTGCTGAGCGAGTGGTACGCCTCGCCGCCGAAGTACAGCAGCACCACGCCGCCGACAATCAATGCGAGCGAAATCGCTTTGGTCATGAAAAACCTCCTATAAACAGGGTCGTCGAAGTGTAGGGGAGGGTTGCTGCCGCGTCCATGCGTCAGCCGTGTTGCCAGCCGCCGCTTCAATCGCCTGGCAGGCCGCTTCGCCGCTCGCTTCTGTCCCGCATAATGGGCCTCAGCAAGTCTTTCGACGATTCGCTAAGATAGTGAGTTCGTCTCACCCCGCACTGAACCGCACGCGGCCGTGCCGCCCGAGCAATCGGCGCAGCGGCTGCCTGACGACTCTTCCTTCCGTTTTCATCAAGGGATTCAAGCAATGGCTTACGAAGCAGCTTCAGCACGCTATTCGGACATGCAGTACCGCGTTTGCGGCAAGTCGGGCCTCAAACTACCGGCGCTCTCACTGGGCCTGTGGCACAACTTCGGCGATACGACACCGCTCTCCACGCAACGCGAAATCCTGCGTACCGCGTTCGATCTCGGCATCACGCACTTCGACCTGGCGAACAACTACGGGCCGCCGTACGGCAGTGCTGAAACGAACTTCGGGCGTCTGTTCAAGGACGACTTCAAACCGTACCGCGACGAACTGCTGATCTCGTCGAAGGCCGGTTGGGACATGTGGCCGGGTCCGTACGGCCAGGGCGGCGGCTCGCGCAAGTACATCCTCGCGAGTCTGGATCAGAGCCTGCAACGCATGGGGCTCGAGTACGTGGACATCTTCTATTCGCATCGTTTCGACGCCGACACGCCGCTCGAAGAAACCGCCGGCGCACTGGCGAGCGCGGTGCAGCAGGGCAAGGCGCTGTACATCGGCATCTCGTCGTACTCGGCCGCCAAGACGCGCGAGATGGCGAAGCTGCTCGCCGAATACAAGGTGCCGCTGCTGATCCATCAGCCGGCCTACAACCTGCTGAACCGCTGGGTCGAGCACGAGCTGCTCGACACGCTCGAAGATCTCGGCACAGGCAGCATCGCCTTCACGCCGCTCGCGCAAGGCCTGTTGACCGGCAAGTATCTGAACGGCGTCCCGGACGATGCGCGCGTCAACAAGCCGGGCGGCGGTTCGCTGAAGCAGGACCACCTCAGCGCGCAGAACATCGAGCATGTGCGCAAGCTCAACGAGATTGCCCAACGTCGCGGTCAGAGTCTCGCGCAGATGGCGCTCGCGTGGACGCTGCGTGGTGGACGCATTACTTCGGCGCTGATCGGCGCGAGCAAGGCCGAGCAGGTACGTGAAAACGTCGGTGCGTTGAAGAACCTCGAGTTCTCGAAGGAAGAGCTGGCGGAGATCGACCGCTATGCGACCGAAGGCGGCGTCAACCTGTGGGAGAAGCCGTCCACGGATCAGGCCATCTAAAGCTGACGGCGTACCCGTCGGAGCGATGTCAGGAAAGCCGCCGTAAGGCGGCTTTCCTTTTTGGGCGTGGGTTTCGCGTCACCCGTTGTGCCACGCCGAGGCCGTTCTTCCCGCTGTCACAGAGCGCTGCTAAGGTCGCGGCGATCTCGTCTCGACGGAGGGAAGATGGACCCACGTGCGGCCGCTCAGGCTGGACCGGCAGCGCCGACTACGGCAAACGCGCGACGCACCCCGCGACGCGCGGCCATCGACGTACGCGCCAATCTCACGCTGCTTGCGGTGGTCACGCTGGCGACGGCGCTGCAGCTTTTCGGCTTGCCCTTCCTGCTACGTGAATGGGGGATGCCGGCGTTGCTGCTGATCGTGCCGCTGGTGGTGTCGACTCCCATGCACTGGGGTTTGATTCACGAAGCGATTCACGGACAACTGTTTGCCGCACGGCATCTGAACGAAGGTGTGGCGCGCGCCCTGGCGATCGCCTTCGCGCTGCCGTTCGACGCCGTACGCTTCGGACACCTGATGCATCATCGCTTTACCCGCGAGCCGTTCGATCGCCCGGACGTGCTCGACGCAAGCCGGCCGCTGTGGCAGGTGCTGCCCGGTTACTACGGACGTTTGCTGGGCGGTCTGTATGCGGGCGAACTGGTGTTGCCGCTGCTCGCCTTTGCGCCGGCCAAGTTGGCGCGCTCGCTGGTGTCCCGCGCAATCGGAGCGGAGGGGCCCGCCGGTGCCGACGTGCAGCGTCTGTTCGCGAGTTTCGCGGCCGATCCCGCGCGGCGCGCGCGCATCCGCCGCGACTGGCTATTGAGCCTTGCGTTGTTCGCGCTTGCCTTCTATCTGTATGGGACGTGGTGGCCGGTGCTGGCCGTGTCGATGTATTTGCGCGGCGTGTGGCTGTCGCTCGCGGACAACCTGCCGCACCATGGCGTAGCGCTCGACGTACCCGGACGTTCGCGCAACTTTCGCGTGGCGCGGGTATGGCAAGGTGTGCTGATGAATCACCATCTGCATCGTTTGCATCATCAGCATCCCACGTTGCCGTGGACGGCGTTGCCGGCGCTCGCGCTTGAAACGCGCGGCGAAAAAAACGCAGGAACGGACGCACAAACGGACGCACAAACGGACGCGATCGACCCCGCCTATTTCCGCAGCGCGTTACGCCAGTTCAGGGGACCCGGAGCGCTGGACGCGGCGACGGCGCATTGACTGGCGCCCCGGCCGCGGCCGCGCGGCTAGACTAGCGCGGGTAGTCCTTCGACTAGCAGCACGGCGACGCCCACACCCATCAGCGCGCCAATCAGGCGGAAGATGTTGTGCCTCAACTCCGTCTTGCACGGTAGGGCGCCGACAAACAACGCACCGGCTAGCGCCATCGGAATGATCAGGATGAAATCGGCGATCGTGAAGTAGGTCGTCATGCTCGTCTCCTTATGGTGTTGCTCGCGGGTTCAGCCCTGTATTTTTAGGCTTGATGCGGCTGCCACGCTTGATGTGAGTATAGGCCACCCCTTGGGCGATGGGGGACCTGTTTGCGGCGCTGCAGCGAGGCTTCGCAGTGCGTGGAAGTCTTGCCTGGCGGGGCTGCGCGGGTTTTCACCAGGCGTCGTTGACGCGCCAGGCAGTGTAGCGGCCGCTTACATTGTCCTTTCTGGATGATGGGGCACCCGGTGCCTCGCCCGCTCGTGCACGGCCCAGGAAAAAACCAAACGCGACAGAAGCGACACCGTCTGCGATGACCACGATTGTCTTCAGCATCGTCGGTCCGAGGTTGTTCAACATGACGACGATGCCGCCGCCCAGCACGCACGTTTTTGAGATATCAGTGCCGCAGGGTTTATGATGGGCCATCAGCATGCGGTAGAGTAGGGCCATCGGCTTGGTTTTTTTGCCGGTCCACCACCGCGTGCGACGCGGAGACAATCAGGTGCGTGCGCAACGTGTTCGGCGAAGCGGCGCTTTTATCATCACCTCGACCGGCACGATCGTCATATAGCCGGCAATGGGAGAACGGGGAAATATCATGCAAGTCGGTTCTATTGTCCGATCCGTGCATATCGCCGTGCCGCAGGGCGCGCGCGGGATTGTCATGCGCATTCTTGGCGATATGGCGATGGTGGCGTGGTATGCCGGCGAACCCGGCACATCGCTCCAGTTGAATACAGAACCCTTCTTCCTCGAAGACCTGATCGATACGGGCGAGCTCGTGCGCCCGGCCAGTGCGCAGATGCACTGAACGCGGCGCGTGTCCGCGCGTGTCGCTGCAGCGCTCGTCTTTGACGGCGTCGCGGCGCACAATGCGGGCATGAACCCAGACACTCACGATTCGCAGGACAGCGTCTCCGGCGCTGTGCCTTTTACCCGGCTGACGCCGGAATGTGTGCTCGACGCAATCGACAGCGTGTTGAGCACGGTCGGCGTTCGCACCGATGGACGCATGCTGCCGCTCAACAGCTACGAAAACCGCGTCTATCAGATCGGCGTCGAGGACGGCCCGCCCGTCGTCGCGAAGTTCTACCGGCCCGAGCGCTGGACGGACGAGGCGATTCTCGAAGAGCACGCGTTTGTCGCCGAGCTCGCCGCGCGCGAGATTCCGGCGGTGCCCGCGCGCGTCTTCGAAGGCCGCACACTGCATGCATTCGATGGCTTCCGCTTCTCGATCTTCGAGCGGCGCGGCGGTCGCGCGCCCGACCTGGACCGGCCCGACACGCTCGAGTGGCTCGGCCGTTTTATCGGCCGCATCCACGCCGTGGGCCAGACCGAGGACTACACGGCGCGTCCCACGCTCGACATCCAGACCTTCGGCTATGAGCCGCGCGACTTCCTGCTGTCGCAGCACTTCGTGCCCGACAACGTACGCACCGCATGGGAAACCGTGGTGAATCTCGCGCTGCAAGGCGTCGAACAGGCGTTCGAGCGGGCCGGCGACATTCGCGCTTTGCGCATGCATGGCGACTGCCATCCGAGCAACGTGCTATGGACCGATGCCGGCCCGCATTTCGTCGACTTCGACGATAGCCGCATGGGGCCGGCGGTGCAGGATCTGTGGTTGCTGTTGCCGGGCGAGCGGGCCGAAGCGTCGCGCGCGCTCACCGATCTGCTCGCGGGCTACGAAGACTTCTGCGAGTTCGAGCCGCGCGAACTGCATCTGATCGAAGCCTTGCGCACGTTGCGGCTGATTCATTACCAGGCATGGCTTGCGCGCCGCTGGGACGATCCGGCTTTTCCTGCGGCGTTTCCGTGGTTCAACACGCAGCGCTACTGGGAAGACCGCATTCTCGAAATGCGCGAGCAACTCGGCGCCATGCAGGAAGGGCCGCTCTGGCCGGTTTAGCCTTCGGTTGAGGCGGTATTGCGGCCGTAGGGCGGCCTTATCATGGCGCGAACGGCGAGAGCGACGAGGACGGCGTAGAGGGTGAGAACGCTGCCACGTGCGACGATTCGACCAGCGTCGACTTAACGATCACCTCGGCCCGCACGTCGCGCCCGACCCGCTCGATGGTGGGACGCATCTGCGCGAACTCGTCGGGAGTGCAGACTTCGCTGTCGAAATGCGTGACGCCGTCGCGCGTCATCGTCACGATGTTGGTAAGCGGATCGAAGCGGTACTGCGAGTGGAAATCGATGAAGCGATCCTGCGCTTGCGTCGCCTCCGGCATGTCGAGCACGCTGAAGTTGGGTGGCAGCGAAATGCGCGCGTGTTCGTGCAACTCGAGGTTGCGGCAGACGAACGGCTGGGTGCGCTGACGTTCGCCTAACCAGTACTGCGCATCCGCACTGAAGCCGCCCGCAAAGCTCGTCAGTGCGGGAATGGAGGCCGCGGTGCCCGGCACCACGAGGCTCTCCAACGTGCCTTTCATCGTGATCGTCAAGGGGCCGTCGGTGGCGGCGAGGTCGCTTGTGGATAGCGTGGCCGTGCCGTTCAGGTTGGCACTGCGTAATTCGGCCTGAATCGATTCCTCACGCTGCGCCGGTGTCTGCATGCGCAGCATTGCGCGTCCCTGTTCCGCCGGCCAGCCGGACGCCTGCACCTGATAGACGAAACTCGCCGAGCCATCGGGCGCGACCGTGATCGACAACTCGGAGCGATGCGCCATGGCGGCAGTCGCCGGCGTTTGCGCCAGCTTGCCCTGGTCGACGAGTAACGCGGGCCGGTCCATGTCGGTGGACGGCAGAAAGCCGAATTCCACATTCGATGCTGTGGAGTCGGCGTACATCTGCAAGTCGGGCAGCCAGGTGATCACGTGATTGATCACGCCGTAGCCGGGCACGCTCGGCAGCGTGTAGATCGTGCCGCTGCTGATCAGCGCCGGCTCGTTGCGGATGCCCACCGCGTCGAGCAACGCGCCGTATAGCGCGACGTGGTCCTTGCAGTCGCCATAGCGGTCCGCGAGGATGGCGCTCGCCGGATGCGGCACCACCGCGCCGCGCCCCACGTTGATGGCGACGTAGCGCACATTGCGGCGGACCCAGTCGTAGAGCGCCTTGGCTTTCGCCCGCGGCGAGCTCTGGTGCGCAGCGACCGATCGCGCGAGCTGGACCAGCGCGGCGTCATGCGCGCTCGGGTCGGCCGCCGACGCGCGATACGTCGCGGCGAATGCCGCGTAGTCCGCGAAGGTGGACACCATCAGGCGGTCGCCGTAGGACACATACGCCACCGAACCATGCTCGAGGCGGCTGAAATGCGCCCGGTCATAGCGGAATTCGTAACGCGTGCGGCCGTCGTGCGTGACCGGCGGCTCGACCGTGAAGCCGCGGGCGTCGGCGTAAAGCGGCTTGTCGGCGGGGAGGTCGTAGATCAGGCGGAAGTTGTGAGTGGGTGCGAGATCGGGCGGCGTGAAATCGCTGAATTCACCCGCTACGATCGGCACCTTTTGCGTCTTGCGGTAAGTCAGGTGAACGCGCGAGCCTGGTTCGACCGCAGGGAACACGATCACCTTTTCCTGGATGTCCTGGAACATTGGGGCGTCGAACGAGCGAGCTTCCTGCACGTCGCGGATCTCGTCGGGCTGGACGTCATGGCGCACTCCGTCCGCACCGGTCGTATAAGCCTCGATGATCTGCACATCCGCCATGTTGCGGTTGAACCAGATGTATTGCTGGGCCACGCGCGCCACGCCCGCCTCGTTGTTCACGTGCAGCGTCATGCTGTCGAGCTTGCTGTACGAGCCGTCCGCGTTGACGGTGTAGGTCTGGGTTTCGCCCTCGTTGGTGTAGGGATCGTCCGGGCCGACCGCGACCGCAACGCTCGCGCTGGCGGCGCAGGCGCTCAAGAGCCAGCTGGCAGTCGCGATATAGGCGAAAGGGGCGAGGCGCATGGCGGGTTCAGGTGTCCGAACGGATACGTTGACGGGGCTGCGTCGCTCAGAGTCGGTTCACAGAAGCCGCTTGTCAAGCGGGCGGGGCGCATAAGCCCGGTTTTCGCCTCTACACCGTGCCGGCGAGTCAGGCGGCCGCGCCCCGGGCCGCAGGCCTCTCCCCCAGCGAACTCAGTTTGACGTCGCGATCCGGGAAGCGCGCGATCATGACCAGCTCGCCGCCCAGTGCATGAATATGGTCACGCAACGTGGAGATGTACATGTCCGTTCGCTGCTCGAGCTTGGCGATACTGGGTTGCTTCACATCCAGCAAGCCGGCCAGCTCCTCCTGCGAGAAGCCAAGAGCACGGCGTAATTCCGCGAGCGCCATTTCGGCGAGCATTGCGTTGGTCCGTTGCGCTGCCTCGGCACGCAACTCGGGTGACATCTTTGCTGCGAGTTCAGAGAACTTCTTTGCCATTACGGCCTCCTTTCTGTTCCAGTTGTGCCAGATGCTCGCCAAATAACGCATCGGCACGTGGCACATTGACTGCATACCAGCGATCGTTACCGGTCTTGTTGCCGCCGAGCAGCAGAATGCCCGTGCGGAATGGGTCAAATGCATAAAGCACGCGATAAGGTTTGCCCGCATGCTGGACTCTCAATTCGCGCATACGACCGTACTTCGAGCCCTTGACCTGGCTGCAATACGGGTGCGGCAATTCCGGGCCAACCTGCTCAAGCAAATCAACCGATGCCTTGACCGACACCTGCTCTGCTTCCGTCAAATCTTCCCACCATGCACCGAAGAGATCGGTGTACTCGATTTCCCAACTCATAGATAAATATACCCTCCATGGAATATTCCGTCAACGGAATAACGACGCTGTCGCGCGTGCGATACGCAGAGGTCGCAAGCGACCTCGCAGCGCCTCGCGCGACGAACGCATGTGCGCGGCGACGGGGCGCCGCACATGAGGTCATGCTAGGGATTTGGGGGAGAGAAACCAGTCAGCCGGATGGCTAACGTTGTGGAGGAAAAGGTGTAGAGGAAACGCGTTAGACGTTACAGGTCGCGCCGCCGCTCGCGGCAATTTCCCGTGCGGCTTTCGCGCCTTCAACCTGCAGCAAGGTCGGCAACGATACGCCGTTCTTTGCCGCCGTCACTTCCGCCAGAATCGACACGGCGATCTCCGGCGGCGTCCTGCTGCCGATATAAATGCCGACCGGCCCATGCAGCCTCGCCAGTTCGGTATCGTTCAGGTCGAACTCCTTGAGCCGCTCGCGCCGGGCGGCATTGTTGCGCCGCGACCCCAGCGCGCCGACATAGAACGCGGGCGTCTTCAGCGCTTCCATCAAGGCAAGATCGTCGAGCTTCGGGTCGTGTGTCAGCGCGATCACCGCGCAGCGCTCGTCGAGCTTCATGTCGAGCACCGTATCGTCGGGCATCGTACGTACGATCCTGGTGCCGGGGATATCCCATTCGTCGGTGTATTCTTCGCGCGGATCGCAGACGGTCACCTGGTAGTCGAGCCCCACCGCGATATGGCAGAGATAGCGCGACAATTGCCCCGCGCCGATCACCAGCATCCGGTAGCGCGGTCCGTGGATCGTCAGCAGGCGCTCGCCGTCGAAATCGACGCCGTCGGTCGCCTGCGCGGCGCCCAGTTGCACCCTGCCCGTCGCCATCTCGACCCGGCGTGCAATCAGCTTGCCGTCTTCGACCGCTTCACACAGTTCGGCGATGCCGCTTGCCTCGTTCAACGGCTCGAGCACCAACTGGATGGTGCCGCCGCAGGGCAGCCCGAAGCGATGCGCTTCTTCCGCCGTGATGCCGTACTTGACCGCCTCCGGCAAGGTTTGCTCGATGCCGCGTTGCCGCACCCGGTCGATCAGGTCGTCTTCGATGCAGCCGCCCGACACCGATCCCACCACGAGACCATCGTCGCGCACCGCCAGCATTGCGCCTTCCGGACGTGGCGACGAGCCCCACGTCTTGACCACGGTGACGAGTAGCGCGCGATGTCCCAGTTCGAGCCAGCGTGCACTGGACTTCAGGACTTCGAGATCCACGCTGTCCATGATTTCTTCCTTTTCGCTTGAGCGTCGCCGGATTCGGAATCCGCGCCGTCGGTTGATGCTGTGTCGTCTGCTGGCGCCGCGGTGTCGGCCGCTGCATCCGCGCCGCCTTCACCGGTCACCTGAGCGCTGAAGCGCTTGAAAAATTCGCCGGCCAGCTTGCGTGCTGCGCCGTCGACGAGCCGCGAGCCGATCTGCGCCAGTTTGCCGCCGACCTGCGCGCTCGCCGTGTACGTCAGCCTGGTCGCTTCGGGGCCCTCCGGTTCCAGCGTGACGCGGGCATTGCCGGAGCCGAACCCGGCCACCCCGCCCTGGCCTTCGAAGACGATGGTGTAGGTCTGCGGCGCGTTGATATCGGTCAGCAGCATACGCCCTTTGAAGCGCGCCTTCACGGGACCTACCGAGGCGGCCATCGACAGCGCAAACGCGTTCTCGCCGTCCGCTTCGATGCTCTCGCAACCGGGGATCGACGCGCGCAGGATCGCGGTGTCGTTCAGCGCCTCCCACGTGCGCTGCTGCGAGACGGGCAGCGTGTAGCTTTCGGTCAGTTCCATCGCGTGACTCCTTGTGTTCCGGCCGCGGCAGCGGCGCGAGGGGCGCGCGTCAGTTGCGCCAGATCGCGGCCGAATGCAGCCAGACTATCGAGATTATGAACTGGCCGGTGCGCGTCGACATAGGGCAGGATCGCCTGCACGCCGCGCGCCTTCGCTGAGAAGCCGCTATACCGCAGCAGCGGGTTGAGCCAGATGATGCGATGGGCGAAGCGGCGCAGACGCGCCATTTCGGTGTCGAGCATGTCGATGGCCTCGTGGTCGAGGCCGTCGGTGACGAGCAGTACGGTTGCCCTGCCGGACAGCACGCGCCGCGCCCAGCGCCGGTTGAACTCGGCGAGCGCCGCGCCGATGCGTGTGCCGCCCGACCAGTCCACCACCTGATCGGCCAGCGCGGCGATCGCCACATCGGGGTCGCGCTCGCGCAGCGCGCGCGTCGCATGGGTGAGGCGCGTGCCGAACAAGAATACCTGCAGCCGTTCGCGCGATTGCAATAATGAGTGACAGAAATACAGCACCGCGCGCGAATAGGCGCTCATCGATCCGGAGATATCGAGCAGCAGCACGAGCGGCGGCTTGCGTTCGATGACAGCGCGGTACTTCCACACGGTCCAGTCGCCGCCCGAGCGTACCGCGTGACGCGCGCTCGCCCGCAGGTCCGCATGGGTGCCGCGCGAGGCGGCCTTGAGGCGGCGCGTCGGTTCGGTGGCAAGCGGCAGGCGGTGACCGCGGATCACATGACGCAGCGTGCGCCATTCGTCGGCGCTGAGGGTGTCGAAGTCGCGGTGACGCAGACGCTCTTCGGCGCTGAACGTGACGTGCGCGCGCAGTTCGTGTTGCTCGGTTTCGGGTGCGGTCTGGGCGTTGCGTGAGCCGGCCGGACGCGCGGCAAGCGCGTCGGCGAGACGGTTGTTGCGCCTGGGCGGCGGCAGACCGTTGCGCACCTTCGGCAGCAGCAGCGCGCGCAGCTTGCTTTCCCAGTCGGGATCGCGCCAGAACAGGTTGAAGGCCGTGTTGAAGATCTCGCGTTCGTCGGGGGCGGAGATCAGCAGCGCGGCCAGTGCGGCGCTTACGTCATCGCGGCGACCGAGGTCGATCCAGCGCAACGCATCGAGTGCATCCACCGCGTGCGACGGCGACATCGGCAAGCCCGCGCCGCGCAGCACGCGCACGAAATGGACGACATTGTGCGCGAGTGTGGGAGGCAGTTCGTCTTCAGGAGCGTTTGGCATGACTGTCATACCCGCCGTCATTCCTTCGCTGCCAGGCACTGCCCGATCTGCGCTGCGTCCACCCGCGCCAGATCGTCCTGATACTTCAGCAGCACGCCCAGCGTGTCCTGCACCGACTGCGGATCGAGTTCGGTCACGCTCAACGCGGCCAGCGCGCGGCACCAGTCGATTGTCTCCGCGATCCCCGGGGCCTTGAACAGATCCATGCCGCGCAACTGATGCACGAAATCGACGGCACGCCGTTGCAACTCGGCGCTCGTCTGCGGGGCGCGCGCCGCGACGATCGCCAGTTCGCGATCGCGCTCCGGATAGTCGATCCATTGATACAGGCAGCGGCGCTTTAATGCGTCGTGTACCTCGCGGGTGCGGTTCGAGGTCATCACGACGAGCGGCGGTTGCTCGGCGCGCACCGTGCCGTATTCCGGAATCGACACCTGAAAGTCCGACAGCAGTTCGAGCAGAAACGCTTCGAACGGCTCGTCGGCGCGGTCGATCTCGTCGATCAGCAGCACACGGCGCGCGCCGGGATGCTGTTCGTCCGGCATCAGCGCCTGCAACAGCGGGCGCTTGAGGAGAAATTCGCTGCGATACAGCGTGTCGTTGCCGGGCCGTTCACCGGCCGCTTCTGCCAGCCGCAGCGCCATGATCTGACGCGGATAGTCCCACTCGTAGAGCGCGCTGGCCGTGTCGAGCCCTTCGTAGCATTGCAGCCGCAGCATCGACGTGCCGAGCAGGCCCGCGGCTGCCTTGGCCAGTTCGGTCTTGCCGACTCCCGGCTCGCCCTCGACAAACAACGGCCGTTCCATGCGCAGCGCAAGGAACAGCGCGGTCGCCAGCTCGCGGCTCGCGAAATAGCCTTGAGCGCCGAGCTGGGCAAGGGTGTCGTCAATTGAACTAACCATTCGCGGTGGTCACCGCCCGTGCAGTCAGCAGCGGAATCAGATGCGCCCGGTACTCGGCGCTGGCGTGCATATCCGTGTTCAGGTCGTCTGCGGACACCGTGATGGCTTGTGCCGCCGCCGGCGTAAAGTTCGCGGTGAGCGCGCTCTCCAGATCAGGAGAGCGAAACACGGATGCCCCCGCGCCCGTCACCGCCACCCGCACCCCATCCGCCCGTTTCGCGACAAACACGCCAACCAGCGCAAAGTGCGAAGCCGGATTGCGGAATTTCTCGTAGGCGCTGCGCTCGGCGAGCGGAAATTCGACGGCGGTGATCAGCTCGTCGGGCGCGAGCGCAGTCTCGTACATGCCGACAAAGAAGTCGTCGGCAGCGATGCGCCGCCGGTCCGTCACGATCGTGGCGCCGAGCGCCAGCACCGCGGCCGGATAGCAGGCGGCGGGATCGTTGTTGGCGAGCGAGCCGCCGATCGTGCCGAGCGCGCGCACCTGACGGTCGCCGATATGGCTCGCGAGGCTGGCCAGCCCAGGCAGGACGCGGCGGATGTCGGCGTGATCGGCGACGTCCGCATGACAGACGGCCGCGCCGATGGTCACGCTGTTGGCGTCGACGCGAATCTCCTTGAGCGCGGCAATCCGCGTGACGTCGATCAGCTTCGATGGCTGCGCGAGGCGCAGGCGCATGGTCGGCAGCAGGCTTTGGCCGCCGGCGAGGAATTTTGCGTCGCTGTCGCCGGCGAGCGCGGCGACCGCCGCTTTGGGATCGGCCGCGCGTTGATAGTCGAAGGTGTACATGTCGGCTTGCTCCGGTCAGGGTTGTTGCGCAGCGCGGATCGCGGACCACACACGATGCGGCGTGGCGGGCATTTGCAGATCCTTCACGCCGAGCGGCGCCAGCGCATCGAGAATCGCGTTGATCACCGCCGGCGGCGAACCGATTGCGCCCGCTTCGCCGCAGCCCTTCACGCCGAGCGGATTGTGCGTGCACGGCGTGCCTTTGGCGGTTTCCACCGTGAAGCTCGGCAGGTCGGAGGCGCGCGGCATCGCGTAGTCCATGTACGAGCCGGACAGCAACTGGCCGCTGTCGTTGTCGTACACGCAGCGCTCGAGCATCGCCTGGCCGATCCCCTGACCCAGGCCGCCATGCACCTGGCCTTCGACGATCATCGGATTGATCACGTTGCCGAAATCGTCGACCGCGGTGAATTGCTGGATGCGGCACTCGCCGGTATCCGGATCCACCTCCACTTCGCAGATATACGAGCCGGCCGGATAGGTGAAGTTGGTCGGATCGTAGAAGGCGCTTTCGTCGAGTCCCGGTTCGAGCTTGTCGAGCGGATAGTTGTGCGGCACGTAGGCGGCGAGCGAGATGTCGGCAAAAGCCTTGGTGCGGTCGGTGCCGGCGACGCGGAACACGCCGTTCTTGAACTCGATGTCTTCGGCCGCCGCTTCCAGCAGATGCGCGGCGATTTTCTTCGCCTTTGCTTCGATCTTGTCGAGCGCCTTCATGATCGCCGAGCCGCCCACCGCAATCGAGCGTGAGCCATATGTGCCCATGCCGAACGGAATGCGACCGGTATCGCCATGCACGATTTCGACGTTCTCAATCGGAATGCCGAGCCGGTCCGCCACGACCTGGGCGAAGGTCGTCTCATGCCCTTGGCCGTGACTGTGCGAGCCGGTGAACACCGTCACCGAACCGGTGGGGTGCACGCGTACCTCACCCGCTTCGAACAGGCCGGCTCGAGCGCCGAGCGCGCCGGCGATATTCGACGGTGCGAGTCCACAGGCTTCGATGTAGCACGAGTATCCAAGTCCACGCCGCTTGCCGTTTCGCTCCGAGGCCTGCTTGCGGGCCGCGAAGCCTTTCACGTCGGCGAGTTCCAGCGCGCGGGCCAGCGTGGTTTCGTAATCGCCGGTGTCGTAAGTGAGGCCTACCGGTGTCGCATACGGAAACGTGCGAATGAAGTTGCGGCGGCGGATCTCCGCCGGATCGAGGTTCATTTCGCGCGCCGCGGTTTCGACCAGCCGTTCGACCACATAGGTGGCTTCAGGCCGGCCCGCGCCACGGTATGCATCGACGGGGACCGTATTGGTGAAGACCGCCTTCACCTCGGCGTAGATCGCGGGCGTGGCGTACTGACCCGCCAGCAGCGTCGCGTAGAGGATGGTGGGCACGCTCGAGGCGAAGGTCGACAGGTACGCGCCCATGTTGGCGATGGTGTGCACGCGCATGGCGAGGAAAGTGCCGTTGGCGTCCATGGCCAGCTCGGCCTTCGTCACATGGTCGCGGCCATGTGCATCCGAAATGAAGGCCTCCGAACGTTCTGCAGTCCATTTCACCGGCCGGCGGATTTTCTTCGACGCCCAGGTGAGCGCCACATCTTCGGCATATAAAAAGATCTTCGAACCAAAGCCGCCGCCGACGTCCGGCGCAATCACGCGCAGCTTCGATTCCGGCAGCGACAGCACGAACGCCGCCATCAGCAGCCGTTCGACGTGCGGATTCTGGTTCGCGACATATACCGTGTAGCTGTCGTCCTGCGGCGACCAGCTGGCGTTCACCGCTCGCGGTTCGATCGCGTTCGGGATCAGGCGGTTGTTGACGATATCGAGCGTCGTGACGTGCGCGGCTTTGGCGAAGGCGGCGTCGGTGGCCGCCTTGTCGCCGTGACCCCACGTGTAGCAGACGTTGTCCGGCACTTCGTCGTGCACGGCGGGCTGGCCCGGATCGGCGGCGTGCGCCGTATCCACCACGGCGGGCAGCACGTCGTAATCGACTTCGATCAACTCGGCGGCGTCTTTCGCCTCTTTCACCGAGCGGGCGATCACCAGCGCCACCTGGTCGCCGACGTGGCGCGCCTTGGTATGCGCGATCACCGGATGTGGCGGCTCGTTCATCGGTTTGCCGTCGACGCTGTGGATCAGCCAGCCGCAGGGCAGGCCGCCCACGCTGTCAGCGGCCATATCCGCGCCGGTGAAAATCGCCACCACGCCAGGCGATTGCTTCGCCGCGGCCGTGTCGATGCTTTTGATCCGCGCATGCGCGTACGGCGAGCGCAGGAACACGGCATAGGTTTGCTGGGGCAGCACGATATCGTCGGTGTACTGACCATTGCCGGTCAGGAACCGGTAGTCTTCCTTGCGCTGGACGGAGGCGCCAATCAGCGGATGCGGGTCGGGTGCGTTCATCGTCGTCTCCTCAGGCCGTGACTTGCGCGCTCGCCTGAGCGGCGGCGCCGGACTTCATGCCGGCAGCGCCTTCGAGCACGGCCTTGACGATGTTGTGATACCCCGTACAGCGGCACAGATTGCCGTCGAGCTGGGCGCGCACGTCCGCTTCGGTGAGATCGGGCTGACGCTGCGCCAGCGAGGTCGCGCTCATCACCATGCCCGGCGTGCAGAAGCCGCACTGCAGGCCGTGGCAGTGGCGGAACGCCGCCTGCATGGGATGCAGTTCGCCGTCTTTGGCGAGACCTTCGATGGTGGTGATCTGCGCGCCTTCGGCCTGCACGGCGAGAATGTTGCACGATTTGATCGCGCGTCCGTTCAGATGCACCGTGCACGCGCCGCACTGGGCGGTGTCGCAGCCGATATGCGTGCCGGTGAGCCGGAGTTGATCGCGCAGGAACTGGACAAGCAGGGTGTGGGGCTCGATTTCGGCGGTAACGGGCGTGCCGTTCACCGTCAGACTGATGCTGATCGCCATGAACTGTCTCCTTTGTCGGCCAGAGCTAGCGCTTTGGCGCTTACTCTGGTCCCATGCAACATGGTTGCGAGAGGGATCGAGACCGGCGCGGGCCCACGTTCACTACCTTCCGCCTGCCTGCTGTGAGGGCTCGCTTCGGTTTGTGCTTTTTATGGTTCCACCAAAAAGTAAAGCACAAATCGCGCAGGGCTGCTATCGGGGGAAATCGTCCGGAGGCTGGCACGGCGCGCGCGGCGGTGTCGGCCCGGACAAGAAAAAACGGCACGCTGCGTGGGCAGGCGTGCCGTTCTGAAGCCATTTTGAGGCGGCAGGGAAGGCCGTTGGGCGTTGCTGAAGGCCCATGAAGGCCTATGCATACCGCTGAGCGCCTCTGAACGCCGGCGGGCAACGCTCAGTTTCGCGGCGCTCCTCTATCAATGCTGCGAGCCGTGCGCGAGTTTGGAATGGCGGCGCGAGTAACCGAAATAGATCACCATGCCGATCAGCAGCCAGATCACGAAGGCCATCCACGTGACCGCCTTCAGGTTCACCATCAGGAACAGGCACGACGCCACGGCGAGCACCGGCACCACCGGCACGCCTGGACAGCGGAAGGCGCGCGGCAGGTCCGGATGCGTCCTGCGCAGGATCAGCACGGCGATCGACACCATCGAAAACGCCGCCAGCGTGCCGATGTTGATCAACTCCGCGAGCACGTTGAGCGGCACCAGCGCGCCGATCAGGCCGAAGAAGATGCCGACGAGCCAGGTGGTCAGGAACGGCGTCGCAAAACGCGGATGCACGCGCGAGAGCGCGGCGGGCAGCAGTCCGTCGCGCGACATGGCGAAGATCACACGCGTCTGGCCGTAGGCCATCACCAGAATCACCGTCAGCATGCCGAGCACGGCGCCCAGATCGATGAAGCCGGCTACCCATTTCTCGCCGGCCACCTGCAGTGCGTACGACACCGGGTGCGAGATGCTGGCGAACTGCGCCGACGGCACGATGCCCGTCACGACCGCCGCCACCGCCACGTACAGCACGGCGCACACACCAAGCGAGGCAATGATGCCGACCGGCAGATCGCGCTTCGGATTCTTCACCTCTTCGGCCGCCGACGAAACGGAATCGAAGCCGATAAACGCAAAGAACATCACCGCCGCCGCGCCGAACACGCCGTTCCAGCCGTTCGGCATGAACGGATGCCAGTTAGCGGGCGTGACGTGAAACACGCCGACGCCGATCACCAGCAGCACGACGATCACCTTGATCGCCACCATGATGTTGTTGATGCGCGCGGATTCGCGGATGCCGACCGACAGCAGCGCGGTGATCGCCATCATCACGACGAAGGCGGGCAGGTTGAACAGGGTGGTATGGCCGGGCAGCGCGCCGGGCGCGGCCGACAGGGCGACCGGCAGCGTCACGCCGAAACCCGACAGCAGCGACTGCAGATAGCCCGACCAGCCGACCGACACGGCCGAGGTGGCGAGCCCGTATTCGAGCATCAGGTCCCAGCCGATGATCCACGCGGCCAGTTCGCCGAGGGTGGCGTACGAGTAGGTGTAGATCGAGCCGGCGACCGGAATGGTGGAGGCGAACTCGGCATAAGCCAGCGCCGCGAAACCGCAGGCAATGGCCGCGATGATGAACGACAGCATCAGCGCCGGGCCGGCTTGTACGGCGCCGGTGCCGGTCAGGACGAAAATGCCGGTGCCGATGATGGCGCCGACACCGAGGAAAGTGAGGTCGAGCGCGCCGAGGGTTTTCTTCAGGCCGCCGCTTTTGCTGCTGGCGGCGAGCATGTGCTCGACGCTTTTCTTGCGAAACAGGGACATTGGCGTGGGTCTCCAGTAGTGCACGCGTCTTGCGCGCCGAATGTCGGGAAACCTAGGATTTTAGCGGATGTGCGACCCCTTACTTTTCCGGGATAGCAGGCGGATGACGCAGGACAGGACGCGCGCCGTCGTGCCGCGCCCCGCTGCGGTGCCCTTAACCCTAGCCGGCCATGGCCGGATTCAGGTCGACGAGGCGGTTGCTCATCACATAGAAGGTGAGTTCGGCGTTGTTGCGCAGCTTCATCTTTTCCAGCAGCCGCGTGCGGTACACGCTCACGGTCTTGACCGACAAAGACAGCGCATTGGCGATATCCGTCAGCCGCTTGCCGGAGGCGAGCATGCAGAGCGTCTGATATTCGCGGTCGGAGAGCTTTTCGTGCGGCAACTGCTCGCCGTCGAACGAAACGTAATCGGCGAGCGCCTCGGCCATCGCCGGGCTGACGTACTTGCGGCCCGCCGCGACCTGCTGGATCGCGCCGATCATCTGCGCGGCGTCGACGGTCTTCGAGAGGTAACCGGCCGCGCCGGCCTTCAACGCCCGGACTGCATACTGGTCTTCGCGATACATGGAAAACATCAGCACCGCCGCGCGCGGCGCCTTGCGCTTGAGGCGCTTGAGCGCTTCGACGCCATTCATGTCGGGCAGCGAGATGTCGAGCAGGACGACGTCGTAGACGTGCTTCGCCACCGCAACGAGCGCATCGGCGCCGGTTTCCGCTTCGTCGACTTCGAGCGCCACGCCACGGTCCATCAACAGTTGCCGGACGCCCTGGCGGACCACGGCGTGGTCGTCGACGAGCAGGATGCGCAGGCTCATGACGGCGCGCTCAGGAAGAGAAAGACGCGGCGCCGGCCGCGAGGCGTTCGGCGCACGCAGCGCCGGCGAGCATGGCATCCCACGCAAAACGCGCACGCACCGTGGTGCCGCGGGCGTGCGTGCCGGCGTCGGGGCGGCTGGCGCCGATCTGCAGGCTGCCGTCGAAGGCCGCGCAGCGGGCGCGCATGCCGGCGAGGCCGAAATGGCCGCGGCGCGTGCGGGCGCGCGGTGCGAGGCCAATGCCGTCGTCACTGACGACGAGCGTCAGGTGGCGGCGGCTCGCTTCGATGCGCACGTCCGCCGCGCTGGCGCGGGCGTGCTTGGCGGTGTTGTTGAGCGCTTCCTGGGCGACCCGGAAGATCGCGAGCGCGGCATCCGCCGGCAAGCGCGTGAGGCGGACGTCGGCAGCGCACACGAAGCTCGTGCGCAATTGCGTGCGGGCGGCGAAGTCGCCGGTCCATTGCGACAGCGCGCCCACGATACCGGCGTCGAGCGAAGGCGCGTGCAATTCGGCGACCGCATGGCGGGTGGCTTCGCCGACGGCGTCGAGCGAGCGCTGGGCAACCGTAAGCGCGGCGGCGCACTGCGGCGGCGCATCGGCGGGCAGCCAGGTTTCGACGCCGGCGAGCGCGAAGTGCGTCGCGGTCAGTTCGGCGCCGACGCTGTCGTGCAACTCGCGCGCGACGCGCTGGCAGGCGGCTTCCTGGGCATGGACGAGTTCAGCGGACAGTTCGCGCACGCGGGCGCGCAGACGCGCGATCTCGCGCTCGGCAGGGCTGCTGGCGCTCGCCCCATCGAGGCCTTCGCGGGCGATGGAAGTGGGCACATGCGCGGTGATCGGTACGACAATCGACGTATCCATGACTCTCCCGCTTAGGATGCTGCTCGCACAGCAAACCGGGTGCGCTTCGACGGCGCGAAGACAAGGGAACGCATGCGAATCTCTGGCCTCAAGAAGTGTCCGCTGCGCACCCCGGCATGACGGACAAATCGCTACGAGGTAGCGTAACGAAATTTACATTCAGTAACAAATCGGCTGTAACCCTGGTGGGGTCTTACGGCAACCGGTGATGCGCCGCGATCATATCCCAAAAAAAAGAAAAGAAGCAGATAGGACAAGGCTCAGCGTGGGTTTTTTGCGGCAGGAATTTATTGAGGTTGACTTGTCATATGCATTTTGCATGTAGGAAAAATGCTGACATTGAAGGTGAGGCCGTGTGTCGGAATTGTAACTGGATGAGCGGGCGAGGATTCCGGCGTCGGCGGTGAGCCGGTCATGTCTTCGCAGAGGGTTTGCCGGGCGCAGAAAAACACCCGGCGAGCGTTCGCGGCGAGCGCCCAAAAAGCAAAACCGGAGCGCGAAGGCTCCGGTTTTTCGCGGCTCAGCCGGCGGGCGGCGAGCCGGGTACGTCCGCGTAACGCGCGGCTTAGGCTTAGCCCACGAACGCCTTTTCGACGACGTAGTGCCCCGGCGCATTGTTGCTGCCTTCCTGGAAGCCCGCGTCGTCGAGCAGTTTGCGCGTGTCGCGCAGCATGTGCGGGCTGCCGCACAGCATGACGCGGTCGTTTTCCAGCGAGAAGCCCGGCACGCCGAGGTCGGCGAACAGCTTTTCGGTTTCGATCAGCTCGGTGATCCGGCCACGGTTCTGGAACGCTTCGCGCGTGACGGTGGGGTAATACAGCAGCTTTTCCTGAACCAGTTCGCCGAGGTGCTCATGCGCCGGCAGGTGGTCCGTGATGTATTCCTTGTACGCCAGCTCGTCGACGAAACGGCAGGTGTGCGTGAGCACCACGCGCTCGTAACGGTCGTAGATGTCCGGATCTTTAATGATGGACATGAACGGCGCGAGGCCCGTGCCGGTGGACAGCAGCCACAGCGTCTTGCCCGGCAACAGGTTGTCGGCCATCAGCGTGCCGACCGGCTTCTTGCCGATCAGGACTTCGTCGCCGACCTTCAGGTGCTGCAGGCGCGAGGTGAGCGGGCCGTCCTGAACCTTGATGCTCAGGAATTCGAGGTGCTCTTCGTAGTTCGCGCTCGCGAGGCTGTAGGCGCGGATCAGCGGCTTGCCGTCGACTTCGAGGCCCACCATCGTGAACTGGCCGTTTTCGAAGCGAAATGACGGGTCGCGCGTGCAGGTGAAGCTGAACAGCGTATCGGTCCAGTGATGGACGCTCAGGACGGTTTGTGAATTCAGGTTGCTCATGGCTTCTTGGATGGTGCGAAAACAAAGACGGCCAGACGACTAGCCGGCCGGCACGGCAAGGGCGATGCTGCGCTAACCCCGCTGCTGATCCGGGGCCAGGGAAATGATGCGCAATCCGCTATTTTACCGCGCTTGCCACCTGAGGGTATCGGCACGGCGTCGAGCGTGGTCAAGCGGTTTGCCGGACTTGCGGCTTCGGCGTCGGAACGGCACGCGGTGGAGCACGTCGGCGGGGGTACAGCCGGGGTTCAGCAGCGGTACGGCGATGGGCAAATTCGCGTGGTGCGTTGCGCCGTCCGGTGACCGGATCGCGTGCCGGTAGGCATGCGTCCTCACAACAAGTTTTTGGGATGATACAGAAAGCCGTCGCGCAGCGCAGCATTGACCCTGCTAGCGGGACGGCAAAAGGGGCAAAAATGCCGCAAAAGTGGCGAAAAAGCGCCGGGAAAGCGGCGCAAGTGCCGTCTTTAGCCACCACAAGCGGGGCTGCTGCCGCCGGCAAAACGGCGCCGGGGCGCCGCGCGTCAGTGCGCGTGGCCCGAACCCTGCGAGGCCGCCTTTAGCCCGCCACGGCAGCCGTGCGCTTGCGCCCCCGCTGTTTCAGCACGCGCGCCTGCATCACGATGACGGCCAGCAGGAACACGCCGCGAATCACCGATTGCCAGTACGCCGACAGGCTGATGAAGCCCAGGCCGTTTTCGAAGTTGAGCAGGTTGAACACCAGGCCGAGCAGCAGGACGCCGGCAATCGTCATCGCAATCGAGCCCTCGCCGCCGGTCAGCAGGGTGCCGCCCAGCACCACGGCGGAGATCGCGAACAGCTCCCAGCCCACCCCTTCGTTCGGCTGCCCCGCGCCGAACTGGGCCGCGAGGATCACGCCGGCCATGCCGGCCAGCAGGCCGCTTACGGCATAGGCCGTGACCAGCGTGCGGTCCACATTCAGTCCCATCAGGCGCGCCGCTTCCTCACTGCCGCCGATGGCGAGCGAATGCCGTCCAAAGCGCGTGCTGCGCAGTGCGAGCCACCCGGCCAGCGCCGCCACCACCGCGACGATGCCGGGGATCGGCAGGCCGAACAGATCGCCTTGACCGAAGGCGCCGAAGTTCGAGTCGGGGGCGATCGACACCGCGTCGTTCTTGCCGAGCAGCAGCCCGACGCCGTGCGCGCCGAGACTGGTGGCGAGCGTCGTGATGAACGGCAGGATCTTCAGACGCGTGATGATGATGCCGTTCAGCACACCCACGATTAACCCTGCCAAGGAGCCGGCCAGTACGGCGACCCAACCGCCATAGGTGCTGGTGAGCGCGGCCACGACGCTCGACATGGCCGCCACCGTGCCCACCGAAAGGTCGATGCCGCCCGTGATAATGACGAAGGCCATGCCCACCGAGATCAGCGCGAACATCGAGTTGTAGCGCCAGAACGAATTGATGTTGTAGGCCGAGCCGAAGTGGTCGTAACGCACGAGCCCGAACACCACGAGGGCGACGAGCGCGAGCAGGATGGGGAGATTCTTTTTCATCGCATCGGGTCCGGAGTCTTGGAGAGCACGGGCAGCAGGGTCGACATGGCGGTTCGGGATCAGCGCGAGCGCCGTTGCACGTACACCGCTGCGACGATGATCGCGGCCTTGACGACCAGCGCCGCCGCGTCGGGAATGCCGTGCGCGAGCAGGGTAAAGCGCAGCAACTGGATGATCAGCGCACCGATCAGCGTGCCGCCGATATACGCCTTGCCGCCCGTCAGCGCCGTACCGCCGACCGCCACCGCGGCGATCGCATCGAGTTCGATGCCGAGGCCGACCACATTCGCGTCCGACGACGAGTTCACCGAAATCGAGATCAACCCTGCGAGTCCCGCCAGCGCCGCGCATATCGTGTAGGCGATCAGCTTGACGCGTGCGGTCGGCACGCCGCACAGATAGGCGGCCTTTTCGTTGCCGCCGGTGATCAGCAGGTACTGGCCGAACAGCGTCTTGCGCACGACCCAGACGAACAGCGCGACCAGTGCGAACATCAGCAGCACCTGGAACGGCACGCCGCCTACCTTGCCGAGGGCGATCCACTGGAACGCGGGGTTGTCGAAGGCCTGCAGGCTGCCGTCGGTGACCACCTGGGCGATGCCGCGACCGGCAATGAACAGCACCAGCGTGGCGACGATTGGCTGCACCGAGAGCTTCGTCACCAGCAAGCCGTTGAAGACGCCGCATGCCGCCGCGGCGATCACCGGCAGGACGAACGCGAGGGCGATGCCACCGGGGCCCGGGATATTCATGAACAGCATCGGCGCCAGCGCGCCGGAAATCGCCATGGACGCGCCCACCGACAGATCGATGCCGCCCGTCGCCACCACCAGCGTCATGCCGATGCCGACGATCACGATCGTCACCACCTGTGTCAGATTGACGTTGAAGGTTTGCAGCGACCAGAAGTGCTGCGTGAACAGCAGATTGAACACCAGCATCGCCAGCAGCACGATGACTTCGCGCTGGATCGTGACGCGGTGCCGTTTCTTCGCCTGTTGTTGTGCGGCGCTATCCGGGGCGGCCAGCGGGGTTTGCGCGGCCAGCGGCTGCGCAGCCTGATTGCCTAGTGTTTTAAGCGACTTAAGCGCCATGACGGTCGCCCTCCAGCGCGTCTTCGATATGGGCCGTGTGGGCGGCTTCGACCAGTTGCGAGGGGCCGTCGCTGCCATAGGCGATGGCGTCCATGATGCTGCTCTCGCTCATTTGAGCGCCGTTCAGTTCGGCGACGGTGCGGCCGTCGCGGATCACCACGGCGCGGTCCGCCACGGCAGTGAGCTCTTCCAGTTCCGACGCGGACAGCAGCACGGCAAGCCCGGCGTCGCGCAGCTCGCGCACGATCTTCGCGACGTCCGCCTTGGCGCCGACGTCGATGCCGCGGGTCGGCTCGTCGAGCAGCAGCAGCGACGGCTCGGCGGCGAGCCAGCGCGCCAGCAACACCTTTTGCTGATTGCCGCCGGACAGTTCGCGGATCGGTTGATCCGGCGAGCGCAACTTGATGCCGAGCGAGGCGATAAAGCGCTCCACGATGGCCTGCTGCTTTTTCACGTCCACCACACCATGTTTGGCCAGCGTGCGCAGGCACACCAGCGTGAGGTTGTCGCGCACCGACAGTTCAGGGACGATGCCGTCGCCTTTGCGGTCTTCGGTGAGGTAGGCGAGGCCGCGTGCAATCGCATCTTGCGGCGACTTGAGCGTCACGGTTTCGCCGTCCACGGCGAGCGTGCCGTGTTCGAGCGGGTCGGCGCCGAACATCAGACGCATCGTTTCAGTGCGGCCCGAGCCGAGCAGGCCGGCGAGCCCCACCGCTTCGCCCGCATGCACTTCGAGCGAGACGTCGCTCACCTTCGGATGGGCGCTGAGGTTGTGCGCCGCCATCACCTGCGCGCCGCGGCGCGCGAGATTGGCCTCGCGCGCGGTGCTGTCGTCCTGAACGACGGCGGCCAGCGTGCGGCCGAGCATCGTCGTGACGAGCTGCAGTTTGTCCATCTCCGCCATCGAGCTTTGGGCGACGGTCTGGCCGTCGCGCATCACCGTGACGCGGTCGCACAGCGCGTAGAGTTCGTCGAGGCGGTGCGAGACGAAAATTACCGCGCGGCCGTCGTCGCGCAGCTTGCGCACCACGCTGAACAGCAGTTCCACTTCGCGTTCGTCGAGCGACGAGGTGGATTCGTCCATGATCACCATCTTCGCATCGGACGACACCGCGCGCGCGAGCGCCACCATCTGCTGGATGGCGGTCGAATAGCTGCGCACCGGTTTCTTCACGTCGATCTGCAGGCCGAACGACTCGAGCAGCGCAGCGGCGCGCCGCTGCACCGCGCGCCAGTCGATCAAACCGTAGCGGCGCGGCTCACGGCCGAGAAAAATGTTTTCCGCCACGGAGCGGAACGGCACCAGATTGATCTCCTGGTAGATCGTGCTGATGCCCGCTTCACGCGCTTCCTTCGGCGTGCGGAAATCGATCTCGCGGCCTTCGAAACGCACGCTCCCACCGGCGCGCCGATAGGCGCCGGTGAGGATCTTGATCATGGTGGATTTGCCGGCGCCGTTCTGGCCGATCAGCGCATGCACTTCGCCTGCGGCGACGCTCAGATTGGCGTTGCGCAGGGCGGGCACGCCGCCGAAACTGATCTGGATGTCCTGCATCTCCAGGAGCGGCGAACGTCCGGCGCTGGGAGACGGCGGCGTGGGGCTGCCGGATTGCGTCACGTCTATTCTCCTGCTGCAGATACTGTGCGGCGGGGCGGCGGAGCGGCTCGCGCCACCTTCCCATAGTAGTCCGTAAGACAAAGCGAAGCGACGGCCCGTCGTGGCACGGGCGCGTCGCTCCGAACCCTTCCCGTCCCCCCGGAGACATAAAGGGGACGTCCTGCGGGGCGCCTCCCAATCCTCAGAGGTGACCGCCTCCGAGGGTAGAAGACTGACTGCGCGTCGCCATCGGCAGCGCCGGATCAGCTATGACGCCGGATCCGGCGTGCCGGCGGCCGGCGCGACATCAATAGCCGTACTGCATGCTCTGCTGCACGTTGCTCTTGTCGTAGAAGCGGTCGGAGACTTTCACCCAGGTCGGGATCGTTTCGCCCTTGGCGAATTTCTGCGCGACATCGCAGGCGAGCGGGCCGAAGAACGGGCTCGACTGCACGCTGGCGCCCAGTTCGCCGGCGGCGATGGCGTCCATGCCGCCCTTGGTGCCGTCGATCGTCACGATCTGGATGTCCTTGCCCGGTTGCTTGCCGGCCGCCTTGATCGCAGCGATCGCGCCCAGCGCCATTTCGTCGTTATGCGCGTAGACCGCGGTCACGTCCGGGTGCGCCTGCAGCAGCGTTTCCATCACCTGACGACCCTTGTCACGCGAGAAATCGCCGTCCTGCGAAGCAATGATCTGCATGTCCGGATGCTTCGCGATCACGTCGTCGAAGCCCTTCTTGCGATCGTTCGCAGCCGAGGCGCCCGTGGTGCCTTCGAGTTCGATGATCTTGGCCTTGCCGTTGGTGGCCTTCACCAGCCAGTCGGCGGCGCGCTGGCCCTGGTTGATAAAGTCGGAGCCGATGAAGGTGATGTAGTCCGTGCCCGGCTTGGCGACCGAGTGATCGACGTCGCGGTCCACCAGGATCACCGGAATGCCGGCCTTCTTCGCCTGCAGCACAACCGGCGAGAGCGGCTTTTCTTCACGCGGCGGGAACACCAGCAGATCGACGTGCTGCGCGATCATGTTCTGGATGTCCGAGACCTGCTTGGCGTTGGAGCCGTTGGCGTCGGTGACGACCAGTTGCCAGCCGCACTTGGCGGCGATGTCCTTCATGCTCTTGGTTTCCGCGAGCCGCCACGGATTGTTGCTTTCGGTCTGCGCGAAGCCGACCTTCAGCGGAGTCTTGCTGGGTATCTTGGGCAGGGCATCGTCGGCGTGAGCCGTTGCGACGCCAAAACCGAGTGTCAGGGCCACAAGCGATGCAGCCAGCGGGGATGCGGTCAGCCGACGACGTTGACCACGCAATTGCCGTTCGAGCGATGCCATGTCTTCCTCCAGTACCTGGTGAGGTAGGTGTATTTGCTTTTTGGTGTTTCTCCTGCCGGTCGGTACCTGCGCACCGTTGACCGGACGTGCCGATTATTCCACTCGGAATTATTATCGGTCAATCACTAATAATATTAATTATGGGCGATTTTGCCTCGGTAATTACCCTCACTGAGGCGCGTTCGACGAGCGGACCGTCGAGCTTCACCATGCGGTGCCGCACCGGCGCGCCCGCGGCGCGGTTCTGTTCTTCCTGCAGCAGGGTTTCCACTGCCCAGCGGCCCAGCTCGTAGTTCGGCAGCACGACCGTCGAGAGCGGCGGATGGGTGTGGCGGGCAATTTCCTGGTCGTCGTAGCCGAGCACGGAGATGTCTTCGGGCACCCGCAGGCCAAGCTGCTTGAGCGCCTCGATCGCGCCGAGCGCGGTCAGGTCGTTGGCGCAGAAGATGGCGGTGGGCGGATGCGCCTCGCGCATCAGCGAGAGCGTGTGCTCGAAGCCCACGCCCGAGCTCCAGTCGCCTTCGCGCACGAGTTCCGGGGCGAACGGCAGGTCGGCGGTGGCGAGCGCGGTGCGGTAGCCCTTCAGGCGGTCCTTCGAGGCGTCCTGCCACGGCTCGCCGTTGATGTAGCCGATGCGCCGGTGGCCGGCGTTGAGCAGGTACTCGGTGGCGATATGGCCGCCCGCCACTTCGGCGGGCACCACCGACGACTGGCCGCCTTCGCTCGTGTAGCAGTTGAGCAGCACGGTCGGCACGCGCGACAGCGCGGCCGGCAGGCTCACCTTGCGCGTGTAGACGGTGGCGTAGATCACGCCGAACAGGTGCGGATTCGACAGCGTGGTTTCGAGCACCTGTTGTTCGATGTCCGCGTTGCCGTGGGTGGAGTAGACCGCGAGCATCTTGCCGCTCGCGTAGGCGGCGTCGCGTGCTCCGTCGATGTTGACGACCGGGTGCGGACTCGTCGAGATTTCGTCGGCGAGATAGACGATCAGGTTGCGCTCGTCCTTGGACGCGAGCACCGGTTCGCGCGCCGAGAGCCGGTAGCCGAGATCGTGGGCGGCCTTGAGCACCTTGTTGCGGGTGGCCTCGGAGAATTTCGCGCCGGTCGCGTTGTTCAGGACAAGCGAGACCGTCGATTGCGACACGCCGGTGAGCTTGGCGATGTCGGTCATCGTGGGACGGCGTTGAGTCGATTTTTTCATTGAGCGGGCCGCGCCGAAGCGGCGGCGAAAACAGGGAATGCCAAGGGCACGATCGTGCTGACGGTACCACTAATAATATGCGGACGGCAACGCGCAAAAACCCGTCATTTGGGACGTCTGGCGGGGCTTTCTATTGGTGCAATTTTGAACTAAATATTACTAATAATATTGACCTGAGAGTTGCGACGTGCGATTCTCGGTCGCGCGGGGCCATGTCGGCCGCGTTCCGCCCAGGGCCTTTCCTATCCTCACCATGCGCGATGTTTCCTTGAATCCGATCCGGCCAGCCGCGACAGAGGCGTTCCAGCTCGACGATCCCGCCTTGATCGCGTTGGCGAGCGGCACCATGCGTCTGCTGGTTGCGCCGCACGTCGGCGGTTCGATTGCTGCGTACTACGAGGCGGCGGCCACTGGGCCGGTGCACTGGTTGCGGCCCGCCACCGAGGCGGCGCTCGCCGCACGCGATCCGCTGCGCATGGGGAGCTTCCCGCTGCTGCCGTATTGCAACCGCATTCGCGATGCGCGTTTCGAGTTCGACGGACGCACCGTCGATCTCGCCGGCGACGGCAACCTGTTCGCCCACGCGCTGCATGGTCATGCGTGGCGTCGCGCGTGGCGGGTGGGCGCGCGTACCGCGAGTTCGGTGGAACTGCACTTCGATCACGAGCCCGATCCGCACGCGCCGGGCGACTGGCCGTTTCGCTATCGCGCGATGCAGCGCATCGAACTGGCGGAGGATGCGCTACGGGTGACGTTGTCTGCGCACAACCTGGCTGAGCGGCCAATGCCGTTCGGCATGGGGCATCATCCGTATTACCCGCGTACCGCCAGCACGCGCGTGCATGCGCAGGTGCAGGGCATGTGGCACGCGGACGGCGAGGTGCTGCCGACCCACCTGGGCCCGCATCCCGCGGTCGATGCCATGCGCGAAGGGATGGCCGCCGATGCGTTCGATCTCGACAACAACTTCGCCGGCTGGTCGCGCAGCGCGACGATTGCGTGGCCGGACGAAGGCCGTCAACTGACGTTGACGGCGCAAGCGCCGTTCGATCATCTGGTGGTGTTTGCGCCTGCGAGCGAAGCGCTGTTGTGCGTCGAACCGGTGACCAACACCACCGATTGCTTCAACGCCGACGACACGCGCGACCATGTAGGCGGCTGCGTGCTGATGCCGGATGAGCAGATCGCCGCGACCGTGCACTGGACGCCGCAGCGGGTCTAACCCGCAAGCGAAGCGCGACGGCTGTCGATCCGCGCGCAAGCTGCTACGCGCAGCGTTACTCCACCCGCAAGCGCGCCATGTACGGCAAATGATCCGACAGCCACGCGGTCTCCTGCGTTGGCTGGATCCACTCGACCGGCTTCATGCCGCGCACGAACATCTTGTCGAGCGCGAGCGCCGGTGAGAACGCCGGGAAGGTCCGTCCAGACTCCCCCAGCAATGTTGCCACCTCATACAGACCGTGTTCGCCGAACAGCGGCACCGAGTCGTTGCGCCAGTCGTTGAAGTCGCCGGCGAGCACAAGCGGCCCCTCTGGCGCTTCCTTCGCAATCCAGTGAGCAATCCATGTCATCTGCCGCAGACGGGCCGCCCGCGTGAGCGCGAGATGCGCGCACAGCAGCGTCACGGAATGGCCGGCGAAGGTGGCCCGCGCCACCAGCAGGCCGCGTTTTTCGAAGCGGTGGGCGGAGATGTCCCAACGGCCGCCGAGATCGAGCGGATGCGGCGACAGGATCGCATTGCCATGCCGCCACGACGGCTTGAACACGTTCGGCCCCAGCGCAATCTGCAATTCCGCCGAGCGGGCGATTTCAGTGGCCTGGCAATGCCAGACATCGTCGAGCGGATCGCGCAGCGGTGCGCCGAACCCGCCTGAGAGCACCGGCGCCGGCATGCGCCGCGCCATCGCTTCCTGCAGGAAGAAGGCGTCGGCGGGGGTCGACTGCACCCAGCGCTGCATCGCCTGCCAGGCCTGAAAGCCGAGCGGCGTGCGCCCTTTGTGCAGGTTCCAGCTGACCGCAATGAAGTCCTTGGGCTGCACGCCTGGGCGGATCAGTTCTTCGGGGTTTCGCATACCGCGTGGTCCACGGTGTTCGTTGATATCAGGAGTGATGGGCAAGGCTCGCACGGATTCGGTACACCAGGTTCGGATTCTTGTCGACGATCTGCCAGGTGGCCCATTGGCCGGCAGCCACTTGCAGACCCGGATGATTGGCGCTCACCTGGCGCGGCTGCGGCGGCAGCTTGCAACCGGTATCGGTTTTCTGGGCGCTGTCGTCTTCGAGGGTTTCCTGCGCGTCGATGGCGAGCGTGACCTGATTCGCGTCGGCCTGGATCGGCGAGACCGTGAGCGTGCGCGTCAGATCGATACTGCCGGCGGGCGCATCCTTGCAGCCGACGTTGTGCTGCACCACCTGATGATGCGTGTCGGTGCGCGCCTGGCCGACCGTCGTCTCACCCTCGAACGCATCGATCTGCTGGCCGTCGCGCATCACCTGCAACTGCCACTGCACGACCTGCTGGTCGGCCGGTTGCTGGGCCTGAGCGAATAACGATGTGCCGAACAGCACGGCGACGAGACTGGATTTCCACATGGTTGACGGCTCTCCGGGAGCGCTGTGTCCGGCTGGGTGACAGGCGCCCATCTTACGCCTGATGGGCATAACGTCTTTCTGACACCAATGTCGGGACCGGGTTCAGCAACAATGCGTTTCGTATCAGATGAGGATGAGTTCGGCCCATTCAACCAGGCTGTGCCGATAGCCCACCGCGCGTGTTAGCAGCAGACCCGCATGGCTGCTGGCTTGCGCACGAATATGGCCTCGTTACACTGGACTTGAAACGGCGCCTCACCGGTGCCGTAGCGGCAAGACCAGCACGACGGGGTGAGCTATGACAACAGCAATGGTCAAACAGGAAATCGCGGTGGCGTCGTTCAGCAAGGTCTATGACCTCGAGCGGGTCGAAACCGCGCTGAACGATCTCGGCGACGGCGCCAACGACGCGCTGCGCACCACCTACGAAAAGATGCTGAAGATCGGCAATCTGCGCTTCTGCGTGAAGCCGAACCGCATGCCCTCTATCGACGATCTGGTCGAGGCGCTGCCCAACTTCAGCGAACCGCTCGACGACGTGCGCAAGCAGGTCGCGCTGTGCCTCGAGACCGAGGACCGGCTGGAGCTGATGCCGATCCTGCTGCTCGGCGACCCCGGCATCGGCAAGACGCATTTTGCGAAGCAGCTCGCGCGGCTTCTGGGCACGTCGTATCACTACGTGGCGATGAGTTCGCTGACGGCGGGCTGGATTCTCTCGGGGGCGTCGTCGCAATGGAAGAACGCCAAGCCCGGCAAGGTCTTCGATGCACTCGTGCATGGCAGCTACGCGAACCCCGTGATTGCCGTCGACGAAATCGACAAGGCCACCGGCGACTCGCAATACGATCCGCTCGGCGCGCTGTATGCGTTGCTGGAGCACGACACGGCGCAAACCTTCATCGATGAATTCGCCGAGATCCCGATCAACGCGGGTCACGTCATCTGGATCGCGACGGCCAACGACGAGCGCTCGATCCCCGAGCCGATCCTCAACCGCATGAACGTCTACGAGATCCCGCCGCCGGATCGCGACGGTGCGCGGCGCATCGCCCAATCCATCTACGATGAAATCCGCACGGCCCATGGCTGGGGATTGCGCTTTCCCGGCGAACTGGGCGATGCCGCGCTCGATGCGTTGAAACATGCCTCGCCGCGGGAAATGCGCCGCGCGATTCTGAACGGCTTCGGGGCGGCACGGATCGACGGCCGCGACTGGATCGGCGCGGACGATATCCGGCTCGACTACGGCAACCGCCGCAAACCGATCGGCTTTTGAGCGAGGCTCACCGTTCCACCGCGAACAACCGCCTTCGGGCGGTTTTTTGTTGGTCGGAGGGACCGCGCGCGGCGTGCCTATCCTAAGCGCAATCGGCCACACGGGCGCCACGATTGTTGTCCTGGATGTAACTGTTAATTGGTCCAATCAGAATAAATTTTCGATAGTCGTGGCCTACACTGGGTTGTCCCGACATGCAGCGGTGCGCAAACGGCGGCGCGGCATCTCAGTCGATTCAACGGTACTGACGAATCTGGAACCCATCATGAAACTCGCCCCCTTTGCTCGCTTTGCTCCCTTCGCTGCCTTGCTGATTTCCGTCGCCGTTGCGGTGCCCGCCTTCGCCGGCGAGGACACCGCCGCTGCGAACAATGCCCCGAAGACCCGTGCCGAGGTTCGGGCCGAACTGGCGCAGGCGCGCGCCGACGGCGAACTGAGCATGAATCCGAACGCGCCCGCATATCCCGCACAGTTCGCCACCGGCGGCTATACCGTGCCGCGTGTGCAGATCAATACGGTGCGAACCAGTGCCGAGCGCGATGCCTCGCTCAATCGCGCCGCCGTGCAGAACTGAGGCGCCGTAAAAACCACCTGAACCCGCCGTCCGCTCGTATCAAGCGAGCGCCTCGTCCCTCGACGGCGTACACTGAAGCCGTGCGGCACACAGAATCAACACGCAGAATCAGGGCTGGTTCCCGATCCGATGCCCGCAGTCGTCGCGACTGCGGGCATTCGTTTCTGTACCGCACCGTACAATTTTGTCATGTGTGCAGGATGCGTTCGGCAGCGAGCGGCGAGCCTTATCAAACGGCCACATCCTGTCTTCATCTTCATCAGGTGGACGAGGCAGCGCGCGGTGCGGTAAGCCGCGTCAAGGGACATGGATCAGATCGAGTGTGTAGTGATTGGCGCCGGTGTCGTGGGCCTGGCGGTGGCGCGTGCTCTCGCGGCGCGCGGCCACGAAGTGATCGTGCTGGAGGCGGCCGAAGCCATCGGCGTAGGCACCAGCTCGCGCAATAGCGAAGTGATTCACGCGGGCATCTACTATCCGCGCGGCTCGGTGAAGGCAGCACTCTGCGTGCGCGGCCGCGAGATGCTGTACGAGTACTGCGAGCAACACGGCGTGCCGCATTCGCGTTGCGGCAAGCTGCTCGTGGCCACTTCGCGCAACCAGATTCCGCAGCTCGAAAGCATCATGGCGCGCGGCAAGGAAAACGGCGTGCTCGACCTGATGCGCATTGGCGGCGCTGAGGCGCAGGCGCTGGAGCCGGCGCTCGAATGCGTCGAGGCGGTGTTCTCGCCGCGCACCGGCATTGTCGACAGTCATCAACTGATGCTGGCGATTCAGGGCGACGCCGAACGCGATGGCGCAGTGTGCGCGTTCCACGCGCCGGTCGAAGCGATCACGTCGAGCAACGGACGCTTCGTCGTGAAGGTAGGCGGCGCGGCGCCCACGACGATCAGCGCGGCGTGCGTGATCAACAGTGCGGGGCTGCAGGCCAATGCGCTGGCCCGGCAGATTCGGGGACTCGATGCCCGCCATGTGCCGCCGCTCTATCTGGCGCGCGGCAACTACTTCAGCATCTCGGGGCGCGCGCCGTTTAGCCGCCTGATCTATCCGATGCCGAACGAGGCGGGTCTCGGCGTGCATCTGACCATCGATCTCGGCGGCCAGGCGCGTTTCGGTCCGGACGTCGAATGGGTCGACGCGATCAACTACGACGTCGATCCGCATCGGGCGGATTCCTTCTATGCGGCGATTCGCGCCTACTGGCCCGCGCTGCCCGACGGCGCCTTGCAACCGGCCTATGCCGGCATTCGTCCCAAGCTCTCCGGTCCGGGCGAACCCGCCGCCGACTTCGTGATTCAGGGCCCCGCTGCACACGGCGTGCGTGGCCTCGTCAACCTGTTCGGGATCGAATCGCCGGGGCTAACCGCGTGTCTGGCGATCGCGCAGCGCGTCTGCGAACTGGTGGGCCGCACCTGAAACGATTGCGGCCTGCGGCCCGGAGCGCGCAACACGCGCAGTCGGCGCGGGCAGCGCCTATGACACGGTCATGCGCCGAACTACCCATTCGCTTATCTCTATCATTTGAGCCGTCACGCGTGGGGGCTTCATTGCTATGCTTGAGGACCGCTGTCGTCAGAACGGCGTTGAGCCCAATACAAAATGGAGTGAGTCCCCATGAAGTCATCCCGTCGTAGTTTCCTGATTACGAGCATCGGCGTCGCGTCGACGCTTGCATTGTCGCGCCAGGCCTTTGCCGACGCTCCCAAAGTCACCGAAGCCGATCCGACCGCTCAGGCGCTCGGCTACAAGCAGGACGCCGCCCAGGTCGACAAGGCCAAATACGCCAAGTACGCCGCCGGCCAGGACTGCGGCAACTGCAGCTTCTACCAGGGCAAGGCGGCCGATCCGTGGGGCGGCTGCCCGATGTTCGGCGGCAAGCAGGTGTCGGCCAAGGGTTGGTGCAGTGCATACAACAAGAAGGCATGAGATGCCGTTGAGGGCCGCGTGTCGGACCTGTCGCGCGAAACGCGCTGCAGCATGACGGCACGGTTCTCCCGCTGATGGATGAAGGCGCCGGCCGCAGCGAGCGGCCGGCGCCTTTTTGCAGCTTGAAAACCGTTACAGCGATCTTTACACTCGCAATGCATTTGGCATGGCAGCAGCGCGTCGTTGCGTCGAGCGGCCCATCTTCAACACCGCGCGCGATACTTTTCGAAGGCTGGAGATTCTGATGGCGGCATCCAGGAGCCTCAACACGCGAGCGGTGACGGCAGCGGTTATCGGCAACGCGCTCGAGTGGTACGACTTCACCGTATTCGGTCTGATGACCGTGGTGATCGCCGGGCTCTTCTTCCCCACCAGCAGCGATTATTCGTCGCTGCTTCTCGCCACCGCCAGTTTCGGTGTCGCGTTCGTCATGCGGCCGGTCGGCGGCATCGTGCTGGGACTTTACGCGGATCGTGCGGGACGCAAGGCGGCCTTGTCGCTGGTGATTGCGCTGATGACCCTCGGCATCCTGCTGCTGGCGATTGCGCCGCCGTATTCCGCCATCGGCATCGGCGCGCCGCTGATGATCGTGTTCGGCCGTCTGCTGCAGGGCTTCTCGGCCGGCGGCGAATTCGGCAGTTCAACTGCACTCCTGATCGAAGCCGCACCGTTCTCGAAGCGCGGCTTTTACGGCAGTTGGCAGATGGCGAGCCAGGCGGCCGCCTTGCTGCTCGGCGCGGTGGTGGGCGCACTGATTACGCATGGACTGTCGCCGGAAGCTATCAAGTCGTGGGGCTGGCGCGTGCCCTTCGTGCTTGGGCTCGTAATCGGCCCGATCGGCTTTTATATCCGCCGCCACCTTGCTGATTCCGAAGCGTTTTTGCATGCCCAACAGACCGCCCGTCGCGCGACGCTGCGTGAAGTGTTCACGAACCATAGCCGCGAAGTGGTGTGCGGACTGGGCACCGTCATCGCCTTGACGGTCACCATTTACGTATTGATCAGCTATCTGCCCACCTTCGCAGTGAAGCAACTGAAGCTGCCGTATGCGCAGTCGTTCTATGCGGTGATTGCCGGCAACCTGCTGCTGATGGTGCTCTCGCCGCTGACCGGTGCATGGTCGGACCGCATCGGCCGTAAGGGACTGTCGATGTGGTCGCTGGTGCTGACCCTCGCGATCATCTATCCGCTGTTCTCGTGGCTTGCGGCGGCACCGAGTGTGTCCAAACTGATTCTGGTGCAGGCCCTTCTCTCGATCACGCTGTCCGGCTACTACGGTCCATTCGGTGCGCTGATTGCCGAGCTGTTTCCGGCCAACGTGCGCTCTACGGGACTCTCGCTCGCATACAACATTGCGGTGATGGTGTTCGGCGGCTTTGGTCAGTTCATCGTTACCTGGCTCACCAAAACTACCGGCTCGCCGCTCGCGCCTATCTACTATGTGATGGCTGGACTCGCGCTATCGATCGTCGCGCTCGCCTGTATTCCCGGCATGCGTCACGCCGATCTCGACGCGCGCCGCAAACACGCCTGAGCTGAGCGCACGCTTTGGCGCGTGCTGCGTTCAGAAGCGCGCCGGCATCAAGGGCGGTCTTCTGGAGAACCAGGGACGCGCCGCTTCCAGTTGCGCAGCGAGCCGCAACAATGTGGCCTCGCCACCCTCGCGGGCCGCGAACTGCACGCCCACCGGCAGGCCGCGCGCATTCCAGTACAGCGGCACCGACATCGCCGGCTGTCCGCTCAGATTGAACACCTCCGTGCAACCGGCCCAGGCGAATGCCTTGTCGGCGGCTTCCGCCAGCATCTTTCGCAACAGCGGTTCGATCGGTATCGCGGTGACCGCGCGCATCTGCATGCGCTCGCTCTGGGTCGGCTGCATCTCGCCGATCTTGATCGGCGCAGAGGCCAGCGTCGCGCACAGGATCACGTCGTAGCGCGACAGCAGATCGGTGAGCTTGACGGTGATGCGGCGTTGTTCTTCGAGGGCGGCGGGCAACGCACGTTCGCCGAGTTTGCGGCCGATTTGCGCCATCGCCCACGTCGCAATTTCGAACTCGTCGCGCGAGGGCTTGCGGCCGGTGATGCGCTCGGCGTTCAGCACCATGTCGCGCGTCGTCACCGAACACAGCATCAGGAAGGCATGGCGCACCGCTTCGAAGTCGATGCCGAGCGTGACCGGTTCGACATGATGTCCGAGCGATGCCGCGAGCTGCGCCGCGTCGTCGAGCGCGGCGCGAGCATCGGCGTACAGCGTGGGTGCGAGCATCGGGTCCGTCACGTAGGCAATCGCCAGCGGCGCGCATGGTTCGCTGAGCGCGCCGAGAAACGTGCCGGGTGCGCCTACGGCTTGATGCTGCGTGTGTCCGGTCATGAAATCGAGCAGCAGGGCGCTGTCGCGCACGCTGCGCGAGACCGCATGATCGACGCCTAGCTCGCCGGCGCTGGGAGCGTAGAGACCCGGAACGCGTCCACGCGATGGCTTGAGGCCGAACAGACCGCAGCAGGAGGCGGGGATGCGGATCGAGCCGCCGCCGTCGGAAGCATGCGCGAGCGGCACGATGCCGGCGGCGACCGCGGCTCCGGCACCGCCGCTCGAGCCGCCTGGCGTGTGGTCGAGGCTCCACGGATTGCGGCACGGGCCGAACAGTTCAGGCTCGGTGTAGGGCATCTGGCCCAGTTCCGAGGTACTTGTCTTGGCGAAGATATTGAGGCCGGCGGCGCGCGCCAGGGCGACGACCGGCGCGTCTTCGGTGGGCACGAAGTGGCGGTAGTGGCGGCTGCCCATCGACATCCGTAAACCCGCAACCGGCGCACCCAGATCCTTGATCAGATAGGGCACGCCTGCGAACGGGCCGTCGCCGGGCGTCCGCGCAGCATCGCTGCGTGACGCGCGTTGGCGTGCCGCGTCGTAGTCCTTGAGGACGATGGCATTGATGGCGGGATTGGCTGCTTCGGCGCGCGCGATCGCGATGTCGAGCAATTCGCGCGCGCTGGCTTCGCGGGTGCGGACCAGCGTGGCGAGGCCGATTGCGTCATGGGCCAGGTAGTCGGATAGCACGCCGGATGAGCCTCGCGTATCGCTAGCGTAACTGACTTAGAGACGCTCGCCGAGGAACGTCAGCGTACGGCCGTGTGCGAGCGCGGCGGCATGCTGGTTGTACGACGCACGGTCGGTGCAGTTGAAGCCGTGATCGGCATTCGCATAGATGTGGAATTCCGCGTCGCCGCGACCGGCGAAACGTTCCTGCACCTGTCCCACCGCTTCCAGTGGAATGCCGTGATCGAGTTCGCCGTAGTGGAACTGCATCGGCACCTTGATCTTCGCTGCTTCGTCGAGCAGGTTCTGGATGCCGCCGCCGTAGTAGCTCACGCCGAGGTCGATCGTGTTTTGCGCGGCGGCCAGGTAGGCAAGGCGGCCGCCGAAGCAGTAGCCGATTGCCGCCACCTTGCCGGTGACTTCCGGCAGGGCGCGCAGCGCAGCGGCGGTGGCGCCGATGTCGGCCACGGCAAGACCCACGTCGGTCTTCTGCAGGATTTCGATGCCCTTGTCGCGGTCGGCGCCGGCATAGGTCAGCTCGACGCGCGGCTGGGTGCGCCAGAAGATGTCCGGCGCGAGCGCCACGTAGCCATCTTGCGCGTACTGGTCGGCGACCGCGCGGATATGGCTGTTCACGCCGAAGATTTCCTGAATGATGATGACGGCCGGACCCTTGCCGCCTTTGGGCAGCGCGAGATAGCCCTGGAAGCTTTCATTGCCGGCCGGAATGTCGATCCATCGGGAAGTCACGCTCACGTTGCTCTCCTTCAAATGACTATGGGTGCAGGCGGGCAATGCCCGCAGCGGGCGGTCAGTTTGCCACTAAAAGAAAGGCCGTGCAGCGAGGCGGGAGGCGGCGCGGCGCATGTGGCGGATTTGTTTCCGCCACGCAATCCTTATTCGGCCAATTAACGGTTTAGGCGCGAAAAACCCTTTAGGCAGGCGCGCCGAAAAATTCGCCTCGCTTAGCGGAAACCCGCATGGGCTGGTGCTTTCCGGGGTGACCACCGGTTCTCCATTCAACCTCATGGGATAAACGCTATTGGTGTTCATCCCACTTCCTCAAAAAAATCCCACAAATTAATTTGATAGCCTACACTTGCGCGCAAGTACGCATAGCCGCCTGCCACAAACAGACTGGTTCACGTGCTGGCCAAGTGCATAACGATGCAACCGGCGTGGTCGTCCACGGGATTGAGCGACACGAGAAGGAAGCGGGGCACAGGGCGATTACGTTGTTTTTGGGACCGAAACTGGAGACTTACATGAACATCAAGATTCAAAAGCTGTTGCCGATCAGCGCTGCGGCCATGTTGTT
>Ga0116227_10000649_pt1 | contig 70185 bp, 58 predicted proteins | sample S1TSphgellanicum_FD_89693 | JGI IMG/M metagenome (GOLD analysis project Ga0116227, IMG submission 89693) | Host-associated microbial communities from peat moss isolated from Minnesota, USA - S1T2_Fb - Sphagnum magellanicum MG | ecosystem: Host-associated > Plants > Peat moss > Unclassified... | reverse complement strand
GCCGGCGGCCATCGCTTCTTCGACCGCGTACTGGATCAGCGGCTTGTCGACGATGGGCAGCATTTCCTTCGGGCTCGCCTTGGTGGCGGGGAGGAACCGGGTGCCAAGACCTGCTACCGGAAAGACTGCCTTTGTGACTTTCAGCATGAGAGATTCCAAGTGGGGTTGATGAATTCCGTGCGGATGTCCAGTGTCGATCTCAAGCCCGCAGCCGAGCGCTGTTCGCCCGGACATCGCCGGTCCGCCCGCAGCAACACACTGGCACCGGAACATTAAAAAAGCCTGCTCTCCTAACGGAGAACAGGCTCAAGTTCCGAGGCACATCTGCTCGTCGTTCAGACCTCGTACATTTGCCGGTCCGCCGGACGACCAGCAGACAGAATAGGCTAGTCAAAAGTGGCGCAACAGCGAGTGGCGGAAACCATCATTATTTTGGCAGTGCAGCATGCGGCACGTTTGCACCCGCCTTACCATAGTCGAAACAGCTGATCTTCCTTCCTTATAGAGAACCATACGGGCACGCTCGAATCACACAATTTTTGACGCCGCAATCGTTTGCGCATCATGATTTATGCTTTATCCATTTATTTCATTAATTTTCCGGCTTATATGGCATCCTGCAATTTCTACCAGATTGCATATATGCCAATCTGATTTTCTAATCTTTTTGGTCGAAAAGCGATGTGTCTGGATCAATGGAATAAGGCGTTTTAAAAACCTCGCCCCACTACGCCCGATTCGTAATCCGCGGCGTTAAGACGGCTAATCCGCCATTCAGAGGCAGTCTGTTATGACGCCGCGTTCGTGAGACGCTTGCTGGCGCGGTACTCAGTTGGCGTTGTCGAAAGATGTTTGCGGAAAAGTTTCGAGAGCCAGCCACCGCCGCCCAGGCCGCAACGGCGCGCGATCTTGTCGACCGGTAGATCGGTTTCCACCAGAAGACGGCAGCACATGTCGAGCCGCACATACGACAGGTACTCCGACGGCGTGACGCCCATTTCGATCTTGAAGCGGCGCAGGAAGTTTCGCTCGCTCATGGCGGCAACCTGTGCGGCCTCGTCGATGGCGATCGGCCGGTCGCCGTTTGCCTCCAGCCAGCGAGCCGACGCCTGAATCTTTTCGCTCACGTAAGTGGGCGCGTTCTCCCGGATCGTCGCCGTAAAACGCGCCCGTTGAGGCCGGGGCAGGACGTAGTCGGCAATCTGGCGCGCGATTTCAGGGCCAAAATCCTCTTCGACCAGCGCCAGCGCGCTTTGCAGCGGACTCGGAAAGACCGTCGAAACACCGATGTCGGGCGGACAGTATTGACAGATATCCGAAGCGCGACCGCCCAGCCGCGGGGTCGTGCCCACGCGTCCGAATCCTGCGGCTTCGAGCAGCAAGCGCCCTTCGCCGATCGGCACCAACAGCTCGCTGCGCGGGCATTCGCGACGCAACCAGGTCGTCAGGCGCTCGTCACGTATGGCATTGCGCACCCCACCGCCACCGCTGATAAATAGCGCGTGGAAAGCGTCCGAATGGCGCCGCTCTTCGACACCTTCGGTCCAGACAAACACGGATGACGAACTGTCGACACGGCCGCCGACCGCGGACAGCAGGCAAACCTTGTAACGTGCCTGGCCGCTCGGAGAGGTATCCGCGCCGGTGAGCGCATTCGCCGACTGAAAGATTTCCAGAACCGCAGCAGCCTCCGGCAGCGCAAAGCCGCTGAACAAAACTATTCCGATATTTCTCGTCGTACGCACGCCCTGTAAAACACCTGGCAGCTCTACGCCTTTCCTGTGAACCGCCTCAAAGCACTCCATCATTTGAATCCCCGGGAATTTAGTAGGTCTCCAGCTTCCTTGGAACTGAATTTATTCATTGAATTGATCGTACAAAAGATTCCGTGTCGCCATTATGCACTGGCGGAATCTGCCAACATGTTGGCGGATTCAATCAACGCGACGGTGAATTCAATTCGCCGCATGGGCTCACAATCGAAAATTGTGCAATTTTTACTTGATCGAAATGAACGGAAAGATTCACAAGCGCTTTACGGTTCAATTCAATGCTCCATGTGAGGAAATGAACGTTTGTCGTATGCCGAAATTACCTTGTCGTGTTTCGCCAGGTTCCTCACAGGCCGGCTTTTTTCCATCACGATGCGCACTCTTCCGACCCGCCCCTGCAGCGGTCACTCGCAGCAGGAGCTCACACACAGTCATCATGCTTCCCATCGAGCAATTCCTGCAGACGATCGACGCCACCCCTTTGGTCGCTATCGATCTGATTGTTCCGAACGAGAACGGCGGTTATCTGCTTGGACACCGCGTCAACAGGCCGGCGCAGGGGTTCTGGTTCGTGCCGGGCGGCCGCATCCGCAAGAACGAGCGGCTCGACGAAGCGTTTCGCCGGATTGCACGCGATGAACTCGGGCACACCGGCGTCGAGCGCGCCGATGCCGATCTCGTGGGCGTGTACGAACACCTGTATGACGACAACGTCAGCGGGCACCCCGGGATCTCGACTCACTACGTCGTATTGGGATACAAGCTGCGCCGCCCGCTCAAACTCGACAATTTGCCTAACACCCAGCACACCGCCTACCGTTGGGCGACCGGGGAAGAAATCCTCGCAGACTCAGGGGTTCATTTGAACACGCGAGTTTATTTTGGCGATGGGTTGCAGCGGTAGTGTTAGACCTCGCACTCGGACGCGGATGCGGATGCGGATGCGGCGGCAAGATGGGTTGCCTCGCATACCGCGCTTAAGCGTGCCAGGTCCTTTGCACTCAAAGGCAATGCCTCGCAGGCGCTTTTGACTAACCCGACGTAAGCATGTGCCCGGTCTGATGCAACCCTGCCGTTTAGCACGTCATGTCGATGCGCCCACAGTAGTTCGATGGTGGCTTCGACCAGTTGGGTGGTTTCGTCTTCTATGCGGGAGGGGGGGTGTGGCATAGGTCTTCCTTTAGGAAAAATACTTCACATACGTCATGCCACCCTAAGCCAATGCCATCCGACTCCGGGAGGATCCCGACCGTTTGTCACGACAGCCGGCTTACGACGTCAAGAATCCGAACGCCTTACCGCCAACGCTGAAGAGCCGGAAGCATCGGCACGCAGCGCGCATAGTTTTGCCTCGAAATCGCTCAGTACAGCATCGCGCGACAAGACCGCTTGAGCGAATTCCCGACCCGCCGCCCCGAGGCGCGCCCGCTCGGCCGTGTTGCCAACCAGTCTTTCAATGGCAGAGACAAGCGAACTCGCTTCGCCCGGCGGTACCACTACACCACGGGGGGACACGGCTTCATACAATTCGGTGCCCGGGCTAGCCATCGCGATGACCGCTCGGCCGCTTGCGAGCATGCCCGTCAACTTTGATGGCATCACCAGATCCGCCGCATCGGCGCGCTGCGGTAGCACGTGAATATCGGCCAGGTTCAATAGCTCGTTCAGTCTCTCAAGCGGCTGCAAATCAATGAAGCGACAGTTGGGCAGATTGCTGCACGACGCTGCGATGCCCTCGCGTGCGGGGCCGTTGCCGCAGAACACAAAAACCACGTCGTCGCGTTTGGCAAACGCAATCGCAGCCGCCGCGAGCACTTCGAGGCCTTGCTTTGCACCCATGTTTCCCGAGTAGAGGACCACCGTCGCGGTATCATGGATACTCAATTCTTCCCTCAGCCAACTATGCCGCTCAAGCGGATAGATCGATTCGGTGTCGGCCCAGTTCGAGAAGCGCACCACCTTGCCTTGCTCGATCCCCTTTCGCAGCGCGTGCTCGACCATCTTTCCCGAGATCGTAGACACAGTATCGAATCGCTTAAGCAGCACCCGCTCCAACGCGAGTGCCGTACGTTTTAGCAACGATCCTGTCAGCATTCCTAAACTGAATGCCGCGTCAACCTCGTAGTCCTGGATATGTAACCACGCATACGCTCCGGTCAGACGAGCAACCAGCCAGCCGGCGGGCGCATTCATCAAACTAGGCGCTATGCAGACGACCACATCCGGCCGCCAGAACGCGTGACGCAACAACGTCGGGAAGCTCGATAGCGCAAAACTCGCCAGGTGAGCAATGCGCCGTGCGCCTTTCGGCCGCGACGGTACCCATAGCGGCGCACGCCAGATATGCACGCCGTTGCGCCACTCGTTTGCATAGTGAAATGCAGAAAATCCCGTCGCCACACGCCATTCTGGGTAATAGGGCGGCGCACAAACGACGCGTACCTGGTGGCCGGATGCGGCGAGCGTTTCCGCCATCTCGGCGGTGTACTTGCCGATGCCGGTTAATTCCGGTGCGTAGTTGATGCCATATAGAAGAATTTTCATCGGGCTCCAGCGCGATATCGCTGCAAAATGCTGCAGTGCATATTGCACGGTATCTTGAGCATGCGCATCGAGCGGGTCAGCCATGACATTGGCGCAGTCCGCCAATCGTCGTCGCCGGAAGCTTTGGCGAACGAGTTAAGCTGCGACCCGCGATACCCATCGCATGGGTCGGCCACGATATTGGCGTAGTCCGACAATCATCACCGCTTCTCCGATCGCCATACGCGCAGGCCCATAGATCACGGCACAATGTCGACTCCACAGCCGCTTTCCGGAGCGCGGCCTCTCGACTTCCGTCGTCTCCAGGCGAGTGGATCCGCCAATACCGATGGCGACCTTGCAAGTGTCTCGTCGAAGAACAGCTACGAACGGGTCAATCACTCCCGTAGCAATGCGACGCTTTATTTTCAGAAAGTTGCGGTTACGGATCTCGCGATTTGGGGAGTGCGTTCACATGATTCAGCAAGGAATCGACGGGGCTCGACAACCGTCCTTTTCGCTAGGCAATCGCGCTGCACGTGTCGCATGGCGCCTTACTTATCTCGCCCTGTTCCGTCCGAGCCCCATACCTTTGCACGCCTGGCGAAGCTGTCTCCTGAGACTGTTTGGCGCCAAGATCGGAACTGGCGTTCACATCTACCCCAAGGTGGACATATGGGCTCCCTGGAACCTCGTCGTCGACGATTTTGCCGGTGTAGCAAACGGCGTAAGCATCTATTCTATGGCAACAATATCCTTAGGTGAACGATGTGTGATATCGCAAGGTGCCCACCTCTGCGCGGGAAGCCATGATTACAACGACCCTACTTTCCAGTTGTTCGCAAAGCCTATTGAAGTCGGACGATTTGCCTGGATCTGCGCGGACGCATTCGTTGGACCCGGAGTAACAATACCGGAGGGCGCTGTTGTCGGTGCTCGATCTGTGGTTGCACGATCGCTTTCGACATCATGGTCCGTATACGCGGGCATGCCGGCCCGGAAGATAGGACCACGTCAAAAGCAGACTTGAATCTGTGTCGTTTTAGCGAAGCCGTGCCGCCCGTCCTGTTGCCTGAACAAAGCTTCGATTGAGCGGGCGTCGCGTTTCATCCATGACGCTTGCTTTCCGACCTAGAGGGAGCCTGGAATCCATGCTATGTAATGTCTCGGTTCTTATACTGACAAAAAACGAAGAAGCAGATCTACCGGGTTGCCTGGAGAGCGTTGCATGGTGCAATGACGTCTGGGTGCTGGACTCAGAAAGCCACGACAAGACAGCTGACGTTGCCAGGGCTTATGGTGCTCATGTGCACGTCAGGCCCTTTGACGGGTTTGCCTCCCAACGCAACTTTGGGCTTCACCAGTTGGCATTCAAACACGACTGGCTCCTTATTCTGGATGCCGATGAACGGGTAACAAAACATCTTGCGGCGGAGATCCACAGTGTCATCAAAACTGCGCCCCCTGAGGCTGCTGCAGGGCGCCTCCAAAGGCGTGACTATTTCATGCGCCGTTGGCTAAAGCACGCACAAATATCCCCGTACTTCATTCGGCTGGTTCGACAATCTCGCGTCAGGTATGAGCGTGAAGTAAACGAGGTCATGGTGGTGGATGGCGAGATCATATCGCTCTCGGAACACCTGGATCACTTTCCGTTTTCGAAGGGCCTCACACATTGGATCGCGAAGCATAACGTGTATTCATCAATGGAGGCCGTTCAACTCAGGAATCGGTTGAGCACGCCTGCCTCGCTACGGTCGGCATTGTTTGAGCGGGACTTTAACGTGCGGCGGAAACACCAAAAGGCGCTGTTCTATCGACTACCTTGTCGACCGTTTCTGAAATTTGGCTACATGATGATCGTAAGAAGGGCCTTTCTGGATGGAGTGCCCGGAATCAACTACACCTTCCTGCAATGCTTCTACGAATATCTCATCTCCTTGAAGGAGCTGGAATATACACCTGAGTCTCGTTGACATGGATGACAACACCTTCGTACATCGCGGCGGCATCGTGGTACCGGCCAGGGCCATTTTCACAGGGAACTGAATCATGAAGGTTAGCGTAGCAGTGTGCGGCCGGTTTCATTTTCACAACTACATTGAGCGGCTGGACGAGCTCGGGATTCTCGACACATTTTATTATTCCCATAAGGCACGCGCATCGACGTTTTCGCTGGCACGGGGTCGAGCCGTCAACATCTGGGCAAAGGAATATGCCGTACGAGCGCACGCGAAGCTGCTCAAGGAGCGACTGAGCGACCTGTTTTACCCCGCCTATCACGACCTCTGGCAACTCGGGGTGCGACTCAATTGGCGACCGACACCCTTGCTGCACGTCATGGCACACGGTACTTCACGACAGCTTATCGAAAAGACAAAGCGAGAAGGTTCAATCGTGATTGGAGAGGTAGTCAATACGCACCCCATTCATCGAGACAGACTCCTCACCGATGAAGAGAACAAGCGCGGCATTCCACATATAACGCGGATCAATCGGCAGCAACAAAGACTGATCGAAGAAGTGAAAATGTACGACTATGTCCTCGCACCCTCTTCCATCGTGCGGGAGTCGTTCATCCAGCAAGGGGTGCCCCCGGATATCATCAAAGTGATTCCGTACGCGGCCAACGTAAAAAGATTCCATCCGTTGGAGAAACAAGAAAAGGACACGAACCGCTTCAACATATTGTGTGTCGGACACATCAGCCTGCGAAAAGGTCAGCTCTACCTCCTCGAAGCGGTGAAGCAAATCAACGACAAGCGCTTGCACGTCACACTGATCGGGCAAATCGAGCCGCGGATCGAAGCGCTATTGGCACCGTATCAACATCTCTTCACGCATATTCCTCGTGTGGACAATGCTCAACTCAACGCGTACTACAACTGGGCGGATGTCTTCGTACTCCCCTCACTCGAGGAGGGTTTGGCCGTCGTTCTATGCGAGGCGCTAGCAACGGGACTACCCATTATCGCTACGCGTGAGTCCGGCGCAGCAGAGATTATCGAGCACGACCGTAGCGGCAAGATCGTCTCGGCCAGCTCCGCTACCCAGCTGGCTAACGCTATCGCCGAGTTGGCAAACTCTCCCGACAAGGTCCACGAATTTTCCAGCCATGCGACGGTTGCCGCTACCCGCACGCATAACTGGAACCAGTACGTCGACAGATTGCGCGGCGTCTACTCCGACTGCCTGCGCTAACTACCGCAGGGCGCCTTTCACGCAGCGCCTACCAGTTGCCTCCCGATCTTGCACCCTGCATTTGTGTCGACAGACCGCTTACGTTAGGCAGTGCGCTCGATGTCGACGAGCCGACACCTGCGCGCATACCGCCGCTACGGCTCAGGTTCGATACTGCACCCAACCCGGAGTAGGTGCTGCTACGCTCGTACCCCATCCGGCCCACGACTACGGCATACGGGTTCGCCGCCTCCGCACCGACTGCGGACAATGTCGCCAATTCGTCCGGACTCGATGCGGATCTTGAGTAGGCATTGGAATGACTTTTCAACGACTCGCTATCCGAACTATCATAAATTCGGTTTAACTGGGCACCCGGATCCTGACTGACGGCCCCCTCACAACCGGGCAATGTGCATGCCGCCAACGAAGTCTTCGGCGCACCCACTATACCTATGGCCGCAGCGACCGCCAGAATTCTCAGAAGCTTCCGGGCAACGAAATTTTCGAAAAACTTGACCATCTCATCTCCACATCAAAATAGTATTTTGAAATCGACGTTTTTTGCCCTAGCAGAATGATGGCCGCTACACATCGCCCGCAAGCGTACGATCCGCACGCCAGGTAATGATTGCACTTTGTCCTGTGCCATCGCCACTACTTGATCTTCCCGGATGGTCCGCATACCCGGCGCCGTCATGTCAATCGAACTTCGCCAGACGGCGCGCCCGGTGTAATCCAGCCCACTCAGGAGCAGTGTCCCGCCATCGCCGGGTTCGGTCACGCCGTCCCCGTCGCCGACCGATACGATCAATTCCCGAGCTCGCCGATGAATCGTTACGTCGAACGTCTGTTGTTCTGCGCTCGCGCCAAAATCAAACCTGCCAACGATCGCGCTGTCATTGTGGTGAGCGTCGAGAATTTTCGTATCATCGGCCTTCAACTGAACCGCGATGTCGAGAGAGGAGTTGGCATTGCTTCGAGGGCTAGAAAATCTTTCTTCTGCACTTGCCAATGTCCCCACTATGACCGGATCGCTAATCGACAATCTCTTGCAGATATTCGCCAGGAGTATCTGGCCGACCTGGCCTGCCGCCACCTCGTTCCTGGCTTTGACACCTATCGCCGTCTCGCCATTCTCAAACCATACGCCCGTCACATCGAATAGCGGTTCTCCGCTTTCGTTCCGAAGAATCGATCCAACCGAAAGTCCTCTAGGGACGGGATCGTTGATGCCGGAAAAGCTCGTGTATAGAACATCACCTTTGACAGCGGCGACCTTCACGCGAACCACCCCGCCACCGCTTGTCAACGGCAGTACGCCACCTGCGGACGAGGTAAGCCTCGGCCGGTTGAATTCAATCGAATCCATTGGTGTTGAAAAGCTCAACGTTACGAATGCACTTGCGGGCCGTCTTTCACCCAGAAACGTCACGTCATTGAATTCCGCGGCCCTGCAACTGATGATCGGGATCGGCTCTTCTATCGTTGAATCGTTCACAACGATTCGGTTAACGGCAGGACCATTCGAGAAGAAGCCGATCTCGCATCGGTTGTATTCGATGTAATCGACCAATTTGTCATTTTCGACGAATCTGATGTACGAATCGTTGACAATGATGGTTCCGCTTGCAGAGGGATAAAAGTATCCATTGACCCGCACCCGGTTGCACACGACTCTGTCAGCGGAAAATGCATAGAGGCTGCCATCCAGAGACGTAACGTCATTCTCGTCGCGGTGCTCGCGAGATGATAAGAACTCCAGATCGTCAAGTTCTATATTTCTCGCTACCCTAAAACCGGGTCGATCAAGGCTCAGGACCCGGGCGGCGCCTGTCTCGTTGTTCCCCGCAACGGAATCCGCGTTCTGCGCGATGTCCGCCCAGCGTGCGTCGTAGTCGTATTGCAGCGGCGTGACCAGCTCGATCAGGTTCACACCGACCTTCGCGACACTGTTCCGCTCGAAATATCGAATAGACGGTGGGTAACCCTGAGAATCCTGGTTGTATCCGTAGATCAATATCGGCATGCCCGGTCTATAACTTCCCGCACCATCCGGACTCACTAGCCTTATCACGGACGATTTGGCCGCGACCGAGCGGATGCGGTCGCCACTGGTGAACTCGCCAAATCCTGGAATCGATCCGGCATTATTCAAAAAATAGTCCTGATTGATGACTAGCGGGACGCACTCTGTCGTCTTCTCAGACACCGCGATATTGCGCAACTGGGTGCTCCTCCCGCCACGAACGCGGACATCCCTCACTCCCTGCAGCCACCTGCCGGTCAGGATATCCAGCCTCCCGTCCGGCAGGATGAGGTCGAAGGTCGAATCGGACGATTGCATTCTGGCGCGAATCTTCAATAGCGCCGTGGAATTCTCTTCTGCGGATGCTCGCGCAGATACACCGTATGCTGCCGCCTCTATGACTTCGCGCGACATGGATGCCGACGCCAAACCTGATGCGAAAGACTTTTCCGACACCGCCTCCGCGCCGAGGACGGTCGCAAGCAGTCTTAGGAATTCCCGTCGGGATTGTTTGGTGAAGTTCATTTCTGCGCAAAAGCCCTCGTCACAGTAGCCAATGAACTGAAGAGCCCGCCCGTCACGGTCGATCAGACAGCGTTTGAATCGACAACCGGGCAGTCGAACTGGCACCACCTTGACGTACCTTGTCGCGATTTGGAGCAGGCAGCGCAATTCGCGCCATCCTTATCTTGCCCGCCTTCACCAGAATATAGATGGCGACGAACGAGAACCCGAAAAAGTAGGCCATCGGGACGCCGCCGTCGCGAAACAAGGTTGAAATATACCCATTGAAAATCCAGTACGATGCGAACAGCTTCGGATTGGCCGTGTAGATGACACGATTATGAAATCGATACAAAAACAATCCGACGATAAACATCCCACCCACCAATGAAGGAAATCCGAATATCGAATACAGGTCGGCATGCAGCGACCATGTCAACGCAAAGAAATTTCCATATTTCAACAGATTTATGCGCTGTGTTGTGGTTGGCTTGCTGGGCCAGATTCCACGTGGAATAGGCCAGGTCAGCAAGCGAAGATATTGCGTTCCCCAGTTGAAACCGGTTCTGTCGGGCACCAGCTCATAGATCGCCGACGACACATCGAACTCCTGAAAATCGCTCGTTCCAGCCCCGGCCGATCTCGCCTGTTCGTAATGATTGACGATCTCCGCGACACTCGTATCGCCGGTCAGGATTTTTCGTGCCGCGAGTCGGTCCGAACCCACGACATCGAACAGGAGTACCAAAATGAACCCTATCAGAATCGTTTTAACGGCAAAGCTTCTCCGACCACGCCTCATTAATCCGATCGTCAACGCACTTACCACAACAATCACGAACGACAACCGCTGTGCTCCGACAAGAATGCGCAACAAGACAAACGAACCCGTCGCCGCCACCATCGTCGGCGTCATTCCGTAGGCGAGAATCAGGATCAACAGCGCCGCCGGGATGAATTCCGCGAAAGCCATCATGTAACCCGAAACCCCGACCAACCGCTGACCGCCATTCGCGTCAACCTGCACGTCGAAGGATTGAACCGAATCGACGCCGGCGGAGCCATACGCAACGTGGGTCGAATACAGTCCCAGCGCCACGAGGACGATCAAAACGGAGAAAAATCGAACCTTGTCCGAAATCACGAATCGAGTCGGCGGTATCTTGAGTTCCCTAAGATTGCGCGGTTCAACGAGCGCCGGCAGGACGACCACAGCAAACAACGCGCAATTTATGTTGAGACACGTCAGCCACAGCGTTCCGTCCGATGGAATCAAACCAATAGTGTTCCACAGAAATGATTTCCCAATCAGAAATACATTGAACGGACGAATCACGTATCCGAGAAAATGATATATCAAATACAAAAATATCGGATGGTAAACAGGCATTCGCATTGACACGACAAATGCGAAGCACATCGCCCAACAAAGAAGATTAATTACCGCAATATAACCTACGATTTCCATATCAGTTCTTCGCCGAGCGAGTCTTTAGTCGATGATGCAAACGGGTTTTTCACGAGTTCCCATCAGCCAGCCATATACGCCTGCCATTTGTTCGGCAATAGAATTCCAGGTGAAATGGCGTTCAACCAGAGATCTGCCGTTCCCGCCCATCTTTTCGATCTGTGCATCGCTGACGTTGCAAAGGTCACCGAGAAACTCCCGCAATCCATCAATGGAGTTCAGAATTTCGAACGCAGCGTGTTGCGAGAACCCGATAGACAGATTGCACTCGCGGGTGAGCGCGACTGGCTTCCTGAAGGACCAGGCCTCGAGTGGCACCATCGGCAACCCTTCACTGAACGAAGGCAAGATCACGCAATCGCACGCCGCGTACGTTTTTGCCTTGTCGTCGCCGAATTGAGCGCCGATGAAATGGACGCCATCGGCGTCTATACCTTCGTTCACCATGCCTCGCAGTTGAGCGATATAGGACGGATCTCCCCATCCACCGATGATCAGGTTCCAGCGCTCGTTGACCGAGTCGGCGGTGACGCTTTCTTTCCAGGCTGCGAGTAGGTTCTCTACGCCCTTCTTAGGGTGCAACCGGCCAAAATAGAGCAATAGCTTTCTCGATGCGAAACCGGCGTTCCACCAGGACGGTAACCCGGGACTCTCATTGCTCGGAATCGTCACACCGTTATGCACGACAGCGATCGGTTGCTTGAGCCCGGCTGCACGGATCGCGTGAGCCTCTTCAAGATTGAGGGCGTGCAAGCAGGCCGCACGCTTCAAATGGCTACGTTCATAGGCGGCGAGCGCCCCCCACTTCTTCAACTTCGAACGATTGAGAATCCAACGATCGAGCATGCCGTGTGGCGAAATGATGTACGGCTTGCTTTGGCGCCGATGCCACGCGACGACGTCGGCAGACGGATGCATCCAGATTCCGTGCGTATGAATGACTTGTGCATCGGACGCCAACAACGCCGCACGCAGTGCCGGAGAGTAGCCCAGCATCGCCGGACCGACACGGTCGCACGTCGTCACCTGCGTGCCGTGCCATTGCGGAAGGTCGTCCTCCGTATGAGCGTCTTTCAGGGCGAACACGCGAGGCATGAATCCGGCGGCAGGCAGTTCAAGCGCGAGACCACGCATCGCGTCGAACAGCCCCCCACCCGTACGGGAGGCCGAGGCGGTCACAAACCCGACCTGATGGCTCGCACAACTTTCTGCATGGATGTCGGCCTGCAATTTCACGCCGCCTCCCGCAGCAAGTCAGAAAATCGCGGGTACTGATCCTTATAGCGCTGAACCGCACGATTGACCTCCTCCCGTCCGATGGTCGGGTCCTTGTAATCGAAGATCATTCTTTCTGCGACTCGTTGTACGTCGAAGGTGTCGATATCGTGGACACGTGCGCTGAGCCCGAGGTCGGTCATGATGCCGCTTGTCTTGGGTAAGTATGAAAGCGCAACCAGCGGCTGCCCCGCGAGCAGGCCGAAAATGCACGAGTGAAAGCGGCTCCCGAGAAACACCGCAGAGCCCGCGATGATTCCTCTTACATCCGCTACCGGGCGGTCCCTCTGATCCAGAATGACGAAATCCGGGTGCCGCGACGCGATCTCGCGCCCGACAGGTAAATCGGCGGCAACCTGGTTCACGATGACAACGCGGACCCCCAGCGTCTCATGCAGGATACTTAGCAGTTGGCAAATCTTGCGCACATACCGTTGCTTGGCCTCCGTCTGATCCGCCGCGAGAGGGAACGCCCATTCGATCACCGAAACGGCTATATACGGCTCATCCGGTTCAATGCCAAATTCCGTCTTGAGCAGTTCCCTGGCGGCCGGTGTCGATTCATGCCAAAACGCCAGGTCGCCGGTCCGAACAACACGCTTCTCCGGCAACGATAACGTTTGGACTGCAAAATTGTATGACTCGCTCTCTCGCACGCAAACCAGATTCGCCTTCGAGAGAATCTTCTTCGCAAACCACTGTCCGCGTCGTGACCTGATGGGACCGACGCTTTGCGGCGCCAATACGACCTTTGCTCCGAATCTGGCCGCGGCCCAGATTTGAATCAGGTTAGCGTAGTACGATGGGTTCGAATCCTCGAGATACCCGCCTGGGCAGCTAATAACAATGTCGGCATCCTTGAGCGCTTTAATCGCGCGCCGTTGTTCTCGCGGAATAAGAAGACCCAATGGCCATGGCCTTCCGAAAAGGACATAGCAGATCGTCGCGCCCTGGCGAACCACATTGCAAAGGCGCCGCCGCCACACGCTTCTCGACAGGCAATTGCCGAGGCGTTCATGCCATGTCACCTGAGGCAGGTGACGACGCTGTGTCGATGGTTGATAAGCGATACCGCTGACTGATGCGCCCGGAAACGCACTATAGATTTCATCAATGCATACTTCGATCAGCGCCGCATCGCCCTTGTTGACGGCGCCGAAGACATTCGCCACAACGATCTTGATCACTTCCATTTTGAGAACCCGTTCGCGAAATTCAACACGTTTTCAGAAAACCGCAGCAAGTCCCAGTCAGGAAGATTCCATGGATACTTGCTTTTCATCCTGACAATATTGCTGCTATCGAGTAGTGCACGGATACCCAGGTCTATGTCGGACTCCGTCCCGTCGGTTACGAAACCGTTCTCGCCGTGCCTGACCAACTCATGAGCAGCCCCACAGCGATCCGTGCAAAGGACCGGTGTCCCGCATGCCAACGCCTCGTTCAGACACAGGCCCCACTGGTCATAATCGCTAAGGAGGACCAGGAACATTGCCAGCGACAGGAAGATCGGCATGTCGCGATTGGGGACAAGCTGCCTGAACATGACGGAATCCGATAGTCCCAAGCGGTCACAGTGCGCCCGCAGGTCCTGCTCCAGCTCTCCTGAGCCGATGACGAGCAGGCAAACCCCGCTCGCCCTCGCTTGCGAGCGTGCGTACGCATCGATCACCTTGTCGACCCGCTTGCGCGCAACAAGCCGCGAAACGCAAACGATATATTTCTCCGGCAAGCCCAACTGAACCCGGTATTCGGCTTCACGCTGACGAGCAACCTGGGCCGCCTGCCGAAAAAGACTGTTATCCACGACGTCGTAGCCGACTCGAATATTTTCCACGGGAATTCCCAGGAACTGGAAGTAGATGCTTTGGCGGCGACCAGCCACGATCGCACCGTCGTACATGCGTGCAAGCAATGCCTTAAAGAACTCGCGACCGGGTCGCCGCATGCCATCGTCGAACTTGCTGTCAGCGCAAAACACAATCCTCGGGTGCCGTTTGAGCAATCGGTAAACCAGTCCGACAACGGAGTAGTGGAAGTTGTATCCGATCGTCACGATCAGATCCGGCTTTTCTCGCGAGATTTCCATGAACAGTCGAAGCGAAAATTTCACGCTTGTGCGCTTTTCCCCCTTTCCTCCAAGATATCGCCATCGACTTTCCCACCGGTCATGCCCAACGCCATGGGCGCTACGATGAAGATAGTCTGCGGATTCGCGGCTCATCACCAAAACCTGAAAATCCACACCGTCGCGCGACAGACGATCGCCCATGTTTCTAAGGCGAGCCGAGTGATAGTCCCCGACACTACCCGTTAAGAACAGCACCTTCATGGCTTTTCTCGCTGTATTCTTGAGAGACTTCGTATTCACCAAACGCGACCAGAAATACATCGAGTCCGAGTAGGCAAATCGCAACGGAGACGAGCCCACCGTGTCGAACGGCAAATAGCCCGATGGCGATAGCCCCAATCGCGGCAACGAGATAGGCAAAGGCAAACCGCATATGACGGTTGATCGCGATAACGAAGATGGAACTCGATTGCCATAGCGAGTTCGCGACCATCGAGAGCAGCAGCACGTCGAAGAGCGGCGCGTCGAAGGTTATGTGCTTTCCCGTCCACGCTGCATAGAATCGTCCACCCCACTGGCTCATCGCGATGCCCGCCGCGGTCGCCACCATGATTGTCACGAGTGTCAGCTTGCGCTTGATCTTCTTTACGTCGCCTTTTCGGCCGACAGCGAATAGCTTCGATACCTCTGACCACACCGAGTTGGACAGCAGGTTCATCATTTGCACGGCAACCCGGGTCAGCGTTCTCATCGTTGAAAACACCGCGACCTGCGCCGGCCCTAGCGCGGTCCCGATGACCCACAAGATTCCCTGAAAATTCAGCCCGTTGCTCAACGGAAACCCCAGGAACGCCAAAGACGGGATCAGTGACTTCTTGAGCCATCTCCAATCGATCGTGAGCGGGAACAAGGTCGCCCATGGGCAATATCGATTCTTAACGATCTGCTGTGCCACATAGCCGATCAGCCGTGCGGCGAGCATACCCAAGGCAACGGCAATGGGCGTCTTGAAGATCAAAAGCGCAACCAGTCCGAGCGTGAGCGCCATGAATCGGGTCACATTCAGGATGCCGACCGACAACGCGTAGCAATTGGCGCTGCGCAACGCAGCCGTATGAGGGCCGTACATAACGCTTAAGCAGACGTCGCCGATAAGAATCAGCGCGACGAACCGCACCTCGTTCGACGACATGAACCGGAAGACATGAAATCCTCCTCCGAACGTCCACCATGCCAATCCAGACGCAATCAATACGGCAAAGACAAACAGCGCAACCGTCGCGGTGAGTGTCCGGTAGATGACCTGAAGGCGGTCGTAGTCCCCCACTGCCGCGCGTTGATCCATTTCATTTGCCGCGACGGTGGACAAACCAAGATCGCTCAATGCCAGATAGGTGGGGATCGTCGAGATAAGGATCCATTCTCCATACTTCGCCGCACCCCATACGGACAGAAACAAAGGAACCGATACGACTTGCGCAAACACACTCACGGCCTGACCGAGGCCATGCGCGAAGAACGCCTTGACAATACGTTGTGCCGACATGCTGAACCCGTTTGTGTGCCCGACATGACCCGCCTTTCATGTCAGGCTTTGCGATCAATGACGCGGCGCGTACTCGTACTGGTACGCATACTTGTACTTTCCATATGCGTAACCGCCGGTGTTCAACGGGAAGTCGTTGAACACCACCCCTTTCAGCGGACTGCCGCATTGCCGCAATTGCTTCACCGCCAATTCGACCTCTCTTACCGGGTTTGCGCCAAAGCGCAATACCAGTAACGTGACCCCCGCCAGCCGTCCGATAATGGCCGGATCCGTTACCGCCAACACTGGCGAGGTGTCGATAATCACGTTGTCGTATTCGGCCGACAGTTCCTTCAAGACCGCTTCAAAGTTCGGATGCAACAGCAGTTCTGCGGCATTCGGCGGCAGTTGGCCGGTAGGGATGAAGTCCAGGCCTTTGACCAGTTTGTCCTTCCGAATGATCGAAGTACGGTCGCCGCCTGAGCGGATAAGCTCGGTCAATCCGGATTCGCGTGTCTCCCCAACGTAACGGTGCAAATAGCCACGACGAAGGTCACCGTCGATCAGGAGAATCCGCTTGCCGGTGTTCGCCATCAAGACGGCCAGGTTGATCGAAATGAAGGACTTGCCGACGCCCGGTGCCGGGCCGGTCAGCATCACGACATTGTTCCTGGCATCGAACTCTGCGAATTGCAACGCGGTGCGTAAACCGCGAATCGCTTCGACCGCAAGATCGTTAGGCGAGGAATTTGCCAACAGGGGAGCATCAGTCGCAGCTGACCGCTCGATACGTCCGAGCGACGACTGCTGATCGCTATGCGGAACCGTCGCATAGACCGGAAGGCCGAACCTTTCTTCCACCTCGTTCGGATCTTCGATGCCGCTGCGAAGCGCCTTGAGTCCAAACGCTGCGCCGGCTCCCAGGAACAAGCCGAGCGTCGTCGCCACCAGCATGATCAAGCCGGGCCGCGGCCATACCGGCACCGTATTGTTTTCGGCGTCATCCAACAGACGGACGTTACCTGTCTTGCCGGCTTTCAGGACACGAAGCTGTTCGACGTTGTTCAATAACGTCGTATAAATTTCCTGCGAGACCATCGCGTCCCGCGCCAAGCCCACGACATCCTGTTCGTTCGACGGGATCGCCTTCAGTCTCTGATTGAAGCTGTCTAGTTGCGCATTGACGGTGTCCAGTTGCCGATTGACCGCATCGACGTTTGGATGCTGCGGAGTAAATCGCTGAAGCAGCTGATCGCGCTGAAGCACAAGCTGGCTCTTCTGAACTTCCGCCTGCACGACTTCGTTCAACAACGTCTGGGCTTCCAGGGGAAGGTCGACGATGGCATTTTTTGTTCGGTAGTTGTTGTACTTGGTTTCCGCCTCTTTCAGATTTTCCTTGAGCCCCGGAAGCTGATGATCGAGGAACTGAATCATGTTGTCGGCTTCGGCGGATTTTCTGTCGATATTTTGTTTGACGTACAATCGCCCGATTTCATTCAGGACAGCTTGCGTCTTGCGTGGGTCGTCGCTACGCCAGACGGTACTGATGATTCCGGAGTCCTTGCCTTGCTCCGAGATGTTCAACGAATTCTGAAGGCGGTTGATGACGTCCAGCCGCTTGGAATGAACCAGCTGGAATTTGCTGCCCGGCCGGCCAACCAGGCGGCTCACCGTGATGGCGATGGGGCCGGCCGACGTGGTAGCCTGGATTTCCCGGCCGACCTCAGCATTTTCCACGACCAGGTCGCCGTCTGGTGAGAGAAGGTTGTACTTGCCGCCCAGTTGGGTAACGAGCGTCCAGATTGCGCCGTTATATGCCGACGGCACCTCCATCTTCGTCACCTCGATCGCTTCCGGGCCCCAAGCGTACGACGGCAAGTTGAAACGCGCAGCGGCGGAGACGGACACAGGAAGATGCGATGCTAAAAACCGGCCGAGCAGCGGCAGGTATTTCGGTCTGGCGTCGATATCCAGGTGCACCGCGTCGACGGTAGGGCCGAGAATCATGCGCGATCGCAGAATCTCGATTTCGGTGGTCGAGGCCGTCTTCAACTCGAACATGCTGGCCAGATCGCCCAAAGCGGAACCGATCGAATTGCCGTTCTCTTCAACCTGAACCAGAATATTCGATTCGTATGCCGGTTTGGCGATCAGCGCGTACACCAGGCCTAGCACCGCCATACCAAGCGCAAATCCGAGAATCACATTTCGATACTCCAGTAGCGAAGCCAAATGCTCCCCGAGGCTCGTACCTTCGTCGGGTGGTGAAGTGCGCTGGCTGGTCAGGAATTCATCTGCTTCTTGCATGTGCTTGGCTTAAATATGTTAGTTACTGAATGTGTGCCGATCGAACGGCCTCAATGGCTGGTTGCAACCACGTCCGGCGTGCGGCTACTCGTGACAAAGAGGCTTTCTCGTTTCCGACTCTTTATTCCATCCATTGGAAGTTGCAATCTTGGCCGCCCAAGCTCGCACGCCCTGTTCGATTGAATCCAGCGCGATGACGAATTCCGCACGCCCCCTTCCAAAGGGGTCGCGGACGTCAAAATTATCAAACTCACCCAAACGAAATATTCGTCCTCTCGACCACGGACTGAACCTTTCCACGTAACGCTTTTGCTCAAGGTCCATCACAAGCAGAAGATCCGCGCTCATGCAATGCGACCTCAACAATTGCCTCGCCCGATGATGTTCGATATCCAGCCCTTTCACCTGCATCAACTCGCGCGCGAGAGGATCGGCCTGCTGCCCTACCAAAGCACCTACACCCGCTGACTGCACAACGCAATTCGGCAATTCGCTCGCTAGCAACGCTTCGGCCATCGGGCTACGGCATATGTTTCCGATGCAAATAGTCAAAATGGAACGAATCATCGAGTCTTCCCGGTAACCTCTCGTTCAACGCTTAACCCACCCACCATCATCAACGTCCGAACGGAATACATGTTTTGTTTGTCGAAGTAGCGGGCGAGTCCCGAAGCGATGCGAGATCCTTCGCATCGGCCGTCACGATTCCGCTTCGCGCGCTTTACGCAGATACCTGCTCTCCGTGTCGCTCACAGAAATCCGCGTATGCGACAGCCAGGCCATCCTCAAGCTCTGTCGTCGCCCTGATTCCGTGCGCATGCAAGCGCCGCACATCCAGCAGCTTGCGGGGCGTACCGTCCGGCTTCGACGGGTCAAAGCGGATTTCACCCTCGTATCCCACTACCCTGGCAATGCTCCGGGCCAGATCTGCGATCGACAAATCGATGCCCGTCCCAATGTTTATGTGCGATGTCGACGCTTCGCACTCCTGTTTCCATTCCTCGGACGCAATCTGCATGATCTTGACGGCCGCGAATGCCAGATCGTCCACATAGAGCAGTTCTCTGCGAGGCGTTCCACTTCCCCAAACCATCACCGACGCCTGGCCCCGCACTTTGGCCTCGTGCATTCTGCGTATCAAGGCCGGCACAACGTGACTATTCTCCGGATGGTAGTTGTCGTCGGGGCCGTAGAGATTGGTCGGCATTACGCTACGGAAATCCGTTCCGTACTGCCGGTTATAGCTCTCGCAGAGTTTCAGCCCCGCAATCTTTGCGATCGCGTAGGGCTCGTTGGTCGGCTCCAGATAGCCCGACAGAAGCGCACGCTCCGAAATCGGCTGGTCGGCAAATTTCGGGTAGATGCATGACGAACCGAAGAACATGAGCCTTTCCACACCCGCACGATATGCCTGGTCGATCACATTCGCTTCGATCATCAGGTTGTCGTAAATGAACTCGGCGGGATAGACCGAATTGGCCTTGATGCCCCCAACCTTCGCTGCGGCGAGATACACATGATCGATATCTTCGCTTTGGAAGAAAGATTCGACGGCATGCTTATCGGTCAAATCGAGTTCGTCCCGTTTGCGAGTGACAACGGTACAGAACTCCAGCGCTGCCAGGTGTCGAACAACGGCGCGCCCTACCATACCGTTATGGCCGGCCACAAAGGTCCTGATTTCTTTGCTCATTTTGTTACTCGTTGTACGCAAAGGTCGCGAAGCCTGCGAGCTTGACCAGGGCATCGCGTTTTGCCGCCTGGTAGTCTCCCTGCACCATTTCCTTAACCAGGCTCTCGAACGAGATTTTCGGGGTCCATCCCAGCTTCGTCTTCGCATTCGTGGCGTCGCCCAGCAAGGTTTCGACCTCAGTCGGACGAAAATAGCGTGGGTCGACACGCACAATCACGTCACCCGGCTTGACCTTGACCTCGGGTTTATGAACCGCCTCCACGACCGCGATCTCGTCGACGCCTGAACGTTCGAAACGCAGGACGATACCGAGCTCCATCGCGGCGCGCTCGACGAACGTCCGGACGCTGTGCTGAACCCCCGTCGCAATGACGAAGTCTTCCGCCTGCTCTTGCTGGAGCATCAGCCATTGCATCTCGACGTAATCGCGCGCGTGGCCCCAGTCTCGAAGGGCCGAGAGATTTCCGAGGTACAGACAGTCTTGCAAGCCAACGGCGATTCGCGAGAGCGCACGTGTGATTTTGCGTGTGACAAACGTCTCCCCACGTACCGGTGACTCGTGATTGAAAAGTATCCCGTTGCAGGCGTACATGCCATAGGCTTCCCGATAGTTGACGGTAATCCAGTACGCGTAGAGCTTCGCCACCGCGTACGGGCTACGCGGATAGAATGGGGTGGCCTCCCGTTGCGGGATTTCCTGGACGAGACCATACAGCTCGGATGTCGATGCCTGATAGAACCGGGTCTTCTTCTCAAGCGACAGGATGCGAATTGCCTCGAGGATACGTAACGCGCCAATCCCGTCTGCGTTCGCCGTGTACTCGGGTTCCTCGAACGAAACCGCGACGTGACTCTGTGCCGCGAGGTTATAGATCTCGTCCGGCTGCACTCGCTGAATAACGCGCACGATACTCGTCGAATCCGTAAGATCGCCGTGATGCAAGACGAACCGGCGGTCCGATACATGCGGGTCCTGGTAAAGGTGATCGATTCGATCGGTATTGAACAACGAGGCACGACGCTTGATGCCGTGCACTTCGTATCCCTTGTCCAACAGCAATTCCGCCAGGTACGATCCATCCTGCCCCGTCACACCGGTAATCAACGCAACTTTACGTGTCATGATTCAGCTCCATATCCAATATTCGCTATCGAGATCGTTCTCAACTATCCCGGTGCATTTCCAAGCGGCTTGCCAAATCGCGCGCCTGAAGCGATCGCAGCATCGAAGCAATGCCCGCATCGAATTACTTGGTCAGCACGGCGGCTGTCAGGCCAGCATTGACTGCGGGCAACAACAGACTCAACACGCGATTCAGCCGCACCAGGCCGTTGCCGTCGACGTAGACGACATCGTTCGGTTGAAGCTGAAACTGATTGGCGAGCACCATCGAAACCGGTGAGCGTGCATCAAGATGAAATACGTGCGGCTCCGCGTTCAAGGCTCCACGAATGACATACATCTGAGCGGCGTCGGCCGTATTCGAGTTGATACTGCCCGCTTGCGAAATGGCGTCGCTGAGCGAGAGCGAGCCGTCTCGCATGGGAAGGGCGGTCAGCGGCTTATTCACCTCACCCATCACATAGACGCCGTTCTGATCGCGAGGCAGTACACGCAGCAAGTCTCCATTGCGCAACATGATGCGAGACGGATTCTCACCGCGTGCAATCATCGCCGAGAGATCGATGCGGTACGAATTCGCACCCCGCACGAGCACCATGTGGCTCTGATCCGCAGTCGCACTAAAGCCGCCTGCACGACTGACCGCCTCGTACAGCGTCATGGGCACGTCATTTACCGGAACCGAACCGGGCACGCGCACTTCGCCGTCTACATACACCTGCTTGGAGCGAAACGACGCCACACTGACCGTCACCTGCGGATCGCGAAACACTTGCGCAAGCGCGGCGGTCAACTTCTTCTGCACGTCATCAGGCTGAAGGGAAGCAACGTGTATCTTTCCAACATAGGGAAACTGAAGATCACCGTTTTGATCCACGATATGCCCCGGTGCGGGGTCGTACGCCCGCGAGCTTGGCGTCGAAACCTGCGGCCCCTGGGCCTCCACCAGTTCCGGGTGGTCCCAGACCGTGATCTGCAACACGTCGCCAGGACCAATCAGGTACGGTGTCGGTGTTGCGAAGAGGCCGGCGTCCGCGGAGACGGAGGGAATCGTCGCCTGATTTCTTAGCTGCTTGATCAGATCGATCGTGATTTCCGTGATGGGCACGTCAGCCCGCTCCGGCGGATTCTTACCGCTTCCGGCACTAACCGGGATCGACGCCGGCGTTTGCATCCGCATGCCGGGTGCAACCGAACAGGCCGACAACGCAGCGCACGATGCCAGCAGTGCTAGTGCTCGCAGGCGATAGGCCCGATTGGCGCGCTTGATCTTCTCGCGACACTTTCCTGGTACCGTCACTAGAACAACTTCCGCGTAATTCATCCGTTAGCCCTAAACTCACATCGCTTTACGATGCATTATGAAAAACGTCTACTTGTATCGACCGCACTGATGCCTTCAAGACGCACTCAGTACACGTTACTGCCGACCAGCCCTTTCGCTACGGTCGCAAGCACAATCCGCATGTCGAGCACAAATGACCAGTTCCGCAGGTAATACAAGTCGTGCTCAACCCGCTTCTCCATCTTCTCAAGTCGATCGGTTTCGCCACGGAAGCCGTTGACCTGTGCCCAGCCGGTGATGCCCGGCTTGATGCGATAGCGATGAATGTATCCATTCACCACTTCCTGATAAATTTCGTCGTGCTCGATCGCATGCGGACGCGGCCCTACGACCGACATTTCACCGCGCAGCACATTGATGAACTGCGGAAGTTCGTCGAGACTCGTGCGCCGCAGGAACCGGCCGACGCTGGTCACACGTGGATCGCCCTTGGTCGCCTGTGTAACTACACCCGCCTTTTCCATATGCGGGCGCATCGAGCGGAACTTGTAGATCTGGAAGACGCGACCATCCGCACCCTTGCGGTACTGCTTGAAAAACACCGGCCCACGCGACGAGAGCTTCACTGCGACCGCTATGACGATCATCGCCGGAGCCAGGGCAAGCAAGGCCACAGCGGCAAAGACGCGATCGAAGATGTCTTTCTTCACCAGTGCGTGCGGCGGTAACGGCGACGCCATCAGGTTAATGGCAGGCGCCCCGATCAGATCGATCATGCCGCTGTCGAATAGCGCCACGCTCTGCACATCCGGAATGAAGCGCACGTTGACCAGTTCGTTGCGGAATCCGTTCACGACGCGCAGGATTATTGATTCCTCGGTGAGTGGCATAGCCAGCCACACCTCCTGCACATCGTTGGCGCGCACGTATTGCAGCAGTGCGTTCAGGTCGTCCTGTTGACCGTCGCCTCCCTCCACGCTTCCGCAAATCCTGCGCGAGTCGAACACCTCCGAAATGAGGAAACCATCGGATGGCGAAGCATTGATCTTGCGCAACACGTCCTCGCAATGCTTACCGTGTCCCACCACTACCACGTGGCGTAAATTCATCCCCGCCTGGCGTACTTCGCGTAGCACGCTGTACGTCGTCACCCGCAAGGCGATCAGCGCGCTACCTGTGATGCCCGTCCAGTACGCGAACCATAGGCGCGAGATGAAATCGGTGCGGTGTACGCAGAACATCAGCGCAAGGCCGCAAAGCTGCACGACAATCCAGGCGAGCGCCAGCTTGCCCACGAGGCTCACCATGGAACGTCCGCGCCACGAGTCGTACAACCCGAATACCGGGAACGTCGCGAGTGCAAAGGCCGCCGAAAACGTGATGAAAGCGGCATCCAGCCGGTTCTGCCCGAAATCTTCGTACCGTACGTGCGCCGCCAGCATGGCGCCGGCGACGATGAGGGCGACATCCACTAGCCGAGCGATCAAACCTTGTAAGCCAGGCATTTCGAGCCTCCTTCGATGAATACGAACTCGGTCAGACGCCGTTCAGGCACGCCCGTATGTGTCGTCAAAGCGCAGGATGTCGTCTTCGCCGAGATAGGATCCCGACTGAACTTCGATCAGTTCGAGCGGCAACTTGCCCGGGTTTTCGAGGCGATGACGCACGCCCAGCGGAATGAAGGTGGACTGGTTCTCGCACAGCAAAAACTGCTCTTCGCCACAGGTGACGCGCGCCGTGCCGCTCACCACAATCCAGTGTTCGGCGCGATGGTGATGCAGTTGCAGCGAGAGGCGACCGCCCGGCTGCACAACGATCCGCTTAACCTGAAAGCGGTCACCGTGATCGATCAAGTCGTATGAGCCCCAAGGGCGACGCACCTTACGGTGCGTTTCAGCTTCTGGCGCCTGCTGGGCGCGAATTCGCGACACCAGGCCTTTCACGTCCTGCACGCGTGAGCGATCAGCTACCAGTACCGCGTCAGCTGTCTCCACCACCACCACATTAGTCACCCCCACACACGCAACCAGCCGCCCTTCCGAATGCGCGAAACTCGACGTCGCCCCTTCGAACACCACACGGCCGCGTCCGACATTGCCGTCCCCATCCTTGTCCAGCGCATCCCACACGGCATCCCATGAACCAAGATCCGACCAGCCTGCTTCGAGCGGCACGACCACACCCGACGGCAGCTCCTCATCCGATCCGAGTCGTTCCATAACCGCGTAGTCGATCGAGTCGGACGGCGACTGTTTGAAGGCTTCGGCGCTCGGCCGAAAAAATTGACCTTCGTTTATCCCCTGCACGAACGCCAACGCGCACGCGTCACGCATCGCCGGTTGCAGCTTGGCAATGGTCTCGAGCCATACGCTTGCTCGCACCACAAAAATCCCGCTGTTCCACCAGTACTGTCCCGACGCGAGGTACTGCGTAGCAAGCTCCAATGCGGGCTTCTCCACAAAGCGCTCAATCCGCTGAGCACCTGCGCCGAGATCAGCACCCAGCTTGATGTAACCAAAGCCGGTATCAGCCCGCGTCGGCGGCACGCCAAGCGTGACAATCGCGCCGGCTTGCGCGTACTCCATGGCAAGCGCAACAGCCCGCTGAAACGCAACGACGTCGGCAATAGCGTGATCTGCCGGCATCGCAATCACAATCGCGTCCTCGCCGTCCGCACATGCCACTGCAGCAGCGAGCGTCAACGCCGGTGCGGTGTCGCGCCGCATCGGCTCGACTACGATGCGCGCATCGATGCCGCTTGCGCGAAGCTGCTCCGCCGTCACGAACCGGTGTTCGTCCCCGCACACGATGATCGGCGCGCATGCCACACCCGCCTCGAAAGGGAAGCCCTTAATGCGCCCAACGGTTTCCTGCAGCAACGAGTCGGGGCCAAGCACGCCAATCAGTTGCTTCGGATATTGCTCGCGCGACATCGGCCACAAGCGCGAACCGGCTCCACCGGCCAGAACGACCGGCACGAGACGCGCTGACGCCCTCAATCGGCCGCTACGATCTTCTTCCTTGTGGACTGGCTCGCTAGCGCCGTTGTCTTGGCCGACTTCATCTTTCAACGATGACACGATAAGTACTCCTATTCTCATGCGCCGGCGAGCCGACAACGTGCGCTCAATCGATAGAAACTACGTGGTCAAAGGTCCTTTCAACTCTGAGGCGTCGCTGGGCACCGAGCCACGGGTGCGCAAGCGATATTCCGAAGGCGTGAGACCCATCCGTTTGCGGAAAATCTTCGCAAGCCGGTCACCGTTGATCCACCCGCAGCGTTTCGCAATCCTGTCGATGGGAGAGTCCGTCTCCGCCAGCAACCTGGACGTCATCTCCAGACGGGTCCGCAACAGGAACTCCGAAGGTGTCACGCCAATCTCCTGCTTGAAACACCGCAGGAAGTTCCGCTCGCTCATCGCCGCCACCCGTACCGCTTCGCTCACGGAGATGGGCCGGCCACAATTCTCTTTTAGCCACCGCGCCGACGCCCGCACCTTCTCGGCCCGGGTCGGTGTACTCGAATCCGACAATACCGATGCGACGATCGGGGAACCATTGAGCGAGAGACGCCCAACGGCTTCCCGCGCAACGTCGATGCCAAGATCGCGCTTGACCAGCATCAGCGCCGTCTTGGCCGGCTCATAACGATCGGCGTCTTCGTGCACATCGTCATCCGCAATCCCAGCCGGATTCGGCGGCCAGCCGTTCGGGCTGTGCGACTGTCCCGAACTGACAACACCTGCGGCCTCCAGCAGCAAGCGCCCCTCGCCAATCGGCTTCACCACCTCGCTCAACGGCAGGACCTCCCGGAGCCATCCCACGACTCGCTCGTCACGCGCCGCCTTTTGCGCGCCCTCTCCGCCCACGATAAACAGAGCGTCAAAGCCGATGGCGTTTCGTGCATCGCAGGCGTATGTCCAGACGTTGATCGATGAAGAACACGCCACGTTGCCGCCGTCGGCCGAGTAAAAACGGACGTCATACAGCACATCCCCTCTCGATCGGGCAACGCAGATCTCGTTTGCCACCTGGAATACCTCTGGGATCACACCAGCCGTGAGCAACGAGAATCCTTCGAACAACACAACGCCAATGTCTCGAACCGTGCGTCTTCGCCTCTTCCCTGAGGCAGACGCCGCTCCGTTATCCGGATTGTCGAGACCTGCATACACCATAGAACTCCCTCAGCGTTAAGCGGTTTAGCGACGTCTCATTCGCAACGACAATTCTTGCGAGTTGCAGCGCATCATACATAGACCGCCAAATGACGTAACGTGGCTGACGGAAAGCGCCAACATGTTGGCGGATTAGCCCACAGGACCCCAGGTGGTCGTTCACGCCATGCCGTTCGCGCCACTCATGGTTTTGCTTAAGGACACACGCTAAGGCGCTGGACACGCGGCTGCGCGGACTATGCGTGGCTGCTGAACGTTGCGTGAGCACTCACCCGAAGATGTGCCTATGCTCTATGCGGGGCAATTTTTCCGATGCGGTAATTAATGCATCGACCGCGCATAAGCCGCGTCGTATAGGAAGAAGACTGCTAGCGCTAGTCCGCCAACGGCATCACGGATCCGGAAAATATGCGGCATTGCAATAGGTGTGTAGCGTTTGCGCCGTATGGCGTTCTACTCCACTGATTTGGCGGAAACGAACCCAGCCAGCCTGGTAAGATCAAGCGTCATACGCAGTGCTTTTCGCTGCCTTTCTGTTTTCAGCCTGATCGCCGTCATGACCATTAAGGTTCAACACACATCGATTCGCGACGTCAAGCTGATCGAGCCACACATCTCCAGCGACGCTCGCGGCGCATTCTTCGAAAGCTTCGACCAACACGAGTTCGACGAAAAGGTGGCGCGCGGCTACACCTTCTCCCAGGAATACCACACTGTTTCACCCAACAACGTCCTGTACGGCCTGCACTACCAGATCCAGCGCCCGCAGGGCAAACTGATCCGGGTCGTATCGGGCGAGGTGCTCGACGTCGCGGTCGACCTGCGACGTTGGTCGACCACATTTGGCCGCTGGGTCAGCGCACGGCTATCGGCAGCGAATTGCCATCAGCTTTGGATACCGCCCGGTTTTGCGCACGGTTTCGTGGTGCTATCGGAAGTCGCGGAGATTTTGTGCAAGGCCACCGAACGCCGGATTCCCGAACATGAACGGACGTTGCAGTGGGACGATCCTGACGTCAACATCGTGTGGAATCTCGACCGCCCTCCGCTTCCCGCCCCCGGGAATGTGAAAGGCGTCAGCTTCAGTTCGGCCGAAGTCTACTAACGGCGCCGAGCTGTTTCTCTTCATCACCGTATGGCGAGGTCGCCCAGGGTAGCGTATTTCCTCTACCAGCGCACCGGAACGACACTCTGCTTTCCTAACCAATTCGCCCATCCCCGCCAACGTATTAGCCAATTCAGCCATGGATTCATGTTGTCTGGATTCTGTGTGTAGCATGGCCGCCGAACAAGCACCGGCGCTATCGCCGGAGGAGGTCACCATCTTCGGGGGATGCTCAGATGGCAGGTTATCCGGCTCGCGACTGGCAGCATGCCGCGCAATCTCAGGTCATGCCGAACGGCTGCCCAGTGAAGCGCATTGGCATTGTCCTGTTTAACGGCTTCGCATTGCCCGACGCAGCCGCGGTCGCAGAGATCTTCCAGTCAGCCAATGCCGTGGGCGAGACTACCCGGAGTTCCCTGGTTCGATACGATGTCTGCCTGTTGTCGGCCACTGGCGGCAGGATATCGAGTTCCTCGTCCGCCTTGCTCTCGACCGAGACGATCGGCACGCGTCATGATGGCGACCATTTCCACGCACTGTTCATCGCAGGCGGCACGGGTGTGCATGCCGCGCTTCGCGATGGACGCCTCGTCGACTGGCTGCGGCGCACTTCCCCCTACGCGGAAGTGATATTTCCAATCGCCGAAGGACGCCTCCTGCTCGACGCAGCCGGGTTGGGACCGACCGCGGCCGATCCGCGTCGCGGCGCGCCACGCACTCAGGTGTTGCATGACGGACTAAAATCCCGGCTGTCTCCCGAGATTATCCATCCGCTCCATGCTGCGCTGGCTGTAGTCGAAAGCGATCTCGGCGCCGGAATCGCACACAACATCGCCAGCGGTATCGAGCCGCTGCTGGAAACGCAGTTCACGGCGATCGTTTGCCGAAACGCATCAGTCGGTGTCAGCGAGAAAATACGCAGCTCGGCACGTTGGCTCGAGATGAACGGTGAACGCGCAATCAAGATCGATGACGTCGCCAAAGTCGTCTCTATGAGTTCGCGCAATTTCCTCCGGCGCTTCAAGACGGAAATGGGCGTGACGCCCTCTGACTACCTTCTGTTCGTCCGGCTGGACATGTGCTGCCGCCTGCTTGCTGAAAGCGATCTACCGGTCGACAAGGTAGCGCGACGCTGCGGTATTGGCAGCGGCGGGCGTCTCTCGAAGCTCTTTCGCAGATATCTAGGGACCACGCCGACTGAGTATCGCTTGATCAAGCGCCGGTCGACTGCGTCAGCATAACGTTTCGGCGCTCACCGTGTGGGCATGTACCCAATGATCCGCAGTTATTCGAAACCCAGCCGATGACTGAGAATAGGCGCACAGAAGAGTGCGACCGTGCACCCGATCGCTTTGCCTTCGAACTCTGCAGCCGCGACGCGCGCCCGATACAACTGCGTCAGTAGATCGAACAATTGCGGAAAGCAATACAGCACCGCAATCGCAATGAAGCATCTTTCGACCGCCGCGATGCGCCAGCCCTTCGAGACGGCGACGGCCGCGCCCATAATGCGCAGTACGCCAAACATCACAAGTGCGCCCACCGCTGCTTGTTCGCGGATCAAATATGCCGGAAGAAACTCATCCATTTCTTACACACCCAAAACGTCGTCAGTTGCAGAATCGGAGTGGCGGGCTATAGCTACCCCGAATGACACGTCGTTGCGGCAGGTTGTGTAATTTAGGATAACAAACGTTTAATCACAAGCAATTAGACACATGCTTTGACAGACGCTTAGCTGCGCAATCGACCGCCAGATGGTATCCGGCTGTGATCACGCCGAGCACGGAATGGCTGAATCCACCATCATGTTGACGGATACAGCAATGCTTTACCGAGAGTGCGTTGCACAGAGCCGAGACGATCGTCAGCAGTCGGTTCGCCGGAGAGCGTGCGGGTAGTTCAGGAAGTAGCGAAAGCGGGGTACGAATGGCCGTGACATTCCAAGGCGTGGATATGCACGAGGGACTGGTCGGTGTTCACTGGCTTCTCGAGACAGATCTTCGCGCCGCGCTCCATCCCCGAGAGAATCGCCTTTTCCGACGTAAGCGGTGTGACGCACAGGATGACTGGCGTTTCGGACCTATGGCGGGAGAGATAGCACAGCGTATCGTATCGAGCGAAATCCGGAGCGGCCCAATCGAGCATGACCAGGTCAATGGACACCTCTCCCAGCAATTCGCGTAATGCTTTGTCGCTCACCACGCCAAAACAGATGTGCCCGGCGGATGACAACGTTTCGAGTGCGCAATCAAGTGCTTTGAGATCGGATTCTAGTATCGCGATTTTCATATGAACATGGGCGGCCGCTGAGCAGCGACGAGGGCAGTTCGGGCGCGCAGCTCCATGAACTTCCCTTGCCGCGCAATACAGAACGGCGGGGATACTTTGACGACCGGAGTCTACGCGAAAATACGCGACAAGAATGCCAAAACTTGAAAAATCCGGGAAGATTTGACAATGACACGTAAAATTGCAGAGGAGCCGCGATCTAACCTTTCTTCGCCCCTGCGACAGGTAGACACGTCGATAAATACGCGCTGTTAGCTCGTAAAGGGCCGCGGAATCTCTACGATGTCATCAGGCCCGCCACCGTCGAGACGATCCCCAGCGGCAATGCCACAGCCGCCAACAGCGCCATGCGCCGCAGCAATCTTGCCCTCGCGGTTTCCCTCTTGCCGCGGGCACGATACGGCTGAAACTCAAGGGAGACCCATCCGCGACTATGTCTTGCGCCCGCCCATAAGGCCGATTGAAAGCTGAATACGAGGTAAACAAGAACCCACGCAAAGCAAAGCTTGGAGAGAATGGAAAGAGTGATATTCATGTCATCCCGTGCTGTGTGGTTCGCTCACAAGACGAGCGTAGGCTAAGCAGATCATGCAGCGTACGCTGCAATGCAGCACGTTGGGTAGGACAACGTTTGGGCCTTATCCGCCGCCTTTCTTTCCATCCATTTGTGCGGGGTCAGCCTTAGCCGCCGGTATCGGCAAGCGGGAACATGGTATTGGCTGCGGACGTCGGGATCGGGCCTTCTCTTTTGTCGTGTTCAGTCAATAGCGTGGCCTCTTCCGCCGCTCACGTCGCCGCGCAATTTTTTCACACTATGATCGCGTCGGACCTTCGAGGTTCAGCGTGTCGGCCGAGACTCTCCCAGAGTCTTTGCCCACTTCCCCACGAGCCGACCAGCCTTCGTTCTGCAGTCGACTTCGCGCAAGCCGCTCTGTTCAACGATTGATGGGCCGTTCCGACCGAGTCAATTTCATGATGCCTTTGTCATCCTATCCCAGCATTGGCGCGCAGGCCGAATTCCTGACCTATCTCGTGGTGTCTCAATTGGTTAAGCGTCATCTGAGCGGCGGATGGCTCACGGTCGAGCATCTGGTCGAATCGACCCATCTCTGGATGCATGTTAACGGCCACTTCATCGGCCTGGTGCAACGTGTTTCTCTCGCCAGCCGTGCCAAAGATCTGGCAGCTCGTGTGGCGAACGTCAGCGCAGAAACGTTCGATGCCAAAACATTGGGCAACGCGTTTCTGGATCATCTGAATCTCAACTATCGGTCTCAGGCCGTAGCCGAAATCTATAGCAATTGCGTGGCCTTGCTCATCCACGAACGATTCTCCGTCGGTGATGGAAGGGCACCCGACGATCTGTAGGCGTTCCGCCCTCTTTCGTTCTGCGATACATTGCGATACAGATACTCTTAAGCGTCGCATGCTGCCAAATGCGTGGTCTCGTCCGCCACGCTCACCGCGGTCGGTCCCTGTCGATCTATGATCGTGTCTGGTCATCTCAGGGGCTACCCCCGTAGCGCCCGCTGAGCCTTCGCCTGCCGCCTCCCAAGGGCGAGCAGGCCTTTTTTCAGCTTCAGACTGCCGGTATGCGGGTCGACCCGCCGCGCAAAGGCAAAGATCGCCGAAATACCTACGGCACAAATGACGGAAGCGGCAATCAGCATACGGCTCTCTTTAAATAGGCATGCGAAGCGGTATCAAAACGTATCATGGTTCATCGCCTCTCACATCGGCGCAAACCGTCAACGTCCTGGCTTGAGTAGCCACCCAGTATCTCCTGGTGGAATTAAATCGTATTCATAGGATTGCATATCGTTTTACGGGAATCTGGATTGGATATATAGAAAGATGGCTCGTCTTGCCCGGCCAACACGTGGTCCGTAGACGCCGGTGCGTCGATCTCGCCCGCTTGCCAACCTATACTCGAATCATGTCGATGTGGTCCATTGACTCATCCAGGGGGTTCTCTCAGGAACACCGCCCCGGCGAACCTACCTCCTGGATGTTTTGCCTGCCGCACTTCTGTCCGGCAGGCTTTTTTTTGTTCTCTCCACGCTGAAATTGCCCACTCGGGGCAATCCCACTACCTCCTGATTGAGACAAACCGTGTCTCAACACGACGGCCAAACCCAGAAATCGAATGGGACAGCAGTTGTCCGAAGTGGTCGATATCTTCTCGCCTTGCCGACTTCGCGTGATCGGGATGAACCGAACATTGCCAGGTGAAGCAATCTGGCTCCAGGTCAGCCAGAGGTCACGCAATCTTTAGGGAAGATCAGATGGAATGTTTTTCCGCCGTTCGAAGCAGCATGATGCCAAAGCCACCCGTGTTGCCGGACACCCGCACTATCAAGCACATTGGCATCGTCTTGTTCAATGGCTTCGCGCTGCCTGAAACCGCGTCGATCATCGAAGTCTTCCAGTCGGCGAATACGTTATCCCATGCCGGCCGCAACGGCGCGCCTCGCTATGAAGTCTGCCTGCTGTCCGCCGCTGGTGGGCGGATCGCCACGTCCTCGTCCGTCTTTGTCTGGACCGAAAGTATGGATGTGCGTCATCGCGCAGACAACCTCCGTGCACTCTTCATTGCCGGCGGAGTGGGTGCGCGCAATGCAATGCGCGACGAACGCCTGATCACGTGGTTACACCAGACGTATTCGTGCGGCGAGCGGGTATTTCCCATCGCCGAAGGCCGCTTGCTGCTCGAAGCGGCCGGATGTGCGAAACCCTTCACCCGCGGCCGCTCTTTCGAGCACGCCCAACCCGTCAAGTGGAACAACCAGGGGGACGACCGCTTTGCGACACCCACACGTCCTCTGCATATCGCGCTCGGCGTCGTCGAGGAAGATCTGGGCGCCGAGATTGCACGCCAGATCGTCGACTGTGTCGCGCCGCCCATGGAGACACCGTTCACCGCGAGTGTGCGGGACAGTTCGTCGGTCAGGGTCAGCGAAAAGATTCAGGCAGCGGCGCGATGGTTGGAGGCAAACGGTAACCGCTCCATTGCGATTGATGACGCAGCACAGGTTGCCGCCATGAGCGAGCGCAATTTCCTGCGGCGCTTCAAGGAGGAAATGGGGCTAACGCCATCCGACTATCTTCTGCATGTGCGCCTCAACATGAGTTGCCGCCTGCTTCTCGATAGCGACTTACCTGTCGACAAGATTGCGCGTCGCTGCGGCATCGGCAGCGGCGGACAGCTCGCGAAGCTCTTCCGCAAACATCTCGCAACAACGCCGACCGAGTATCGCGCATGCGCGCGGGTCTTGCGTCATTCCTGATCGAATCGATCGTTAGTCCACAGGGACACGATTTGACTCGATCGATCAGCAAAATGCTATCCATCACTTAGCCTGGAGGTCACATTCCCATGTCAGTTCCGTCACGCTCGTTTCACTTCGACACAATGCCCGCACTCGACATCACACACCGCAACCACGGAAGCTTGCGCATTGCGTTGCGACTATGGGGATTCGACGAATCCATCGTGAAAGCGCGGATGAATGAATTGCCCGCGCTAAACGGCTTAGTGTCCTGGGAGATCGCCCATAGCCCAAACGCCGAGGGCGCCGATATGGTCCTGCACCTCGTCAATCCCTCGCGCCCGGCACCGGGCGCATTCTGCTGGAACTGTCTGGGCGCGAACCGCGCGATGGTACGGTCGTTGGAAACGTCACGCACTGAAATGGTCCTGTTCGCCGGCACCGCCGATCAATTGCCGCGCCGTCGCGCCGGACATTGGGCGGTAGCCGGCAGCTTGCCTACGTGGGTTGCGCTCCACACATTGTTCCGATCGCACTTAGAATGTCACCTGATGCTGCGGGCGTCAGCACAACGTAAACAAGAACGAGAGCACAAGATTAATGACCGATAGCCTTGATGAAGCAATTCTGCGTGTCCTGCCTTCAGAGCGTGACAGTCCCCCCTGGATGGCGACACCCAGCGTGATCGAGCGGCTGGAAGAGCGCGGGCACCGCATCCCTTATCCGAAGAAAGTGCGCCGCCGGCTAGAGGGGCTGCAGAAAGACAAGTTCGTTCTTTCGACGACATCCGGCGGCCGCGAAATTCTCTGGCAGCGCAAACAGTGGATGCATGGCGCGCGGGACAGTGCGAGCCTGATGTCGGCCGCGGAGGCCGTGGCCTTCCACATCCTGCAGCGCTTTGCGGGCAACAAGCTGCCGGACGCTGTGACCAAGGATATCGAGCCGCTCTTCAAGGCGGCCGAGTTGCGCATGTCGCAGGAGAAGATCGATAACCGGGTGTATCGGGCGTGGCCGGACAAGGTGGACTCCGTCGACGGTACGTTCGCGCTGATTCGCCCGAAGCTGCGCGAGGATATCTTCCACATCATCGCCACCGCGACGTTCTTCGAACGGGAGGTGCTGTTGAAGTATCGCCCGGCAGGCAAGACCAACGATGAAGACGTTAAAGCGAAGGCGCTCTGGCCGCTAGCACTCGTGGAGTCCGCCGGCGTCATGTATATGGTCGCCCAGGACCCCGCCTTCGTTCCGCGCAAGGACAAGGGCAAGAGTCAGTGGCTACGGAGCCTCTACCGGCTCGACCGGATCATCGAAGCCGTCGAGTCAGGTAAAGACTTCGCGTATCCGGACGATTTTAAGCTGCGCACTTATATCGAGGCCGAGCAGGCATTCAACTTCTTGACCGAACCGCCGGTGCATCTAAGCATCGCATTCGATGGCAACGCCGGCAACCACCTTAAAGAAACGCCCATGTCGCTCGACCAGGCGCTCGAGGTGTTGCCTGATGGCCGGTTGAAAGTGTCCGGCACGGTTGTTCCCAGTTTGAAACTGCGCTGGTGGTTGCGCTCGCTGGGTGCCAATGTCGAAATCCTCGCACCGGCGTCGTTGCGCGAGGAATTCGCCGCGGATTACCGCAGGCTGGCGGAACGCTATCAGCCATAAAGCAGGAGCCGCCCCACTTCACTCAAGCGCGGGCGCGCATCGCTTCATTCCGTCTGCTCGCGCAAAACGTCATCAAGCGCGATCAGTGTTGCGAGCGCACCGCCCTGAATCCCCACGCCACATGCCGGATCAATCTGCGGTTCGCGCACATTGATGCGAATGACACGCGGCCCGTGTCGTTCGCTGAAACGGCGAATCGTCGGAAGCGCGGTACCCGCGCCGAGTTCGACCACCACGAGCCGCTTCACCGATGGAATCCAGCGCTGCAGGCGCGCCTCCTGCTCGTCGGTTCGCTGCGATAACCAGCCGGTGTCCCAGAACATCAGAATGTTGGGCCGCGCGAGCGCACCGCATTCGGGGCAACGTGGCAGTTGACCGGTAAGACGGCACGCCAGCTCATCGACCTGTGGAACAAAATCCGTGGCAGGCCAGATACGCGAGCAGCACGGCACCGTGCATTGAAGAGAGTGAATCGAACCGTGGCACTCGGCAACGCGGTTCGCGGCGAAACCCGCACGCTGGAACTGACCGTCGACGTTGCTGGTGAAAACAAAGCCACCATGCTCCATACGGGCCGCCCAGCGTTGCAGCACGGCAAAGCCCGCATGAGGCTCAACCTCGCGATAGAGGCTCAGACGGTGTCCATAGAAACCCCACGCGAGCGTCGGGTCTTCGTCGAAGGCACTCGGACTGGCCATCGATTCGAAACTGCGTCGCGCCGCGGCCAACGCGGGATAGGCGCGCCACAAACCTTCGTTACCGCGAAAGTCCGGCAACCCCGAGTCCACGCCCATGCCCGCACCGGCAGTCACAAGCAGGCCATCCGCGTCCCGCAGCCAGTCGACGGCTTGTCTCAACACATTGGTCTGTTTCTCCAACACGTTCTGATCTCCCTCTAATCCGGGCAAGCAGCAGCCGTTTGGGCATCGCGGCGCACCTTGTCGATGTACTTGCCGAGCGCCACTGTCGACACAATGCCCACGGCAAAAACGATTGCGAATGCCGCGAGGCTTTCGAGCGGAGAGGTGTTGTTGACCATAGCGGTTCCTTTCACATGAGTACCTTGCCGACTGCCGTGTTTCCGTTGCGGCATCCGGCGAACCTGCCGTCGCATCGACGGTTGTGTGAAGAGGATGATAAGCACGGTTCGGGACACATCGCGTCCCGATCGTACATCGCCGACGCGCTCGAGCTCGGCCTGAGATCTCGGACAGGATGCCGCCAATGAAAAATAAGCTGTTCCGCGATGGGCCATTTATATATGGAGCATGTCCTAAAGTCGGCGCCTGCCATGCCGTAATAAGTTGAAGAGGACAAGCCGAATAAGTCCGCCCCTTGAATCAGGGCCACAGGGTGTGCGCGGCAAGGCTCGACGCATTCGAGCATCAGACGGGTTCTTGTCACGATCTCCCGTCAACCTGCATCAGCATCGCTGGCGCATTCCCTGACACACGCTCACCGCCAGCCACGCATTAGCAATTCGTCATGCTGATGACACAGTCACAAGATTCGCAATCGCTTTCGACATGCAAACAGAACGCCCACAGCACATAGCACTTCCCGCCGCAAACGGCCTTGAAGCTCAACCGGTCACGGCCAGCCTCTCTCGCGGCCAGCGAGCCATGTGGTTTTTGTGGAGCCTGAATCCGTCCGGAGCGGAATATGGACTGCCCATGGCCTGGACGATCCGCCATGCGATCGACGTCGATGTTTTTCGCGCTGCCCTGCAAGACCTGATCGACCGACACCCTGTCTTGCGCACGACGTATGCGGCGCCGCAGGGCGAGCCGGTCCAGGTGATTCATGCCCATGGCCGGCCCGACTTCCTGCACGAGGACGCCTCGCAGTGGGCGCCCGCCGAACTGCATGCCCGCCTGACGCGAGAGGCCGACGCGGGATTCGATCTGAAAAGCGGAGCAGTCTTTCGCACTCGCGTTTTCTCTCGTAGTCCCGACGAACACGTGCTGTTTTTGAACAGCCATCACATCGCGAGCGACACGTGGTCGCTCATCGTCATGATGGAGGAGCTGGGACTGCTGTATCAGGCGCGTGTCGCCGGAAAAACCGCCGAGCTGCCGCCCACCGGACTGGCTTATGTCGACTATGTCGAGTGGCAACGAAACATGCTCGACTCTTCGCTGGGCAATCAGCATTGGGCGTATTGGCAGACGGAACTCAGCCGGCTCCCGGTGCTGGACCTGCCCACGGACCGGCCGCGCCCACGCGTGCAGACCCATGTCGGCGCCGGTCATTCGTTCGAACTCGACGAAGCGCTCACGCAGCAGATCCGGGCACTCGCGCGTGACGAGGACGTGACGTTCTACACCGTGTTGCTCGCGGTATTTTACGTGCTGCTGTACCGCTATACCGGTCAGGACGACATCGTTGTCGGTTCGCCGCGTTTCGGGCGGCCGCCGCAAGGCTACGAGCGCACGGTCGGCTACTTCGCGAGTCCGTGTGCGTTGCGGGCACGGCCCGACGGCGACAGCACGTTCGCTGATTTCCTGAAGCACGTCCGCACCGTACTGGTCGGTGCGAAGGAACATCAGGATTTCCCGTTTCCGTTGCTGGTGGAGCGGCTGGGCGTAACGCGAGATACCAGTCGAAGCCCGGTTTTTCAGGTGTCGTTCACGTATCAGAAGTCCCATCTGGCGCATATGCGAGGCGTGGCTGCCGCCCGCATGGGCCTGGGCGGCGCCTCGCTCGAGCTGGCTGGCCTACCCTTGGAGTCGTATCCGCTGGAACAGCACGGCGTCAAATTCGATCTCGACTTCGTGGTCGAAGAGGTCGACGGCCGGCTACGCGCCGTGTGCTGGTACAACACCGCGCTTTGGGACGCTGAGAGCATCGGATATCTGGTCGATCATTACCAGGCGCTAATCGCGAGCGCCGTCCGCACGCCGCTAGAAAAGCTTCAGCACCTGTCGATGCTAACCACGCAAGAGCGCACTCGTTACGCGGTCTGCAACGCTACCGAAACGCCGTTCCTGCAGACCCCCGTGCATCGGCTCTTCGAAGGACTGGCAGAGCAGATGCCGCAAGCCGTCGCGCTATTGCACGAAGCGGGGGCCATCTCCTATGCGGAGCTCAACGAGCGCGCCAACCGGCTTGCCCACTATCTGCACCATCATGGCTTGAAGCCGGGACAGCCGGTTGGTGTGAGCATGGAGCGCAGCCCGGAACTTGTGGTGGGCATCCTTGCCGTATTGAAGGCGGGAGGCGCCTACCTGCCGCTCGACCCCGCGTATCCCGCGGAGCGTCTCGCGTACATGCAGGACGATTCGGGCCTGACGTTGCTGCTTACGCATCGGCGTTCCGCCACGCTGGCGCCGGGTGCAAATGTGCGAAGGGTGTGCGTCGATGCGCACGCGGCAGACATCGCAGCCGAGTCCGCACACAATCTGGACTCGCCGTCGAAGCCAACGGACCTCGCATACGTCATTTACACCTCCGGCTCCACTGGGCGTCCGAAGGGTGTGATGCTGGAGCACTACGGGTTGTCGAACATGGTGCAGGCGCAGATCAGCGCGTTCGAGATCGGCCCGAGTAGCCGGGTCCTGCAGTTTGCGTCGCCTAGCTTCGACGCCTCCGTCTCGGAGATATTCACAGCGTTGTGCGCGGGTGCTGCGCTTTGCCTCGCGCCGAAAGCGGACGTCATGCCCGGTTCCGCCCTGATCAACACGATCGCCCGCCACGCGGTCACGGTGATCACACTGCCGCCATCGGTGCTGGCCTTGTTGCAGCCGGAAGACGTGCCGACCCTGCGCACTGTCGCAGCGGCAGGCGAAGCATGCAGTCTTGAGATCGTCAAACGATGGGCCCATGGGCGCCGCTTTCTGAACGCCTACGGGCCGACCGAAGCAACGGTCTGCGCGACCATGGCTCATCTGCCGGCAGATACGAAACGCGTCTCGCTCGGACGCCCTATTGCAAACACGAAGATCTATCTGCTCGATGCGCACTTGCAGCAAGTACCGGTCGGCATAGCGGGTGAAATTCATATCGCAGGCGTCGGTTTGGCGCGTGGTTATCTAAACCGCCCTGACCTCACGGCCGAACGCTTTGTCGCCAATCCGTTTGAGGGTTCGGACTCGCGCATGTACAAGACGGGGGACCTTGCCCGTTATCTGCCCGACGGCACGCTGGAGTATCTGGGGCGTCTCGATCACCAGGTGAAGATTCGCGGCTTCCGGATTGAGTTGGGCGAAGTCGAGGCCGTGATAACCGGGTGTGCCGGCGTGCGCGAGGCGCTGGTGATTGCGCGCGGCACGGCGGCCAATGCGCCGTCACTGCTGGCCTATGCGATTGCGCACGACGCGAGCGCCACGACGATCAACGACATCCGCGCCCATGCGCAAGGAAAACTGCCGGAGTTCATGGTCCCGTCGGCGATCATGCTACTCGACGCATGGCCGTTGACGCCGAACGGCAAGATCGACCGGGCCGCATTGCCCGATCCAGGCGAGCGCGTAGCCACGCAAAATATGCTCGCGCCGCGCGATACGCTCGAGCAGCAGATTGCCGATGTGTGGAAAGCCGTTCTGCAACTGCAAGCCGTAGGCATCGACGACAACTTCTTCGAGGTCGGCGGTCATTCGCTCGATCTCGTGCGCGTCGAAATGGAGCTGGAAAAAGTATTGGGGCGTAGCGTAGCGACGATGGATCTGTTCCGCTTTCCGAACATCCGCACGTTGGCGGACTATTTGCGTGACGCATCGCAGGAACAAAGCGAATCTGTCTCGCGGACACATGCGGTTCGACCAGCGCGAGAAGCGTCGCCTGCCTCGGCCGTTCAAACCGCGGACACGGACGTTGCCATCATCGGCATGGCCGGCCGGTTTCCGGGCGCGGCGAACGTCGCGGACTTCTGGCGCAATCTCGTTGCCGGTATCGAATCGGTCAAGGACTTGAGCGACGAGGAGTTGCTTGCAGCAGGCGTCGATACCGCCCTGCTGAGCGATCCGCGCTACGTCAAACGCAAGGGTGTGCTCGACGACGTGGACAAATTCGACGCCGCCTTTTTCGGTTACCCGCCGAAAGAAGCCCTGTTGATGGACCCGCAGCAGCGCCTCTTCCTCGAAACCGGCTGGCACGCGCTCGAACACGCGGGTTATGCCAACCCGGACTATGCCGGCACGATCGGTGTGTTCGGCGGAACAGGACGGTCCGGCTATCTGCTTCATTACCTGGACACCAATCCGCAAAGCGCTGCGGAGCTGTTTCAGACCACCATCCTGAACGAGAAGGACTTTCTCTCCACGCGTCTCGCCTACAAGCTCAACTTGCGCGGTCCCGCCTTGACCGTACAAACCGCGTGCTCGACCTCGCTCGTCGCCGTCCATCTGGCTTGTCAGCAACTGATGCTGGGCGAATGCGACATCGCACTGGCCGGGGGCGTCTCGATCGAGGTGCCGCATGGCAGCGGTTACCTGCATCAGGAAGGCCACATCCTCGCAGCCGATGGACGCTGCCGTCCGTTCGACGCGCGTGCGCAGGGCACGGTACGCGGCAGCGGCGGCGCCATTGTGGTCCTGAAGCGCCTGTCTGCTGCACTGGCGGACGGCGATCATGTCTGGGCAGTCATCAAGGGATCGGCCATCAACAACGATGGCAACGCCAAAGTGGGCTTCACTGCACCAGGCACGGAGGGCCAGGCCGAAGTGATCGAGCGGGCGCTTCAGCGCGCCAAGGTGAATCCTGCCAGCATCGGATTCGTCGAGGCTCACGGTACGGCAACGCCGCTTGGGGACCCCATCGAGGTCGGTGCGCTAACCCAGACCTGGCGCCGCTACACGGACGCGCGGCAATTCTGTGTGCTCGGATCGGTGAAGTCGAATGTCGGTCACCTCGACGCCGCGGCCGGTGTCACCGGCCTGATCAAAGCCGCGTTGTCGCTGCATCACGGCAAGATTCCGGCGACCCTGCATTTCCAGTCGCCCAATCCCAAGCTCGATCTTGCGAGCAGCCCGTTCTGGGTCAACGATACCCTGAGCGACTGGCCCGCCACTGCTTCGCCCCGGCGCGCGGCTGTCAGCTCGTTCGGAATCGGCGGCACCAATGCGCACGTGATCCTGGAGGCGGCGCCACGCCATAACCCAGCTCAGCGCGATCAATCGTCGTTTCAGATACTCGCGTTGTCTGCGAAATCCGAGCCTGCATTGAATGCGATGACGGACAATCTCGCCCGTCACCTGCAAAGCCATTCCGACGCGAATCTGACCGATGTCGCCTACACGCTCCAGGTGGGACGCACGCCGTTTCGCCACCGGCGCGTTGTGGTGTGCGACAGCGTATCCGGCGCCGTCGATGCTTTGACGTCCCTACCATCCGGACGCAGCAGCACGGGTGTGTGCGCAGCCGAGGCACGCATCACCTTCATCTTCCCCGGTCAGGGTCTCCAGCAGGTCGACATGGGCCGCGATCTTTACGAGTCGGAAGCGGTGTTCCGCGATTGTGTCGATCGTTGCGCCCGGCTTCTGCAACCCCTGATGGATCTCGACATCCGCACGGTACTGTATCCGCTACCGGATGAAACAGGCGACGCGCAGCAACGCCTGATGCAAACGTCCATCACGCAGCCGGCGTTGTTCGTCGTGGAGTATGCATTGGCTCAGCAACTGGCGCATTGGGGCATTCGCCCAAGTGCGATGATGGGGCACAGTCTCGGCGAATACGTCGCTGCATGTCTCGCCGACGTCATATCGTTGGCAGACGCGCTCAAGTTGGTTGCCGCACGCGGACAACTGGTGCAACAACTGCCCAGCGGAGCGATGTTGGCCGTGGAGGCGTCGGTGGCAGAGGTCGCGCCGTTCGTCAGCGGCGGCGCGGATCTGGCGGTTGTCAACGCGCCGCGTTCGTGCGTGCTGGCAGGAACAAACGCGCAAATCGAAGCGGTTCAGATCCGCCTGGAAAACGCCGGCTTGCGCTGCCGACGTGTGGCGACCTCGCACGCGTTTCATTCCGCCATGCTCGACCCGATCCTCGAACAGTTCAGGACGATTGTCAGTGAAGTCGAGTTGCGAGTGCCGCGTATTCCGTACGTCACGAACGTGACGGGCTCGTGGGTCACGCATGAGCAGGCAACCGATCCGGCCCACTGGGTGCGTCATATGCGCGAAACGGTTCGGTTTTCCGAGGGGCTGGAGACCCTGCTGCAGGCAGCGGACCCCATGTTCCTTGAGGTGGGTCCAGGGCAGACCTTCACTTCCATTATCCGGCGACATCCGAACGGCGCGCATGTCCGGGTGGCAGCGCCGACGCTGTCCAACGCGCCTGGGTGGTCCGACCGTGGCGCACTGGCAATGAGCCTTGGGCGGCTTTGGGTCGCCGGCGCGGTTCCGGCCTGGGAGAAGCTGCATGAAGGCGCGCCGCGTGGCCGCGCGGCATTGCCGGGTTATCCGTTTGAGAAGCGGCGGTTCTGGCCGCAAGAACGCACACAAGCGCCGGCACGGGGAGCCTTGCCTGAGGTGGCGGATCGTCCTGAGAACCCCATACTCCCAGCCGATACGCGAGACCGGCATCCATCCATCATGGTTCAACGCGATGCTGTGGAATCCCAATTAATCAAGGTGTTCGAGGAAGTGTTAGGCGTATCGTCCATCGCGCTCAACGACAACTTCTTCGAGCTCGGAGGAAGTTCGCTTTCCGCGCTGAGCGTCATCTTGCAGGTGGAGCAGATTTTCGGCCATCAACTCTCTGCTGCGGCCTTGCTGGAAAGCCCGACGGTCGGGGCGCTCGCTGCCTCTTTGCGGACCGTCCGGACACCACGCAGTCATCAGCTGGTCGGCATGCGAACCTCGGGATCGTCCACGCCGATATTTTGTATCCATCCCTATGGCGGACACACTACCAACTATGCCGAACTGACGCGTAGACTGAGCGCCGAACAGCCTGTCTATGGCATCCAGGCGGGTGGCCTGCAAGGGGAATCGGCGCCGTTGCGGCGCATCGAAGCGATGGCATCCGACTACATCGACTTGATGAAATCCGTACAGCCGCATGGGCCCTATCGACTGGTGGGGCATTCGATGGGTGGGTGCATTGCCTATGAAATGGCCCAGCAACTCAGGCACCGGGACGAGCACATCGAACTGTTGGCGTTGCTTGACGCACGCGCGCAAAATGCCAGCGCTCGCCCGCTCTATCGCAATGGTACGTACGGCAAGATGGCGACCCGACAGTGGCTGAGCGACGACGCCGTGATGCTTGGCATCCTGATGCCCACGCTCTCTTTCGATTGGGACGGCTTGCGTGACGTCGCCGTAGACGCGCATGGATCACATGTGCTCGAGGCTGCCATGAAGCAGGGATTGCTACCACCGGGCACGGGTGACCGGCAGTTGCGCACGCTGCTGTCCGTGACCGATGCGAACGACGAAGCGCTGCGGAGCTACCGTCCGGCGCCCTATGCGGGGCGCGTGCTCCTTTGCTGCGGCGATGACGGTTTCTCACGGCAGTTCGCCGAACCCGACCTTGGTTGGGGCACGCTGGTCGACGAACTGGAAGTGATCCACGTGCCTGGTGATCATCACAGTATTATGGGCAGGGAGAATGTCGTTGCAATCGTTCGGCATCTGGAGCGATGGCTGCGACACAGTGCGACGGCATCGGTGGGTCCGTGCGTCGAGGTGACTCAGTGACAGTCGCGAGGCACATCACTGAGACTGGTGTTTCAACAGCGACACAAACAATGTCGAGAGTGCGACGTCGGACACCTGGGGTGTATTAGCGCTCGGCAGGGCGGTGATCACCTTCATGGAGCGTTCGTGGTAAGCGCGCGCCGCGGCACGCGCGCCCTCTGTGTCCCCCAGTTCGATTGCATCGACCAGACGCTGCCGCTCGTTGGCGAGACGTGCGGCCGTTTTGCGCCAGGCTTCGAATCGCCGCCCCTGGATCTCCTTCACCAGGCCGATCTGCACACTCGCCAGAAACCGGCAAAGCGCTATCAGCAAAGGATTGCCGGACGCGGCCACCAGCGCATTGAGAAATCGTATCAGTCCTTCCGCAATGGCCTCCGGACTAACGCTGTGGTCGATTTCAGCCAATGACTTACGCATGGCGCTAACGTCTTCCCGGGTCGCCTTTGTCGCCGCCAGTTCGGCCGCGTAGCCATTCAATGCACCGTGAACGCCTAGCACCTGCACAATACCGATCCGCTCCAGCTCGATCATCGAGTTGAGCGACGTGGCAATCAGTTCCTCAGTTGACGCGGTGACATACGCTCCCTTGCCCTGCTTGATCTCAATGAGCCCCGCCTTAAGGAGTGCGCGCTTCACCTCGCGGATCGTGGAAACGCTTACGCCGTAGCCTTCGGCCAATTGCCTCTCGGAAGGCAATTTCTCGCCGCGTGCTAACTGCCCTCCGAGAATACGTCGCCGGATATCTTCCATGACCTGCTCAGCAGCGTCGCCGCGCTCCGGGAGCATCGAGGGTTGCCAGAGTTTTTCAGGCGAGTCGTTCATAAGCTCTCCTTCACTAAATTGGTATGGGTATCTCTCTTACCGCACCGATCGCATCTGTCCTTTGCGCGCTCGGGTGGACGTTTTGAACAGTTCGATCATCAGGTCGCGCAACCAGATGTTGCCGGGGTCGGTTGAATAGCGGCGAAACCAGTACACGCTGATCTTCATCTCATGACGTGAGCCCGAGAGCGTCGAATAGCGGTATGCATGCTTCTGATCGATCTTGTCGAATACTTCGCTGACGTAGTGCGGCACCACCGCGGCAAACCCTGTCGCCGCGAAAATCGCCGGCAGAACCATGAAGTGCGGAACCGACAGCCGCACGCGGTCCTGCAACCCATGTGCGACAAGAATCTTCAGCGTTTCCGGATGCGACGTAACGACGACGAACTCCGACTGATCGGAAGCAGCGTCGAACGGCGCGTCAGGCGCCCCCGACGATGGCGCGAGAATCCCGTACTCCTCGGCAAACAGATATTCGAACTGGAACTGATCGGCCAGCATCGGCAGATGGCCTAACGCGAAATCGATCTGCCCGCTTTCCAGCGCGTGGGTCAGCTCGATGCCGTCCAACTGGCAGGTCTCGATGCGAATGCCCGGCGCCCGTGCTTTCAGTTCACGCATCAACGGCGGCAGAAAGACGACTTCGCCGAAATCGCTCATGTGAATGAGAAAGGTGCGGCGGCCGCTGCTGGGATCGAAGCGCGACCCTTCGTCGAGGGTCACCTGCAGGTTGCGCATCGCCTGCTGTATCGACGGTGCAATACGGGTAGCCGCTACCGTAGGTTCAACCCCTCCGTTCAACCTCACAAACAGAGGATCGCCGAATAGCGAGCGCAGACGCATGAGTCCATGGCTGACTGACGGTTGGGTCAGTCCTAGCCGAATCGCTGCGCGGCTCACGCTGCGCTCGACATAGATCGCCTCGAACACCTTGAGGAGATTGAGGTCGACGGAATAGATATTCATGTCGTCAATATTAGAAATGTAGTCCCCTGCATGGACAGCCGCGGTTGGGCTCCCTACACTGGCCCCACCGTTGGAGACGGGTCATGGCGGAACGAAACGATCTGTAATACGGAGATCTACTGCGAGGCCAACCTTCATGTTTCGATGAACTATATTCAGTGAACTATACGCACACCGTCACGGTGTGACCAGATAACGGTTAACCCGTATAGCTCGAGCCACGGACAAAACTACAAACCGAGACAAACATGCATGACGTGAATAATGTCGAACGATCCGCGCATCGCGTGGAACATGGGTGCTTGCACAGCCACCCACGTTAAGACAGAACCCAGGTACAAACATTTAGGTATCCGATGTTGGTGCCGGTTGGGAGATGGGAATCCGGCATTGCCCTTCGACGCCTTTGCGGCGCGACCCTGTCTGTCGAATAGATGCATGAGTGACGCAAGTACCACGTTTAGCGGGTGCTCGCGTCAAAAATAGGAGGACATGTGAACCTGAACAAAACGCTTGATCTGGAGGCGATCATCGACTCGAGGGCCGTCAGCCGCCTTCAACGAGTCGTCATCGGATTCTGCGCGCTCGTCGCCATGATGGACGGTTTCGATATGCAGTCGATAGCGTTCGTTGCCCCCGAAATCGTCAGCGCGTGGCACATTCAGCCCGCTGTGATCGGCATGGTATTCAGCGCAGGACTTTTGGGCGGACTGATCGGCGCAGTGGTCTTCGGCCGGGCGGGCGACCGGCTCGGCCGAAAGTGGACGTTGCTATGCGCAGTCTTACTGGTGGCGATAGGCTCGTTTTTGACGCCGCTCTCGACATCCGTTGCGACACTCGTCGCTGCGCTCTTTTTTACCGGTGTCGGCCTCGGCGGAGCGATGCCAAATTTCATTTCGTTGGCCTCGGAATATTCCCCTGCGGCGCGCCGGGCCACGCTCGTCGCACTGATGTTCTGTGGCTTCCCGCTCGGCGCGGTAATTGGCGGACTGGTTTCGGCCAAGCTCATTCCGGCGTTCGGCTGGACCAGCGTCTTCACGGTTGGAGCGGCATTTTCGCTCCTGATTCTGCCGCTGTTCGCCTTCTTCGTTCCGGAGTCCGCCCGTTTTCTCGCGTTGCGTGGAGATCACGCGGCGATTACCCGCATTCTGACGCGGATGGGGTGTGCCGATCTGTGGAATGGCGAAGTCGGCGCGACGGCACATGGTCGATCGTCTGTCGCGAGCTTGCTGACCGAGGGCCGTGCGCCCGGCACGATCCTGCTCTGGATCACGACCTTCCTGAGCATGTTCATGTTGTACCTGCTGATCAACTGGATTCCGATGGTGGCGCGGCGCAACGGACTCGGCATCGAAAGCGCGGTCATCGCAGTTTCCATGCTGAATCTTGGCGGCATCCTCGGCAGCACAGCGCTAGGTCGCCTCGCGGATCGCTTCGGCCCGGCGATCGTGATTGGTTGTGCGTACGGTGCGGGCGCCGCAGCCATTGCGTCGATCGGCTATGCCGTGCATTCGGGCTTGTCGCTATGCGTAGCCGCCTTCCTGGCGGGGCTCTTCAGCTTTGGCGCGCAACTGTGCACGGTGGCCCTGGCGGCAAGCTTCTACGAGACCTTTTTGCGGGCAACGGGTGTGGGTTGCTCGATGGCGGCCGGGCGCGTGGGCGCGATCGTCGGACCGCTGCTGGGCGGCATGCTGCTTGGCGCGGGCATCGGCGCACCGTCCCTGTTCATCATCGCAGGTATGACGTCGCTCGGCGCTGCCGCTGCGGCATTGACGATGGGATTCTTTGTCTTGCAGCCGCGCTCGCGCAAACCCCTGAACGTGACGGAAGCGGCGCACAAGCTGACCTGATGCAACGCGACAGATCATTACGTAACTAAAGGCAGAGCATACGATGAAGATAGTACCGTTTGACGATAGCAACTGGATGAACGACCACCCGCTCGGCGTGGTGCTGTTCAAGCATCTTCTTAGCGGCGAACCCGATTCGCCGGACAATTTCATGTACATCGTCGGCAGGCAGGACGGTGACTTTTCGATGCCGGTCCATCGGCACAACTTCGATCAGATTCGCCTTCCCCTTCGCGGCGACATGAATCTCGGCCGCGCCGGCGTACTTCGCGAGAACGAGATTGGCTACTTCCCCGAAGGGCTCGCCTACGGCCCACAGGAGGACCCGCTTGGCAATGCGTTGCCCGGAGAACGCCGGCAACTCGTTCTGCAGTTTGGCGGAGCATCGGGCTATGGGTTCATGAGTATCGAACAGCGCCGCAAGGCCCGGGATGAACTTGCGGAGATCGGCCAATTTGAAGGGGCGTTCTACCGCAAACCGAATGGAAAAAAAGACTGGGCGCTGAGTGCGATATGGGAGCACGTGTTCGGTTCGAAGTTGCGATATCCCCACCCCCGCTACAAAAAAGTCATCGTCGTCGACCCACAATCCTGCAATTGGCTCCCGTTCGCCGCGCAGCGCGGCGTCGACCGTAAGTTTATGGGTGCGTTCTCGGAGCGAGGCGTCTGGATGGAAATGATCAGGCTACAGCCCGGCGCCGCGTGGCACTCCTCCGATCCGCGCGGGCGCCGTTTGCTTGTGGTCCTTGAAGGCGATGGGATGGCACACGGGCAAGCGATCAGCTATTTAAGCGCACTGCAGGTCGAGTCGGACGAAGCGCTGAGCGTGAGCGCGACGCGCGAGATGACCCTGTTCCTCGTCGGTCTGCCGCCTGTCGAAGTTCCTGTTGTCGACTCGGGTCTGTTCGATAGTCCCGAAGAGGTCGTGGCCGAGGACGCATCCGACTAACCCGGCCGGCGCGAATCAATCAACTTATTTCAAAGGTTCAACAATGCCAGCTCTATCGTTGAGTCAAGCATCCCGAATCGTCGATCTGGCGCTGGAGAAAGGACGGGCGATCAACTGTATGCCGTTGACGGTAGCGGTCCTGGATGCCGGAGGACATTTGCTGGTGCTAAAGCGCGAAGACGGTTCCGGCATTCTTCGCCCGCAGATCGCTCAGGCCAAAGCGTGGGGAGTGCTCGGCATGGGGTTGGGCGGCCGCGTACTCGCGGAGCGCGCTCTAGCCGCCCCCGCGTTCTTTGCAGCGCTAGGTGATATCTCTGGTGGACGCATTGCTCCCGTGCCCGGCGGTGTGCTCGTGCGCGATGAAAACAACGACGTTGTGGGTGCAATAGGGATTAGCGGGGATAAGTCGGAAGTCGACGAGATCTGTGCCGTCTTTGCAGTCGAAAGCGTCGGTCTGAAGGCGGACGCCGGCTAACGCGCCTGCAATCGCCTGCATCTCAATCATGGAAGTGTTGTTGCGTTCCTGAACGATCGGGAACGCAGGGCGTCGTGCTTTACGCGTACAGAAGAGATGTTTTCCTCAAATATATTAATACTCAAATTAGATGTGGTTAGGAGACCGATGTGATAATGAAATTCGTATTGCCGATGTTTGCTTTTTTGTCCCGTGCTGAGCGAAGAGAACGCCGACGCGACACGGAACGCCACAGGGCTGCGAGCGCCGGCTTTTCAGGAAGGGGCAAAGCTCGCGCACGAATCCTGATGGGAGTATCAGTTTGCCTGTTAGGTGCTGCTGCGAGCCCATCTGTCTTTGCGCAGGGCAGCGTGACGTTGTACGGCATTATTGATTCCGGCCTGACCTACACATCCAATCAGAGCGGCAAAGGCAACCTGTTCTTCCAGGGCGGAACCATGGTGCCGACCGTGTGGGGTCTGCGAGGCGTGGAGGATCTGGGCGGCGGGACACAGGCCATCTTCAAGCTGGTCGATAACTTCAATTCCGGCACAGGTGCGATGACGAACGGCTTATTGTTCGGCAAAGAATCCTGGGTGGGCTTGCAGGACGATAAGCTCGGTGCGCTCACGCTGGGCAACCAGTTCGATTTCATGTTCAAGTACATGACCATCGATCGCTGGGGGGCCGAGCTTCGTATCAGCCCGGTCTACTTTACGCAGCAAGGGCCCTTTGCAAAACTGGGTTTGCCCAATGGCGCAATGGACTTCGACAGAACGGCCGGGTCCATCACCACGAACAATTCGGTTGCCTACGAGAGTACGAACTATGGCGGCTTCCGGTTCGGCGCGATGTATGCATTCGGCGGTCAGGCGGGTAGCACCAGTCAGGACAGCACGCAGAGTTACGGGATGCGTTACACCAACGGCACTGTCACGCTGGATGCGGCGTACACCTATACGAAATTCCCCGGCATCAACGACGGCAATAACGGCATCAGAAACTGGGGCGTGGGAGGCCGCGTGGCGGTGTTCAACGGTGGGTACATTGACGCCATGTTTACCAACACCGAAAACACCTATACCGGTGGCCAGGTGAACGTCTATGAGGTAGGCGGCTATTACCCGCTCACCTCCGTCGATAAGGTCGTACTCGATTATCAGTTTGACCAGGGCAACGCGGTTCTTGAAAAGAACAAAGCCAATCAGGTGGGACTAACGCTTGCGCATGACCTCTCCAGGAACACCTTCATCTATGCCACGTTGGTGCGGCAATGGGCGGGTGGCGATTCGGCAAACGTGCAGGCAACCATCATCGGCTCAGGTGGAACCTCATCGGGCAGTACGCAAACGCTCGGACGCGTGGGTATGACACTCCGCTTCTAGTGGCACTCATTCACCAACGCACCTTATTTAGACGTCTCTTCACCGCCGTCATTAACTTAGGAGGATTGAGCTGTGGAACACGATGATATCCACGCAATCGAACGATTGCTGAGCGATTTTGCGTGGTATGCGGACCGTGGCGAAGGCGATTCGCTGGCGGCATTGTTCTCGCCGCGCGGCGTATTGCATGTTGGAGGGCAAGAGTTGATCGGACGGGACGCGATCGCACGCGATTGCGAAAGGCGCCATGCGGAATATGGCCGCAAGACGAGGCACATCTGGTCCAACCTGCGGATCGAAGAGGAAGACGACGCCACCCTGGTGCAGACAACAGCGATACAGGTGACCGTCGAACAGCGCCTTCCGGAGGGCACGGTGCAAACGCGGATCAATGACCTTTTCGACACGCTGCGCCGGAACGATGCGGGCGTGTGGTTCATCGAACGACGCGTCATCAAGCGCGAATTGGCGCTCAATGGGGGAGCACCCATATCAACGGGTTCGTAAGCGGAATTGAGTGTCGGCGGGCACTACGTGCACACGGGGCCGCCGATGCATCGCAGCGCTCGTCCGGCACTGCTGCACTAGCGTAGACAGCATATAAAAAAGGATTACGATGAGCAGCAGCCATCATCTCTCGCCCGAGTCGGCTATCGATGTCAGCCGGCTTTCCTCCCTGCAAATCGTCATCATGGTGTTGTGCGCGGCCATTGCAATGATCGACGGGTTTGATACGCAGTCCATTGCATTCGTCGCGCCCCATATTGCCGACGCGTGGAACATCCCGGCATCGTCGTTTGGAACGGTCTTCGGCGCGGGTCTGTTGGGCAGCTTCGTCGGGGCACTTACGCTGGGACCGCTTGGCGACCGCATCGGCCGCAAGCCGGGGCTGTTTATTTCCGTGCTGATCTTCGCGGTGGGAACGCTGCTGACACCACTAGCCGGGTCCATTCACTCACTCGCAGCGATGCGCTTTGGAACCGGTCTTGGACTCGGCGGCGCGCTGCCGTGCTTTATCTCGCTCGCCTCCGAGTATGCGCCGAAGCGAAGCCGCGAGTCGCTCGTGTCGTTGATGTTCTGCGGGTTCCCCGTAGGCGCCGTGATTGGTGGACTGCTTTGTGGAAAGCTCGTTGCCCAATGGGGGTGGAAAAGCGCCTTCATCGCGGGTGGCGCCTTGCCGATTCTGATCATGCCGGTTTTCATGGCAGTCGTTCCGGAGTCGATCGAATATCTTGCCCGCCGTGGAAAACACGCCAAAGTGCAGCGCATCCTGACCCGCCTCGGCAATGACCGCGACTGGGATGTCGATCTGACGGCGCTGTCGCCACCGGAGCGCATCTCGATCGCCGGCCTCTTTGCCGACCGTCGTGCATTGGGAACGCTACTACTCTGGGCAACGCTTTTCCTGAGCCTTCTACTCACCTACTTTCTGATCAACTGGATTCCCCTGGTGGCGAGAAGCACGGGCGCCGACGTCGGCTTGGCGGTCATCGCCGTGTCGATGCTGAATCTGGGTGCGGTATTCGGCTGCGTTGGAATCGGACGACTCGCAGACCGTTTTGCCCCGCCGATCGTCATCGGCTGCGCCTACGGTGGCGGTGCGGTTGCGATTTTCCTGATGGGGCAAGTACAAGGGTCCGGCACATTGCTCTGCGTGACCGCCTTTGTGGCCGGCATGCTAAGCATCGGAGCCCAGATGTGCACCGTTTCGTTCTGTGCGAGCTTTTACGGAACGCACCTGCGCGCCACCGGTGTTGGATGGGCCATGGGCATTGGCCGCGTCGGTGCGATCTGCGGTCCGGTTTTAGGCGGCCTGCTGCTGGACGCGGGCATGGGCACCGCAGCGTTGTTCAGCACGACCGCGGTAGCATCGCTTGGTGCGGCGGCAGCTATGTGGTTGATGAAGTTCAGTTCGCCCCATTGATCGGGGCCACACGGGTCGGTACTGCCGGCGTATGCCACTCTGTCGAAGTTCACCTGCCTCGGTACGATGAGTAGGCGCGGTGGATCCCCCACCGCCAGATTGCGAGCGATACCACCTCGTCGTATCTCGCCTATCCTGCCAACGGCCACCGCGCCAGCGCAACATGCCGGGTACGCCCGAGCAGGCTGTGCATCAAGACAAACTCGCGCACGTTCCAACTGACCGCGTCAACGGGACGGGCCGCGATCCAGGGCATGCCGTAAGCGAGCGTAACGTGTGGCGTGTAATGCGCCGCGTTCGGCACAACGGCGCGATCGCCGAATCCTTCGTTTTGCAATGCCCGTGCTAGGGCCTCGTGGAGCGCGTGGAGGCCGACCACGCCCTCACCGCCTCCCAAGACCACGGGTCCGGGCCTAGGTTTCGATGCAAAACTCAAAGCATGGTCGAACTCGACGCTGAACGGCTCCATTCTGATTGACGCGGCGGCTTTGATCGCGGCATCGACTCGTTCTTGCGGCAGACCACCTGCGAAATTCCCGAGATGCTGCAGCGTGACGTGGAGGCGGTTGGCGGCAAGCGGCTTGCTCTTCGAGCGGGTCTCACCGCAGATCTGCTGTGCGAGCTTCGCGATGCTGCCCGCTGTATTGACGTCGGGCATGACTGCGAAGAACAGGCCGTCTGTTGGGACGGGCGGCGCCTCCAGCCCCGGCAACCAGAGTTGGTCAGGCATGATGCGCCCGAGACGATAAAGCAGGCATGTCGGTGAATCTCCGTTCTCGCGTTATTGCCGATACTGTACATTTATACAGTATTCGAGGCAACGGGGATTTATTGTGTGGTACCTGCATGAACGGCACGGACGACTGCGAGCCGGCGTCGGGCCTCGATTCCCGATCACCGGCACGTGCCAATGAACAACGCCTTCGGTTGCTGTGGAGGGCCCCCTTCGATGACCGGGCTAATGCGCAAGCTCGGCATCGCGAAGCACCATTCCATGACGCTGTCGACCGACATCGCAGACTGCCTCGATTTCCTCTTGTACGCGAACCGATTCCCATCCCAGCGCACGTGCGGCAATCGCCGCAGTTTCGGTGAGCATCGCGCCGGTCAATTGACCGGAAAGCGCAATCGTCGTCCGGCGAAAAAGTAGATCCGAAAGACGCGTGACGGCTTCTTGCTCACAGAGGTATTGAATTTCCCGGGCCGTGTAATCTGGCTCACTGGTGAGCGGCTCATCATGAACCTCATCGTTCGCCGGCGAGCAAAACTCAGCAATCGCGGACGCACGTGTCCCGTACCGCGAGAGTAAAGTTCTAGCGCGTTCCACCGAAACACCGCAGCGCGCAGCGAGTTCGTCGATCCATGCAACCCGGTCCACCGGTGCAAGTGGAAAGTTCAGCCCCCCACCGATGGGTTCGTTGCGAGTACTGACCTTACGTGAGCGTCCGAGGCGTCTGAGCGTATCGTCGGCAACCGATTCGGCGAATGCCCGGAAGGTCGTCCACTTGCCACCCACCAGCGAAAGCACGGGAATGCGGGTTTCAGGCAGAAGATCGACATGAACCACGTGATCGCGACTCACGTCGCCCGGGTTTGCCGCATCGGAAAAAGGTAACGGCCGCACACCGCTGTAGCGAAACGTGATGTCCGATACGTCGAGCTTCAATCGGGGAAAAATCTCCCGCAGTACACCGAGCATATAGTCAACTTCATTGTCCTCACAGCGAACCTGGTCGGGATCGCTCACGCGCAGATCGGTCGAGCCAACCAGAAGCTGACCCATAAACGGGTAAACGAGGCATATGCGACCGTCCTTGGAGCCGAAGTAAACCATGCGGCCTCGTAGCTGAGCCTGTAGTTCAGGATGCCTTAGTATCAGGTGCGACCCTTTCGTCCCGCCAATGTACTTTCGTTCGATGCCCAGCAACCGGTTGACACTGTCGATCCACGCGCCGCCGGCATTGATGACGACAGCAGGTTTGACCGCGTAGCCCTTCCCCGACACCAGGTCGCGTAGCCACACCGTCTCCCCGTCCACATGATCGACCGTGACGTAATTCGCTGCTGCGGCTTCGTCGCACGCGGCCAGGCCGTCGGCAACCAGTTCGTAGTTCAATCGTTCGGCCTGTGTCACCTGTGCATCGAAATACGTCACCGTTGCCTTGATCGCGGGATCGAGCAGCGGTAAGTTTCGAAGCGAACGATTTCTGAACGCGACGTGGTGGCGCGGCATCGTGCGGTCATGACGGCCCAGAAAATCGTAGATCATCAGCCCGAGTTTCGAAATGATCGCGCCGCGATCGGCAAGCTTCGACCGGACGCCGAAAAACCGCAGCGCGGACGCAACAACGCCGCCAAAGTACGAATGGATCGGCAAGACTGTCTCCAGCGGCAGCACGAAGTGTGGCGCGTTTTTCAGCAACAGGTTGCGCTCCAGCGTCGATTCGGCAACAAGGCGAAACTCGCCGGTTTCCAGGTACTTAAGCCCGCCGTGAATCAGCCGGGACGGCGCAGAACTCGCGCCTGAAGCGAAGTCCGCCTTGTCGATCAGCAGGCAATCGACCTGTTGCAACGACAGATCACGGAATAGCCCTGCGCCGTTGATCCCTCCCCCCACAATCAGCACGCTGACACGGCTCTGCTGCGTCAGCCGTTCGAGAAAAAATTCACGGGATCGTTGAGTCATCGTCTGGCTCGTCATGAGTGTGTGATGGCTGCGCGATCGAGCGCCGGCCACGATGAATTCATGTTTGCAATGAGCTGCAGGTAGAGCTCGTACACCTCGTTGAACCGGCCGTGACGTTCCGGGTCTGGCCCGTGCGTCCGCTGGATGCGGCATGCGCGCTTGCCCGCCTCCGGCAGGGAGGCGAACACCCCCGCACTCACGCCAGCACAGAGCGCAGCGCCGAGAGCGCTGGCTTCCTGACTGTCGGGAATATCGATCGGCATTCCTAGAACGTCGGCAAACATCTGTGCCAGCATGGGACTCGCCGAACCGCCGCCGGTCAGGCCCGCCCGCTCCGCGGGAAACACACTGGTTAGGGCTTCGACGTGATATCGATGATTGAAGATCATGCCTTCGAGCACCGCACGCGCCAGATGGGCGCGACGGTGCCAACTGCGGATGCCGAAGAACGACGCGCTCGCGGCCTGTTCGAAAGGCGATCCGAACAGAAACGGATGAAACATCACGGAACTCGGTTCGGCGAACGTAATCTGCAATTCGTCTTCGATCAGATCGAACAGCGAGCAACCGCGTTGTTCAGCCTGTTGCGCTTCGTGAGCGAAAAACTCGCGCATGAACCAGTCCACGTTGCTGGACGACGCCGGCGAAATCGACATGTTCATCCACTGGCCAGGCCGTGTGCCGTTGCGGCACGACCAGCGCGGATCCGCTTGCGGGCGATCGGAGAGGATCTCGTTGATGCTGAAAGTCCCTGCCGTGATGGACAGCACGCCAGGTTCAGTGATGCCCATGCCCACGGCGCTCGAGGTGACATCGTGCAATCCACAGGCAACGGGTGTGCCCTCCATCAAACCGGTTTGCGCGGCGGCCTGCGCGGTGACACGTCCGGCGGACGCAGTAGACGGCACGATTTCCGGCAACGCGCGGCCAATCGACGTGAGGCCGTATAGATCCAGCACCTCGCGGCTGTACTGCTGCGTGCGGACGTCGGTAAAGGACGAACTGGCTTCTGTCGGGTCGGTTGCCGCGAGGCCGGTCAGACGCAGGCGGAGCCAATCCTTGCAAAACAGCACATGACCGATTTTTGCGTAACGCTCAGGTTCGTTGAGCTGGATCCACTTAAGCAGGCTGACCGCGGCGTAAGGATACGGCTGCTGGCCGGTTAGCGCCAACGCTCGTGGCAAGACGCCCGCGTCGCGCCATTGATCGCGAACGGCAACCGCCCTGCTATCGAGCGACAGAATGCCAGGGCCGAGTGGGGCATCATGCTGATCCACGAGGTACAGCCCGTCGCCGTGCCCCGTTACGCCGACCGCCGCGATGGCGCTCGCGGACACCTTGCCCCGCGCAAGTGCGTCCCGAATCGCGCCACTCGCCGCGGCCCACGTTTCCTCCATGTCGCGTTCGACATGACGGGCGCGCGGCTGCCGCTGCTCGACCCGCCGCGATCCCACCGCCACGGTCCGACCCGTGGTGTCGAAGACGACAGCCTTGGTTGCGGTCGAGCCACTGTCGAGGCCCAGCAGATACTTCTCCATCCTGTCTCCGATCCGATTACGCCGTGTCCGATGGCGCGCGTGTTATCTGGCGAGCGGAAAGGCGTCTACCGACGGTGCCTCGAATCGACCTGGTTGATCGCCGCCACGTTACCCGAGCTTCGGCCATGCTCGTCGAACGTCTGCGCGAGAAAGGCGTCCGCGATGGATTTGGCCAGCTCAGGGCCAATCACGCGCGAGCCCATCGTGATGATCTGCGCGTTGTTCGAGAGCGCCGCCCGTTCCGCAGAATAGGTGTCGTGGCACAACGCAGCACGGATGCCCGGCACCTTGTTGGCCGAAATGCTCACGCCGATACCCGTGCCGCAAATCAGAATGGCGCGGTCGTAGTCGCCGTGGATGACACCTGTAGCGACCCGATCGGACAGTTCGGCATAGAACTCGGTTGGGTCCGTTTCGTTGGTCGACAGTTCGAACACTTCATAACGGTCCTTCAGGTATTCGGCCAGCACCTGGGCCAGTGCCGCCCCAGCGCTATCGCCCGCAATTGCAAGTTTCATGTTCAACTCCGTGATGTTTGAGTTACACGCATGCGGTCAGGTCAGAGGACTGCCCTGATGCGGTCCAGGATGTCGAGATAGCCGGCGACGTCCCAGGCAGAACGTCCAATAAACAGTCCGTCGATATGCGCGCAAGCGGCGAGTTCGGCGCAGTTGTCCGGGTTGACCGAGCCGCCATACAGGCACGGTACGCGGCGGCCAAGAACGGCTTGCGCCACCGAAATGATCTCGGCCTGACGCGCGTCGGCATAGTCGGCGCTGGCCGGTATGCCGTGTTCGCCGATGGCCCAGACGGGCTCGTACGCGAGCAAAATCGGGGCGGCGTGCTGTTGCGGACTCAAGCGCGCCAATGCGCCCCGGACCTCGGCTGCCAGCACCTCAGGAGCGCGCCCACCTTCGCGGTCGGCGAGTGTCTCGCCAATGCAGATCAGCGGCGTCAGTCCATGACGGACCGCCGCTTCGACCTTCAGCCCCACCGTTTCGTCGGTCTCGCCAAAATGTTCGCGCCGCTCGGAGTGACCGAGTTCAACCAGATCCATCGCGCAATCGACCAGCATTGACGGCGAAATCTCGCCGGTCCACGCGCCGCGATCGGCCCAATGCATGTTTTGCGCGCCGACCTTCACCGTCGTGTTCGCGAGGATTGTCTTGACCTCGCGGATCGCGGTGAAAGGTGGAATGACGAAGCGCTGCAGCCGTGAGTCGGCGTTGGCGCGAGCGTCGGCGTCAAGCAAACCCTCGGCGAACGCGCGCGCCTGCGCCAGCGTCTTGTTCATCTTCCAACTGGTGCCGATCCAGAAAGCGGAATGGGTCATGATCGTTTCTTCATGCGGACATATACACTCGAAATGAGGTGAGTCGCGCCGGAATGCTTCGAGTCACGCCGGCGCGCGGGTCGATTACATGCAAAATCCGCAATAATATTTCGGATTCCTACATGTTTAGCGCGTTATTATTTCGACAACGTGAAGGCCGACGTGTACTTGTCCACGTTCGCCTTCGTGATCAGGACGCAGTCGAACAGCTGCTTTTCATTCTTGGCGCCTGTCTTGCCGGTCTTCAGGAATTCGTCGGCCTCCTGCACTGCCTTGACGGAAAACGTAGCGACAGGCTGCAGCACCGTGTATTGCAACTCGCCTGCCTTGACTGCTGCCACTGCGGTCGGCGAGCCGTCGAAGCCCCCTACCTTGATGTTCGCGAGCTTGCCCGACTGCTTGAGCGCCGCAATCGCACCGAGTGCCATTTCGTCGTTGCCGCTGATCACGCCGACGATATCCGGATGCGCCTGAAGCAGACTCTGCATGGCGTTGAAGCCTTGCGTACGGTCCCAGTTCGCCACTTGCGAGCCAACCTTCTTCAGGTCCGGATACTGGCTGAGCACCGATGTATAGCCATTCGAGCGCGTCGCAGCGTTGTTGTCGGAAGGCGAGCCGAGCAACTCGACGTAATTACCCTTCGATCCAACGTCTTTCACCCATTGCTGCGCGCCGAGCGCTGCGCCCTGGGCGTTGTTGGATACGAGCTGCGCCTTGGCCAACCCTTCCTGGTTGATTTCGGCATTGACGAGGAACACCGGGATGTTGGCGGCGACAGCCTTCTTCACGGCGCCGACGGAACCGCTCGCGTTCGCGGGATCGAGAATGATCGCGACGGACTTATTGGTGATCGCGGTGTCGATGAGCTGGCTTTCCGCGTTGGTGTCGCCCTTCGAGGCTGCCACGTTCGCGGTGTAGCCGAGCCTTTTCGCTTCGGCGGCGGCGACGTTGCCTTCGGTGAGCCAGTAAGGGTTGGACGGATCGTTGACGATGATCGTCACGAGTCCGCCCGCCGCATGCGCCTGCCCTGCGAACAGCGGCGCCGCCAGTGCAACGGCGGCGGCGAGTACCAAAGTTCTTCTTTTGCTCTTCATGGTAAGTCTCCTGTTTTCAGTTAGTAATAGCGCCGGAATCCGGCATCTTCTTGCTGGCCGATAGCGCGACTCAAGCCTTGCCGCCGCCTAACGGAGAAGTCGGTTGACCGGCGGCCGGCGCTGGGCGCTTGACACGACGGCGATACTGAATGGCGTTGAGCAACACCGCGAGCACGATGACTGCGCCGGTGAAAACCGTCTGCCAATATGAAGAGATGCCGATGATCACCAGTCCATCGGACAGAAAACCGATCACGAAAGCGCCGAGCAGCGTGCCGCGGATATTGCCCGTGCCGCCCATCAGCGAGGCCCCGCCGATGACCACCGCGGCAATGGCCGTCAGTTCGTAGGTCGTGCCGGCGGTCGGACCCGCTGAGGTCAACTGCGAGGACAGGATCAGCCCGGCGATGGACGCACAGACGCCAGACAGCATGTAGACGCTGATCTGCACGCGCTTCACCGGCACCCCGGAGAGTTGCGCGGCGCGTTCGTTGCCACCCGACGCATAGAGCCAGCGGCCAAACGCAGTACGGGTCAGCATGAGGCTGCCGAGAATCGAGATGACCGCCAGGATCAGCACACCGACCGGAACGTTGAACAGTCGATCGAAGCCGAGCCAGTTGAAGCCGACGTTGCCCAGATCCTCACGACCGCCAAGGTTGTTGTAAGTCAGGCCATTGGTCATGAGGAGTGCGAGGCCGCGCACCACGTACATCACGCCGAGCGTGGCGACGAAGGCCGGCACCTTGAAACGCGCAATCAGCACACCGTTGACGAGACCGATGAACGCGCCGAGCAGACAGCACAGCACGACCACGACCCACACCGCCGGATACAGCACGACACCGAACAGGTTCAGCGTCACACCCTGCAGAAAGAAGCCGGCTACCACCCCGGAAAGCCCGAGCGTCGAACCCACCGACAGATCGATGCCGCCATTGATGATCACAAGCAGCATGCCGATGGCGAGAATGCCGTAGATAGCCACGTGCGAGGCCATCGTCAGGAAGTTTTCCAGTGCGAAATAATAGGGTGACAGAAACGAAAAGACGGTGACTATCACGATCAGCGCAAAGAACGCGCGACCTTCGAGCAGCATCTTGCCAAGGTCGAAACCGTCGCCGAACCAGCCGGTGCGGTGCGATGGGGAAGTTTTGGCAGAGTGATTCATGTTCAGGTCTCCAGGCATTTCGACGATCAGATCACCACGGCTTCGCCCGAGGCAGCCATGATCTGGTCTTTGGTGGCATCGGTGCCGAATTCTGCGGAAATCTTGCCGCGTCGCATGACGACGATCCGGTGCGCGATGCTCAGGCATTCACCCACTTCGGACGTGGAAAACACCACCGCGAGGCCTTGTTTGGCGCTCTCGCTCAGCAGGCGAAAGACTTCGGCCTTGGCGCCAATGTCGATGCCGCGGCTAGGTTCGTCGAGCAAAATGACTTTCGGGTGCGTGGCAAGCATCTTGCCGATCACGACCTTTTGCTGATTGCCACCCGACAGCGAGCCGATCTTCGCGCCCGCGCCGGCCGTCTTGACGCGGACATTGCGGATCGACTGATCGACCAGTTCACGTTCGCGTGGGAACGACAGCAGCATGCCCCGGACGAACGTACCGATGCTCGCAAGCGACAGATTGCTGCCGACGCTCATCGTCGGCACCAGTCCATCGCGCTGACGATCCTCGGGCACCAGCACGAGACCTCTCGCAATGCGCCCCGCAATGCTCAGCGACGCGACGTCCTCGCCTTCGAGCAAAACCTGCCCGCCGCGGGTCGGAAAACGGCCCGCGACCGCCTCGAGCAGTTCCGTGCGCCCTGCTCCCATCAAGCCGTAGATGCACACGATCTCGCCGGCCCGCACATCGAGCGAGAGATGATCGACGACCGACATATCGGAGCCGGATGCGTCGGCGACGCTGACGTCCTTGATCGACAGCGCGACGTCGCCAAACGTGTAGCCGGTCGGCGGCGAACCGAGATCGAAATTTTCTCCGACCATGTGGCGCACGATCCACGCCAGGTCGATGTCTTTGGCTTCGGCCGTGGCCGTGATCCTGCCGTCACGCAATACGACCGCGTAGTCGGTGATCTGCAACGCCTCTTCGAGGTGATGCGAGATATACACGATCGACACGCCACGGCTCGTCAGGTCGCGGATCACCTTGAACAGCACTTCCACTTCGGAAGCGCTCAGCGCAGAAGTCGGTTCGTCCATGATCAGGATGCGCGATTGCACTGATAGAGCGCGTGCAATTTCAACCACCTGCTGTTGACCAAGACGCAAGTCGTGGACGCGCGTCAATGGATCGATTTCTTCTTCTAGGTCTGCCATCAGGGCACGCGCCTGGCGCGCCTCTTCGGCAAAATTAACACCCGTCGCGGCGCGCAGCTCGCGTCCCATGAAGATGTTGTCGCGCACGTTCAGGTTGGGCGCAAGACTCAGTTCCTGATGGATGATCGAGATGCCGTGATCGCGCGCATCGTTCGCCGAAGCAAACGCTACGCGCTCGCCATCGAGTTCGATCGTTCCCGACGTGGGCGTTTCCACGCCCGCGAGAATCTTCATCAAGGTCGATTTTCCGGCGCCGTTCTCGCCGAACAGCGTGGTGACCTTGCCGCGATGGATATCGAAGTTGACGCCCTTCAGCGCATGCACGCCGCCGTACGACTTGACGACGTCACGCGCCGACAGCAACACGTCGCTCGCCAGCGGTTCACTCTGGAGCGCACTCATCAGTTCACGTCCAGTTTGACCGGCGTCACGAGCCAGCCATTCGGGTTGACCAGCTGGAACACGCCCACCACGGAGATGGTCTTGCCCGCCAGCTTGCTGGTATCGACCTTCGCCAGCACCGCTTTCTTCATTGCCGTGTTGATCGCGTAACCGGCGTTCTGGTAGTCGATCTGATTGGTGAACTGCTCGAAGCTGATGGTGCCGGTAGCGTCGCGCAGATCGGTGCCGTTGATGGCCGGACCGGTTTGCACGCGGATGCTCAGCGAGTCGGGCAGGTTCGGCACCTTGACGGTATAGATGCCGGAATCGTCCTTATCCGCCACGCCGGTGAACTTGACCGACATTTCGGGACCTACGCCGCCGCCTGCCACACCGTATTGTTTGCCCGCCGCATCCTGATCCTTGGTAATTGCCGCGGCCAGCGTATCGGCACTGACTGCGCGGCTCTCGATCGCCGCCTGCGTCTTCGGAAATTGCGCCGTGCCATAGGCAGCGGGATCGAAAACCTTCGCTTCCGCATCGCCGCTTGCGCCGATCTTCACGACTTTGACGCTAAAAGCCATCGCCACGACCACGGCCACCAGCGCCACGACGGCGGTCACTGCGCGAGCAGTGTGACGGGGCCGTTTATTCACCGTAAATGCAACTGCGCTCATGAGGACACCTCCTGAACTTCAGAACTACGAAACCACAACGAAAGCGGGCCGGATGCACGCGCCTTGACCGGTGACGTCGCCGCGTCAGGTGGCCGAAGTGCGATGCCTTGGTCCGCGTCTCCGATCATTGCTCCGTGCATCGCAGCCTCGTTCCGTTAGAGGTTCAGATCGGACAAGCCGGTGTCGAAATGCGGCGCCCAGAACGCGACCGACTCGGCGATCTGCTCGACCACCTGCCGGTCCTTCGGTTCGCGTTCCTTGAACGACAACTCGAGGCAGATCTCGTTGTCCCGTCCACCGCCGTCGTGAAGCGCGGCGATCAGCGGTTCAGGCTGAATACGGCCGCGAGCATTAAACTCGGCGGTGAAAGGATGGTGGCCGCCCTTGTCCATCAGCGACTGCTTGATATGGATGATCGGCGAGACGCGCGGCACCGCACGCGCCCAGGCGTAGGGATCGAAGTCGTCGGGATTGGCGCTCGTCACGTCGCCGTGATCGATATCGGCCATCATCCACATCGGCACGGCCATGTTGGCGTCGCCCAGCCGCTTTTGCAGCGCAAGGCACGCGGCGATCGTCTCGCCGAACTCGCGTCCGATCGACATCGGTTCCCAGAATACGTACTGCAATCCCGCCGATTTCGCGTGTTCCGCCACTTCCGACCAGCAGTCGATCGCGGTCTGGATCAAGGCTTCGCGCCTCGCTGCGTCGTCGTAGTCGCGATACGTGAAAATGGCGAACTGTGTGCCGATTGAGTGGCCGCCAAGCTCCGCTGTGATATCAGCGAAGGTCTTGAACCAGTCGACGTAATAGCGCCGCACGTCAGCGTCCGGATGGCCGAAATGGTTGAGCCGCCCATACGGCCCGGTCATGCCCGACGTGATGCGCACGCCGGTGCGCGCCATCGCTGCGCGCATCTGGCGCGTCAGACGCCGCGTCACCGCCGCGGGCCACGACGGGTTGATGAACTCGTGCGTGAGCTGCACGTCGCGGATCTTCATCTGGTACGCAATGGCGTCGATGAGATCGTCCGGTTCCGCGAAGCGGTTCACCAGCGGATTCGTGTTGAGTGCGAGCGTGAAAGCCATGTTCGTCTCGTGTCTCTTATCTCGTGTTGATGTGGGTCGTCGTGGTCCGGCTTACGCGGATTTCCGGTCGAGGCCTTCGAACCAGGCGCCGAACGTTGCCGTCTGCTCGGCGTTCATATGCAGTCCGTGCTTGGTCCGCCGCGTCAGGATGTCCTGCGTCGTTTCGGCCCACTCCTGCTCCACCAGGTAACGCACTTCGGCTTCGTAAAAATTCGGCCCGAACTGACGGCCAAGATCGGCGAGAGATTGGGCGGAGTCGATCACCTGAGCCGTGCGTGCACCGTAGGTCCGCGCGTAGTAGCCCGTCAATTCGCGCGGCAGCCATGGATACTCGCGTTGCAGACGCGCGATGAACCGTGGCACGTCGCCGTCCTCGATCTCGCCGCCGGGCAGAGTGGCGGTCGCGGTCCAGTCCGGTCCCATGGCGGGGAATGTCGGCCGCAGATGTTGCATCGCCGCCTCGGACAGCTTGCGAAACGTGGTGATCTTGCCGCCGAACACATTGAGCAGCGGCGCGCCGCCGTTGGCGTCGAGATCGAACACATAGTCGCGCGTCACCGCCGAGGGATTGCCGTTGCCGTCGTCGTATAGCGGGCGTACCCCGGAGAAGCTCTGCACGACGTCCAAACGTCGCAATGGCTGCTTGAAATAGCGGTTCACCGCGGCCAGCAGGTAATCGACCTCCGCGTCGTCGATCGACACGCTCTCCGGCGCGCCGTCCCACGGAACGTCCGTGGTGCCGATCAGCGCCTTGTCGCCTTCGTACGGATTGACGAAGATCACACGCTTGTCGTGGTTCTGCACCAGGTACGAGTGCGGACCGTCCCAGAACTTCGGCGTGACGATATGGCTGCCTTTGACAAGGCGCACCTTGCGGGTCGACTGGCCACCGGTCACGCGACCGATGATGTCCGCCACCCACGGCCCGGCCGCATTCACCAGCCCACGCGCCATCACAATGCGGCTTTTACCGTTGCGCGTATCGCGCAACTCGACGCGCCACGCGCCGTTTTCGCGTTGAGCCGACACGAACGCCGTACGCGTGAGGATCTGTGCGCCGCGCTGCGCTGCATCGACGGCGTTGAGCACGACAAGACGTGCGTCGTCGACCCAGCAGTCCGAGTATTCGAAGCCTCTGCGGAACTGGTCCTTGATCGGCGCGCCTTCAGGACTGCGCCGCAGATCGAGGGTGCGCGTGGCGGGCAGCTTCTTGCGGCCGCCAAGATGGTCATACAGGAACAGGCCCAGACGCACGAGCCAGGCCGGGCGATCATCAGGGCTGTGCGGAAGGACAAAGCGCATCGGCCAGATGATGTGCGGCGCTGCGTTGAGGAGTACTTCCCGTTCTATCAAGGCTTCGCGAACCAGCCTAAATTCGTAGTACTCAAGATAACGCAGCCCACCATGCACCAGTTTGCCCGAACGCGACGAGGTGCCCTGCGCAAGATCGTCTTTCTCGCACAGCACCACCGACAATCCCCGACCGGCTGCATCGCGTGCAATGCCTGCGCCGTTGATGCCGCCACCCACCACGACGAGGTCGATCATCTGACTGTCACTCATTGCACCGCCCTCAGTTCGACCGCGTTGTCGGATGCACAGGCTTCGGGACTGCACCTGGCTTTAGCCTGCTGCGCCATGTCCTCCCACACCGGTTCCAGAGCGCGTCGCGCCTTCTGGTACGCCGGAAACGCGCGCGCGTAGGTTTGCATCAGCGCGGGATCCGGCGCCTCGGGTTGTCCCAGCAGCGGCGTAACCCATTCGGCGATACACGCCTGCATGTCGGGATACGCGCCGAGCGCGACCGCCGCCATCATCGCCGCGCCCGCCGCGCCGGCCTCTTCGCGCTGCGAGATACGAACCGGCGCACCCACCACCGCCCCGAGCACCGAGCGTACTGCGCGCGAACGCATCGCACCGCCTGTCAGGCGCAACTCTGCAGGCATCGCGCCGCCCATGGCCGCATAACAGTCCCGGGCGGCCATCCCGAGCCCTTCCACCACCGAGCGCAACAGATCGGGGAAACGGCTTTCACTGGTGAGGCCGATGAAACTGCCGCGCGCATTGGGGTTGACGAAAGGTCCACGCTCGCCCGCATCGGCAATGTAGGGGTGGTACAGATGCGCACCCGGCCGGCTGGATTGCAGCCATCCGTCGATGCGTTTGACGCGGTCGCTTTGCGACAACTCCGTGCCGAACTCCGCGAGCAGATCGCACGCAAGATTCAGGATCCAGTCGATGTTCAGCGTGCCCGCCATGTTCGACTGCACCTGCGCCGACATGCCCGGCACCGGCAACGCGATGACGTAGCCCGTGCCCTCGTCGTTCAGGCGCACGGCGGTGTTCTGCACCGCGCGCATATGCATGCCGGTCGAGCCGATGATCGAGCAGGTCGCGCCATCGGCGTTGGCGGTGTGAATGCCCGCGCCGAGCGCCGTCATCACGATATCCACGAATCCGAGGCACACCGGCGTTCCGGCCAGAAGCCCCGTGGCCGCAGCCGCTTCGGACGTCAGCGGATGCATGAGTTCGGTGCCGTCGACGATCTCCGGCAACAGCCCGCGCCGCGCCGTTAGTCCGAGCGCGTCGATCACGACGTCGTCGTACTGGCGCGTGCGGAAGTTGCCGTACGTGAAGCTCGCCTCCGACGGGTCCGTCGCTCGCACGTCGGTGAGGTTGAGGTACAACCAGTCCTTGCAATGCAGCGCGACTTCGGCGCGGTCCAGCACCTCGGGCATGGTGACCGCCATATGGGCGATCTGTGCGCCCTGGCTGCATGCCGCCAGTCCTGTGCCGGTGGCTTCGAAGCGGGCCCGGTTGGCCGGCTTTTGCTGCAACCGCCGCACGGTATCCGCAGCGCGCGCGTCGAGCCACAGCCAGGCGTCGGTGGCAGGCCGGTTGTTGGCGCCGACGAGCCACGTCCCATCGCCCTGCCCTGTCACGGCAATCGCCCTCGTGCGCTGCGCGAGTCCTTCGACTTTGGCGCCGAGATTGCGCAGCGTCTGCGCGCAATCGGCCCACGTCTGGTCGAGCGACTGAAACGCCGCGCCATCGGCATGCGTCGTGTAATGATTGGGCACCGAGGCAGCCGCGATCTGCCGTCCTGCGAGATCGAATGCGATAGCCTTGATCACCGAAGTGCCGGCGTCGATGCCGATCACCAGATCACCACCGGGGTTGGCCATCATGACGCCCCCACCTTGATAGCGCCGTCGTTCAGGGCGAGCGCGGTGGCCTCGTCGGTAATCAGGCCGCTGAGCAGGCCACTGTTGAGAACAGCACGAATCGCGTCCACTTTTTCGAGGCCGCCGGCGATGGCGACGATGCGCCGCCCGGTCAGATCGGCAAGTTGCGGCGCCACGGTGCGCGCGGCCAGCGAGGTTTCGACCGACTTGCCGTGCTGATCGAAGAAGTGACCGAGCACCTCGCCGTGGCCACCTGCATCGCGCACCTCGCGAATTTCATCCGGCGCGATCATCTGCGAAGCAACGAGCTGCGCGTCGGGCAGCACCGTCCCAATGCCGACGATCATCAGATCAGCATGCGCGGCGATATCGAACACTTCGCGCACGCCGCGTTGCGCCAGCAGGACTTCGCGGTCTTCCGCCGTATTGGCGAAAAACGGCAGCGGCATCACATACGACATCGCGCCGGTTCGCTCCGCCAGACGGTGGATCACGTCGTAGGGATTTGCGGTGTAATCGCGTGTGACGCCGCCCAGCAGCGAAACGAACCGGACCTTGCCGGCGTCCATGCGCGGCATCTCGGCCACTAACGCGGCCAGCGTGCGGCCATGGCCGATACCGATGGTTCCACCCTGACGGGCGGCGATCTCGCGTTGCAGAAAGTGCGCGCCGGCAATGCCGAGTGCGCGCAACGGCAGGCCGGTTTCGTGCAATTCCGGCACGACTTCGCATTGGGACAGGCTGTAGCGGTGAGAAAGGGCCGCTTCCAGCAGAATGCATTCGGCCACGTCGCCATCGATCGTGACCTTCACGGCGCCGCTCTCATTGGCTCGCGTGATGAGCCGATGCGCCTTGACATTGCTGACGCCAAGCCGCGCAGCGACATCCGCCTGGGTCATGCCCGCGGCGTAGTGCAACCACGCCGCGCGGATGGCGAGACTGTCTTCGGCGTCACGTTTGGCACCGGGTTTCGTCATGTCTTCTCCACATCCAGGAGCGAAGTGATATTTTTTTCGCTCTCTGTATTTTTTTTCAGTTTACGAACTATAGCCACCTGTTCGATGGTTGCTATCCGCGATAACCCTACCTGTGATGGTCGTGGTTGAGTTGGGGTGGGTATCTCGACGCATGACGGGCGCGACATCGGGCAGAGGGCGCTCGTGATGACGGAGCACTACGTTTGGAAGCGCCGCGAAGACAAGGTCAGACCGACCCGATAGAGGTGAATTGCGAAGCGGAGGGTAATGTGCGGAGCAGACTTTAAGATCGAAAGCCGCTGAAAGCCCTGGTGGGCCGGGTGGGAGTCGAACCCACGGTGTCCTTTCGGAGGCGGATTATGAGTCCGCTGCCTGCAACCAGCACGGCGTCCGGCCCTAAGATGATTTGAAACCAACAAAAAGACCCGGTCTAAAAAAGGCCGGGCCTATTCGCTGATTGGCCGACATACTACACGAAAAAGGGGCTTTCGTGACCGCTTCGCGTCAGCAAAACGACCGGAAAGCCCCTGTATCCGCGGCAGTAGCCGGATGCCCCTCGATCAGTTGCCTTCGAGGAACGACTTCAGCTTGTCAGAGCGGCTCGGGTGACGCAGCTTGCGCAGTGCCTTAGCCTCGATCTGACGGATCCGTTCACGCGTCACGTCGAACTGCTTGCCGACTTCTTCGAGCGTGTGATCCGTGCTCATCTCGATACCGAAACGCATACGCAACACCTTCGCTTCGCGCGGCGTCAGCGAGTCGAGCACGTCCTTCACGACATCGCGCATGCTGGCGTGCAATGCAGCGTCGGCCGGCGCCACCGTGTTGGTGTCTTCGATGAAGTCGCCCAGATGCGAATCGTCGTCGTCACCGATCGGCGTTTCCATCGAGATCGGCTCCTTCGCGATCTTCATGATCTTGCGGATCTTGTCTTCCGGCATCTCCATCTTCTCAGCCAGCGTCGCCGGATCCGGCTCGAGACCGGTTTCCTGCAGAATCTGACGCGAGATGCGGTTCATCTTGTTGATCGTTTCGATCATGTGAACCGGAATCCGGATCGTGCGCGCCTGGTCCGCGATCGAACGCGTGATGGCCTGACGGATCCACCACGTGGCGTACGTCGAGAACTTGTAGCCGCGGCGATATTCGAACTTGTCCACCGCCTTCATCAGGCCGATGTTGCCCTCCTGGATCAGATCCAGGAACTGCAGGCCACGGTTCGTGTACTTCTTCGCAATCGAGATCACGAGACGCAGGTTGGCCTCGGTCATTTCACGCTTGGCCTGACGCGCCTTCAGTTCGCCTGCCGCCATCTGGCGGTTGGTTTCCTTCAGGTCCTTCAGCGGCAGCACGACGCGCGCCTGCAGATCCAGCAGACGTTGTTGCTGTTCGCGAATCGCCGGGATGTTACGCGTGAGAATCCCGCTGTAACCATGGCCCTCGGCCACGATCTTGTCGGCCCATTCGAGGTCCGTCTCGCTGCCCGGGAAACGTGCGATGAACTCGGCACGCGGCATGCCGCACTTGTCGACCACCGTATGCAGAATCTGACGCTCGACCTGACGCACTTCGTCCACCTGGGCACGCAGCGTATCGCACAGACGCTCGACCGTGCGTGCGGTGAAGCGGATGGTCATCAGCTCGTTCTGGATCGTTTCCTGAGCCTTCAGATACGACTTCGATTTGTAGCCTTCCTTCTCGAAAGCACGCCGCATCTTGTCGAACCATTCGCTGATCATGGCGAACTTCTCGAGCGAGGCACGCTTCAAGGCTTCCATTTGCGCGGCGTTGGCGGTGGCTTGCGCAGCACCGTCGTCGTCTTCCTCGTCCTCGCTTTCTTCCTCTTCGACTTCCTCGTCTTCGCTCTCGATCGCTTCCGCTTCCTGCGCGGAGAAACCGTCCGCGTCTTCCGCGTTGGCGTCGATCAGGCCGTCGACCAGTTCGTCGATACGAATCTCTTCGTTCGCGACACGCTCGGCCATGGCCAGGATGTCCGCGATCGTCGTCGGGCATGCGGAGATGGCCATCACCATGTGCTTCAGGCCGTCTTCAATGCGCTTCGCAATTTCGATTTCGCCTTCGCGCGTCAGCAGTTCCACCGTGCCCATTTCACGCATGTACATGCGGACCGGGTCGGTAGTGCGGCCGAATTCGGAATCGACCGTGGACAGCGCAACTTCGGCTTCCTCTTCAACTTCGTCGTCCGACGAAGCCGCCGGCGCGTTGTCGTTCAGCAGCAGCGTTTCCGCATCGGGGGCCTGTTCGTAGACGGCCACACCCATGTCGTTAAACGTGCTGATGATGCCTTCAATCGCCTCGGTCTCGGTGAAGTTGTCCGGAAGGTGGTCGTTGATTTCGGCGTAGGTCAGGAAGCCGCGCTCCTTGCCGAGCTTGATCAGCGCGCGCAGTTTCGAGCGGCGCTCTTCGAGCTCTTCGACGGTGCCCGGTTGGGAGGACGCGAACGCGTCTTTCAGCAGCGCTTTTTCCTTCGCGCGGCGGTCGCGTGCCTTGGCCTTGTCGCCTTTGCCCGGAGCTGCAGTAGTTTCCTCGCTCGGGGTTGCGTCGTCATCGACGGATACTTCGTTCAGCTTTTTCGTCATGGAGTTCGCCGTACCGGCTGTAGTCTCGACTCGCGGCTG
>Ga0116227_10000648_pt1 | contig 70195 bp, 46 predicted proteins | sample S1TSphgellanicum_FD_89693 | JGI IMG/M metagenome (GOLD analysis project Ga0116227, IMG submission 89693) | Host-associated microbial communities from peat moss isolated from Minnesota, USA - S1T2_Fb - Sphagnum magellanicum MG | ecosystem: Host-associated > Plants > Peat moss > Unclassified... | reverse complement strand
CTTTGGACATCAGCTGCAGAAGGTGTCCAGGTGCTGGAGAAGACTTATGTATGCCAATGATTTTGCAGCTGCTGCTGGCTTGTTTATCCCCCCCCCATGTAGTAGGCTAAGTAGTAGACAACGTTTAGGTTAGTGCTGCAGGAGCACTACTACTCTAGTTGAGAGAGAGACGGACGTCGTCAATAAAAGACGGTGTTAGGCCTACCTCCACTCCAGGTCCCAGAAGGGAGCAACTAGTTTTCTCACGCGAGGGGATTTTAAAAGAAAAATTGGTGGCCTTGGGATCCAGTTTGAATGGTTTCTTTTCCATGTAGGATAAAACCCTTGGGGGTGAGCTTTTGTGGTGGGCATTTAGTTTATGATAATGCAATAGAGTGCACTAGCCTAGAGCTTTTGCATTTGTAACTGAACTAGGATCAATGGTAATTCAAGATGGTACATGCTTGGAACCTTTTTAAAAACTTTGCCTCAATAAAGGTAGAAAACAAAGAAAACTCTCTATAGATGAAAATGTCAACAATGAATGATGAAAATGGATGATATTTGAATGCCCTGTCTGCACAAATCAATTGAAATGTGAAACAAAAAAAAGTCGGACGTATGGGGATGAAGGGCCACAAATGATGTAAATTTTTTATTGCGGATGCTTTTCATTGAACAAATGATTTACCAAAGCTATGCACACAAAAATGACCAAGCAATGTACACCATTCATTCATTAATGGATGAATATGCCCATAAACTAAATTCTTAGCTGCTGCCATAATTTTATCATCCATCGACTCTGGATAAAATCCTGAGCTTCGCCACAATCACCTATTATCATCCATCTAGTATGGATAGATTCTGAGCTTGGCCACCAGAAGGCGCTGCTATCTCAACTGTAGTGTGTTTTTGGGAGTCTTTCGGAGATTTGCATTCTTTGGGAGTCTTTGTCGTCATTGCTTTGTGCGTGCAAACCCATCAGCTGGTCTTCCTGTGCAACCGCGGCGGCACCATGCAGCCTCTTCTGTGTAGCTCGCTCCTTCCTGCTTCTTCGTTTGTTGCCTATGGCTGCCAGCTACTCCCAACCACTGGCTTGAACGTCCAGCCTAGCTTGTTGTACAGCACGGGACGTCCGGCTAATTCGGTGGTGGCTGTCAGAGCTCTCTTCGGGGTTGGGTCGAAACCAAAAGCGGTAAGGCAAGTAGTTAAGCTTCTTCTTCTTTTTTCTGTTTTTGGGAGTCTTCCTTGGCCGTCTGGTGTGTTAAAAAATGAGAGTATTCCCCGAACTTCCATGCCCCCTCTAGAGAGAGCTCTCCGTGTTCTGCGTTAATTGAGGATTTAGCTCTGGGATTTTGTGTACTGCATTTGGCGTGCAGGCAGGTAAAGGCTGTGCCACGTGCAAAAACAAAGGTGCAGTGGAATGTGAGGGCTGCAAGGTAAGCTGCACTATCTCTCCCTGCAATATTTCAGAGGTGAATTGAATCAGACGTCCGGATGGGGATCTTTTCATGCTTGGGATTTCCATTCCTGCTCATTTCTGGAAATGTCAGGATCTCTGACAATCGAGCCATTATCCGACAGCAGTTCATGGCGGGCCTCTTTTGTGGTTGAAGGCTCTCAAATCCTGCTAGATTCATGTAGGATCCCTGAGCTGTAGGAAACCCTAATGCTCCATATTGTCATGGTGATCAGGAAAGAAATCCAGCTTTGACAGGAAAACTATAGCCCTAACATGGAATACAAAGTCAGTAAAGGGGTGATGGCATCTGTGCAGGCTTTCTATTTTTTTGTTTCCTTCTATGCTGTGTTGAGCTCTCTCAACATCATCATTTTCATGCATTTTCTGACTAAGCCACGTGGGATTCCCCTCTGATAGGGAACAGGAAAGAACAAGAAAAATGGCAACATGTTTGAGCGCTGGAAGTAATCTTTTGCTCTTCCTTGTCATTTTACACTTTTTTTATGGTTTTCAGAGGGTCCATGAATTCCACCATTCAAGCTAATCATCACCTCTTGAATTCCTTTTGTCTCTTTGAACTATCTGGCCAAGCATGGGAGCAAAAAATTTCAGTATGTTGATTGGCTATTGAGCTTGTGATGGGCTGACAACAAAAATGTACAGCACACTTGTGTTTTGATTCATGCAAGCTTCTTGCAATGGCCACATAATTGTTGAGTTGCTAATCCTGTCTGCAGTTTGGGCTTGCAGATGTTATGATTGTCAAGGCTTTGGACTCGTAGGTTGCAAAAATTGTGGAACGGGAGGCTTGACACCTGAACAAAGAGGGGAGCGATAAACATGGGAGACTCCTGTACACTATGAGAAGCCCTTGAGAAGTCTATGAGTCTTCCTCAGGATGAGAGAGCACCAGGAATTTCAACCTTCCAAATATATTTTGTCGTGGTACATCAAACCTGTTCTGAAACATTTTACTCTTCATCTGTGAATGCAGGGAATAGACACATGATGGCATGACAGTATCACAGACCCAGTGCATTTTTAGTACACAAGTTGTTGGCTATCTTCATAAATTTCTGAAGTTAAGGAAAAGAAGATTGTTGTAGTAGAGTGCATATGTATTTCAAGCCAATGTACTGGTAGTTTCATGGCTTCCAAGAGGTCAAAAACACCACTTGGTGTATGTTAGACTCATGATAGCAACTCCCCAACCCACTTCCTTTGCACCCCTTCTTGCAGTGGGTAAAAGGTGTCAATTTGCAGATCTGGGGTTCAATTGGTTGCATAGGAATGTTTCCTTTGATTGCTCCAGGATGCTCTCTCCTGTACAATACAAAGCTTGGTTTCTTCCAGACTCAATTTGTGTGGATGCATAATTTTAGCATTTGTTCAGTGTGTGTAACAGGTCAAAGATTTCCAGTGGAATTTTTTTTCAAAGATGATGGGAACACTTGTCACATGGATCTTGAAGGGATGCAGCTGGGTTAATCTGGTGCCTAAAATGGAGTCCACATAATCGCAACACAAGTTGCTCTAAGGTTACACACCCTGAATCCTTGGATATTATGTAGATTTGTTAATTACATAGCATGGTGGTAACCACAGCTTGTGATCATGTTAAGGCAACAGATGATCTGACTTCCATATGCTCGTCCATTGTTGGCAACTAAGCCAACTTAGTCCACTCAGCATTTGTAAGCACTGATGTGAGGAACTTCTTCTGTTGCATGGACATATTCATAAGAGGCAGTGAATGAGTGAACCTCATCTGTACATGCCAGTCTCAATTTTAAAATAATGTGGAGCTCTAAGAATACAAAGCTGCATAGAGAATTGTATAATTGGACATGAAATTGGTCTGTTGACAACACCTTCATGGCAAACCTGAAGATAAACTCAAGATAGCCTTGACAAAACCAGTACAACTTGACAGTAACAGCTATAACAACTAGACTGATTACATAGAAAGGATCTGCCATGTTATGACACATCTGGGCATTCAGCAATAACATGCTTCCATGGAATTGAATCACCTGTGTTGGATAATCACTGTGAACAAGACCAGTTGCTTTCACTGATAGCATTCTTCAACCATGTTTGGGTCCAATCTGGTATCCTGATTGGGAACACCAAGATGTGAGTCTAAGTGTGAGTAAGCCCAACTGCTGGTCACATGATATTAAGTGGCTTGTAAACTTTATCAAGGACTCTCAATGAGTTTTGCTTGCAATGTTGCTAGCTTCCAGAAGTATTGATTTCTCACAGAATGTGTCACATCACCATAACTGCCTTTCTTGGAGTCTAGTCAGCTTCCAAGCTTCAATGGATAGTGAAGATGCAACTCATAGCTGAGGAGAGAAGAACCTTCATAAATCCTGTCAAAAGTCTTCTTTAGTCATTCTTCAATGAATCAATTGATAACTGAATGGGTATGAATAATGCAATTTGTTTGACTTGTTATTTTTCTTCACATATGAGTTCAACACTTTGACACAACACATTTTAATTCTTGTAAATTCTTTCTTTCCATGCATGGGTCTCTAATGGTGCAAGAAGAATTGTAGATCCTTTGTTTGTTACTATATTGACATCAAATTAATTGCAACTTTACCCTAAATTAACTTCGTGTTTAATGTTCACCTATCCTCACCCATAAACATGAGAAATTTCATTTAAAAAGTGAGAGCTTTCACTCTAGCTAACCTTGACTAGGGTTCAAGCAAAAATGGAAATCCAACTCCAAAGACATATAGTAAAAAAATTGCTCAATCTTGATTGGCCTACATCTCTAAATTGGGACCCAAGTCCTTCCCTGTAGTGCCCAATTTACAAGTCTTGACCTTGAGTTGGGAGTCTATGAGATCATACTTTTTGGCTCCATGGGTGAAGACTTAGGCAAGGAGTTGGGTTTTCATTTTTCTCTAGTTGTGACAACCTCTACATTGAACTAGTTTGTTGAAGTCATTTATGCAGTTGCAGTTTTTTATTAGTACCTTGGATTAACTTTCTCATTTGCTAAGTATTTAAGCATGCCCATCCTCATTACATTTCTCATAGGTTTTTAACATGAAAGTCTTATAGTCATTTCGGGCAAGTTTAGTACATGATAGGGGATTCTTTGGGCAAAACATTGTTCACCTTAACATATTTTTTAATTTTTTGTTCTATTGTAGCATCCCACCTTATTTGTGTTTTTCCTTCACTTGACAATGATATGTATATTGTTAATCATGTTTCAAATGTGATATCTGTCTTTTTATAATTACATGTGGAACATCATAAACTTAACATTTCACGACATAATAATAAAAATCTTTCAAAATTCATTCCTTTATAATTCATATGTTTCACACATTAATATTGTGCATTGAAAACACATTCGACACATGGATTTATAAGAAGATGCAAAATTTGTGTGACATTTGTTCATTAATAGGTTCGTATTTAATTTGTCAACACATTTATATATTTATCAAACGTGTTTTCAATGCATAATATTCATGTGTAAAATGTGCAAATCTATGAATGAAAAACTTCACATGATTTTCATTATTAATTCATCGCATGTTAAATTTGTGAAAATTTGTAACATTAGGACTTTTTGTCCAATGGATGAAATGTGTAGCTTGGTTTTCATAAGGTTTAAACTTGTCCATATCATTTCTTTTAGGCTTTTTTACACTTGATAGATGTTTTCATATTTTAAGTGCACTAGTGAATTTTATGTCATGTGTGAAGTCTTTTGTTGTAAAGGAATTTTAACAAGAATTTCAACACCATAACTAACCTCCTTATGCTTGTTGATCTACATGTGGCTTTTGTGATGCTTTTGTTTTGTTACACCCAACACCTAAACTATTTATTGCGTATTGTATTTTCATTTTCACATATCTTGTAACATTACATTGGATTTTATTTGTGTACATTGGCTACATTAAAAAAGTTATTGGAAGCACGATCTTTCAACAATACAATGGGTCATTTGGTTTTTCCCTCGTCACATTAGGCGATGAGTTGATATTCTTATCACCAAAAACAACTTTTGAACCTTAACAAACATTATCATAACTAATTTGACCTTTTTAAATATGGGACAATGTGCATTGTTCATGACAACACATACAACAACATGATCATATGCAAAACAAATATTAGGAGATGATTTCATTCCTCTTGCCATAGAGACTTATGGTTGTTTTCATTTTGGTTTTGATTCGTTTTGACTTCTTGTGTTTAGGCCATTATATCCTATCAAAATCAGTTTTTTTAAGTTCTTATGATGCTTATTTTTTATTATTCACAACCTGTGTCCATAGCCTTTTAGTGCACATAGGCCATTGCAATTATTAACATTTTATCATGCTTGGGAGGCATTCTTCATCTCTTTCACACATTTGAGTTAATGCATTTTTGTTGTTAGTTGATTTGTGGTAGATGATGGCTATGTAATTTACATTCTTTTCTTTATTAGTGTATTAATGGTGTCCTAGTAGATTTGCAATGAACAAGGCCTTTTTTGTTTATGGTCTTTTATTTTATTAGTGTTTTTGTGGTATCTTGATTGTTATGGTTTTTTTGTGACTTATGTTCTCGGGCTTTTATTTGCCTTGTACTTCTTGTGGATGGGTTCCCATCCTAGCCTTTTTTATTTACATGGTTTTTCTTCTTTGTGGTTGTGATATTGGTGGTGAGGCACCAACAAGTTTGAGGCCCCTCAATTCAATTGCTTCATCCAACCTTCAAGTAATGGCCATGCACCATTGACTCACACTTATGTTGCGCTAGTTAGGATATATGATGACTTGCTATAGTAGAACATTGGCAACTTCTTATGGAGGAAAGTTCAAACCACTTACAACACCAAGAGAGACACTTTGGTGTCAATTCTTTTCAAATCCTTCACAATGGTGGGATTGTAGATTGGAGAAGGTGAATGCAAGGTATTCTTATTTCAAGCATAAGAATACGAATGATGGACGTTAGCATGAGGACCAACAAAACTCCCCATGGGTGGAAGCAAAGCTAGCTTCCATGGCACCATGCATTGTACAATTGGGCAGTTTTTTGTGGAATAGAAGGCTTTCAAGATATATGTTAAAGTTGGGCAACATGAGAAGGCATTTGAGCTTTTCAAAGAAATGCAACAAAAAGGCACAACTTTTGACAGCTTCACTTTTGTTCCAATGCTCAATGCTTGCACTAGTTTAGGAGCACGTGAAGAGGGTAGGCAGGTCCATGTACAGATAATTCAAAGTGGGTGAGGCTGATGTCTTTGTGGGGTGTAGCATGGTTGACATGCATGCCAAATGTGGGAGCATGGAGGATGCTCAGGGAGTGTTCAGCAAGATGCCATCTCAAGATGTCAACACTTGGACTGCCATGATATTGGGACATGTGAAATGCAGTCAAGGACAGAAGACACTTGAAATGTTTCAACAAATGCGACAAGAAGGTGTGAGGCCAAACTTTGTTATATTTGTGGGGGTGGTGAATCCATGTGCTAGCCTAGTTGCACTTGAAGAGGCCAGGCATTCTCATGAACAAATCATTCAAAGCGGATAAGATTTGAATGTCTTTGTGGGGAATTGCTTGGTCGCTGTGTATGCAAAATGAGGGAGCATGGAGAATGCCTGGAGAGTCCAGGTGTTCAACAAGATGTGATCGCATGATGTGGTCTCTTGGAATGCCATACTTGGAGGATAGGCCATGCATGGGCATGGTAAGGAAGCTCTTAAACATTTTGAACAGATGTGTGAAGGTGTACAGCCAGATGATATCACTTTTGTTTGTCTTCTGTCAGCTTGTAGCTATGCAGGTTTGGTGGATGGCGGGATGCACTGTTATGCTTCAATGATCACAGTTTACATGGTTTCTGCAAAATTGGAGCATTACACATGCATGATTGACCTTCTTGGCCATGCTGGCAATCTGCAGGAGGCAGAGAATACAATCAAGGGAATGCCCCATAAACTGCATGTGAGTGTGTGGAAGGCTTTGCTCCTGCTTGCAGGATTCATGGTAATGTGTAGATGGGAACATGTGTTACTAACAGATTCTTGAATTGGAGCCTGAAAATGCTTCAGACTATGTGCTGCACCATAATCATCCTGCAACAACCACATGCCATAAAATTTGGGAGGATCCCACTTGTCTCATGCACTCAACGCCATCCCTCAAAATTATGTGATTCTCACATGCTGCAATGGACAGTTGTCAATTTATTCACAGTATGCCTTGCAACAATCCAATGAGCATGGGGAGAATTTCCTGGTATATCCAACCCATTGGAGCAACCAAGTTGCACAAAATCTGCTGAGTATAGGTAGTAGTTCACACATTGAGAACCCAGTTACTATGGTGGTGAGGAGATTAACCAGTCATCTAAATTGTAGAAACCTTTTGGTCTGCCTCATAGAAGAATTGGGTAACCATATAGTCCAAGTTTTTCTGTGAGAGGATTGGAGCTCTGCCAGTCCTAAGAGCAAAGCCAAGAAGAGAGCTGTAAGCATTGCATCAGTCTCCCTCCAGGTATTTGATGCAGTATTGCTGCAAATAAGTAAACTCTGCTAATTCACTATTGTAGGTTACAAACTGCCATAGCAATGGCCAAGAAATAGTCTTCTGGCCATGTGCAAACAATCAAAATGGTTTTGCAATTGCCATGTAAGGATTCCTAAACCAGAGTGGTGAGACAACTCTGTTGGAATGGGATATAGCCTTGCCCCAGCCTCAGAGCATAAACAGTCTGGAATTCCCCATTCACTATGTCTGGTTAACATCCTGTTTGGTTCAACAAAGCATAAGGGAAGCTTTAGGGTGCACGTGACAGTTCAAGAGGTCTTATGAGATCACAATTCCACTTGATGGTTGGCTCTATTCTGACCCAGATGTTGTACTCCAAGGGAAATTGGGATGCAAGTCTGTGAGTTTGCAAAGGATACAAGACATGTTCAAGGAATGCAAGACTTATTATGGATAGCTATGGCCTCCCTTCTCAGATAGCCTCTGAAGTCCAAGGTTTTCTTCAAATGATCATTTCTTGCAAGCTCTACCAGAATTAACCTTGTTACTATTACATCCTGCAATGTCCTGATTCCTGGATGTTGTTCAATGTAAATTGTGAGCACACAATGGGACCTGCTTGACATCTGCAAGGTGAAGCTAACATTAGTTTTCACTGTGCATTGTAATAAGAGCAGGCTCAAATACTCAAACCACATGGAGTCATTATAAACCTTCAATCCAAAACTTCAATTATCAAGAGCATAGCAAGATGCTCATTTCCTAAAGCATTCTCATCTGAGTCTTGAAGACCTTGTGTTTGTCAATGTGTAGCACTGGGAATTTGTTTGAAATTTTGGTTCTGTTCAGGATGCAACTGAAGAAAATAGCCTCATCAGAGAACTTGCTGACTTGATTCAATGAGTAATCAGAGTAAGACTGCAACTTTTCCCCCTCAAATTAGAGTTTCCAAGCTTCTGCCTCATTTTCAACTGGCATCTTCACAAATCCCTGAATTTCTGCAAGACCATTCTCCTCCAAAATTGGAGGGAAACCTGGTGACTCTCCTCTCATTTGTAGGTCATATGTACCCTGCTTTGTACATCCACCTTCAGCATGATTCAGGACACATCATTGGAGGCAGGGACACACAGACAGACTAAGATGTCAGAAACACTTTCCAAATGGACAATATGGAGGACATACCCCACAACAGAACCAACAAACTCCAGTCTGAGGACAAAAAATTCAGTTCAATTAATCACCTGGTGAATGTTTCTACAGATATTGAGCAATAGATGGTAGTTCAATTGATGCTCAAACTGTCACACTGCACACACCTCATTGTGCATTTCTACAAATATTCAAGCAACAGACAGGAGTTGAATTGCTGCTCAAACTGTCATGCACCTCAAATGTGTACACTTCAAGATAAGACATCTGCACTCTTATACCCGCCTCATGAGGTTTTGTCTCCTTCTCTTGAAAAATATAGTGCATGGATCTTGGAGCAATTCCTGTGTGCATACAACTGCATATGCATTGATTGCATGTTGAGCTTCTTCAACTGCTGCATGTCAAACCCAAATGATTTGTCTATGATCTGTGAACCCCAACCCATGTCAAAGACCAGATTGAGGTCTTTGTGCCATTCACCACATTAAGGTTGTTCAGATATATTGACAAGATATGTTATGGGAATGCAAGGTGATCCTTGATAATAGTCTAGTGAGACAAGCTATGCTATGGAAATGCTAGGTGGTCCTTGAAAATAGTCTAGTGAGACAAGACATGCTTTGGAAATGCTCGGTGATCCCTGACAACAGTCGACTGAGGTTTGAACACATTTCAATGCTCCACATGATAACCTCATAAGAATCACAATTTTGGCACCTTTATCTTCCTCTCCACATTATTTAAAGTGTTATTCTCAAATATTTTATGGAATGCACACTTATTCTAGCTGCAATGCATACAGGGTGAGATTATGTGTTCGAATAAAGAGCTTCCAGTTGGGATGGTGTGATATTTGGTTTGGTATACATTCCGAAGCAGTTTGCAAAATACCTAGTCCACTAAACTATATATTTTGCAAGATCTGTTCAGATGAAATGTCAACTCATCTGCAGAATATTAAAGAATCTGCCAAATCTTAATGCCAACATCCCATAATTTCAGGACATGGTATTCGAAGCTTTTGAATATGCAAAATTTTATATAACAACCAATGAACCTTACAACAGAACTGCCATTTGCTGCAAGAAACAAAATTGAACTTTCATTGAATCTCAGATCAATTTATAAGTGGATTGTCTTCAGAATACCTACAACAACCTCCTTTAAACCCCACCTCTTTCACTCCTGCAGTTTGAAAATGCACAAAAATTTCACCAACATTTGTGATGAGTTTTGGAGTCTTCCAATTCAGATCCTTCATGTAGAAGAATTTCTGAGTCAAGAAACAGCCACAATGCAGCAATACAAAATGTGATTATGGTCATAAGTGCCTTGATGGTAACATCTCCATGAAGCAAGGATGGTGTTGCAAAAGCATATATAAACAGACTGCCAAGAACTTGTTCATGAAGCTGGAATACAAAGCACACCCTGAACAAACATGATTGAGGCTGATGCTGGGCTATTGGAAGTAAAAGCAAATCGTGTACCACAAAGAGGGAATTTAGTGCTTACCTCATGAATAGCATTTGCTCCTCTCTGAGTGCCATCACCCCCAATAATGTAGACCCTTATAATGACAGAACATAGCAATTACTTGTGAGTTTCCATGAGGTGCTGGTCTGTAGGTATGCAATGTGAAAATAACTGGATTTCAAATAGGAAAGTGACTGTTGTATTGAGTTTTATGCCAAGAACTTGCTGAGCTTCTCACCAGATTGATACCATGGTCTTGAATGCAATCAACAATCTTAGAGTTGTCATGACCACCAAATGAGGTGCATAGTGCCTCCGCACTCTTTATCATCCACAAACTTCGGGCTCAAATCAGTAGTGTTCCATGAATAGAAACCACTGTAGCCTCCCTGCCAAGCACGCAACATATATCAGTCACTTTTTCCACATGGCTGTCTAGCCATGCCCTATCATGCCTACAGGAACTCCAAAATGAAAACGAGAGAGTATATTGTACTGACTTAAGCATATTAAAACTCCAGATCTACTTTTGGGGACAAATACCTCACCACTGAGAGAACAGAGTACAAATGCAAAAGTCTAGAGTTCCCAGATCTTCTGTCATGAAGATGTCTCATCTCTCAAATCATGTCATTCCAAAGTTTAGTCCTAAGAACATGGCTCATCTACTTACTCTTACATCAGATTTGGGAGGATTACACGAATGCCATAGATTTCTCAAATGTCATACTGAGTCCAGAGCCCACAAACAACTATCTCAGGAATGAGAATGTTTAGACCAGGGCACAAGCCTCCACATCCATGCCTTCAATTCCTCTGGCCTGAAGTATATCTGCAAGTATGATAAGTAGTCAAAGAAAGACATAACCTACAACAAAACAGCTATAGCAACATGTCCAATGGACATGAAACATTAGCACGCTATTCTGGACATCCAGAACTTAGCTCTACTGTCAAACTCTGAATTCACCACAGGTAAGCTAAATGCTATCAGCAAACATCAGACTAGCTTCCAGCTAAAACAATTTCCAATAACCATCAAGCCAGCCAACTAAGAATTTGAAAACCAGATCAATGTTCCTTCTCTCAGGGCCAAACAAAACAACCATCATGTATACCCAGAAGTCTTCAAGCCAGTTCACTTCTGGAAACCAACCAAAAATGAGAGATGTATTATACTGATGATAATCAGATGAAGATGAAGTCAGCAGAAAAAGTTAAATCCAATGCAAAGCTGCAGTTGTTCAATAACTCCAGGTGGCCCAGCACAGGAGGCCATGATAATAAAAACATTAAACTATCAGCAACCAACCTATCATTGTATCTGCGAGGACTTGGTAGCCCACGAGCTTGGCCATGATCATAAGGTGAGTGACTCTGACTTTGGCTTCACCACCTGTAGCTTCCAAACAGCTTTCTTTGCAATTCTCTATCATCACGTCACATGATCATCAATAACTGCAATTCAAATCAGACAAACCATATTATGATAGAGCACTAAAAGACCAAGAGAACGTGCATGAATGGGGGTTACATTGAAACACCAACAAATTCTGCTGCTTTTGAGATTTTCTCCCCTCATTGCTAAGTGACTTTAGCATGGGCTTCTTCTTCATCTGTTGACATTGCAACTTGCTAATCTGTGCCTTGATGAGCTCTCTAACTGGTCTGTATCTGTTGATGTTGCAAATTGCAAATCTATGCATTTAGGAGCTCTCTAACCTTTTCTCTGATCATTAGAACTGAGGGAGGCCTTTGAGTGGCTTGGTTGTTTGTTTGTTACAGAACCCCTCAGAAGAACCCAATGATCCTTGAATCTATGAGAAATCATGGTGTCTAGGAGGTGGTGTCAAACAAACACTCAGCGATCTTCAAAGTTCTCTTACAGGAAATAAACTGTGCCAAAACTAGTGACACATAGCAGTACTCTTTTGGTGTGACTGCCTTGTCTTTAGCATTGATGTCAAGAAAATCCAGGCACATAATCCTGTTATTCATGACATATCCCTCTGCAACTGTATGCATGATGTCTTAACTAAAACATATGTCTTCATAAGTACTGACAATTTCTCCATATGATTCAAGTCAACCTGAATAGAATTGAGAAATAACCCGCTACTAAGGTTACAGAGTACAGAGATTTCACTACATAACAACAACAAATCAGCAAGCATGAAGAAGAGGAAGTGAAACCCTACAGAATAGAGAAAACAAACCAAAAATTGGCAAGGAATTTGATGAGCAGCCACAGTGATACACATGTTCAGAGACCATCAACAGCAACATGTACATGACTAACTGCCTACTATAATATTGTCAGCAGTTGTGGGTGGAGAAAAAACTGAGAGAAACATCACCGGTAATTTTGGAGTCCAAAGAGAAGTTTTCTCAAATGGCCCACTAATAAAGGACACCAGCAAATTGACAACTCTGAATCCATGATTTATTGCAGGAACAAACACGAAAATTTCTACTGTGGCAGAAACCTTTGGAAATGTTGTCAGTGTTTCAAATTCCACCCAGTTTCTTCCACATTCACTCCAAACATAACAGGAAAGAGACACTGGACCTAAGAGGTATGAATGGTAGAGGCAGGAAATCAAAATGACTGGGCAGCTCCATGGCCACCTTTTCAGTGGTACCAATCTGAGAATTGTGTACAACTTCAGTGGTGTTATGATACCACTACACAAGCTACAAACAAAATGAAGTTGATATAGTAATCAACGAGACAGACTACTGGCATCACCAATAGTCCATGCAAGAGCAAACACCACCCTCAAAGTCATGGAAGCAATTTGCACCCCTCACCATGATTGCTCTCCCAACTATTTTTTGAAATGAACACTTGGAAGAGTGGCAATCTTCACAAACCCACAGATTTATTCTTATTTGGAGTGGGCTACCAGGGGCTGTGTTGATGAGCCCAAATGCAATAGCCAGTTTCTCACTGTGGTGACCCAAATGAAACACCTTTCCCTTTTCTTCCACATCATGCAGCACAAATTTAGTATATATGGCACAGAACACAGATCACTCATGAGCCCTGACAATCTCTTCAGCTCTGCACGGATTTCACTCATCTGAGGGTGGTCTTGATTGTCTTCTACAAATGTATGCACCCTGATTATTCACTTCGATCCAGTGCAACCCGGCTTTCTCTTCACACCTCTTTCCTTTCTCTGCCATTCAACTTTCCAGCAGCATAGATGTTTGATAAGCAGCACATAGCACAGGTAATATTTACTTAGCTATTTGCAACGAAATAAGTTTCACCTTAGAAAGTTGTCTTGAACATGTGCTTCAAAATGTGGAAACATTGTGATTTTGAAGCCAGGTAAAAGGAAATATGAATACAACAGTTGACAACAAATCATGGAATATCATATACCCAATATAGAAGGATAATGAAATATTTGTATTTTATTTGTGATTTATAGCCAGATTTGACGAAATCTTCCTAGGGATGATTGCCTCTTTTCCTACATCTTCCTATGGATGATTGCCACGATGGTTACAAACAAAACACAGACTGATACCCATGCTGGAGAAGATGGTTTATGTGCTCACTGATTCTGAAGTTGTACAAAGTGGTTACTGATCTTCCAGTACAAGACCACAGGGCAAACTACTAACAAACTTGACACAGGAAATTGTCACAAGTAACAAGTACTGAACTTCAAAAAACATCCTTTTTGCTTTTGTATTACTACCTCTACCTCTCAATGAATCCCTACTAAAGTGAGTCTGCCATTCACTGTGTACTGACAAAAACACCAAAAAGCAGATACATGAGAGCACAAAGATGACTCAAGTTAAAGAGCAGCATCCAGATCCACATGAACCCTGTCCGAATCTGGCCTTTCACAAAATGGGAATGAACCAAATCCAAACCAATCAACTCCATATATTGGTGCACAAATTGCAACAAAACACACCACACTTGTGCAATTGTCAACATAAGTAACCCACAAAAAACAGACAACATTCTAATAATGTGTTTCAATATTGTACCCTATTTTGGAATGTGCTGTGTTGTTGTGTACAAGGACAAAGCAAATTTTTCAATCTTGCCTCAGGGCCTTAAGAGATCAAAGTGGACAAGCTAAAAAGTCTAAGAAATTAATAAGATGCACGATTGAAGGGAATGTTGTGCTTTATATGATGACATCACCATTTTCCAACCAATCTTGTCAGATTTCTTGGTTTCCAACTTTCTCAACCAGAAAAAGTATGGCGGATCATCTGGATAGAGCTATGATCCTTCAACACTGTTTTCCATTAGATTTGTTGCTGTCCTATCCCATATGAAATTCCTGCATATCACTCTCAGTGGCACAAGCCCAGGAACAGGTTCTCAGCATGCTTGTTCCACCACTAGAGATGAAATGTGGCTTTCTCAGAATTGACTTCAACAAAATGACATTGACCACGTACGAGGAGAACAAGTTCTCCTCACAAATCTCTCAAAATGTCATGAACTACCCACTCTCCTCCATTGCAGGAAAGGTATATGGCATGGTCCAAAGAACATTACATGATGAAAATTTAGCAATTCATGAATCATAAACTCAATCATTGCCAGCAAGATCAGTGTGCAAGGTAATACCAGTTCACAAAATTCTTAACTTACATGTCAAGAGGTTGTGGGTTTGTTGTTCATCAATTGATGTGCCTGCAGCTGCAAATTTCTGCTTAGTTTGGAACCGAATAGTCCATCTTTTTGGAATGAAGGGCTAGAAAAGAGGCGGCAGATATGAACCCAGCTCTAGTGAACAAGTTTTTTATGCAGCCAACCTTTCAAAGGAAATTGTGAGTCACAACACGTGGGAAATGTTGAACAAGAAACATGTCAAGAAGCACACAAACCTCTAGAGACACTCGGACCTTGCGAAGGGTCTTTAAACTTCCAATTCAAGTGAAATTGTGGCAAAGTTGTAAACTCCATAGAAGTTCATAATTATGTCAAAACCAAGCAAACCCACCAACAAAAACCATTTGATGCCACAAACTGAGTCTGGGATAATGGGTTCAAAGTGGCAGCAAGCAGATGGTATTAGAATTATCATTCTTTCTTTCTTTTTTCTCTTATTGAACAAAAATGGGGCCAGTAGCCTGAAGATCTTCATGCAAGCAAAGAGGGGGCAGAGGTCCTAAAGACTTCCAAAAGAGTGGAAACTTAGAAGCTTCAACATTGCAACTGGCAGACAATATAATGCCCTATGATTCCAGATTAGGGGTTGTAGCAGAAGATTGTAACTTGGGTGGAACATTCTGTCAGCCAAATTTTATCCCTGGATGTAGGGTAGCAGAATCAATCAATTAATCAATCCTTTGCTCTTCCAACAAAACCTAAAAGGTCCCACATTGCTCATAGGGATCAACAAATTATCACCCACAATTTTTTAAATACTTTTTTGATTAGAATGGGGATTTGTGGCTTGAATTCAAGAACCAATTGGGTTGCAACTTGCCATCCATCCATACACTAAAAGCATTTATGGGAGTGTATGTGGAAGTTGGAAAACAGTAGGCAATTTCTCATTTTGTGATTGCTTCCTTGCACTTTTGGTGTGGCAGTTTTTTTGGTTTGGAAGTTGGAAGAATTGGAGCTGACAACTGCCTGTTATAGACACATACTTATGATGTGGAGCTGTGATCTTTTGGGAAAGCCTTCTCCTCAGCCCTCCCCTAATTTTTGGGCCTACTGCCCTCAAATGAGGGGAGGGTATGGGGAGCAGGCCTTCCTCACTATGAAACATTTTTCATTTGACTGGCTGAAGGTTTGCATGCAAATGGCAAAAAGCAGTGATTTTGGTAAATTCTTGCCAAATTTTGAGAAAAATAATTTCCAAATCACCAGATCTTCATGATAAGTTCCAAGAGAATTCAAATACAAGTTTTCCAATTTAAAAGCCATATTGGTCTTTGTTTTTTTGTCAAAAGAAATGCTAGATTTCTTTTGTTGTAGAAGCAACACTGAAACATAAGTTTGTGCATAAGGATTGTAGTAGCACATAATAAACGTCATAAATCCATGTTTGCAGGTGCAGTTTTCTAAACAATCCTTAAAATGCCCCGATTTCCAAAGTGGAAGAAATCAAGTTCAACATTATAAGATTATCATAAGTCAAATGAAACAGTTTGAAAAACTGTAGAATGCCCAATTTGACTTTATAAATCTAATGTGTAAAAAGATCTCTATTTTGGCTAGCAATTATGAGCAAGCCAAATAACATAAACTAATAACTACCATCATTGAAAAACTATGGAGAAACATGATTGAAATTTGAATGAAATGAATTGATACTCTCTTAGGACTCTCGAGAATAACCCTTGCCTCAATGGCCGCATGAGGCGCTCTTTTCACCAATAGCAAACCTCTTGTGTTACAAACATTGCTATTGTCCTCCATGGTGTGACAAGTGTATTGACTCGATGCACATGGTCACCAAATTAGCATCAAGGTTGTTATATGTATATGCTTATCTAGAAGAAGGACTCAGTAAAGCTTAGCCATCCCATTAAAAGGGCATACTCTTTCATGCTATGGGCCATACATGATACTAGCCTTGATTTATAAATAGAAGTGTTGCATCAACACATGTGAATCCAACCTTTTCACATCTGAATTTGCCTAGCAAATGGCCTTTTGGCTTGAAATCTAGGTGATTTGCCCTAGGCAATCCTTTATTTGTTTCACCCCGGCATTTCATTTCACCAAGGTGAGAGCAGCTTGTTTTGTGATGAAATTGTGTAACATGTGTCACTAATTAATGTCAAATTGTCATTTTAATGTAATATATGTCACAATAAACATCACATATTATACATTGTAATGGATAAATTCACAATGTTTATCTCACATATGTTGTAAGTTATGACTTTTTGTGTGAGAAAAATCACATTCTCTTGTATTGAGAGAACTTTGTTGGACAATTAAAGTCATTTGCAAAGTATTTGTTGTGCACAACAACTCATAAATGTAAATAGTGGTGAGTAGTTGTGCAAAGTAAATTGTGAATGTTTAAGGTGTGCATTGAGTCTTGAGTGTCTAAGGTTGGCTTTTGATTTGTGCTATAGCATAAATATTGAAATGATAATCATGCATAAAAGTTTCAAGGTATGTATCATTTGCAAAATATTTCACATTTTTGTTTTGATTTCAATTTGAGCAAAGTTCTTGAGCATTTTGAAGTTGGTGATGATCATAAATAGGCACATTCTTGTGATTTGTTGATTGCTTGTTGTTGCATAATGCATCTTATAAAACCTTCAAAATTCAAATACAATCTTTTTGTTTTTTCTTATTTTTTGTAGTGAACAGAATGTTACCTTTGGTTTTGGTTTTCAGAGTATAATGCATGGATTGTTTGAGGGCATTTGTGATGCACCAACTTTTAGCATCAATCCTAATGGTTCAAGTTTTGTGAGCACCCCGAGTGCATCGACTTTAAATAGTATCCTTGGTTTTAAACATGTTATACTACTACTTTTGGTGCATGAACTTCTCACAAAATTTGTTTCATACATCGATTTTTGACAACACTAATTTGTGCGTCAACTTTCTCCACCAAATGCATTAATAATGTAAGGTTTCAAGTTTCTCTTTTATAGAATAATTGAAGAAAAAAAATATGACATACAAAGCATGTTGAAAGACATGTGGCCTATCAAGTTTCCATGCATTAAGCTTGTGACCTAGGTTTTATGAAGAAGTTCCATATGGTGTATTGCAAGGTTCGCTTAGTGATTGAAGGTAAGGAAAAATTTCTGAGCCTTAAATTTGATGGTTTGCAAAAATGTGTAGGTAAATGAAAAGTTTTAGTTGCTCATCCAAGAGTTTAATGAGTGAATGTTACATAAGCAATGATACCCAACATAAGAAGAATGAACATCATGGTCTTAATTTATTGTGGAGATGGTGGTCGATGGGAAACCAAATATTTATGCGTGTGTATGTGTGTTCAATTTGTAACAATATTCCATCTATTGAAGTGTGGAGATTCATGACTAATTTGAAGTACATGAAAGACATGTTTAATTTCCTTAGTGTTGCCAACACCCCAAGGAAACACTAAATAGATTTTAGTGGGTGAGGGAATGACAACCACCATGCATAACATCCTTTTAAAGCAAATTGAATTACTTGTGCAATAGGCTAGATCTTCATTTCAATTAGTTGTGATGAAGTCACCACTTTGGACAACCAATCTTAGATTTATGTTCATATTGTTGAAAATTGGAATAAGGTGGGAATTCTTTTGAATCCAAAAAATATTATTGAGGGAAATACATTTAACAACCTCATTAAACTATAATCATTTGTTTTCTTGATGTTTTTGGTAAGTTATTAGAGGTTGACATTATTAATAGGGTTTTGTATTTTGGGTTAATAGTGTAATAATGTTCTAAGGTTTGAAGATTGGTTTCACTATTCAAATGATTAACAAACATTGTCTTTTCCTTGTATGGATTCATTATATGGCACATCAATGTAATATAATTATGCAAACTTTATGATTTTTCACTTTCATTGTGAAAATATGAATCCTTCCATTTTGGGGGTTCATAACATTTTCATTTTGCATATGATTAGTGAGCTTTTAAAAGAAAATTTGTAATCCTTAAAAAGATCTACTCTTCAATCATAACCAATTTGATTCCTTTGTTGGGAAATTAAGTGGTTAAAAGTCATTTAGGTAATGTGGTTCACAACCATTCAAAATGGCCATAATTTATGTTTCCATTTGGTCCAATTTTTTAAAATGTGGACCACCCAAGATGAAATGGAGGAATTCTTGCATGCAATCCTCAATTTTATCTTATATTTTAATCTTATACACATTAATAAACAAAAACTTGTCATATTTTGAAGTGTGATAACTTAGATCACCTTATATGTAAAAACATCATTATCATTCACTTTGTATCCATGCTGATAGTGAAAATGACTAATTAATTTTTATTTTTTTTAAAGTACAAAAAGATGACGGTGTAACAAGATTTTTGGTACAATTAAAAAAATTTGGACCTAGGTCTTGATTTGGGAATGTCACCCCACTTTAGTCATTTAGTTTTCAAAATTATTTAAGTTCAATCTAAACCAAGTCCAATTTGGACAAGGTTTTGTCCCCCAAATTTTACTCCAAATAATTAAAACACAAGTTTAAGATTTGGGAGTCTTGGGAGTGCCTCCCTTTGATTTCCACACATTTCTACTTTGTGTGGAAGTATGTTACATTCATTTGCATTCACTACATATCTCGATCCCTTGCTTGGCCCAATCCAATTTACAAGCCTTTAATTTCCTTCCTTTCATTGTAAAAATGACATTTTGTTGCCCATCTTGGGAGTTAGTCATGCATCAAAATTACGGTTGTTAGGTGTTTTAACATAAGGGGAGATGTAGTTGAATAGTTGCTTAAACTATAATTATATATGGAAAAATGTAAATTATTAATTTTTTTCAACAACTCAAAATGAAGGCCGCAAAACTCACACAAACCATGCTCACACCATTTTGGAATGGTGTACTAAAAAACAATTGGTGGTATTGGTTTAAAGGTCAACACTTGGAATTAAATATTTCACATTTATGGTCATTTGAATGAAAAATCTCATTCACATGAGATGGTTTTTATGAAAATGCATGAATGGAATTCTTCATATGGAATGAAATTGTACAATCAACTTATATTCAATATGTAACTAAGTACTTCATCAAATTTGGCAATTGTTTGAATGATTTTAGAAATATATTATCATTTTACATATATTGTTATGAATTATATAATTTCACAAATATGATCTAAATAATCATTTAATATTAATTAAAAAAAATTAAAATTGATTCTTTGGGTTTTGAACCATTTTATTATGAATGAAAATTATTAAAAAACTCTTTTAATTTTGGTTTGATTGAAGTTTAAACACACACAATTTTAAAAGAAATATTTGTGGTAACATTTTTTGTTCATCGTTGTGTGTTTTCACCTATATAAAGTGTTCATATTTTGGACAAAAAAGGTTCAAATCAAGTTTCCAACACCATTTCCAAATATTGATAATGATTAATTATGAATGAAAATGGTTGTTGTTGTTGAGCCATTTGTTTGCAAAACATATTGAAGGCGCAAAATCACAGGTGGATTATTCACATTTTGATGTTGTGACATCTAATGGTTATTTAAGTATCCTTCAACAAAAAGTCATGGTAAAATAAACATTAGTTTATAAATTACAAGAATTAAGAAAAAAATTAAGAAAGGAAAACCAAGTTGGATGAATGGTTAATATTCTAATTGTGGTCGAAATAATAATTGAAAAATCCATTAATAAATGTGCAAGAATAAAATTCATATAAGATTGGGTTGTAATTATTGTTAGGGATGTAGGTGATCATTTGCATTGTAATGTTCATGCATGTTTGTAATCTCACCCACTAAGGTACAAAGGTGTGAACTATAAAATTAGATCAAAAGTTCAAAATAAGGTTAAAAAAACTACAATTAGAATGAATGCAACATGGCAAGGTTGCAACATCCTTTTTATGATTAATTGAGTGGACAAGAAATGACAAATTTACAAAAGAAACATGCACATGAACATAACAAGGAGCACAAACCAAAACAAAGGAACATGAAGAGGGTAACAAACATGAACACACAAAGAGGATTATGATCGAAAACCAAAAAAAATGATCATTACAAATAAGATCACATGGATCACGAACATGAAAAAGATCATTGGAAACATGAACACATGAAGAACAACGAATACCATGAAAAACAAGAACGTGAAAAGGAACACAAATTGGAACATGAAGAAGACACTATGAAGGGGAAGATCACCAACATTACCTATTCCAGAAGTTGTTAATTACAAACACTTGCACCAAAACAAAAGAATAGGAAGTTGGTTAGGACCATATGAACTTGATTACAACCAAGAACACAAAGAAGGTCACAAATAGAAACATGAATGGTGTTCACTTACACCAATAGTGAAGGGGAGGACGAGAAGGTGAAAGTGAGAAGCACCTAAACACCATCAATGGTTGAGCTTTCAAGGAATTAGAGAATCACAAAAATGATCATGAATTGGAACACACCAAGAAAATCACAACCAAGAACACATGAAAATGATCACTATGAATATGAACACCACCACTGAGGGGAATGGTAACATGAAGAGGATCACTATCGTGAAAAGGAATGGGAGTTTTGTAAGAATAGAACCATTGCAACCAAATCCCTATGGTGGGGTGATGTGCATTCATGGTTTCAGGTTTCATGGATCCATATTATCCCCTTGATTGTAGATGAGGATTTTTGTTTCTTTTTCTTTTTTTTGGGTTCAAATCAAAGCCATGGGTTCACATGTGAATGTTAAACGAAGCCTCCGTGTTCTTTTTTGCCTTCAACCATTTTGGTGATGATGGGGTAGGTAATGTTGATGTATCATGTTTAGACTACCCATTTATAGATGGCACAATGTAAAAGGATACACTTCCAAGAGTTCATCCAGAATTTTTGAAGTGAAGGGCCCTCCCTACTTTGGGGGATCATATGTTCCTTTTTTTTTTTTTGAGGGAATTGACTATTTTAAAAGACCACCGGTGCATCCGGAGGAGATTTACATTTCATCTTTGGACGTCATGCATAAAGGAGTTAATTGTGTTTGTGGGAGACATCTAAGTGTGTACATGTTCAATCACTAGCTTGCTTACCCCACCTAGTTAGATCCACATCATATTTTAATTGCCTTATCTCTCCTTCTCAAAAGAAATGACATTATAAATGACATTGTTGCTGAACGCCATGAATTATGTAGTATATACACTATATACACCAATCAAGAGGCCATTCCCATCCAAAACAGGAATTACAATATCCAAAGTTCATCACAAGCTGATGAAAGTGTCCCAAGTGTGATGTGATGTGATTTATGAAGCCGTCAAATGGATCCTCTCATGCTGGAATAATAAGATTCAAAGGTTGTAAGTGTGACGACAAGTCCTGGATTTTAAAAAGGAGGAGAATAGAGTCATGAACAAGTAGTGTCGCAAACTTTGCTGACTGTGCGAGAGTGACTACTGTCTCTTCTGCTGGTGGTTGGCTTTCCATTGCCCCCCACTCTAGTCAACATTTTGTCTCTGTATGTGTGGAAACTTTACTTACTTATTATGCAACCATCTCCTTTTACAATTGAAGTCTCACTTGTTGGAGAGCCTGGAATAAGCACACTGTCAACAACAACAGACAAATACAAATTACAATTTGCAGAAGCAATAGCAATGTCCCCCTCCTTTCTATCACATGTACGATTCCCGTTTTAGTTTGTGTTATAGAGTGTAGTAGACTGCCACATGCCCAAAACAAAACAAACAAACAGTGAATGGGTCATGGGTACCTACTACTGAGCAGTTAAAGCTTTAGTTTACAAAAGAAGTATGAATTCTTCACAAGTGTCCAACTCAATCATGCTATGTAGATACTACCCCCACACACACAAGTTGGATCATGCTGGATCATGTTTAGTGAAAGAGGATGCTTTTGTCGCAAAGAGAGTCAGGAAGAAGAAGAAGAAGAAGGACCAGACTCCAAGCGTACGTGACTGACTGTACATGGGTGGATTCTCAAAAGGATTTTGGCTCAAGCATAATAATATGTAGGGCACATGCTTATTATTCCCAACTGCCTAAAGGATCCACAGTGGCCACCGAAGTGCGTCTCCTAGGCTGAAAAAATTGAACCCCCAACCAAAAAGAAAAAGTTAGCTTGCAAGCTGCATGGAAGGTGCTAACATAATAGTCAACTCCTTTTTAGTACATATTTTTATAAGGAATCACTCAGACTAGAGTCTTCTAGTCTGGAGTCTGGACTCAATTCTGGTGGTGGTAAACTGAGTTTCGTCCTGTGTTTCCTTTCTCCTGAGCGCCTCCACTGCTGCTGCTACGTGTATTTTCTTTACTGCTCCTCCTACCTGTACAACTACTATAGTTAGTCTCGAACCTTGTGCATTAAATGTTGAGTTTCAACATTTCATACTGAGATTTAATAAACTTTGTTTACTTTGCTGATACCACTGAAAGAGGGGATAGGGGGGTGAAAGCAGGCCCAAAGATAGGGTGAAGACATTTTTTTCATTTTCCCCTGGTTCCCAATGTGTTCTCTTTAAGTTCCCAATGGGTTCCTATCAGGTCCTAGTATGTTTCACAAGTTCCCAATGTGTTCCCCAACAAATTCTCCATAGCACCTCACTTTTATCCCATATGCTGTGCCAAATGTTGTCCTCCTTTTACCTATATAGCTGGGCCAAAGGGGAGGAACTATATACTTTGAAATAAAACCTTCTATTTTGGGGAGTCTCCATAGTTCCTTTTTTTTTTGTTGGAGTGATGGGCCAATCAAATTGGCTAGTTGCCAAAAAAAAAAGGAGGCACCTCATCTAATTAATAGGAGAGGTGAGTAGGTACCCAAGCTCTTAGGAAGGGGTATTGCCCCATGTCAAAATTGGTGATAAACAATTTTGGGAATTGAATTTTCATGCAACCATTGAGACAGCTCAATGTGCACCCATGAGGGCCATTTTTTCCCCTTTGTGATTGAAAGGGAGCTGGAGTGTGGGGTTCAATTTTTTTGGATTTTGGTTGATCCCACCATGTTCTCAATGGCATTACTCACTTGTTCATCAAGTTCCCAATGTGTTGCCCAAGAGATTCCCAGTAACACCACACTTTATCCTATATGTTTTGCCCAAAGTTGATCTTTCATAACCTACAAAGGTGGGTTGCCCAAAGAGAAGCACCTCTATAATTCTATTTTGAGGGGTGCCCAATGTTTCAATTATTTTGGGTGATGGGCCAATCAAAGTGGCTCCTTGTGGTAAAAAAAACTTTGGGTTCACCTGCCCCAATTAATTAATAGAAGCAAAATGAGCATCAAACTAAGGGAATTACCTTACATCTTCAAGGTACATAATTTTTCTATTTTCCGTAAGTAATTAATTTCCATTCACAAAATAATCATCACACTAAAGGACTACCTTACATCCTCAAGGGACATGTTAAATATTTTGTGTATCTTCTTCATAAGTAATTTATTTCCATTCACAAAATGAGCATCAAACTAAGGGAATACCTTACATCCTCAGTATCTCATCTCCTATTTCTAAAGGCATGTTATGAGGGATTTTATTTTCTTTGGAAAGTGTTACTTGTAATGCCAATCTTGTAAAGAATGCCAAATTGGAAAGGATTCTTATCAAATACTTAACAAAATCAAATACCAACCCTTGGCTATGCTTATTGAATATTAGGGAGTACTATGTAATGCAGTTCAGTAAGTTTGCCAGATCCCTAGGCAACCGAGTGTTAAACCATAACACCAAACCTTCATTATGAGGGCTAATGTGTATGATAAGCAAGGGTTGGTGGCTGGTTGATGCACTCCCCAAAAAACAAGAAATAAAAAACAACAACAACAGACCTGAAAGCACACATGTTCCCAGATTGTCACAAAGTACACAACTCCATTTCTAAAACCCTAAACAGCAAAATCTAACTAACTGTCAGGTCCTAGCATTTTCCAATAATGAAATAAAAACCTTAATAAAACTCTGAAATCTTTTCATGTCTAATTCTAGGCTATGGGCTTTTTATGATGCCCTAAACTTGAGGCTTTTGTCCTAAACTCAACAACTCAAAACTAGCCTACCCTATGCAGTTTGGTCCTTGCCCCTTGTTTCTTTTTCCTCTCCCTTACTTGGGTGCTTTCTTTTTATAAAAGTTTGGCAGGGTTTCATCATAATAGCTCTAAATTTACTTCTTAAATTGTTTGTGTTAGTTTTTTTTAAGCAATGGTTGTAAATAGTAAATAGGCTATCAGACAAAAAGATGTGTGAGCTATAAATTGAGGTGCAAAGCAAACAGATCTGAGTTCTGATGTGCCAAATGGGTTGTGTTGAGAACCAAACATTAATTAATGAAGAGACTTCTACAAGGTTTTCAGATTTTTCCCCTACTAGGCTACCAAATTCTGTAAGACCCAGAATGATTATACATATATATACCTATGCTATTTGTTGCATTTTCCCACACACTCCCAAACTTACTTGGCATTCATGGCCACCACTGGGAGTGGCCTTTTTATAAGCCTATTCTTTGGACACCCTCTCTGTTGTATGATCAAACTGCATGGCTTTTATATCACTTCCCTTCTTTGTGTGCAGCTGTCATGCAGAAAGCAGTCATAAAAAATTGTAGCAACTCACCACCACCAAGACGAAGCATGCCACTTCCCTAAGTGGCCGAATCTTTGGTGCTTGTTTAAGCTTTGAGCCCCTTGTTGGCTGGGAGCTAAGTTTATGGTTTGGAATAGCACATAGGTTTGAACCTAAGTGCATGTTTTGTAGTTTATACTTTATATTTAGATAGGCGTTCTGTTTGTTTTGTGACCATTCCTTCGCACCCACCAAAAGGGGGGGGGGGGCCCTTTGTGGGGCTTTTCCCATTGCCAAATCCTCCTCATCAAGGTGATGTGCACGTTTGTTTGTTGTTTTGCAAATTTTGGGTCAGCAGAACAAAAGTTATTCACTTTAGAGTGATTTTCATCTTTGGACTTTAATTACAAATTTTTCAAAAGTTTTTTCTTTCTTTTTTTTGTTTTTTTCCAAAATTTTGGTTTTTTTTGAAAGTTGTGTCTTTCAGAGACTCTAAAAAGTTTGTCCTAGAATTAAATTTTGTTGTTGTTGTTGTTGTATCTTTTTATAGATTTTTTCACAATTGATTTGTTTTGAGGGGGGGAAGTTGTATCCTTTGGCTAGAGACTTCAAGAAGTTTTTTGAAAATTCATATCCAATGTAGCAATGTTCCCCAAGAACTTTGAAGTTAATCCCACATTATTGAGAGGGGCAACTTCACAAGAGGTTTAATATTACTTGAGGCTAGTGGCACAAGGGCCCCCCACTAGTGTGAATGAGCTCTCTACATTTTTGTTTGATAACATCAGGGAAATTGATCATATCATCAAGCACATTCACAAGTCACTCATGATAGATAAACAGTAGTAGTGGTCACTTACTTGCACCATGCAAAGAAAAGCCAATTTAGTATAGGCACGAGCTATTGAAGAACAAAAGGTGTAAACTTTGTCCTGCACAATCAGTTGTGCAAAACTATGAGTTGTTGCATCATTAGTTGAGTAGGTGTGATCAACACAGCTGCTATGTGTGTTTCAATATATGAAGCTGCTATGTGTGTTTCAATATATGCTGCGAGAAGAAGCTTTAGGCAACATGCTTGTAAATTTTCATGCTCTAAAAAAAAACCAACTAGGTAGTAGTCGAGTTGATGATCTGACTTCTAGGCATAAATGCTTTTGTCTGAGGCCACGTGCGTACATCTGTGTCGGCATTGAAGACACTGATATTCGATGTGGTACTCACTACTCGCCACTCTTTCCCAAGTATGGGTTCACATATCACCCGTAAATGGATGGCTTGCACTGGTGAGTTTGTACGACACGAAATCGAGTAGAATGCTCCTCTCTTGCAGCGTGCAACAGTGGCGTCTCTCCACATCATGTCTTACTTCTTCACATGAGCCGAATTTCATGTGGAAAGTAAGTAAAGTAAAGTAAAGCCTAGCCTGGGATTGCAAACAATTTGTTTGCAACCGGATTTTTCTTGAAGGACATTCAAGGACACATCTTATTGGTGTCCTGTTGCTTTGTCCCTTTTGGTTTTGTGCTCTGTCCCAGAATTATATTTATTTTTACTGTTCTTTAAGGTTTCACACTGTGCAATAGCCACAAATGCAGCTGGGAACACCAGAAAATAAACTTTTATTGATAACTACTCAATTTCTTCATTTTTTGTTTTTGTTTTTTGAAAACCCTGGCCTTCTCACTATGTTCCAAAATTCCTATTGAGCTTGGTGAAGTGTTTTTATTTCTGATGTTTTTTCAACCAAAACTTTAAAGAAAATATTGGATTAATAAAATAAAATAGTGTAAATTTGATTAATTTTCTAATTTATGGGACAAAATCTCTAAAATTTTGATATTAAAAAATTTGAAAAAAAAAACCCTTGCTTTGTGTGCTTGTCTTGGCTTATAGTTGGATTAAAATTTATGAAAACTTTATGAAATAAAAAATGGGGCTTTGGCCTCGACATGCCCTTAAGACTCACCACCAGGCTGCCCCCCACATGGACCTGGCTTTCCCCAGCAGCCCAGCATGAGATGGCCAAAATATGTTTCAAAATTATATTTCATGAACTTAGGAAGGTTTTCCAGTTGCATAAAAGCTCACTTGGAGAATTTCATGGTTTATTTGGTGCTCATTTTATATGGACAAAGATCCTTACACCTGATATAAACAAGTGACAAGGACCTTATACCTACCACACCTAGATAGGTGTAAGAGCCCTCTCCGGCTCTTAAATAGTGGTTGTAAGACCTCTTCGCACACCTATATATAGATATTGGGCCGTAAGGAGCTCGTATGTTTAGGCTTATGAGGTTCACCTTGAGTGGGTAGTAAGTCCATGGGTCGGGGACATTCCCAAATTGTGGGTGGGTCCAGAGTTGAGTGATATAATATCACGCAACTATGGGCTTGTCCTAGGCCGCTTCTTTTTGGGAACGCCTCTCCCTCCCCGGTGCAACCAGGAGCTTTACCCTAAACCTAATTATTAGGACATCTGGATGCTGACAACCTCAATACTTACTATCCTTAATTTTCTGCATTTTGTGCACAAAACACTCAACATGAGGATTTTGTTTTTGGGTCGTCCTGGGGGCTTCATTAGATACCTTACCCTAAGGTCAGATTTGTCATTAAATAATCCTCAAAATAGTGAAATGAATTTTTGTGAAAATATGAAGTTGACAAGTTAGAAAATCATCATAATTATCAAAGCCCACACTCTGAATAATTTCCACTATGTACTCATAGTGACACAATATCATTCTAGATATCATGAAAAAAATTCAATAAATTTCAAAATTTTAAAACATGAAAAAAAAATTTAATTATTTGTTTTGTCAAGGTGGAAACTGAACCCTAGGCTACTACGGTAGTTGTTAACCTTATCTGACTCTAGTGAAAAATGCTCTCTCAGTACAAACTCAAAGAAAATCATGGGAAATCAGGATTTCAGGATGGGGGTCCTTCTTGGAGTTTGATCACTTGTGGGGGGAATCTTCAGGCCTTTGCATTCAAGCAGCTCTCATCCATCACAAGCGTGTCATATAGTACTCACATTTTCAGTGAAAGAAAGTTGGCCTACCACCATGGAGTGACCACTTAGTTAACTCAACTCACTCATGAGGTGTGTGGATCATCACTTCAAGAGTGGATGATGGATGATTGATGTGGAGTGGAATGAATGAGTCAGGATAAGGGACTTAGTGTTCTCCCTATCGGCTACAACAACGTAAATTGAATAATATCATGGTTACTGAAAATGCAATCCTTTTTGGCAAAGGACCCAATCATCAACTAACACACACCACTTCACATGCATGCAACCAAAATGTAAAGCACTCGGTGTGAAATTTCTTTTGTGTCGTTTGGAGGGCACCTTACATACATGAATAAGCCTCCTACAAAAAAGAGCTGGGGAGGGGGGATCTTACACCTAGCATTGTTGTGGTGGATGATGAAATGTAGGCTAGCGGTGAATATTGTTAGCGGTCTCCCTAGAATCCTAGGTTTGATCTGGGTTCAATTCCCAACAAGTGTTAATGAAACATTAATAATTAAAAAAAATATTTTGTCACAAGTATAATTTTTTTATTTATGTGTGGGGACACAAATTGTACAAAAGAATGGAGGTTCAGGTAGTGCTCCAAAAATAAGCATGTACAATGCACTAGATAGAGCTTGTGGGGGGAGGGGGTAGAGTTTTTGTATCTCTCTCAAATCCTATCTAGATTTAGAGTGTTCTGATTGGTGTCTGTTCAAGAACACCATTAGGTAAATGCATGATACAATGGAAATAATTTTTTTGAAACTTAAAAAATATGTAGAATATCAAAAATAGTAACATCAAAAATTTCAATCATTTTGAATTCTTTCAAAAAACATATACATTATTTTGAGGGTTAAAAAAAATTAAAAATATAAAAATTAAAAATATAAGCCATGCATATGCACACCGATTATTTAATAAAGAATGCTTAAAATAAATTTATCATTTATTATTATTTTTAAATTTTCACTTAAAAATAACACTTAGTCCAATTATATTGAAAGAAATTTACAATTTAAAATAATAATAATCATCAGCATTATCATAATATGATGCATTATCAAATATCTATGTATCATCTAATTTGATCTTCATGATTTTAAGACAAATCAAAAAGTTTTGATGAAATAGATTGTTCATGTCAATTATCTCTTTGCATGTGAAAATTTTCATAAAGAAATTTCCATTAAAATAAAAATTTCTTCAGGTTTTTCTTAAATTACAATATTGTTACAAGCTCCTACAAGTTGGAAATATATTCTAATTGACATTTGGAATATTCATATATGTAATAATTTCACAACATAATGAGAGTTTAAAATATAATCTATTTTTAATTGCACATTTTCATCATAAGATCTTCTCCAAATATTTGGAGAATCACATTAAAAAAAAAGTGTTGCAACAAATGTTTTCTTCAAACTATGAAGATGTTTTGTTTACACCATACTATGCGAACACCAAATTACTAATACTTATAAACACTAAATAACTTCAAGAAATTTCCTAGTGTACTTAGAAGGCACCTTATATATCCCTCTCGAAAATAGGACAAATATTACAACTACTCCTTGCTTCATTATTATTTAGTATAACATCAAATTACAAATTATTGTTATTATTATTGCCTAAGTACACGACTAAAATAAAATAAAATAAAAATAAAAATATATAATGCACCTTGACACCTAACTCAAGCTAGGCACTATGAGTGACAGGTAGGTAGGTAGGTAGGCAGGTAGGTAGGTAAGTTAGTAATTAGTTTGGTAAATTATTTCTGAACGCACGGTAAGGTTTTTTTTTAAAAAAAAAAAAAAAAAACCCTGAAACAAACCGGGAAAGTTTAACCGGTCATCAGTTACCGACCGTCTGCGGTTCCACGTTAGCGGAATGTTCCCCCTGCCCCCGAAACCCGTACATGGTCAGTAATGAGGGTACGTACTACGAATCTGTACGTTGCAGTAGTAGTAAGTAGTAAGACGTTAGGTGCAACATAGTTAATCACGATTAGTAAGTCACGGAATTCTTTTATTATCTTGTGTGTGTGTGTGTGTGTGTGTGTGTTTAAATTTTTATTTTATTTTAGGGGAGGGGGGTTTATTTCTAACAACTGCCCCAGTTTTGATTTTATTTATTTTTTTGTTTTCCAGATTTTTTTAACAACTGCCCTAGTTTAGGAAGTTGAGATCCACCTTGACTAGGTAACTGTAACTGGTATGTGGTAGTTTTTTGTTTGGGGGGGGGGGGGGGGGGGAGAATTAATTCTTTGGTTTGGTTTGGGTTTTTAAATTTTTTTTTTTTTTAAAGTGAAAAAAATAAGGACCTAATTTGATTCAAGTCAGTGAGTGAAAACTATAAAGCCAGCTCCTCAAGAAGAAGTGGAGGCTTTCCCAAAATAAGTGTGACTATCTCGAAATAAGCCACCTGGGTGGGTGGGGTGTGTGCTTCTTTAAGGAACGCCTCACTTTGAGGGCATTAATTGGCCCAAAGCACAAGCATTTTATTCATTTTTTTTTTTTCATTTTTCCCCTTGATACCCAACAGTTATCCCAGGGAAAAAAATAAAGAAGATGAGGGGTATGTCACACTATGGCGCCTTGCCCTTTACATTATAAAGTATCTTTAAGCCGAAAAAAAAGAATTACGGAAACTCAAATATTTCCCCACGCAAAAATATAATCTTCAAAAAATCCTCTAAAAGAAAAACCAAAATCCTTCAAGATATTATGAGACTATAACTAATCTCAAGTTTCACAACACAAGCCAAAATATCATCTTTCAAAAATCCTCATATAAAAATAGACCTAGGGACCAAAATCCCTTAAGCTACTATACTCTATAATGAATCTAAACACAATTATCCTTGCCTTCTTGGTAGGCAAGGCCAATAAAATGCCCACATGAGAGCAAGGTATTCCCCTTTTCAAAAACCCCACCCTTGGCAGAGGAAGAAAAGTTTTGCTTGGTAATGGCCGTTCCAGATACACTAGAAATTTTGTGCGCGTGAGCTTTACAAAGAAAAACAAACAAACAAGAAGCCTATGCCAAAGTCATTATTACCTATGTAATCTTCATGATTTGAAAAACAAAGTGTTTCTTTCCGCAAATGTGAAATAAAAATGGTTGGTATATTAGCTAATGGCATAGAAGAAGTGGGTGTGATGAATTAAACCGATAACCAATTGACAAGGTTGGCAAGAATCTCAATCAACCCCCCTATTGGAGCAAGTGATCCTTGGTATATATAAAACTATGAATGAACAATGAAATAAAAAATGAATTATGATACATTCAAGTTGTCAAGATAATGTGAGGTGTGTTCCAAAACCATAAATTGAAATGGAAATACAAGTGTATTGTGATGCTTGTTAAGCATAAGTACCTAGTCATTATTTCTAAGCAATGAAAGTTTTTACAAAAAAATTTCTAAGTAGTTCATTTGACATCTAAGGTCAGATTGATGGTGCTTCTTCTTATATTAGAGCTTGCCTTCCCAATATTGCCTTAGGGAATAGTAGGAGGTGTCACTAAGGGACCCTGGCCCACCAGTGTTGTGAGCCAGTTTCTGCAATAAATTTCTCACTTTCCAACGCAGCTTGTTATTTGTAGGTCTGGTGTTCAGAGTTCTAGTGCAAGAACTCTAGTTTCAATTGTTCCCATGACAATTTGGATATTGTTCATTTCACAATTAGGAAAACATTCCATAACTATTTAACTATCTCACTCCTTTCATCAACTCACTTACATAAATATATATTTAAAAAAATAAAAATATCCCTTTTCATAATTTGGTTGAATTTAATTTGGTTTGAATTAAAAGTCAAATTGAATTCAAATTGGTTTGAATGAATTCAATTTGAATTAAATTCAACCAATTTGTATTCGATTGAATTCAATATGATTGAATTCAACCAAATTCAATTCAATTGGAATTTCAATAGGAACATTAATCTTGTTGAATCCAGAAGAAAATAAAATTATGTTTAGTTCAATGAACTAAATTTAAAAAATTCAATTCAAATTCAATTGAGTTGCATTCAATTCAACTTGCATTATGCAAATTCATTCAATATAATTTTCATTAAATATGTAACTTAATTTTCATAAAATGAACTCAATGTGATAATGTCACCAGTAGTCCAAAGCAATGTGGAGCCCAAGTTTTGAGAAATAACTCTCATCAATTACCTTACACATACAAAACTACCATTTGATTTTGTGAAAAGTCTTTTATATCAGTTAACTAAAATGCTCATAAGTTAGAGCTAAATCTTTTGAAGAAAGTCCAAAGTTCCAACTATCAAATTTGGGCAAAGTTTGAATTCACACATGGATTTCTGAACATAAATAGGTCTATTGAGAATTGCTGACCTGAGATAAGCTTGCCCCTTATACACCTTGACAATTAGTACATAGGTAGGGGAGGTGGGTGAGGGTGGGGTTTAGGGTTAGTGTTGAGTTGCTAACTTAGTTGTACTAAATGGTCCAGCATCTCCATCAAAAAGTGAGTTATACTTGTTGTTAGGTGTGAAGTCCACCAATTAAGAGAAATCCAGAGATTCCTCCATTCCATATTAAAAACTCATATATTACTTGGGTATGGGAGGATTCTTAACTATTAAACACTGAACAGATCATTTCAGGTACTAAAGTACCAACTACACTCAACATAAATGTTGAAAACACTTTTAACTTCTTCCCTTCAATTGGTTGAGTGTGGATCTGATCACAATTAAGTTAACCCTTCTCCATGGTTTCTCCAACTTGTTAAATGAACCCTTGGCCCAATCCAATCCTTTCTAGTATCTTTTTTTTTTTGGGGTGACATCATTGATCCTCTTCCTAAATGCACAATCCACCATGAGTTTCAATTACATGAATTGCAACACAGCTGTGAGCTCCTTTGATGCGATTTATTTAAGGAAGGCCCACTAAAATAAGCATCAAACTGACCACTACTACTCCACCCAAAACCTGAAGATGCCTGTGCTTTGAGAACAATAATTGGCCTTGGGGGTGATTATTTATATCAAACCCCAAGGTGAAACAGCATCCTGAGTTAAGCCATTATAACAGCCTTATTCCTGACCTTATGACCCCAGTTGGCTACCTCAAAACCTCAAGTGTATTTTACATTTATCATAATTTTGTTTTGATATATACTTACTGTTGTTGTTGCCTGCGCCGCTGGCCCAAGTGTGAATCGGCCCATGGCAATAACGGCCCAATTGTGAAAAAGTTATTTTAAAATTAAAATTAAATTTTAGTGATGAAAATGATTCAAAATTCAATATCTTAGTCCAAAATTTAAGAAATCACCTTCCCACCCACCAAAGGACTTTCCAATAGTACCAAGAGTTTGCCCCCCAATGTTCCTAAAAGCTTTTATTTTTGATTTGTTTGAATTTATTTTTGACTAAATTGTTCAATATTCAATAACTTTTGCATCCTAAGTCTAATCTAACAAAACCTCCTTGGTCCACCCTTCTTTACCAAGGGTCGTACCAGAGTGGAGTGAGTGGGGGAGAGGAGGTGTTGAGGGGTCCATTTTTCCCTGGTTCCCAATGTGTTCCCACTATGTTCTCTTGAAGTTCTCAATGGGTTCTCAATATATTCCCCAAGTTCCCAATGTGTTCCCTAACATGTTCTCCATGGCAGCTACTTTTATTGGATATATGCTTTGGCAAATGTTGTCCTCCTTTCACTTATATAGGTGAGCAGCCACAAGGGAGGAACTCTACACTTCAAAATAGAACCTTGTATTTTGGGGAGCTTCCATAGTTTCATTTTTTTGAGTGATCAGCCAATCAGATTGGCTCGTCGTAAAAAAGAAAGGATTGAACTTGGAAGGCACCTCATTTGATTGATAGGATACGTGAATTAGGAGATATGAATATGAATTAAAGGTACTCCGGTTTTTAGAAAGAAGTATTAGCCCAGGCCAAAAATGGCAACAAAGAGTTTTAGGAATAGATTTTTCATGCCGCCAATGAGACAATAAGGTGACTCAACATGCACCCAGGAGGGCCCATTTTTGGAGTGAGTGGGGGGAGAGGGTTTGGTGTTTGATTTTTTTGGATTTTGGTATTCTCACCATGCTCCCTTGCGTTCCCAATGGTTCCCAATATGTTTGTCAAGTTTGGAATGTGTTTCCAAAAGCATCACACCCTTATCCAATATTTTTTTTTACCAAAGTTGAACTTTCATAACCTATGAAGGTGTGCCATAGGTAAGCATATCTATACTTCCAATTTGGGGAGTACCAAAAGTTTCTAAATTTTTTTAATGACAGACCAATCGTAAAACCCCACCTCCCCTGCCCTTGATAGTGGTATTAGCTTAGGTTTAGGACCAGTTTTTGTTGAAATACCTAACAATATGCGCACCCGAGAGAGCCCAGTTTTTGCCCATTTTGTTGTTGGGGGGAGGGGGGCAGGTGGGGGGGGGGTGTGAGATTTATTTTTTTGGGATTGGGATGTTGGCACCATGTTTCCAGTTTGTTCCCATAAGGTTTCCAATGCCGTTCCCATTGACGCTCCCAGTGTGGTTTTTGGTAATCAGGTCCCAATAGCAACAGGTATAATAGTCAATAAAGAAACCTTGGCCACCTAAACAACCCCCCCGACTGTTATTATTATTAAGTTCGGTATGATCTGCCAATTGGGTTGGTTGGTCCATAACTTACTTATCCATTCAATGTCCAAAATTCAAAAGAAGAGTTCAAAGGAAGTTCAATGGAATTGCAGCCATTTGTCGACCTCCCAACAAAGAAGCAAAGCAATGGAGTACCTAATAAGGGGGGGAAGGGGGGGGGGGGGAAAAAGGGAAAAACTAAAAAATAAAATAAAAATAAAGCCCTTCTTCTTTCTTCTCTAAACACATGGCATTATTTCTGAATAGGTACCCACACAAACAAAGTAAAGAAGAAGAGAAACTCAAAGGAGGAGAAGAGAGAAGAAGAAAAGAAAAGAAAAGAGGAATCTACAAAGCCCCAAACCAACTTCCAATAAATTTTTTTTCAATCCAACCGAGCAGGAAAAAAAAAAGGGAAACAAAATGATAAAGAAATTGCATGTCCAGGTGGCCTATTCTGAACAACTAAGCGCTCTGTAATAGCCTCCTGAGTTCCGTAATAGGCTGCTGCCTCGGAGTCGTTATTGATAGAATGCGCGTAACGGGCCTCTTAAGCGGCCTGCGGAATGATCCGCTGGGGGCGCAGAATGGGGTGAAGCTCCGGTTCTTTGTCCCTCTCCCTGTGTGCGCACTATATTTGGTGCGCCAGTTCTATTCTGTGTTTTTTGCACTAGGATTGTTTTCCACTGTCGTCGGTGCCGGTGGCTTTTGCGAAGAAAGCTTTTTGTGGGTGGGAGGGAAAAAGGTGAAGAGAGAGAGAGAGAGAGAGAGAGAAAAGTTCGCGAGTTCTTATGGAGTTTATGTGACTATTTATCCGAAGAAGGAAAAAAGGTGGGGGGGCGGGGGAGAAGCGAAAAAAAAACGAGTGAGCAATCGTCGTCATCGGGTGGTGAACAAGAACAGAGAGACGCTCACCCTTTCGGCTTCCCGCTGTTTGGTTTGTCTTCCGCCTTGCGTTTCTATTCCTATCCGCCCTTCTTCTTCTTCTTCCCTGCAGACGAGCGGAAAGAATAGAAGAAGAAGAAGAAGAAGAATAGAGAAAGTACGGGGGGGAAGAGGGAAAAGGAAGCGGCAGCAACAGCAGGAAGAGTGCCTTGCAGAAAATCTCCCGTCAAAAACCTTCATCTCTCCGGGGTTGGAAAAGAGAGAGAGAGAGAGAGGGAGAGGGAGAGAGAGAGAGAGCTTGTTCTGGAATGACAGACAGAGAGAATCGCCATGTTTTTTTTACCTGACGAGGGATTCTGCGCGGCGAATCTGCAGGTTGAAGAAGAAGAAACCAGAATGAGCGAAAAGCGTGGCTGGTTTCAGAACGGAGGGCATCAGCGCGTAGGAGCCAGGCCGTAGTCTTCTTATCAGTAGGAGGCTTCATTTGTGTTTTGGTGGGTAGACAGAAGAATAGGGGGCGGGGGAGGGGGAGGGGGACGGACCTGTCTGTGGAAGAAGGAGGAGGGAGAGTGGACGGGTTCGGAGAAAGAAAGAAAAGAAAGGGCGAAGAAGAACTCTAATGTGGGAAGGAAGAAGAAGCAACTGAAACACAGAGAGAGAGAGAGAGAGAGAGAGAGAGAGAGAGAGAGAGAGAGAGAGAGAGAGACGCTTGCTTTTTCTCGTGTTAGTAGTGCTAGGTAGCATTTAGTAATGGGGAAGTTCGTTGCATGGCGCCGGCAGTGTAGGATAGCGGAGGAGGAGGAAACGGGGAAAAGAGAGGCGGAGAAAGAAATCTGTGACGCTGGTGGCGTCGACATAGTGGGAGAAGAACCGGAGTTTGGAATGGATTGAAGAGGGGCGGGTCGGAAGGGAAGCAAGCTACCCAGGGGATACACTAAGGCAGAGCAGGAACAGGAGGGTCCGCCGTGGTTAGGGGTTACAGGAGCGGGTTGAGAGAGAGAGAGTGTGTGTGTGGGGGGGCAGAACCTTGGAAGAAGGGGTGGGACAGGGAGTAGCAGCACAGACGAGAAGGAGCTCTCCTTGTCAGTCGCGGTTTTGGTCTGGAAATCCTGAGGAGGGTTACTACACCGTACTAGAAGAGGAGGGGCACTGAGAAATCTGCATATCAATCAATGCGCGCCTTTGTTTTTCCAATAGAGCCATTGCTGGCTCGACGGTCTTATCTGCTGCAACATGGTACGCCTTTGTGTGTGTGTGTGTATTTTGGGGGTTGTCTGTGCACAGAGCAAATCACAGTGGTCTGCCTTGTCCAACGACTTCCCATGACAAAAATATGCCATGTTTAGGAGAAACATGCTCAAGTGGGTTGGTTGGCTGTTGTGTGCTCTGTTGTATGTGCCCTTGAAGAAGTTGTTGGTTGGCAAGCTCTCCACTACTATCCCAGGCCTTAAATCTCTTTTTTCTCGCTGCTCCCTCCCTCCCTCCCTCCCTCCCTGTTGTTTTGTAGACCTGTAGTTGTTGTGAAGAGATTGATTGGCTTGCCAGGTGAAGGGAAAGTGCTTGTTGAAAGAAGCAGATCGAAAAGGACCAGAGTTACTCATACAGAAGAAGCAAACCCTCAGACCACCACCACAGTTAAGGCCAGATGGCCATACAGGAGGTACTTTCATTGCAAGAAGTGGAGGAGATGCACTCCAAATTCGAGATGTTCCAAAAGGCATATTGCAAGGAGGGGCAGCACAATATCAAGTAACAACAATGGAAGAGCAACAGCAAAAACAAAATCTAAAGTGCAGCAGCAATCTGCCTGTATTGCCTGCGCAGTCAGACATGCATAAGTGTTTGGAGGGGGAGAACAGCACCACTGATGTGAGCTGGATTGATGACATTCCCATGTGCCCTGTGTTCTACCCCACCTTGGAGGAGTTTGAAGATCCTTTGTCATACATTCGCAGCATTGCCCCACTGGCTCAACCATATGGCAAGCTTCCTTTCTGACCCTGGGTTTTTTTTATCAAGGCAGGGGAGAGAGTGTGAACAGTTTTTCTCTTTTTCTTCATCCCAATCCTCTGTGCCACATGTTAGACCATTGGAATGAACAGCAAAAGAAGCTAGTTTGATTCTGATGACAACACCTGTCACAGGTATATGCCAGTCTTTCTTAGTATGGGCAAAGCTCAAAATGGTAGAGACACTCCTATCTGCGCTGTACACATTCAGGATCATTTTTCCTGCGCAACAAAGCTGCATTCCACCAAATTATAGTTGGTTTGGGTTTACTATACAATGCTTTCTGTACAGTGGGTTTATTAGTGAGCCTCCTCTCAAGAAAAGGAACTAGCAGTAAGCAAGTGGGAACTTTGAAGTAATATCCCTGAGTTGTGAAGGCTTTGAATATTCTAAAGATATGAGACCCACATGTGTGAAAAGATGACTAGAAAGGACCAGAATCCTTCCCTGGTACTCACTTGGAACAGCTGCTCTGTGTGCTACCCTACTGAGTTCAAGTAATGTCTATTGCATGCAGGAATTTGCAAGATATTGTCCCCTGTGACAGCTGCAGTTCCAGCAGGGGCAGTTCTCATGAAAGAGAAAGTAGGCTTCAAGTTTCAGCCTCGGGTGCAGCCTCTGAGGCTTGCCAACTGGGATTCCAAGGATAAAATAACCTTTCTTATGAGTGGCAGGTTAGTTTCACAACTGCGATGGTTGTTGAAGAATGAGATCCATTCAATGCATGAACTTATGCTGTTTCTGTGTGCTGCAAAAGGACTGAACACAAACATACAACTTTTGGTGTGGAAAATTGCATTTCAATTTGGATCAGAAGCTGGGTTGAACTCAGTGTTTTGCACTGTTCTGAGTTGCAAGATAGGCATAATGTTGGTAACTGACAGTTCCACTAGTATTTTCCAAAGATGTAACTCAGATTATCGTGTGTACCAGGCATTACTCATTCTATGAGTATGAGAAAATGGCAAATAAGTCTTTTGCACGTAAGTTTAAGAGCTCTGCGACACTTCCTCATAAGTTTGTGGAAGCGGAATTCTGGAAAGAGATCACTTCGGGCAGAAGTTCAAGCATTGAATATGGATGTGATATTGAAGGGAGTGCTTTTTCAAATTCATCTGTGGACCCACTAGCAACAAGCAAATGGAACTTGAAGGTCCATATCTGATTGGGTCACCAGAGTGCTTCCTGGCATGTTTTAGGTTCTTGTTTCTTAGACTTTTCCATCATAGATGTGGGAAAGTCCCAAAAAATGCTACCTACTTGAGTTTATGTTGACTTTTTTCCATGGTTTGTTCTAATTGATTTTTGGCAGGTTCTTCCTCGTCTTTCCAACTCAACTTTGCGTCTCCTGGAGACATCCATTCCGGTGTGAAGTCAATCCCAACCCCTATTTCACTGCTTGTGGTGACTTCTTTCCAGTAACTTGATCAGTAAAGGTCAGATGTGTTGAGAGTATTTTCTCAAGGGTGCCTCCACCTACTGCTTCATGGTTCATTTGGATCACAACTTGGTTTAGATTGTTTGTTAGTTCTTTGGTACTTTGAGATTATCATATAGTTGGGTTCTGTTGAGAGATTTGCACTAACTGTTCCTATTGAACAGGGAGTTACGGAGCCTATGATGTACATAGGGATGCTCTTCAGCATGTTTGCATGGCATGTTGAAGACCACTACTTGTACAGGTATTCTTGCATATGCTGCACTGCACCTGGTGTCGCTGCTAGCAGAAAGGTTCATGGTCAGTCTCTGCAGAATGCAGTCAAGTTCTCTTGGTTCTGATGTAATATGCATCAAGTACCTACCATTTTTTACCTGAAATTGTAGGTTCAAAAAGATTTGGGTGATATTGTCTCTTGTGTACTAAGAAGCATGTAGTAGTAGATATTGGTCATGCATATACTGTGATGTTGATGGTTCTTTCTTGTGTGCATGGTTTCAGCATAAATTATCACCACTGTGGTGCCTCAAAGACCTGGTATGGGGTTCCAGGGCATGCGGCCCCTGCCTTTGAGGAAGTGGTGCGAGCAGCTGTTTATGATGCTGAGATGTTGTCAGAAAATGGAGTAGGTGCAGCTTATGATTTGTTAATTGGAAAGACAACAATGTTCCCCCCAAACCTCCTCAGTAAAAGTAAGGTGCCAGTTTATCGGGCTGTACAGGCACCTGGTGAATTTGTCATCACATTCCCCAGGGCATATCATGCAGGTTTCAGTCATGGTGCGTGATTCTAGCTCCCCTTTGTGTATGCATGTAAAGTTACAAGCAGCTGGGTATGTTGCTGAAAATTCCTAAGCAGCAGCCCAGTGTTGCTCAACTGAATTAACAGATGATCTGGCCTGCAAGGACTGGTGAGGCCACTGTCCAGTAATTCATTGTCACTAGAGTCCCTATTCTAGTTTTCAGGGGCTGGAAGTCAATTTCAATCATCTTCTGCAAGACTCCAGTAGGAGTAAGTATGCCTGATTTGTTTACAATTCCAAGGAACATGTATTGCATTCTTTAAGGGATCATCTAGTTTTAGGTGAGAATGGTCTTTGGGTTGCTTATTTTATCAGATCTGTTTTTAACTGTATTGAGCATTGGACCTTTTTTGCCCACAGGTTTCAATTGTGGTGAGGCAGTGAACTTTGCAATGGCAGATTGGTTGCAGTATGGTGCAGCAGCATGCAAGCGGTATGAGCTATTGAATCGGCCTCCACTTCTTCCCCATGAGGAGCTTCTGTGCAAGGAAGCTATGAATGTCGCTGAAATGATAAGGGGTTCTGCTAATAATTGTTTTCAGAAATTAGCTTCAGAGCAACAACATGCAGTAAAGGTTGCATTTGTGCGCTTGATGAGGTTCCAGCACCAGGTACGCTGGTTATTGAAGAAGCAGGGATCACAGACATATTTCACTTCCCCAGGCTTCAATTCAAGTGTCACCTGTGGCCTCTGCAAGCACATGTGCTATGTTGCATTTGTAAACTGTAGGTGTATCATGGGGGTTTCAATCTGCCTTAATCATGGTGAGTAATCTATTTTCTTATTTTTCGTGAAGCTGCTTGTTCTCAAGTCCAGCTGTTTGCTTGCACATGTGTTTAATTCATGACCATGTTTGATCTTATTCAGGGAGGGAGCTCCACAGTTTTGAAACCACATTAAATTTTGTCTGCTTTGTACACTGAATTGTGCTTTGAAATGTCTGCATAGCTGAGGAGATTCGCAAATGTACATGTGGAGTATCACGGTCAGTTGTGGTTAGGGAAGGGTTACTGGAAATGGAAGCTGTAGCACAGAGGTTTGAAAGAGAGGATGGAATACTGGAAGAGGCTCTCAAGGACCCATGCATCAAGGATGGAACCTGCATAAGTGAAGAAGGGCTTGAGGAGCTCATGTTGGACTGTGAGGACTATGATGGTTACAAACCCTATGGGGATCCGATGATGGAAAGAGTGGAAAGTCAGTCAGCATCCTCTGATGTCTCATCTGCAGATGGTGAAGGCAGAAATGTTTCTGGAAGAAAGAGGCTGGTCAAAAGCCAGGACAACTCTTGTTTGGTCACCACGATTGATGCAGCACACTTCACTTCAATGGTTCCTCAGGCTAAGTCAGAAGATGCAACTAATCCTTCTTGGAGTGATGATGCCAAGGAGTTAATTAAAATGCAGTCACTTGAGACAGCTCAATCTCAGGCAGGATACCCTATCTCAAGGGGACCAAGTTCAAACAAGGCAATCAAGGGGAGGGCTACAGAGTCATTCCTTCATCTCAGGACCCTGGAAGGAGATTCTGATAAAACTTGCCAATGTTCAGAAAAGGTGCTGCTTCTCATTTAAAAATTACTTTCTGGTGTCTAATGGCCTTGACAATAACACCAATGACTGCAAGATATCTCATAAGTATGTAGGAGTATCAATGCATGCATGTAGATTCCTTTCTAAATTTGCTCTAAAAATTGGTAGTTGTCTGCAGAATATGGCATGTGTCTGTGAAAGAAAAAACATCCCCACTGTGATGCAAGGAGCAAAAAGAAAGCGATCTGGCTTGGTGACCAGGAGTATACCTTTAGATAAGGTGCAAACTTCTGAGGGTAAATATAGCCCTTCCAAGGTGCCTTTGAATAGTGTAAATGCATTACCATGCACCTCCACTGAAGCTGAGGATGACAACTCTCACCATGTGAAGCGACAGCGTATGGGAAGTCTGGACAAGATACGCCTTGAAGGTGGCATCTCTCTTGCAGTCCCTGAAACCCAGGACAAGGAACTTCTGGCTGTAAGTTTCCCATTCTTGCTGTCATGATCTGTTAACCCATTAGCTCCACCTGTGAATGTGTTCACATGACGATAGTAGGTCTTTTGAGGAATTTGGAAATATTTAGACAATTGCTAGGTGTTGAATGCCTTACAAGAATCATTGTGTATGTATATTTATGTGCTCATGACCTACTTTTAGATGAGTGGTGTCATCAAAATTTCAAGAGGTAGATGGGTCTAATAATTAACGGCATGCTGGTGGCAAATTTGAGCAGAGAGTGGTTGATGCTTCTGTGAAAGATCCCCCTGTTGAGAAGAAAGTGGGTAGGAAGAAGGGATGTCCTCGGATCCACCAAACCCCAAAAGGCAGTGTGTTACTTCTTCAGGATATCATCAGAGAGTTGAACATAAAGGCTGCATTGAATGAGGTAAGTGCACGTATGTACATCTTAATCTCTCTGCCCCAGGTGCTAAAAGTTTTATTCAAATCACATGGTTGCAACAATTAACCTGATAGACAGTCCAGATGAATGCTAACGCTGCTGAAATTGCAGGTTCTAAGTGTCTGGCAGTTCAAGGCCCAGAGAAAAGATATGGATCTGCAGTTTGTGTTTGTCCAGTGCCCAGGAATTGGAGGTCCTCAAAAGGAAGGTCGTGAACTTCCTGCTCTCACACTAAAGGTCAGTCAAACTTTGTTAGCTGATTTCATCTACTCAGTATCTCTTTAAGTGTAATAATATGTTGTTTTCAACTGTAGTCAATTGCATGACTCTGAGAGCATGCCAGATTCTCTGCTTCTGCGCCCCAGGAAGTTAAGGTGTAGGTTTAGGCTTCAACCTGCTCATGAGTCTTTTTGGTTTGAATCTTGTGTCCAGGGATGTCAGCAAGTCAAAAACATTTTGACTGCAAAGAAGGGAGGTAGGTTGGAGAAGCTTATTGAAGGGACCTTTGGGAGTACAACAGAAGAGGTGGAGACCAAGCAAGTTTCCAAAGAGTCATGCATGGAGTCCAAGAACTCTTTAATGCAAAGAAAGAAAAAATCTATCAACCCTCATACGAAAGGTGGAAGTGATTGCCCTGTCCAGTGTGCAAATAATGATTTTAGCAAGGATGTTGATGAAAGTGTGAGGAAAAGGCCCATAAAGTACAAGGCAGTGCAGGTGAATATAAGCACAGAAATTTTGAGGCAACCACCAGTGGTCACTCAACTCCCAAAATTACCAGCTCCTTCAGAGATTCCTGCTGATGGAAAGTTTCAGGACATCACTGTGTTAGCTTGTGAGAGGCTACGTTACCGTGCATGCCTGAAGTCTGCTGCAAGTCAACACTGTCAACAGCAATCCCAGCGGTCAGTCTGTATTTCAGAGCTGAGTGCCTTAGCTTGTGATAATGTACATAGGAACAAGATCCTGTCTGTGAGGGAATCTGAGTCAGCAAAGGCTGATGGCATTCAGTCACCCTCAAAACAGTTGGAAAGCAATGTAGAAAATTCAGTGTGGAATGCTATGCATCTCAAGGTAATGGACAGTACAAGCAATGCTGGATTAGCTCAAGAGGCTCAACCAATATCTCTTGTTCATAAAGACTGTTCAGAGACAGTCCTCTCTTCTAAGATCAGTGTAGCAAAATCAGTTATAATGGAGCTTGATGGCCAAGGGAGCATACCTGACATGCACCAGTCAGAAGTTGGTTGTCCTGTGGAAAATGGTGGAGCAAAAGTATACAAGGGACATGCTGGTAAAAAGAAGTTGAGAAAGCATAAGAGGAAGGCAGGCAGTCTCTGTGCTCAAGCCGTGCAACATGCCCCAGGACCCACAGTCAATTGTAAGAAGACAAGTGATGTGTCAAAGGTACTCAATGTGGAGCATGCAAAGAAAAGTAGTCTCTCATTTGTAAGAATCAAAGTGAAAGGACCTCAAATGCAGGAACCATACAGCTGTAAGGTGACTGTTGATAAACATATTTTGAAGGATAGTGCCCAGAACTTGATGTTGCCTACTGCTGAAGCAAAGAGCCTGCTGTCCTCTGCTCTGGATGAGCAATCCAGTAGAAACAGAACTGCACTTGAGGAGCAGTGCTTGAAGGACAATTCAGCTCAGGTTGACAGAAGGGATCCTGGAAGCTTGAAGATCTGCCATTCAGCCACAGTTCAGCATATAGAAGCAGAGACAGGAAAGAGCTTCTGTGAGGAAGCACAAGCCTCCCAAGAAGGCCATTTCCGCAGCAGTACAATGGTGGCAGAGACAAATAGTTTGTCTGAGTTAGCCTCCTTGGGTATAGGAGCTAGCAAGACCACATGTATTCACTTAGAGCAGCAAAAGACAGGTAGGTTGGATGCAGATTTGCACTCAGATGATAGCCATGCTCTTCCACCAAAAGGTGGAGAGGGTGTGGATTGTGAAATAGTTTCTGCTTTAAGCTCAGATGTTGTGAAACAAGTGAATCAAATAAAACATGCACCCTGTGCTGCTGCTGTAAGTTTAGGAGGCATTGAAGTACATGATAATGATCAGAAAGAAGAGGCTGGTCATGCTAGGGAGCCTCCTGGCTCTGCGGATCAACCCTTTAAAGAGGTATGTCCATGCTATCTTGGTTCAATCTTTTCTTTCATGCAAAACTTAATTTTGAAAAGCAATTCCATCATCTTGTGCCTGAATTTTTTTCCTTTTCAGAAGTTATCAATTGTTATGTTCCTGTGGGATTGTAGCAGGTATCCACTGGTGCTGAGAAAAATCAGATTGAGGGATGGATGAAGCAAGAGAAGGATACACTCCTAGATGAGAGGCCAAAGAGCAGAGATGGAACTGGAATGTTACCAGCATTGGAGCTGTGCAGGAACATTCTTCACTCCAGTATGCAAGGTGTATTGAACACTGAAATCCTTCAGTCTTTGCAATCCAGAGTAGAAATGCAGCAACAGCAGAAGCAGGGTGCTCAAGTGCAACATATGGCAACTGACCAGCGGCTCGAGGATTGTGGAGCTCCATCAGAGGCATCACCTTTTATGCCCAAGTGTCTGAAGCCAGATGCTCAAGGATTGGCTTGTTCAAGAGAACTTTCTCAGGGATGGCCAGCATACTCTGACAGCGCAAAGGCAAGCAGACCAAGGCAAACAAGTCAGGCTGGGTCACAGATGTTATATTCTGACAGGGCTATGGAGAGCATATCAGTTGCTACAGACACATTAAAACCCTCTATTTGCCACAGCTCAGGCTTGCAGAGAATTGCTGGGTTCAAGTTTGGTGACATGGGCAGCCAGGTGAGAGTTCAAAAGATTTTGGAACATTTTTTGTTGGTCTATTTTGTTTCCTTCCCCCTGACAAGTCCACAGTCTTGGAGCCCAATCCCACTTGACTATGAGGCTGGATGGCATAAATGAATCGTTAGAAACTGGTCTTTGGGATTCACATCTAAGGAACTGTGACCATGTTACAGATGCATCTGTGTTTTACTGGTGAAGATGGTTCTTGATGCTCTGCTAGAATATAGGATTTCTTGTTCCACTGAGAGGATGTGGACGACACCATTTTTTCTTTACTGATGAGATTGATAGCATTTTTTTGTGCAGGTCTGCATGCAAACTTTGGATGGAGTTTTTCAGAAAATTGGTGGGGCCTCAAATTGGTCTGCAGGAGGGGCAGAGGAGGAAAGAAAGCAACCTTGGGAAGTTTTGAAATGCAAAAATATCCAGAACCAAGTGTCAATGGAGATTGGTCATCAGGAAACAGCTCAGGCATTGTGGGGAAGTCAAGATCAATGGACTGCAGATGTTGGTCAGGCTGGCAGGATGGAGGCGCTCTTTCACCTTTTTGGAGGATTGCCACGTTTGAATTCACCCTTACCCGCTGCAGTTGGCTTGGCTCCAGATCCAAGTGTTACCTTGAATGTAAGAGTTCAGCCTCAAGATATAAGCCATGGAGGTCAGTGGCACAATACTAAAGCTGTAGTCCCCAACAACATGACTAATATGTGGAGAGATTTTCAGGCCAGCACAGATGCGATGGAAACAGGACTTGTACATCAGGTCCCCTGCAGTCAGCCTCTGTTGAGGGGGGAACTCAATGGTGCATCACAAGTTGGTGGGAGCCACGGAATGGAGGTTTACAGTCAGTTGAAACAGCAGATGTATTTAACTGCCAGCAGCAACTGTGAAACTGCATGTATTTCTTCATGCCCAATGCCATCCAAAGGGACATCCTTGGGGACAGACATGAACTCCATGCACAAGGAGCATCTAACTTTACAACATCAACAGAGGCATTTGTCCTCTTCAGAAGGATGGCCCTCTTTTGCTCAGAGCTGTGGGGAGTCCGAGGCTCAAGGCAAGGGCAGGAGTACATATGTCACATCAGTACTGGAACAACAATCGTGGCAGGACCATATCATAGATGTTTCACTTCTTTCCAGTCATTACTTACAAGGTGAAGGGCAAAAATGGGGTCAGCAATCATCTATGTCAACACAAGGTTTTCCAGGCTTTCAGGCCCAGCATTTTGTCCCAGGTTTGCAGGAGCTGGAGAACTGTCAGTATGGGCAATGGCCAGCCCTGTCTAAATTCAGTGCAAACAGTGTTGGAATGGCAGCAACTTCCCATATGCAGCAGCAGCAAAGTTTGCAAGATCAGCATTGTCTTATCAGCCAGGCTGATTTCAACTTGGGGGAATTTAGGACCAATGCTCCAGGTGGAGATGGCTCTCAAATCCAAGCTGTGGGTGTGTACGAGGAGACACAGATCGCAAATGGATTCAGGCAATCCCAATCTGCTCAAATGTGGAGGAAAATTTAACCATTCACACCAGGGTACTCTATGGTAAGAAAAATTGGGCAAATTGGGCAGTCAGCACAAGGTGTGATGCCTGTGCAAGCAAGGTCTGTTTCCCAGCACTGTGGTAGCACCTTTTGAGCTCCATTTTGTCATACATGAAGCAACTTAGCTAGGTAGATTCTACCATTTAACATTCTTCCTAGTGTAGATTCAAACAGAATTGAGTCCATACATCTCCATTAAGGCCCTTAACCTCTAGGGGTACAATCAGAAATGTGTGTTGTTCACTTTGCACAAGCTCAACTGCTTAGGAATAAAACCCTTCCAAATTTTGGGTGTTGCATTCTGTTTAGATGTTCAGGAAATCATGTTTCATGTCTCTCTGGCCTCTGGATGCCCCTTTTAATAGATGATGTTTGCAGTCAAAAATATTCAACCCACAGATGAAGAAGTACTGCAAACTTGATGGCGTGCGTTCGATCCCACTCCGCCCTGAGTTCCAGAGGTTCTTTTTTCTTGTCTTCAATAAGGCTCTTACAGGTCACACAAAAGTTTTCTAGGATATCTATCCAGTACAGATTTCAGACAGAGAAGATAAGACAAATTGCAATGCTACTATCCAGTACAGATTTTGTTGTAAACCAGAATATAATCACAAGAAACTTGAGTACTACTGACCCGCAGCCTCCAAGTCTGTAATTTGAATTGTAAAGAGACAAAGGGTACAAAGAAGTGTGCAGGTACTTCCTCAACCTTAGTGCTGGCTGGCAAGAGCTAACAGAAAGACAGAATCTGCTAAGCAAATTATTATTTTGCACTAGCAACTTCCAGCTGTTGCATGATCATCTGTAGTCATAGAAAACAGGTTGCCCACTCCAACAGGTGGTCCCATGCTGCACCTTGCAGTGTTATGCTGAGCAATTGCATCCTTGAGCTTTTGAAGCTACAGAAGCACAAATGCATTCAAGAATGAGGAAGTTGTTCATCTCATAATAGTAAACTCTCAATTAGCTCTGCATCAGTGGTCTTCAACTCAAAACAGCAATCTCACTCAATTTTGTTGTACAAATTTTCGTGTTAAAATTACACTTGCTCCCAGATTGCAATAATGTGCATTCCCTGAAGATACTACCCCCAGGTAAAGGGAAGGTAAAGCAGTGTGTACCAAGACGTGAAAGCAAACTACAGAACTTATGTTCCTACTACTGAGCTGGTACTAAGGAATCTCTGATAGGTTTATGCTAAGACTACACATTGTAAACCTTATGCATGTAAGTCAAGATGGAGTGCTCATGATCTGGCATCTTGCCTCAACAAGATCCTGATTACCACACTGAGGGATACAAATAGAAAGAGGCAAAGAGAGAATTAGTCCAATGATATGTTACCTTGGAGAGGGAGCAAGAGAAGCTGTCGATGCGACCCTCAGCACCTCGGTAAAAGTGGAAGAAGGGTAACACTTTAATGTTCAAGCTCCTGCACATGGATTTGTTCTCGTTGATATTCACTTTCAAAAACAAAACATCTTCATGTTCCGCTGCTAATTTACACAACTGCAAGAAACACAATGGTATCATGCGAGTTTTCATGATGAGAATCAGAAAATTCCAATGCAGTGAATGCCCTGCTATGCAAACATACAGAAGTGAATGCAAGAGGTCCACCCTACCTTAGGATAAAGAGCTCGACAGGAACCACACCATGTAGCATAGAAGTCAACAACAACAAGTTTGTCGCTGGCATTTGTAAGAGCATCCACAAACTCTCTTGTGGAATGTATGTCTGTGAAATATGCTCCTCCATCCCTTTCCCACCATCGGACGCTATCACTAACTTCTGTCTCTGCCCTCACCTGCAGTGTGCAAATGTCCCAAATATTTTTGAGCAACAAGAAAACAACCCCTTCTATGGAAACAATCATTCCTCAATTGGACCACTGGCAACTGACAAAGTAAAACAAAATGCCCTCGTCTGACAGCTGCATGCTGTTGAAGCCCATTTCGGCTTGCAACAGCCCTGCTTGAACAGCATAAACCACAGGCTTACACATCTTCGCTTGATGCTGAAGCTTCACACCAATTCCTATTTCCTTTGGCAGGTGCACAACTTGTACAATGACTGCCAGGCTAAATGTTGCCTATGACGGATTACCTGGTAAACCAGTCATCCAATGGAGGAAACCTAGGGACTTCCTTGGGGGAAAAGAACCAGCACAACTGACTTGCCCCATACTGGAAGGTGAGGAACTCTGAAAGGCTCTTGCAGCAATAAATCAAGATGCAACAGTCAATCTCCCTGCATCAGCAGATGTCACATTTGTTTCTCACTTCCCTTCTGTGTTTGCAAGAATTGCCTAAGACCTTACAATGGAGTGGCTACAGTGTTGCCAAACACCAAACTGGACACAACCTTCATAACATTCTGCACTGAATGTTCTGCACATCAATAGGACAGTATTGTGTTTTCTCCCAGGAAACACCTACCTCTAGATGAGGCTAATACTTCAAAACTGCATTCAAAAGAGAGCCCCAGATATCATGGCATGTCCTTTGCCCTAGTTAGACAACTCCATGCCCTAGGGACTTCAATGCAGATTCAAATTCCCAGGTCATTGCAGCATGTTGTCATTTGTACAATTGTCTCTTTGCCTTCTGTCTCCTTTTGATTCTCTCAAGATTTCACTAGTGTTGGCTGATGCCACATGACAAGATGTAAATCTTGAACCCATCATGTCCAAAAACCTGAGCAAAAATACCTAGCAAAAAACAGCCAGGAATTCCTTTGCAACTATTCTTGAAGTGTTGCCTCTTTTATTCTTACCAGTTTCTAGTAGTGTTTGGATGTTGTGATCAAGACCACATCACTAGCTTGGAATCTTGACCTCAAAACATCCAAAAATCTGATGAATATCTATGAAAACCCAATTCCCTTGCAACTATCCCTTAGAGTTCCCCTGCAAAGATCCTGTTCTTGAGGCAGACTTTGACCTGAGTTCCTCTGCCACGGCTAGCACACAATTGGTCCCAAATCCATACTCCACATCCCGCTGTCTTTGGTGCAGGCCGTCAAAGTTCCGACTAGCTGAACACTTCGATGATGAAAGTCTCCTAAACCCTTTAAGGAAAATGACGAGAGAGGGGACATGTAGACATAGAACTCTCCACCTAAAAATTCACAACTCAACCAATACCTTTGACAAACAATAATACCCATATACAAAGAATCACTCGCCTGGATAGTTGATGGCCTGTTTTGCCATGATGCTAATCTCTTCACAAAAACCCTAGGTTGAAAAAGCTGGCGCCGGGACACGAAACAAGAATGGAAAGAGAGCGCAGGAGAAGCAGCCAGCGGACACACAGAACCATATTGAGAACCGGGGGTGTATGCCATCACACTCCCCATCGCCATAGCGTACTGCAGCTCCGTTTGTGCCTCTCTCTCTCTCTCTCTCTCTCTCTCTCTCTCTCTCTTTTTTGTTGATGGGTATTAAAAGAATCACAGAGCTGTAATTTGCTGTTGTTTTTGTTTCCTCTTCCAAATTACTACTGTCATGAAGATGCTCAATTTTTGCGATTCCCCAAAGACACCAAAGACTCTCGGAGAGCAGGACCTCCTTTGTGGACAATGAAGATTCTTTACCCAAGAAAACTCTGACGCCTGGAATGGGTTTCCATTTGCCGGGAACCAGACGGATCCTCACGTCAGATTCTCCGGTTTCCCGGGAGACAGACGGATGGATCCTCACTCACGTCAGATTCTCCGGTGGATATAAGGCCCGTTTTACACTAGGAGTCAGGGCCAATGTTCAACCCCAAATCCAGCATTCCTATTGGTGCAAAAGTTGAAATTAGCCCCAAGGGCTTTCTTTACACTAGGAGTCAAGGATGAAAGAGAAAAAGAAAGAAAAAAAAAATCTTTTCAATCTGCCCCAAGTAATATAATATGTAAATGCTGAATTTTATAATATATTAGTAAAATATTATTTACTATTATGTAAAATATTATAATTTATGTAAAATACATAAAATTCAGCATTTACATATTTTAATAATTCATATATTTTATTATAATTTTACATATATTAGTAAAATATTATTTACTAATATGTAAGTGCTGAATTTTATGGCCTTTGAATTGGCCCCCCCAAGGCTCCAAAAAAAGGATACCATCAAATCTGGGAGGCCAATTTGCAACCCTGGGGGGCCCATTTATTAGTAACTTGGGTGCCAAACAACAAGCCAAAAAATGCTCAAAGTTCATCTCAAGTTTTTCGGGCCCTTTCTCCTAGTGTATAGTGGGCCTTAAGCTGCCTTCACACTTGGTGATGCGGACTCTAGTGTTGGTGATAGGGACTTGGAAGTGTTAATTTTGCTAACATCAAGCTAATCATAAACTTACTTACCATAAAAATAAAATAAAATGTTAATTTAATTTTTTAAACTCCCATTCACATTTATAATGTTAAAATTCATATTAACAACTAAGTTAATGTTTAATATTTTCTCATCATCGTTTTTTTTTAAAAGGCATTTTGTCTCTTTTATTATGCTAGCTAGGTGATGGATAGATGGGCGAGATAGCGAATAGGTGGATGGGTAAGTAAACAACTAGGTGGTAGGCAAATAACTTGATAAGTAGGTCGGTAATAGATAAGTAGATGGGCGAATGTGGATAGGTAGGTAAGTGTGAGTGGGTAAAGGAACAATTCAAAAAAAAAAATTGTGAAGTTATCATTGATTGAAAATCCATTTTTAAGCATTTCTAACTAACCTTTAACTTTTATTTCAAATTTTATGTTTTCTATGATTTTATGGTAAGCTAACATTCACTTAAAATTAAACTATCACACCTTCAACATTGAATGTCACCTAGGATGCCACCCAAGTTTTTATGTTAATAAACATTTTTGATTTGAACATAATATTTTTCTTGTCTTTTTTAACATCCATTTAACATTAACTTAGTTTTAAGTGTGAAGGCAACTTTAAATCCATTGTTATTTGAGCAAAAATCAATCTTTAAATTGAAATTCCAATTGAATAGAGGTTCTTTATTTATTAGGGTATAGAAAATAGGTCTCCATGATATGTCTTAGGTCCACCATCCAGCTTGCATCACCTTTAATATTTTACAATGTAAAGTATGAAGCCAAATGTGAAGATCTCATGTTGGGGGAGGCCATCTTCCCTAGGCCAAGGTCCTTTTGTTGGACATTGTCGTGAGAAGAATGAAAGAATAGGGAAACAAAAAACACACATTTTTCTCCAAGCTCTACACTCAACCTTAGGAGCACACAAGTTGATACAAACTCATGATTCATTTATTATGCACGTTTTGGGCCTAGGGTCCATTACAAGCCCAAAACATTCATACCATGGATACAAAGTGTGTATGGGTTTGATCTTTTTTTTTTGAAAAAATGATGGATTGGGCCAAAGGTAGAGAAGGGAAAAAAGAAATAATGTTTTTATATTGCTCAATGCCTACAATAAAAAATTATGTGCACATATATAATGTTGGGGATAGAAAGTCTTTTGGTCAATATATTTACAACCGTGTTTTTTTTACATTGCAATTGACCAACTTAATAGTTGTATCTAGTTGCAAATATAGTGGTTGCATATTGATAGTTTTTTTCTAATGAATGAAGCCCTCTTCGTATGTTTTGTGCAAGCATCAAAGTGTTTGGAAGCTATGGTGTACACAAAAAATTATCACAAAATGACAATTTCAATACTTGCAACATTTTGATGCATCATGGTGGACTTTAGAAAAAGATACTTTGATGAAAATTTGTTATAGATATTGGTTATATCCCAATCTATCAGTATGTTATGGAATTGGTACACATATTAATGATTTACTTGCCCAACAAAACATATTTTTATTTGTAAAGCTTTTGAACATCATTACAATTACAAAAAATGGACTAAGAAGGAGTAGTTTTCATGTGAATTTTCAATGAAATGTGGAATATATTAAAGTTATTAACATAATGAACAATCTTTTCCATCAAAGTTTTCAATTTGTTTTAAAGTCTTGGAGTTTAAATCAAATGATATTAAAATGTTTATTAGTACATTATGCAATGATAATGTTCTTGTTTTGATCTTTTAGGTTGTAAAATGTTCTTCCATTGAAGATGTATTTGAGCTAAATGCTTTTTTAATCATTTGTCAAAAATAACATGGAGTTTTAAATTTAATGAAAAACGGTAAACTACTATCAAATAAGGGATTTTTTAAAACCTTCATAAAATTATTGGTGTACATTTAAACAAAGTCATGATTATGAATCAATTGCATATTCGTAATTTTCTTGATTTATTTTAGTTTTGAACCCAATTCATTTAAATGTGATCTTTAAAAGGATTCATAGTGAGTGAAATTTTACATGTTACTACTTTGATACTATATGTAGTCCTAGTTTTGCTTAACATCATGTACATGACTATGGCTTGCAAATTACCATCATCTAAAGGTTGGGTTTTTTATAAAAATATTCAACTTTGATTGCCATCATGTATGATAATGGGTTTGATTTATGGATGTTCAATGCTAGCAAAATAAAATGAAAGCCACATTACTTCCATAAAAAATTGTTGGGGAAGTTACCACATACTCAACTTTTGTTTGATGACATAGCAATAGAGGTACAATTTTTATTACTCAAATTGATCATTCCATTTTACAACAAAGAAAACATAATTTGATGTGGATTTGTGATCATCAATATTATCTCCCCAATCTATATCACAAAAAAACATATTTGTGTGTTTTTATACACCATAGTCTAGCTTTCATTGAAGTGGTGGCTTTGGTAGGTACCTTTTTCAAAACATACCTACCCCATAATGGTTTCATCAAATAATTATTTATGGTAGGTAGCCCTTTTGGAGCATGCTTAGCCCAAAATGTTTCCATTGTAATTTAGATTATGCTAGGCACCCCTTTTGAAGCACACCTAGTGCAAATGTTATATTGAAACCCCCTTTCAAAACTCATTTAGCCCATAATGTTCATATCAAAACCCTAAACCTATGGTGGGCACCCTTTTTGGCTCACACACCTCACCCATAATATTATTATCAATATTTTGTCTAAAATACAAACCAAAATCAACTATGTTTTTCAAATAATGGAAATTTGTTTCACTTCAATCCAATGATGTTGCTTATGATTAGCCATAAATTAGTTCACAATCCCCATTGCCTTAGCAATATCAAGTCTTGTAGTACATATTATTACATGCAACAAACTTTCAATAACATTTCGAAAGGGGATAACCCCCATCATTTCCAAGCCTACATCGTTCCTAGGAAATGTATCATTTGAAAGTTTACAATCAATAATAAATTTAAGGTGATTCATTCGCTTACTTTCAATCATACTAAAATGTTTCAATATATCTTTAAAATATTCAATTTAGTAAATATTATTTGGTCTTGTTGAACACAATTCACTTTTACCCCCGAACAATATTGGATCACACCCAAGTTCACCAATTTATAATTATTTTTAGTAGATTGTCCTTTGTTTTTTTCAACAAAGTCAAGTTATTAGAAGTGAAAGTGAATCATCAACACACATAATTATGATCATAAAAGAATTTCCTTGAATTCTATTGGAATAATTGTTTAATCAATAGAACTCCTTTCAAATTTTTTGGACAATAAATCTTATGGTTCCATGCACATGAAGATTATTTGAAACCATACAAGGATTTCAAAGGTTTACATGTCATATTCTTTTTACCATTTTGACCACCAAGGTTTCTAATTATTGCAAATATATACCTCTTCTAAGAAAGATTTCCATCTAGAAAGGAAACATTAACATTCATAATTTGATGCACATCAAACCCTAAATAGCTACAACTACTAGCAAAACTCAAATTGATTCCATTAGTTCAAAGGAAAACATTTCATTAAAATCAATGCCTTCAAGTTGTGAAAACCTTATGGCCACTAAACAAGTTTTATGCCTTGTCACAAAGCAATTGGCATTAATATAATTGATCTTGCATATCCATTGTGCTAGTTTGTGACCTAATTGAAGATAATTACCCAAGTCTTGTTGCCTTATAATTATTAAAACTAAATTTTCCATTGTAATGAATCTTCATCTACTTAAAAAATTCGCTTGATTCTCCATCTACACCTCATGATTCAGAACCACTTGTTATCCAAAATCCAATTTTTTTTAAAAAAAAAAAAATTTCATTCAAATTTTTGGAGTCATCAAATATGACATCACAACAAATGATAACATATTAACTTGTAGGGTTGTATAATTTATATTCTTTAGTTTCTTCACTTTATATCCAATCAATATACATTTGACACATTTGGAATTCAACGTTGTCTTTCCTTTGGTACATGAACAAAAGAAACACAACTTAAAAAGACACAAATGACTTATGTTTGGTATGTTTGAAATTCCTTTGGTGTGAATTTGATTCCACAAACATGTGTTTCAATTACCATCAATTCTACCCAAAATCTATAGTTCAACTTCATGTGTTGTGACATACATCACACACTTTCAAGAAGTGTTCAATTTTTCCTTTTAACTATTGCATTTTTCTCTAACATGTATGGAATGGTTGTTTGTTTTACAATATCATTCTCCTTGCATAACACACATTGTCAAAAATCTTATAAAATTACATTCCTTGCCTCCATCAATGCATCATCAAGTGTTGCAGACTATTATGTAGGTAAGTTGGAAGGTTAAGTAATAGTAAGTAGTTAGGTAGGTAGTTAAGCAAGAGGTAGGTAGGTTGTAAGGTAGTAGGTATGTAGGTAGGCCTAGTCTACACATTTAATTTAACTTAATAAATAACATATGATGTCCCATTTGAATAAAAGTTCATTGGGCATCTTGACCAAAGATGTCATTTTGTTATGTTTAACTTGAGTAGATTAACTTGATTATATATTCATTGTAACAAATAGTGAAATAAATCACTTTAGTCAAATTGACTAGTCAAAAAATACACATGTTATTTAAGTCCTTGACATTCAGTGAAAATGTACTTGACCACTAATTAAAAGGGATGTTTGATTAATAAACTTGGACCATTTGAAAAACCATGACTTATAGTAATGCTTGAATATAAGGTTAATTTTGGATACAATTGTTAAGCCTTGCACATATGGAAACAAATTTAAGCCTTTAATGACAAAGATCCTTTACATGGCATAAAAATTTGTAACCAAAGATTAAACCATTTCAACCAACTTGTATAACCTCCCTTCTTGGACACCTTCAACAATTGCATTCTTTGAATGATAATATTTCAAGTAACATGTAGTGTTACAACATCTTGATGGTTTACTACTCATTCACAACAACATGCATGTTAATGACAAGTTACCATAACATCCCCATTGACTTCATTAGTTCATAATACTAACATTATGCCAAAACCTAACATATATGACTTCATATACATTTGGCTTTGTAACTTCATGTGACATACATGACAAATGTGACAAATATGATATACATGATTATGTAGTCCATCAAGATGCATCAATTTTCATGTGATGTCTCAACATGGCCAAACTGCAAATTGAACAAACAAAATGTATTTTTCATTATGCAAATGATTAAAAATAAAATTTTCATTGTCTTTTTGAAAATCATTAGACTATCAACAAGTTGCATGTTTTGACATTTATAAGAAAATGGAAATATTTTAAATTTTTTTTAATGAAATTTGAACATGTTAACATAATAATTAAAGTCTAGTAAAAACAATGTGTTTGCATCCATTGCTACAAACCAAGTCCTTAATTATTTGATCACAACTTCAACTTGTAACAAATAATGTCATGTCATAAATGTAAACATGTTTATTTCAAATTTCATCTATTATAATTATATAGCTTTCAAGGTTCATGTTGAAATTTAAATCACATGTTTAATTACATATTTACAATTTATGTAATCTCCTTTTCATTCTATTATTTAATTTAATAATTGTAATAAATTATATAATGTCTTTAATGTCAAATGGAATTTTTAAAAATATTATTTAACTTTTCAAAAGAAAAGATATTACATTAATGTCTATTATTTTGACTTAATCCATAAATTAAAATTAAAATCTAGAATTCATAATTATTAATTTCATATCTGAAATAATTTTTATTTATAAATTGATTAAAGCTCAAAATTTGTGAATGATGTCATTAATTTAGGATTCAACATGTGCCTTAGTCATATTGGAGCCTCAATGATGATTAACATAAGCTAATTGTGCACAACTAGACGGGGCACATGACTAGGTGACCAAATTCGGAACATAATTACAAATCGTCCTAGTCCTAATCAAAGTTGTGCCCATTGAAAATGCCTTTAAGGATTTGCTTGATTTGTTTTGTAAATATGCCCTCTCTATCCCCTAGTTTCACAATACCCTTTGTGGGTGCACTTAACCAAACCAACAATGGAGGAGGGTTTGTTTGCATTGTTACACCATTGTTACAAAGTATCTACAATCCAACAACCACACAATAAATCACAACGACTTTGAGGAGAAAACAAGAATAAGAAGCTCGTTTATCCAACTATTTATGTGATTAATTTTTAATTTTAAGCATGACATGTAAAATGAACTAATTATTGAATTCGAAATGTCAAATGTTTATTGCCAATCATTATTTTTCACCTTCAAGTTATTTTTAGAAGATAAGCATGTGTGCTTGCATGGATAAGTGATCCTTGAAGATATAACATGTTGAATTGTGATAGTGAGCTAATAATTAAAAACAATTTATATGAATGGATAGTAGGCAAAGAGATGTATTACAATTAAGATTTTGTAGCATAATAATCCAAGACGATATAATAATCTCACAATAACAAATGTGAATGCCATGTGTGAGTGTGAACAATACGGATGTCATGGCAAAATTATTTACAAACCCATAGTCGGAGTTGTGAGGACATAGTGTGATTCATATTAATTAGTTCATGTGTGCACCCATGATTTTTTTTTCTTTTTGTGCAAGAGCCATATTGATTGGCCCATCGGCAATTTTAATGGAATATTGAGCACTCCCCAATGGAAGCACCTCTTTGGATCCCAAGTTGCAAAATAGAAACAAATGTATTTCCCTATAGAGTTCCCTTTCAGTTTATATACATGAGAGTTGAACTTTGGGCAAACCATATGCAATAAAACCGAGGTGCTATTGGAAACAATCTTGGGGAACACATTGAAAACTTGGGAACCTTTTGAGAACATGATGAGAACATGTTGGGGACACATTGGGAACAAGGAAGAAAAACAAAAAATTACTCCCCCCACCCCACCCTGAAAAGGAAAAAATGGGGCCCATCATGAATGTGTGCTGAGCCTTCCCATTGGCTGCATGCAATTCCTATTTCCAAAACTGTTTGTCACCATTTTTTGGCCTGGGCTAATGGTAGGGGCAGAAATTTGGGGACATAGGGAACATATTGGGAACCTGATGGGAACCCATTGGGAAGTTGAAATGAACATGTTGGGAACAAAGGAAATTTTTTTAAAAAAAATCCTCCCCGCACCCCCCAAATTAAAAGAAAAATAAAATCAAGGCACTTTGAGTGCATACGGAGCCTTCCCCTTGGCTGCATGAAATTTCTATTCCCAAAACTGTTCGTCACCATTTTATATGATTTGTAAAGGGGGTCAAGGGGAAGATGACTAGGTTACTTCCATTTTGGGGAGTGGGGCCAATGGGTGCTTCTATTGGGGAGTGCCTAATGTTCCAGAAAAATTGGTGATGTGGCTCCTTACTTCAAAAAAAAAATAACTAACTAACTAAGTGCGAGGGCACTTGTGAACTAATTAATACAAGGAACAAATAGGTATCTAATGACAAATCCATGAATTCTCTAAGCAATTGTTATTAAATGGAACTTACAATGTTGTTTAAACCATTGAGTTTGGGGAATAGAATTTTAAAATGTCATTACAGGCATTGTCAATATTTCATTGTCTTTGTGCTTTATTCCTCGGCAAAAAGAAAAAAAAAAAAAGAACAATATATGCAGATATGGTAATTTGAAAATCAATTTCCATCTTGTGATCCAATGTCCAAAGTATAGCATTCAAAGGGATGCCATTGTTAAAACATAAAAGTTAGATTTTTAAAATTTTAGATTTCTTTTGGGAAAAAAAAAACTTTGAATTATTTGCCACATTTATCAGTTTCTTTTTTCTTTGGGGAAAAAAATCGCCAATAGAGGACATAGTGTTCTGAAAATGAAATATTCTCTCACAAATTCCCTTTTTTTAAGAAAACAAATTGCCTAAAAGGGTGGGTGGGTGGGTGGGTGGGTTGGATCTTATGCCAAGAAGTCCTTACGAGTGGGAGGGGTCCCTAATCTTACTATGGTCCCTCCTACCCCTAAGGAGTAGGCATAAGAATGCTTGCCCTCCTATGCCTCATGATTTACTTATGGTTAAGTTCATGGTAATGTCCACCTTAGAGCATCCCCACCGGTGCTCACTATGTGACCCTTGCAAAAGTATTCCTCGCATCCAAGTTTAGATATTTACTCTTTTGCAACCCCACCTATAAAACTGAAATCGGGACTCAAAATCGGTGGGAACAACTAATAGCAAACCACCTGGACCAACCATTATGATTGGCCAATCAAAAACAGGGAATAGCAGTCAGATCATATTCATTACACTCTTTTCTAGCAGGTGCACAGCTTTGCTTTACAGACAAATTTCAATAACTTTGAGTCTGAAATCTTAATTTGTTTTAATTCACTCATCACCGAACACTGAAACCCCCTTACACCAAACACCCCATATTTTCCCCTCATTGTTTTACCGAATTGAACAATCTTTGCGACATTGGAAGCAGTAGGTGAAGAGTTACAAATGTTCTTGGAGCTTCAGAACCAGAGGAACAACATTGTGTGAGGATTGGACCTCATATGAATCCTTAAGTGTTCACTCACTGGCCTATCTACCTTAACCTCCACATGCTAAACTTGCTCTTTTTTTGGTGTTGGAGGAAAAAAGCAAAAGAAGAAAAAAACAAACCAACAGTAGTGTGCACATCCATGAGGCTAGGAATGTAGCAATCATGGTTTTTGTTATGATGCTTATTTTAGATTGGATCAGAATGGATAGAAGAACTATGTGGTTTGTGTTGCACTATCACCCACTCAACACACTGTACAAAGCTTGATTGGAGAGGGGGGTGTTGATTTACTATGTTAAGAGTCCATATGTATGTGTTGAGATTTGTTACTTATTTGAAAAATGCAGTTCAGAATTTTCAAATTTATTTTTTCAAAATTTCAACAATTGAGGAATAAGTATGCAAAGTACACCTTGGGTTGTGCATAGTAACCAATGGTTGGGACAAGAGTTCTCAACAATTTTGACAAATATCAATAATATATATATATATATATATATTTCAATTAGACCTTTTGTGAATTATTTTGTGCCCAACATCAATTGTAGGTACTATATCTTGTTCTTAAGCTCATTATAGTACTCAACTTGCTTACAACATGCTTGTTAAGTATGTTGAGGATTCAAAGTGCCCGAAAATGTTTTTGGTCACTATGCTACATTCAAATTATATTCTATCCAAATTTAATAATAAATTTCAATTTCATGTGCAATCATTGTTGGAAAAGACAAAATTTCCAATCCAAAGCTAGATTGCAAAACCCTAAAAAAATTCCCTCAAATAAGAGTATTTCATGCGCCATTAGGGAAAGAGGCCTTGTTGATCCATGGAAATCCCATTGGTCACACAAATTGAGGCTGAAAGTGTGGGATAGAACCAAGGCTTGCTCCAATCTAAGCTAATATAAGCCCCCCTAGAGTACACTTTGGGAAGCTCTTAGACCAGGAACCTAGGGATATACTCATGGTATATGTATCCCTTGGTGACTCCAAGAGTCTCTACCTATGAAGGGCCACAATGAACCTGCACCCACCACTAGTACACCATGTAGGATGAATGGTAAATTTTCTGTTGGGTTACACTTCCCTAGCTAACCATGGTGGTTACCTTGGTTGCTTTTTCTTTCTACCTACCTACTAACAACCCACAACAAGCAGGTTGTTAGTAGGTAAGTAGTAAAAACAGCCCTTACCTATGTCTAAACCATCTACTTACCTATCTACCTATATATGAAACCTATTTTGTATAGAATTGGTAACCAAGGTGAAACCAAATATTAACTCAGTTGAGGTTTATCTAGTTGATGGTGCGATGGTGGGTGCTGGTTCACTTTGGCCCTTCTTACTTCCAAGTCTCTTTAGTATGTACCTACCATATATTATGTGCATCTGGTAAGTTAGGGAACATAAAAAAATTATAAAGCAATGGAGGTTTCCATGTTTCTATCTCATTAACAAGCTTTTCTTTGTAGCAAATGACCATACCCATGCCCAATCTTTGAGACACTATATGCATGATGGCACCAATCTTTGAGATTCACATCCCCCCCTCTCCCCCCCCCAGAGGATAAAGATACTTCATGATCTCTTTACAATTTTCAAATCAACTTGGGCCCTCCTTGTTCTTGCCCTTTGTTCCTACCCATACATATTTTCTCCTTTCTAGGCTTCACCCACACTACATTGCCCCAATTCAAACCTCTCATTATGACAACTTCACAAATTGAATATATCTTCAACCATGATCACATTAAAACTAACTAATTTGAGTATTTATGTTTAATTAGGCATAATCTATAGCCTCTTCAACAATGCTTTAAAATCATGATAATTGTTATGTGCTACCATATTGATGTTTACCATCCATTGAAATTTACATTTATAAATCCAATAAATAACAACTTATACAATCAACACACCCACAATGGCCCTTTATTTGGGACCTCAAATGATAAGGTCGCCTTAAGTTAGATAATACAACTTGATAAGTTTAGAAATTTGTATCATGGCACAACCCAAAATAGATACCTTGGTTGCAAGGTGGTGAATTCAATAGTTCAAGTGCAACTACAAGACCTATAGGCAATTGCCTAGTTGTAATCCCCTTAATCCTTGGTCAAGTAGAATCACATTCAAAGCTCCTTGACAATGTCCTTATTATTTAAATCCAACCACATTCATTAAAACTTACTCATGTAATGCATGGAAAGCATAACCAACCTCCATCAGGAACCTTGAACCAAGGTGGTGTTAAGCATCTTATGTGCCCACCCTTGGAATATTGATCACATACCAACATGGTAGCATCACCTACATGTTCACACAACATGGGTAAAAGAATCCAACAACACTTCACACTTACTTTACACTTACTTATTTAAGTAGTCTTGATAAGCTAATGTGGTAGCATGAGATTGATCAAATTATGCTAATACAATTGCTAAACAACATTGCTCAATATAACAAAAAGTGTCCTTTTCAACCATATGACATGACTTGATCATGGGTTAGGAACTTGCATTAAGTGGCATAATTCAAGTTGTTTTTGTGTTGAGTGACAAAAAGGTTTTGGCATGACATGTTCTTGAAAACCTTTGTTGTTACATCACATGCATGCATCCACATGGTTGGATCATCCAAATTGAATACCAACACAACCTTTTTACAAATGGATGCAAGTAGGTTTGGCTCCTAATTGAAAAGAAGAAAATATGGTGAAAACAAAGCATGGGATGTGTATTTATGAAACTTGCACCCCATGGCTAACCAAGGTGGTTGAAGGTCCCGATCACCTGAACGTCCTTTCTACAAGCCATATTATCACAAAACCTTTTTTTTTTTAGCCAAGGAAATTATTGCCATTTTTTCCAAATGTGAAAAAATAAGGTGCTAATTGTTGACAAAATATATAATTAAAATTTTATATAAATGTAAATAGGATTTTTAGAATTGAATTATGAAAATATACTTAACATATTTTAAATTTTAATAAAATATTTATTTTAATATTTTAATATTCCATAGCATATCAAAATTTACTTTTTTATTTAAATTGTTTATAAAATATAGAAATCGTAACTTCCCCTAACTTTTTGGTTGTTTGCATGGTAACTATTTCTACCAAACCATTTGTTTCCAAATGACCACATGACATGGCGTAATGGTCTATCAAGGCTTGGTCACAAAAAGTTTGAATCTCTCCCAAAACTAGATTGTGTTGACACCATGCATCTTGCCATGATTTGTTGCAACTCCATGTGCATTCTTCACCACCAATATGAGCCTTGCAATAAACTATGGGTACAACATACACCAAAATGCCCTTACCTTTCATGGGCATGCTACATTAGCCCTACTTGTAGTGTGGGATGATGAACAATCCTCATTTTTCCATCCTCCCATCCTTGAAATAAATGATCCCCCTCCCATTTGAACTTCTTGGTTCTCTACAAGATCTAGTGTTTTTCCTTGGTAGTCATCTAAATTGGCATATCCACATTTTGAACATAATCCAACATCATAACATTTTAATGCACATTGTTAAAATTGAGTGCAAGCATCGTAAAATAGACAAAAAAATGGGGACATCCATTTTTAATCATTTATCATACATATGATCTCAATAAAATAACAAAATGAATGAAAGTATGATAGAAATTTTTTTATTCTCCCAATTATATAGAAAATTGACTTCCAAAAAATTAGGAATAAATAAGTTTTCAGAATAACTAAATAATAACTCTATTTATTGAAATGTACATATACTAATTATGATATAAAAATAGTGTATTCAAAATATGTTTTATTTCTACTAGTTAACACATATTTGATACAAAAGTTCACATTCTAAACATAATTGAAAACCTATTTTTACAATTTAAAATTTAGAAATCAATGCACAATAGTGAACAATTATTTTGTTTTCGATCATTCAAGTAATTGCACTCAATGTATAATATTTTTATGATAGGTTTTGCTATTTAAATTTTGTCTATTTTCAAATAGACTACGAAGGTAAAAGATTGTCCGATTTATATAATGTTTACAATCAACTATTAAAAGTTCATTAGCCTTGTCAAGATCATCAAAAATGTTGTTTCTTGTGGGGTTGTGACATGAACTTCCATTGCCAATATACATTAAAAAGCCAAAACATGAAAGAAGCATGTCATCTTGACATCATTTCCTCATCTATGTCATCATGTCACCCAATTGTTGTACCATCTTGTTGGTTTGTGCATGGGTTTTGACTTAACCCATTTGCATCTCAATTGATATGACCAACATGTCAATGAACCATTCAGAAATTATAAAGCATTGGCACTTTCTTTTTTTCGTATTTTTAAGTCGTTCCCCAACTTGAATCCGTCATGTTTGATTTTTTTTTATTGATTTCAAACTTAATTGAAACTCACCTCCATTTTATTGGATTTTTCAAAATTTGGAAGGCCTACATAACTTTTTCTAAACCTTCCAAATGCAGGAAGATTCAATTCTACGATTAGTCACTTAAAAAAACAAGAGAAAAGTACCCTTACTCTATGTAAGGGAAGGTCCCGCTATGGGGCCCTTTCGAATATTTTACCTCCTTTGACATACTGGCCTTGAGAATCTCAAATTCAGGAGGCCCCCATAGTGGGACCTTCTTCTATACATATTCCTACAACATGAGTGCCCATCTTGCAAGCTTGCCTATCAATTTGTTTGATTCCCTCAACCATTTCAATGGTTGATGATATATGACAAGGATAAGGAGGTTCCTTTACATCTAACAATTGAAATGAATTACAACACAAACTATAACAAACATTTTTTGTACATAAAAGCTATATTTTGATTTAACATTGTTGTTGGAATGGCTAGCCTTTGCTATTACAAACTCCCTTCCTTCATCGTCCACCTATGTGAGCATTATTCCAAGACCCGACATGCTCCAATCCATATGGAAGTAAAAGAGCCGCCTTTGAATGGGTTGTTTCAAGATTGGTTCAAAAATCACCAAGCATTAAGTTCTTGAAAAACGTAACTTCTTCATCCTTTTCCAATTGCTTTCAAAAGGACAAACAAAAAACAACTAATATTGAAAGTTGCAAGTTTTGAGCTAGTAGCTAATAAGCATTAGCATCAAATTTTCAAATTATCCTCCTACCGAGTATGTGTTTTGTTTTGTCATGTTGAGATCTCCCAAACCACAACACCCCATATCGCACTATTGGTATTGTTGAAAAGCCCTAAATGAATAGGGGTGCACCAAGGTGGTTTCAAAATGTTTAGACAAATACAATGCATGAGTTATTGAATATTGAATAATTTTTCATTGAAAATTCAAATAAAATCAAAATTAATGCTTTTAGCGAAATTGGGGCGTCTTCATGGTAATATTTGAATATACCCTCAATTAGTACGATTTAATGAAGATGATTTCATAAATTGTAGACTTCATAGAGATATCCGTAAAGTCAGCAGAAGACAGCACCAGTACCCTGAATTTGGTCATACACAGGATGAGATTCCCAAAAAACCTGCAAAAAAGTACATTAGCATTCAAGGGGGGGGTGGGGAACTCAGCTGCTACACAGATTTTCACTGCTCCTACCTATACATCTACTATAATTCCTCTCGAACCTTGTGCATTAAATGCTGAGATTCAGCATTTCGTACTGAGATTCAGCATTTCATGCTGAGATTTAATAAAATTTCCTTACTTTACAGATACTACTATTAAAAGAGGGGTTAGGGGGTGAAAGGGGAGGCCCAGAGACAGGGTGAAATTGCGGATATCTTTAATGTGTAGGAGATATTGAATTTCAGATTTATGGTAATGAATTAGTAGCATTTTCCCTTGCAATATTCATTCAATATCACAACATGTGCTCAAGGGCACATATATGCCACATTGATAATAATGGAGTCAAGTGTTGTAATACCTTATCAAGTTCAGCAATAATTAAAATTACTTTTGGAAATGTTGAATCTTCTAGAAATTATTTGCTTGAAATGTCAAAATTTAAGAAAATTGCAATGAAGGGCAAACTACAAAAAAACATTGGTGGAAAGCAGGAGACTCTTGCTTCAAGCCAATCCACTTGTAAAGAAAGATGTGTTGAAGCTGGCCCTTGTACTATGGTAACTAGTCTTCTTTTCTGCTAGACAATTTCTGCTAGACTTTGATCAGTGCAAGAAATGTCTAGCAGTATCAAGAATTGCAGAACATCAAGCTTGATGATGAAGAAGGAACAAACCCTAACTTTGGACTCATCAAAAGTCTGTAATATGTGTTTTTTTATTGGGAAAGCTCATCAATCAATCCAATCCAATCCAATCCAAAAGGGAAATTTGATTTCTACACAAGTAAAATGCTGTAGACTTTTTTCTTTCAATCCATTACAAAAATCATGAGAAAATCATGGAAGCTTTTATTTTATTTTATGACTACTCTCCATTTCCTCCATTTATTGTAGTGGTGCCAAGGATCAAAAGCCCTCTAAGTTTCAGCCTGGCAACAGCAGCACTTGGATTTGAACACCCAGTGGAAACTCCTGTGAAGGAAGGTTTTTTGGCATTGAGATTGATCATTGAAAGCTGGAATTTCTAGGTTTTGGGAGGCGTAATTTTCACAGCAGCTTGAGATCCTCCAGGACTGCAGAAGGAGGAAGTTGTACTACTAGTGTGGTGTGTGTCTGTGTATGTGTGTGTGTATTTAGGCCGCATTGGTTTTGTTTTCTAGCCTGGGAACTGAATCAGGACTATCATCGTCGTTCTCGCCAGTCAGATCCTCCAAGGATTTTTGGTTGGTTTCGGGCACCAAGAATGTGAGGAAAAAGCCTATAGCATTAATCGATGCCAGGATAAAGATGGCATCCTGCAGTCCGATGCCCGGAGGGTAGCCAACAGGTGGGTTTTTCTTTGGTTGAGCAACGTAGTTGAACCCGAAAGCACCTACAATCGCACCCAGTTTGCCACTAGCAGCAGAAATGCCATGGCAGGTGGACCGGAACCTGGCGGGGTAAATCTCCGCAGGCACGATGAAGGTGGTGGTATTTGGTCCAAAGTTGGAGAAGAAGAACGTCAAGCCGTAGATGATGATGAAGCCCACATGGTCGTGATTTACCCAATGGTTGTAAGGGATTGCAAGTGCAAACATGAAAACGGACATGAAGAAGAAGCCCTGTAGTTGGATAATCCACCTGCCGATGACGTCTATGAGTAGGATGGCAACATAGTAGCCTGGAACTGTGCCGCAAAGCGCAATCAGTGCTTGTGCTCGCGATGCTTTGTACATCTCCTCCAGTGCACTCACGGTCGTGTTCTTCGGCAGCCAGCCGATAGCTCCATACACTGTTTGTTGGAACAGATTTTGGCTGTAGTAACTGATATCAAAGATGAACCAACAACCACAAGTGCCTATAAGATGTAATAAATGTAAGCGCCAGAACTTTCGCGACCCAAATGCGTACTGAGCGTGTTCTTGCGAAGGTTCTAGGTCTGCTCCTTTGAATTCCACGTCCAGAACAGTTGCCATGTCTATTGCTGCTTGCTTGTTGTTTCGCTCCACTAACGCTGTGTATCTTGCTGTCTCTGGCATGCGCAAGCGGTAATAGAAAGTTGCGGTAGCGGGGATGGCTCCGAGCATGACTAAGATCCGCCACGCGATGTCGCCTTGTGGATTTACCGACGCCACGGGGTTGACGTCGAAGGGCGGGGCGGGGTACTTGTTGTTCAAGCCACCCGAGATGGCGAGCGCTGCAGATGCGGCTGTCAAAAGGCCCAGCCCTTGCATGGAAAACACAGCTGCAATGAACGCACCTCGTGTCCTGGTGTTGGAATATTCTGACATGATTGTTGCGGACAAGGGATAATCTCCACCAATACCCACCCCTAGCCAAAACCTGCGCCATCATGTGTCGACCAACACAGCATGAGAATTAGTCATCCTACATGGATGACCCCGGAGATTATCCTTCTTGTGAAACAAGCTGCAGACCTACAGTTGCTCCAAATCCTACCAGAAAACCTGCTCCAGGGAGGAAGAAAAGATTAAAAAAACACGAAAAGAAAGGAGATAAATCATTCGCTTCACTGAGCTAGAGAGAATTACCTGAAGAAGCACAAAGATGTCATAACACCCTTTGCTGTACTTCCAAACGAAAACCCCGAAGCGATGGAGAAGACAATCATCATGAGGAGGGTCATTCCGTAGACGCGCTTGCGCCCCAATTTGTCGCCTAGCCAGCCAAATAGCAGCTGACCACAGAAAGCCCCGACAAGCGCGACTGCGTTAAGCGCCTGATTGGGACCTGCAAGTTCACAAGATGAACATCCCAACAACCCATTCTCAGAAACTCTCCAAGGCTTGCAATATGCAGACATGGGACCACTTCCGAAGCAACACAAAACAAAACAAGGGTTTCTTAGGTAGCTGCCGGGCATGCATGACCTGCAGGAATGGTTCCGGGAGTTTTTTCGCCTGGATGGTAGTAGTAGATGCGGCCGATCAGTCTGGTGATCGTCGAGATGCAGAACAGATCATATGCATCTGTGAAAAAACCCATGCCTGCGATGACGATGGCCGTGAAGTGGTACCATTGCGTCTTGGCCTTGTCCAAGGCGGTGAGGACCTCTAGCTGCGGCATTTTGTTGCTCTGATATGGCTTCAGATCACAGGCTCTAGTTCCTCCCTGCACACATTATGCTAACAATAAATCCATCTGCATTCAAGGCCTGTTTCCACAAGAATTCTAAAGAATGATGAGTTAAGTACTTCATGATGAAGGATCAAGGCAAGGTCATGTGAATGCAATAACAAGTCACAAGATTGTACGCCGATTTCATGATGTACAGCTTGACCATACTATCAAACAAAAAATCCCCACCCCCACCACCCAAAAAAAAACCCCAAGAGGAGAAAACAAAATCTAGATCTATCCATAGTTGATCATGCAATCTATAAGGAAAAATCTTCATAAAAAGGAAAAAGAAAAGATTAAAGAAAAAAGGAAGCTGCTCTCGAGAACTATATATTACCTCTGAACAATCAACAGACTCGACTCCTTCGACGACCCTTCCAAAATCCCTTGAAACCCAAGTCACTTGGGCAAAACTCCTTGCAGAAAATTTCCCTATAGACACTAGCAAATCCTCTCTAGGTTATCGATTTAGGAAAAACTAGTAAGCTGCTCTATTCACAACAACTAGTAGACAAAGCAGAAATGCTGCTGCTACTACTACTACCAGGCCCGGGGATCGACGACGATGACGACGACGACCAAAACCACCGTCGTCCTCAAGGCGGGCGCTGCTACACGGCCACACTTGTGGAGGAGCTCGCTCACCCTTTTACCCAGTGTGTCTCCCTCCCGCAAGGACTCGCCAAGCAACCTTGTGACTGCTACTTGTTTAAATAAAGAACAAAACCAGTGGGCATACACACTGGTCCGTCATGGTATCCTTTGGGTACCTTTATGGTATATCCTTGTATCTGACGTGTATAGGGGATTACATCGCCTTGATTCCAGTCAATCCCCGCCCCCCCCTTCCAAAGGGCCCCTTTTGTCGCTGCTTGTAGCAGTTCCTCGCCACACCCTTTGAAACTCCTTTGACCCCCGTGAAGTTCGATGGTTGGGGGGGGGGAAGGGGGGGGGAGGTGTTTAGTGTCTTGCCACCCACCTCCCCCCCCCCTTTAGGATACCTCTTGGTTGGTTAAATTTTTTTTTGGAACTTTGCAATGGAGTTCTCCGTTTTTTTTCAAATAAATAATAATTATTAATAATATCTTTTTTTTGGCCTGGGAAATGTTAAATTTGGACTCAGGAGACTCGGATTTAAGTCCAAAAAAATGGGTGGTTATTCATAATCAAATAAGGATTTGGGGGGGG
>Ga0116227_10000647_pt1 | contig 70210 bp, 57 predicted proteins | sample S1TSphgellanicum_FD_89693 | JGI IMG/M metagenome (GOLD analysis project Ga0116227, IMG submission 89693) | Host-associated microbial communities from peat moss isolated from Minnesota, USA - S1T2_Fb - Sphagnum magellanicum MG | ecosystem: Host-associated > Plants > Peat moss > Unclassified... | reverse complement strand
TTGGCAATTTCAAGGCTTGCATTTGCCATAATAATAATGGCAATGGATGTCAGTTGCCATTTTAGCACACAAACTTAATAGATATATTGGTAATTGCAATGATCAGATTGCCCAGAAAAACAAATTTGCCAATAATAATAATATGCTGGATGGCAAAGGTATTATTTTGATGCATGTGAAAATTGGCTGCACCAGAAACCCTAACCATTATGAACAGGGAGGGGGTTTGGATACTGGAACTTATCAACATACAAAAACAAAGAAATAATTTTCAACAGATTGATACCCACTAAATAAGTAACATATTACTTACTTACAAGTTGAACAACGTTGGGGTATATTTGCCATCTCTGGTCTATTCCCATGGTCAGCTGCATGTTGCTATCTCACGAGTCACAAGCAGTGCAAACATCAAAATTTTCAGCGGCCAGGGTCCCGATGGATGCATGCGAAATGACGTATATAAAGAGATTTTGGAAATGTAGTTTGTAATTGTAATTTTGTAATATGTACTGTCAAATACACACACCTGTGCATTAGGCACGGGGTTCAAACTAATGCATGTTATAGCATCTCCAGAGGTGCTCAGTACGAGAGTTTTGCAAAAATCTTTCACATCCAAGTTTTAGTTACTTATGTTTTTTTCCAACTCCACCCATAAAACTAAAACTGGTTTGCAAATACCGTAGCCAAGGGTCAGTTTCCACATTGATAAAACGAATTATTTTTCTTTTTTCAAAAATGGAATTCGTTTTTGAATTTTTAAATTATATTTATTTCCATCATCTACTGTAATATTGTGATATGAGTAGTGAAATTATTCAGAATGTGCTGTGTGATTATTATGATGATTTTCAACATGTCAACTTCATATTTTCACAAAATTTCATTTCACTATTTTGAGGATTATTTAATGACAAAACTGACCTGAGTGTAAGGTCGGTGGGAGGCTCAGTGTTTTTTTGCTTCAATTTTCTCAAAATCTGGGCACCAAATTCAGTTTGCATCAAAGGTGGCAATCAGCCAGCCATAAGAGGATTTAGCCAAATTCGAGAAGACAATTAAAGAGGTAGAAATTCTAGAAATCCTCTTACATCTTGGTGAACCACTAAAACCACCAAAATAAGGTGATTTCAAAAGAAGAAAGCTAAAAGATCAGCCCAAATCCTCCAAAAGTCTAGGCAATTTCATAACTTTCTTCCTCCAAATGTGACATTTTTTTGGATTTTTTGGAATTTTTTATTTTTGGCATAAGTTCCCTTGACCATGTTGCTTTGGACTCTTTTATTTAAAACAAATGGCTAATTTTGGGCACCAAAAAAATCACTGGGGAGACTACTAATAGCAGAGCACCTAGACCAATCATAATATCTACTCAAATAGGGAGAGTAGTCAACAAGGGATTTGTCACCCTGTGGCCTTGCCATTTTACATTAAAAAGTATCTGAAGGCAAAAGAAGAATTATGGAAACTCAAATATATTTCACCATGCAAAAATATATTAATCTTCAGAAAATCCTCTAAAAAGAGACCAAAATCCTTCAAGATATTATAACTCTATATTAACTAATCTCAAGTTTCAACACAAGCCAAAATATATCATCTTCTAGAAATCTTCACATAAAAATAGACCTAATAATTGGTTGAGAAACACTTGTTATCATGTTGGTTAATAGCTGGGTTAAGGTTTAAAATTTTCAAAAATCTGATTTAAAAAATAAATCAATTATCACCCATCCCAACATTATTAGGTTAAATTGGCCTTAACTTTGAAGTTCTTGTGTAACCCAATTGTGGAAATTTTTTTTTTGGCAATTTTAATTAATTTTTGAAGAATTTTTTAAAATTCAATAACTTTTGCTCACTTGGTATGAAATTTGTGAAATGAGAAAGGTGCACACCATGATTACAAGGGTTTTTTGAATGGTACCGAAAGCATAGCAAGAGGTACCATGGTTTGGGGAGGGTTACTATGTGATCACATCCAAACAAACCAAACAAACATTTATCTTAAAATATAGACTACTAGAGTGCCCCTATGTTGTTGGCCTTAATATATTAGACCTCATGTACCATCACCCATCCCAATATTATTCCAGTTGAAATGGGCTTAACTTCAAAGTTCTTCATGGAATTTTCAAAAATAAAATAAAATTTCAAAAGATTTAAAAAAAACATTTTAAATTCAATACATTTTTTCCATTGGTTAAAATTTTTTGAAACAACAAACATGCATGCCCACCCTCATTGAGAGCTTTCCAACGATACCAATAGCAAAGCAAGGGGGTCCCCCATGGTTTTGAGAGGGTTACACCATGGTCACATCCAAACAGACAATACATACACCTTTCTTATAATGGTGCATTCACACTTGATGTTAAGTCAGTGTTAAATGAAAATCTAGGTGGCATCCTAGGTGGCATGCAATGTTAAATAGGTGATAGCTTAATGTTAAGTGAATGTTCGCTTAACATAAAATCTTCATGGTAACTAGGTTTAAGCCCTAAATGACTAACATGATGTTAGGGGACTCAACACTAGGGTCCCTAATACCAAGTGTGAACACACCTTTAGAGTATAGATTTGGTGAACAACTCTCTCCATGATGAACAGCTTCTCATAAAGTAAGTGTGCATCTGAGGTAGTTCACTGACAAATCAGAGTTGAAGGCATTATTACTATGGTCAAAAAAGGTGTTCCAAATTGCTCTCCCTTTCTTCATATATCATTTTTCAAGCTCATCTAATCTGGTTAACTTTGCAAGGAGTATGCAACCCACTTACCAGATTAGATCTGGCTCATATGGTTTTTTAGGGTAAATTTTCTCTAATTTGTGGAATCCTTTTCTGGGGAAAACTTTGGGGGGTTTTTTTTTTAAATGCAATTTTTTAAAATTTTTTTCACCAAGCAAAAGTTTCCCACTTCTGCACATTTTTGGGGGGCTATTATTATATATTAAAAATCAGATCTGAATTTTGTATTGTTAGCTGGTGCCTATGCAAAAATCAATGGCTGCTTTTCTTTTCTTTCTTATCAAAGAGAATTGCACCTTTAAATACCCACTTTGTTGACAATTATAAACCATAAATTTTATTTTATTTTTGTTTATTTTTCCAATGTAGCTCAACTGACCTCTCCATCTTGTACTAGGTTTAGTCGAAGTGACTCTAGCCATGTGGGTAAGGCTAATTGGTAGACTACACTAGTATTTTTTGGCATGATATTATGGCTATTCCATGTTGAAGCATGTGAGAACAAGGTGGTTATTGTCATTTTTGTAGGACACAAGCAGAATGAGACTAGGTGCTTGCATAAGGTGTAATTTTGGCTACACAACATTGATTATGGATGAAAAATTGGTGATTTTTATTCGTTGAAGGGGGTGTTTGGGCCCGATTCATTATTTTATTATGCCTTAGTGCAATTGAAGGTTGAGCTACATGTCACAAAACCACTACAAGCTCAAAAGGTGTAAAGAAATCAAAGTTATTCAACAAGATGCCTTAACGAGGATTACACCCCAATCCATGAATAGATTTTACCCAACTATAGTTGAATGTGTTTCGCATGCTTCAATCACACATAAAACACTAGAATCAAGATGCCATAGAACCACACATTCATAAGATGCACACAAATGAAGGAAGACAACTTGATGCCTTCAAGGAGGATCAAACCCCAATCCATAATTGGATTATGCCCAACTATAGTTGAAGGTTACCTGCAAACCAATATAACCATTTTGCAATACATCCTTATGGCCAAATCTAATTGAACTATGAAACAAATTTTCAACTTATTTTTATGTAAATCAAGGTTGAAAAGGTCCATTTGTCTTATATTGAACCTAATGTGATCATTATGGATATTTCAACAAGTTTTAAAAACTCTAAAAGCCTATCCTTCACAACACCAATGGATTTTAACCTTTGCCACAACTAAGATGTTGGTTTCGAATTAAAGGGTGGCAACTATCATTAACATGAAAACTATCAAGACAACATGAATTCTTAAAGACATGAACCAATAATGACAAAGATAGGCCTAGTTCTATGTCCAAACATGAAACAAAAAAAACCAAGGACAAGAACATAAAAGTAGACATATTTTGAACTTGTTTTGAAGTGTGAAAGACATATGTTTAAATAAAACTTTATGATGAAAATATGAAAAAAACATAAAATGGCTATGGTGCAAGATCATACCCAAAACTAAAGTTAAACATACTAAAGGTAACATGAGAATAAATAATTTCATTTATACACTATTAAAGATCTAACTCAAGATAAAATATGTCAAAATTGTCAAAATATTTCACACTAATTCAAGATGTTTCAAAATAATTTAGGTTTAACTCTTGAAATATCTCAAAATATTTCAAGGAATTTTCTTGGGCAAGTTTTTAACTATATTATGAATGTACAACAGATGAAAGGTGACATCAATGGATCAATTCCATCCATGATGTTGGTGATGATGTTGGGGATGTCATTCATGATAACAACATGGTGGAATCGCAATTTTCCATTGTGACAATAAAAAAATATACATATTGATCCAATTTCAAACCATCCAACAAGGCTAACATCACACCATCATAACCAATTGCCATTGGGTGGTAATATTGTGCTTGGAACAACATAAGGTGCCCATGAAATGTTTGTTCAACATCAAACTACAACCGATATTGTGAATAAATTATTCTCATAACATTCAAGACCTTTTATGCAAGGAATTTCTTGTCAAGTTCATTAACAAATTATAATACAAATTGAATGCATTGAATTTTCACCTCTTGCACCATTCTACCCAAGCTTCTCAAGTGACCACGTTATATAGATTGTTCAACTTGCATGTTTTTTGGATGTTGTACACACTCTACCATAATAAAAAAATATTGCATGTTATATTCTAAGAATTGGATTGTTCCACCACATTGTGTGCAAAGGAGCAAAATATGGTCAATGAAGTTTAAGTTGTGTAGGAAATCAATGTAGTTTTTTTTTTTTTTTTCAAAACAAAACATGTTTTGTAAGTTAGTTTGATATAACTTCACATTGGTTAGAAAGTCATAAATGACAATTATTGATTCTAAGCATAATTATTCAAACCTTACAAAGTTTCCGACATAAACATCACACAAATAAGCCCCAAAACAATTTCAATTCACACAACTCCTCATAATTTGCAATTACAGAATCATAAGTAGTAGCATCTTGTGCCATTTTTACCAAAATAGTCTTGACCTCTTCAAGGACCACCTTGCTCAAAGCAACCATGCTAATCCATTTGGTCTTAGTGTTGTGCAAAATTTTAAGACCTTTTATTTTCATAACTTTAATTAATTTTCATCTTTCCAAATTTCTCTTTGGAAAATGATTGAAATACACATACACACCTACCGAGAATGCTTGAATTTTCACAAATACAAGCAAATCAAAGAAAGTGAAGGTTGTTAAGTTGGTTTTATGCATTACCCAATGCATAGGAATACAAAAAAGTGAGAACTTTTTTTTTAGCTAAGTCACAATCCTAGTTTTGATGCATTGGAAGGTGGTAACACCATTTGCATTAAGGCAAACAACTATAGTGGCCAAGTCATGGTCAAACAATTCCCCAAAAACCTTTATAGAGTTTAAGATCATGTTTGTGAAGTTACTTACTTATAGCTTCTTATTATTCATTCTAAATCCACCCTTTTATTCCAAACAAGCATGCCAAAAAAAAAACATTACTGCAATTTATTGAAAAAAAAACATTTTTAGGGATTCTCTAAAATTGACACTCTTTTGAAATCCCTAACAACATAAACATGCATTAAAATCCATGTTTGGTTTATACTAATCATTTCATTACAATTTATAGAAATGTGATTCCTTGTTTGGATGACCATTTTTGTGGCTACCAACACCACATTGGTCATATACTCTACCATGCCCCAACCATTAGTGTTTATCCAATGTGTGTTAGGATTTTTCTCCACCTTCAAAAACTATAACAACCTATGCATGCTCTCAAAGTCAATGATGGGTTTACCCAACTTCAAAATATGAAAAAGGGTAACAAATTGCATATATTTTTTCTTTTTAGCCTTGTGTTTCACAACTTGAAATTGAATGCGATCATGCCCAATTATGGTTTAAACTTTCTCATTTCGAACATGCTAGATATCTAAATTGATTAAAACCTCTTGATTTCCCCACCATGCCAAACTACCTTACATATGCGCTTACCACAATGTTTTCTCAACCCATCAAGTTTTGGGACTAATGAGTTATCCATATGTTCAATTATGAAACACATTTTGCATTGAACAATTTAAGCATCTTGTCATCCAACCTAGGAATTGATTTGACCCAAAGAAAGTTTATAACCCAAGTATCTTGGAAGCTTTGATGCAATTCCCACTCAACCTTTTCTTTCTTCTTCATACATAAATTTTTTTTTCACCTCTTTCATCAACAATGAGGTCAACGAGATTAATCCTAAAAGTGCTAAAATTAATTGAAATAAAAGGCCCACTAGCAAATACATTAATACTAACATCATCAACAATGTGAACTTTGTTTTTGTTGGAACAAAAAAACACAAATGACTTGAACTCATAGGTGTAGAAGCAAAGTCTATAGAAAATGGGATAGAACCACTAAAAAATAGTTTATACTTAACATTATGAGGTAATTTTAGGGGCATCGTTATGCAAAATTAGTTTACAACACACACTAATGACAAAATGCGTGATGGAAGAACTTGGAAACACACAAATTCAACAAAGCTTTGTCACACTACGAAACTACAAGAATATGTGTTGGAAGAACTTAGATACACATGAATTCAACACATGAACGAAAAACAAAGTTTTGCTAAACCATTGAATTGCAAGAATGTGTAATTTGGAAGAACTTGGAAACACTTCAAGCCAACACAAAAATGAAAAGTAAAGTTCTACCACATTACTAAATCACAAGAGTATTATGCATTTTGGAAGAACTTGGAAACACACAAGTTCAACAGAAGAACAAAACAAATATCTATTGAACTATCGAATTACAAAAATGTGCAATGGAAGAACTTGGAAACACATAAGTTGAACACAAGAATGAAAAACAAAGCTTTGCCACACTACCAAATTGCAAGAATGCGTGTTGGAAAAACTTGGGAACCCACATGTTCAAACAAGAACAAAAAATAAAGTTTGATGAGCTTACCATTTGTAGTAAGTTCCTTAAGTACCTTGAAGATGGAAAACTTTAGTTAGTTGTCAAGCTTTTCCTAATCCCAAGTTAATGCACACCACAAATGCATAATTCTTGCTTTGTAGTTGCAAGATTTCTATGCTCATTGTGCAATTCAATTTTTCACATGCAAATGTCAAAACAATTTTGTAAAGCATGTATGTTGAATCAATGATGGGTAGCATTTTGCTCATAACTTGGAAAAACAAGAATGCCAATGCATATTGAAAAGAAAGCACAAAAAGATGGCAAACTTGCCCAATGACATAAACCTAATTAATGAACTCCTCTAAAAGGTACCCTAAATGACAACATATCACATCTCCATTGTTGATATTTGTGGTGATAGATTTTGGACATTGGTAGATCATTATGTGAAAATCAACACTTTGCCAATCAATTTCTACTGAAATCATAACCTTAAACCCTTTATGGGTGTCACTTATGAGGAATTGAAGTTGTTCAAATATGAAATTTTGTCACACAAAAAAACATTTTTATACACTAGAATCGAGGTTTTTTTTGGGGGTCATTTTTTGATGTAACATCAATTGGGGAGCATCCTTAGAAAAAATAACATTTATTGACAACAAGTTTTTAAAAAATCATCCAAACTATGAAATGATGATGAACTATTGCCCAAATTAAAAGTTATGTTGAAAAGTGACAAAAACATTTCACAAAATTTTTTTTCTAAAATTTTTGGCAAATTCTTTTCCAAAAAAAAGAATATGAAATAGCATATCCCTATCTTCTAAAAATACTTTACCAAGATGAAAAAAATTGTCACAATTCATGAATGTGTGATTGGGGTTGTCTCCATTTTAAAACAAAATGAGCTCACTTTAATTTTGAGAAAGTTTGCAAAACCATAAACCCTAAATTTAGCTAGTTGGCAATTCTTGTTTTTGAAGATGACTGAATTTTTATTTTTTGAGGTTTTATGTTTTTAAATTTTGATTTTATTGAAAAATTGCTAGATTTCTAGCATAGTAGTCATCAATATCAAGGATGTTTGATCTTGTTTACTTTCATATCCTACTTGTAGCCAAATTTGGGTAATTTGCATTATGATAATTGCCACTTCATCTATGTCATTACAATACACACACACACACACACACACACTTGGGCTCCATGCCACTACGCACTACCAATGACAATCAATGGATGAGAGTAAATTTTAATTTTGTGAAAAGTAAGTTTCGTTGAATTGAAAATCTTGAATGATATTGCATGCAACTTGAATTGGATTAAGTTGAAATTCAAATGAAGAGAAATAGGATGTAGATCAATGCAAAAAGTATTGAAAATCAACTAGTGATTATGGTGTTGAAAAAAGTTCTATAATTACATAAATTCAAAAATGCATTTTTTCATTTTTTTTAAAATCTAAAAATCGACTAAACATATTCCAATTTGATATTTTCCAAAGGACAATTATGGAACCTAATATTATCCTACTTTAAAATGTTTTGGTGAATTATTGTCACTAAAGTTATCCTACTATTGTGATAGATTCTACTCGAAAATCGATAAACAAATTCCAATTTGAAACTTTCCAAATGACAAAATATGGAATCTAATGTTATTCTACCTAAACCAATTTAGATGAATCATTGTCACTAAAGTTATTGTACTAGCTAGACACATTCAACAATAATAAATTAGTAGGAGAAAAGAAAAGAAAAGAAAACAATCGATGATTTTGGGGGCAAAAAAGAAAAAAAGAAAAAAAGCTTATTGTCAAAAATTTGAAAATATCTTTCAATATTGTACTTGAGAAATCTCTTGGAAATAAGATATTTTGGCAATCAAATGATTGTCAAATAATATCTTTGTGAAATATTTTATTAATTTTCTTTGATTTTACACACACACACACACACACACTCACACACACATACATATATAATTCAATATATGTTTTTAAAAATATATATATTTAAAGTTTTTTTTTAAAAAAAATTCTTGTAGTATTTAACCCAAAAAAGTGCTGAATCTGGCAGGTTGGCTACTATGGTAGGCTATCCTACTTTGAATGAATCCAGCTTCAATGAATCATTGTCACTAGAATTATTATTATTATTATTATTTTAAAAGGGAAAAAACACATACACACACACGTGACCGTGAGCAGCACAAAGACGACACAAATGTGAACACGCACGCCACTGTTGCGGTCTCTTTTGGCAACTGCACAAAAGCACTTGCAGAGACTGTTGCAGGCAGGCAGATCAACGGTCGCCAGAATTAGTCATGAGTCGCCGCCGCGTGAAGCGCCAGCGTTCGACGACTACGCAAAGCGACGACGCGAGCAAAGCAAGCAAAGCAAGATGAAGAAGAAGTTGTTCTTCTTGCACTTCTTGCCGTCTCGTGAAGAAGCTCTTTACTCAGCTGCGAGAGTTCAATCACAAGATTTTAGTGGGTTTTTTTTTGTTTGGGGGGTCAAATTTGTGAGCTGGGTGGGTGGCTGGATTGGCGATGATCCACAAATTTGTCCACAAAGGTTAGCCAAATTTGGCTACCAAGTTGTCAGACTCCAGAAACGACAGTAGACTAAAAAGTTTAGGTTTTCATTCTAACTCGCCATTTGGAGAAAACAAAGAAAAAACTCGCCCAAAAAAGAAAATGCTGCTCCTAATGAGTCCTGTCACACACAAAGAGAAAAATGCACGCTCCAAAAAAGAAAAGAAATTGCAGTCTTCAAGTTCAGCTCTCAAGATTTTGGTGCACAATGTAGACTGAAGATGGAAGCATTAAGGGAGTGAGTGAGTGAGCGAGTGAGTGAGTGAGGTTTTGGATCGGTGCCAGGAAGTGGAAGAAGTTTGTGTGTGTGTGAGAGAGAGATGGGTCATGAGAGTCTGAAGAGATTCTTCAATTGTCCCATCTGTCTGGAGCTCGTGTACAAGCCAGTGGTGAAGGAATGCGGGCACCTCTTCTGTTTCTGGTGTCTGTACAAATCCATGAACAGAACGACGGTGTCGCATTGCCCCCTGTGTCAGAAACCTTATGTCCATCTGCCTCGAATCTGTGACCAGCTCCACCGTCTTCTACAGAGAATTGAGCCTGAAGAATATGCCAGGAGAAGCTCGGAAGTTGCACAAGAAGAGGGAGAAGAAGAAGAAGAAAATCATATAACCAGTAGGAGTACTAGTAGTGAGTTGCTGTTGCAGTGCAAAGCTTGTAGTGAAGTTGTATATAAGCCAATTGTGCTCAACTGTGGGCATCTTTTCTGTAAGACTTGTGTCTCACCACAAGCTGAAGCTTCTTCTAAGATCAAGTGTCCCACTTGCGGAGCTCATCATCCTGGTCTTTTTCCACAGACATGTCTTGAGCTGCATCATTACCTGTTGGAGACCCATTGTGCAGGAGAGTATACTAAACGGGCTGCAAACAAGCTGTTGTTGAAGCAGAAACAAAGATCTGGTTATGTAGAAATTGAAGAAGGTCCACATGAAGAAGAACCGGCTCATGTACAACAACAGCAGAATTTGATGTTGAGGTTGCAGCAGTGGGGAGAATCTGAAGCTGATCATCTGATGTTGCACAACACGATTCATCGTGGAGTTGGATGTGATGGGTGTGGGATGATGCCTATTCTCGGCAAGCGATTCTCCTGTAGCGATTGTGATGATAGAGAATCTAATGTTGGATATGATCTGTGTGGAAGCTGCCATGATGACTATCATCAGGGCATCAATTTTCCTGCTGGCAGATTCAACCAAAAACATGGTCCCCGACACCGCATGGTGGAGAAAGGGAGCACAAAACCATGGATTTTACTTTGGAGTTGGTCATGAACAAAGGATCTAAAGGGAGCTCAACAAACTCATGAATGGATTTTGCTTTGGAGTTGGTCCTCATGAACAAAGGATGTGAAGGGAGCTCACAACAAACCCATTGCATGGATTTTGCTTTGGAGTTGGTTCTAAAAAAGGATCTAAATGGAGCCCAAGAAACCCATTGTATGGATTTTACTTTGGAGTTGGTCATGAACAAAGGATCTAAAGGGAGCTCACAAACCCATGGATTTTTGCTTTGGAGTTGGTCATGAACAAAGGATTGAAAGGGAGCACAACAAATCGATGGATTTTTCTTTGGAGTTGATCATGATCAACAAAAGGATAGGTGTTCCTGCTTATTGAATTTCCTCCAACATCTGCAACAACACTAGGAGTAAGCAAAGCTCCCTGGCATGTTCATCTTCTTAAAACTGAGCTTCCATTATTTTTTATAATTACTACTCTCTTTGCTTCTAATTCTCTTTCACAATTTCTGCAGAGCTCAACAACAGCTCATTGTATATATGCTTTCAAGTACAAAATCTTCCATCATTTCACTCCAGAAAAAAACTTCCATCTTCTTCCACACAAAGTACCCCTGCAGAAACTTTCTTAGACTTGAGCTACAGTTTCTTGAAGGACTAGTACAGCTTTTAGATGTGAAGAAACTGTAAGTTTCATATGAAGTACTCAAAAGTAGACAAGGATCATGTGTACCAAATCAGCTTAAATGTGTGCAAAAACACTCTTCTTCAGATCCTTTTGCATTGCAATGACACCCGAATTCGCCACCTACCAAAATCATCAATTTGTAATGAATTTCATAATACACTTTCAAAACACATTGATAGCTCTTGGAGCTTCAAATATCAGCAGCTCCACAGATGATCCTTTTGTTGCTTCCATATTTGTAATCTGTCTCCTTGATCCTATTTTTCCATTTCTCAAGAAAATAGGATCATGTCAATTTGCAGAATTTGATGCAGCAGGAGCCTCAAATCAGGTTAAGCATTGCTGCAATGGTTTTGCACCCATGGAATTCTTAAGCATTTTCACTAATCCCACTATCACATGCACAAATTCAGGATGAAATTGCAATCCTTGCCAACATGTCTTATTATTTTTGGTTAGAAACATATTAGCCTAGAGCATCTTCACTGCAGGCGGAATTTTAAAAAATAATAATATATCAGTTTAATTTAGTGATAAATATCATTCTTCTCCCATTTATAAACCTTTAAAAATACAACTTCCAAAGTGATATATTATTTCAAGCTCTATTGTTGAGCCGATCAAAAATCTCAACAGATTCAAAGAGGTGAATTCATTGGAATGGGTTGAATATTACCCCAATCGTAAAATTAATGGCAGATTTACAAGACAATACAGGCTTTTATAGCAACCTGGACCAAACACAGGGAGTAGCAGTCATATCATATTTATTACATTCTTCTCTTCTTGCAGGTTTTAGGCTTTGATCTGCCTTTTATTTGCCTCAGCAAAGTGTGCAAAAATGCTGGACCAAAACTATTTTCCTGAGCCAAACCGACTGGTATGTTTCGCCTTTCCTTTGTCCCATTTTCATTTACAGGGTCCCATACTGGAGATGCGATTTTTATCGAAGTCAAAAAGTGTACAACTTAGTTTGTGCCTATATACATGCCCATGATAGAGCCCCATGCAAGTGGGCCAGTACGAAAGTTATGAAAATTGCTTGGTAATAATAATTTGTCCAAGTGGGGTCTCTTCCTTTGCATTGTTCACTAATAATTTGTCAAATAATGTAAAGGTTCATCCATCCACTATAAGGATGAGTGCTTTATAAGATTAATAGACAATCTTTATTAGATTTGAATGAAAAAGATAAATGAACAAGAAAGACCCAAAATGAAAAAAAAACATGGGGGCCAAGGACCAGCAAGCAAGAGCCTAGGGGAGCCCAATGGGAGAGAAAAAAGGGGCTTTGACCCATGGGAAACCCTAATTAAATGAATGGGGGTAGGATTGGGGGATATAAAAATCCTACTATTGAATTGATGGAAGTCAATGTCAAGTCCATTAATTTAATATTTTTCAACAATTAGGAGCTTGAAGTGGGCAAATGAAGTGTTAAACACAAAGTTAGCACATCCTTTACATTTTTATTGGGTCCTTTCCCCATATCCCCTTGGATATGGTCGAAGGGGGGAGTTACATGTTATCATTCAATTTCTACTCCTCTTACTTTCTTGTTACCCTAATAGATTTTCACTAATTCCAAGGCACCTTTTCCCCTTCTTTAATCAACTCCTTTTCTCTCTCTTTTTTAGTTAGAGTTCCCCTTTCTTGTCTAATGCAAACCACAACCTTACTTCTTATTATTTCTTTTCTTTAGAATTTTTTTATTATAGTTTTCTTTCTCTTGGCTGCTTCGAACAATGTTTTTTTACCAACTCCTCTCTTAACTCACTAACTAGCTACAACCCTAATCTAGTCATACACCTTCCACCCTCAGCATCAATTTTCATACAATCTAACAAGTTCTTGCACCCATAATCATTACACATTCAAAAACAAGGGATAATACATTGCTTAAAGTTCCAATATTCACAAGTCTTGTTCCTAACTATCTCTTAGTATTGGCCTCCCTTTGGTCCCTCCATTGCCACACTTCTTATCTTTACAATTATCAACACTTCATAAAAGCTTCTACCTTACATAGAAATAATTTCTTCACATACTTTCTTCCTTTTTTTAGAAGTAGCCTTGTATTCTTGCCCCTACACCAATCATAACAACCCCAAAAACAAATTTGTCTCCTCCTTTTATATTTTTATATCCTTTCCCTAGCAACTAGTTCAAGTACCTCTCTTTTTGCCCCCTCCACTTGCATCCAACCATCATACATAGTGAGTGCCTCCCCCTTGAGTAGCCACCACCTCCATCACTTAACGATCTTGCCTCCAATTCCCAGGACATATGTTGACTGGACTACATCTTGAGGAGCTTGTTTTTTCATTATAATCCAACCTCCTTCCTTTCCCACCTCCCTCAACTTCTCATGATGCCCACAGCACCACCCCCCATCCTTACAAACATCATCATTTCTTCATTTTCACATTCCTTCGTGTCCCACACACTTAGGAAGAAGGAAGGGAAATTAGTAACAACTTTCTCTCTTCACAGCTCCATAGAGACACCATGCTCATTTTCTTGACCTATCCCTAATTACTAAAAGTTTTTAAAAAATTCACACCCCATTTTATATGAATTTTCTTATCCAACAAGTTTGCCTTAACTAGACTAGGATAAGGCATCCATCCTTATCTTAATCCAACCAACCTACTCCCTCCATTAACCTAACTAGGCCATCCACCCATCTAATCTTACAAGGATAAGGTTAAGGTATTAACCTAACCCTTTAGACCTTCTGGTTAACCCCAAAACTTCCCTAGATGCCTTATACTTCCTAATGAAAATTGAGTTAAACTTACCTTGGCCCACCAAGAAGGCCCCCAAAAGTACCATGTGAGGAGTTGGATGAATTATTCACTCTCCTTCCAACTATTTAAAGGGTTATGTGTGAAATTTTGAACACATTTTCCATTTTCAAATTTTCCTGTTGTTAATTTATCATAAACATTATAATAGGACTTTTATCCATAACAAACCTATGATATAATAAATTTATATGTCATTTGATTGTGGAAGAGTTCAAAACAAAACTTATAAATATATATTTGGTAAGTGATTGATGAGCTTTCCATTGGGCGTAACTCACAAAAAGATCAAGCTTTAGACTCTTGACTACCATAGACTAGGGTCAGTTTCCACATTGACAAAACAACTATTTTTATTTTTTTAAACATCACTTTGTTTTTTTTATTTCGAAATTATTATCATTTTCATGATCTACTATGATATTGTCATATGGGTAGTGAAATTATTTAGAGTGTAGCCTATGTTAATTGTAATGATTTTAAACATGTCAACTTCATGTTTTCACAAAAATTCATTTCACTATTTTCAAGATCATTTAATGACAAAACTTACCTTAATTTAAGCTAATCCTATCCCAAAAGTATGTCAATTTTTTTAATTTATATTATTTTTTTTTTTTTAAAATGGATTATGTTGGATTTGGTTCATGCAATGTATCTTGTGTTACAGGGAACTTATTTCAAAAAAATGACCTTCAAAGGTTTAGACCAAGGTTGTCCTAAATTCTTGATTTCAAATGGAACTTTCAATCTTAGTTTATTAATTAATTAATTAATTATTATGGAACCTTTAGTTTGGTCTTGAGATTAGTTATTTGGATTTCAAAAATCTTTGGTTCCAATCATTTTCACAATTTTTTTTGAATTGGTCCAATTTAAGACTGGGTTCATTTCCATTACACACAATTAAACCCAAAAAAATTGTGTAATATTAGTTTGTTCAACTAGTGCACAAAATTCAAAATAAAAATTATGTAATATTAATTATGTATAATCAATCAAATTGCAATAATGTGCTTAAAATGTAAGGTGAAGCTTATAAATTTTTTTAATGAATTTGTATTTATTTACTTAGAGAACTTGAACCTACTTAAAATGGGGGTAACACCCTTGCTTCAAGTTCTATTTTGATTTTGTAAAAAAACAAATTCCATGCCCAAGGTCCAATGACGATTCCGAAATAATTCAAAACCTTTAGTCTAGAGATTTTAAAACTTGATTTATAATTTATAATTTGAGCCTTTCAGTCAATAACAAAATCAAATACAAACCCAAGGTTGTCCATTTTGGCTAATATTAAAAAAAATTGTGACATGGAATTAAGGCTGAAATGTGTGTGAACCATCCACATCAACTATGTTGTTTGAATTTGCTAACTTTTTGGATTCCATCATTCATGTTTGAGGGACTATGTGATTATGTGTGACAACTTCCAATGATGATTGGCGCTACTCCTTTTATTTCTTTCTTTTTTTATTTGATTTTGTTTGTTGCATATTATGTGTGATAGGTTGGTTTCTATGTTTTCGACAACACTTGGTGCTAGAGCTTGGAGGGACATTTTTCATTGCAATGCTGAAATGGGTGCCATGCGATTGGTTCGATTTACAATACTCAAGGGAACTTATGTTATTTGAAGAAGTATGTGGTGTTGTGAAGGTAGTTAAGTTTTCATGCATTTCTTCATGCAAAAGGTTTTGGGATTTGTTGAATTTAGCTAACAGAGTCTTTAGAGCTTTTGTTTTTTTTGGGTGTAATGTGGGATGGAGATTTATAGTCTAGATGTGGCATAGACTCTTTGTTATGTTTGTGTTACATCCTAACATAATAGATTTAGGAAGGCATTTTAGAGTCAATTCTAGGGAATGATGAGAAGCTCTAAGGATTTCAAGAATAGTCTAATGGCTTTGTGTTCATGATGTTGTTTGGGTGTTTTTATAATCTTGATTATTAGTTGTGGGGAAAGGAGAAAATACCTACATACATGGCGATTTCGAAGGAAGATTTGTGCTAGAAAAGTTCACACATTGTTGGCAAAATCCTTCTGATTAAACCTATTGCACAATTTTTGCCTTTGTCAATTCCCACCTTATTAGCTCAGTCTAATGGCTTTGTGTTTGTGATGTTGTTTGGTTGTTCTTGTAATCTTGATTGTAATTGTGGGGAAGGGAGAAAATACCTACATACATGGCAATTCTAAAGGAAGATTTGCACTATAAAAGTTTACACATTGTTGGCAAAATCCTTTTGATTAAACTTGTTGCATATTTTTTGCCTTTGTGAATTCCCACCCTATTAGCTTATACTGTAGTGTATAGTTTGTTGTGTTTACAAACAAACACTGTTTTGATTGGGGGTTTGTAGTGGTATCATATGTATGGACACCTAATATGTTGTCTAAGTTCTTCTAGCATTTGGGTTTTTTATTTCTATGTTAGGGGATCATTGGGGTTATGTTGGCAAATGAATATTGTTGTGTTAGAAATTTCCATCATAAAACTAATTGACTTATGAGAGTGAAATCAGAATAAACTAATTCCCAAATAGATGTAGATTTACGCATTTGAGTTAGAGATAGAAATTTAAGATTTCATTAGGTAGATCATTAGGCAAAACATGCATGCTTATGTTATAATTGTTGATTTGATTAGCAATTATTTTTAGGATTATTTTGTTTTTTTCCCTATTTCTTTTTGTTACACTTAATTAAAGAAAAAATGTTTGCTCTTTTTTTGTTATTTAAAAAACCCAACAGTTCTTTGAAGTTACTTCTACCTTGAGGTCTAATGCAAAATGCCATGCTTCCTACTTCTTTATAGTACGTGTTCTAGCAATGAATTTTTTTTTTTTTTTTTAAATTTATTTTTATAATTTTTTATCTTCCATTCTTCAATAAAATTTTTACAGAGCAAGTAATTAATTTTTGAAATTATCTTGTAACTAGCGAATCTTTCTTCCTTTTTAGCCTTGGAATTTCTTTTAGTTAGATTTTCTAATGTCTAATTTGGTTGGTTGGTTGGTTTGTTTGTTTATTTTCTTTTCTTTTTTTAAAAAATAATTTTCATACGGCAAATCATTGCTAATTTGCAAGATTTTATTTAAGGAAAAAAAATTTCAAACTTGTTCTCAAAGGGTAAATTGTGTTCTTTTAACAAAAATTCATCACTATTACAAAACCAATATTCTCAAAAAAAATTTTATCACCATATATTATGTTGGAACTGCTTACCTAATGACTTTTAAATGTTAAATTGTTTACAAAACTATGATTTTATTTATTATTATTTTTTATTAGGTTTTTCTTATAATTAACAAGTTTTTATTCTTTAGTTTATCATGTACATCTTACAATTACATTTTTCAGTTGTATGTCCATGTTATTAGGGGTGTATGGGAATGTATCTTAGGACAAGTCTGGAACAATTTCCCTATGTTTAGGGATTTAACCTAGTTATGTGTTTTAAAAAATATCTCAAAATCAGAAAACCATCAACTCTGGGTATTTGGAAAAATCAAAATTGTAGAATCGTTAGTTTTGGTTATTTTGAAAATTTTAAAGAACCATCAAGTTTCATGAAAGAACTAGAAAATAAGAACAATTTTCTAAGCAAGTATTTGATTCTTTCACAATTCTGAAAACCATGGTTGGGTGTATATCAAAACTAGGTGTAACCAAAATTGGGGCTCAAAGATCATGCCTATAATAATGTTGAATTACTTGGTGCCAATTATCAAATTACAGATATTTCAAATGTTATATTATCTACATTCAACTTTCATACACAACTTGTTCACACATTTGATGATTTTATTCATAGGTATCTCGGAAACATGCTTCTAGGAACCAACACAAAACTCAAAAATCAACACACATTACATATAACACCCTGTCTTTTAATCCTTGAAAACTTTAGACATGGTTGTTGTAACATTTGCTCTATTGCTTCACAAAATTTATATCTACGTAGCAAAAGATGGAATTGAATACAGTTGTTGTTGCAGCAAAACAAAGTCAAAAAAACAAAAAAAACATCAAAAACCACAAAAATGTACTTAGCTTCATTGTGTCTGTCTCTACAAGAGTATTGCACAACTTAAATCCTTGCTCCTGCGCCCTCAACTCATCTTTTCCTTGCATTTTCCTCCACATATCTCCTCCTACCTCAAATCCATAGAAATTTTATCAACCAACACACTAAACACACATAAACCAAAAATGGAAGGAAAGAAATAATGGCATAGTCACCATTGGCCGCCATCACCTCTCTTCTTCAAGGACAAACCACCAAAAGGTGATGGTCACATCACCATGCAGTAAAACACAAAAAGTTAAAACCCTAACTACATATTGCAACACATAGGACATGTCTTTAAGCCACATAGGCATTTGAATGTTTGAAGATCACAATTATGAGCCTTGGGAACTAGCTTGATATCCAAAGGAGGTTTAGTTAAATTTTTAATACATGCTCAAAATTGGATTTGGTTCATATGGTTGTGGTGTGGATTGTTGAATTTCATGAAAGAATTAGAAAAGAACCCACAACTTTTTGAGTAGTTATTTGACTCTTTCACAATTTTGAGGATTAGGGTTAAATATATACATCAAAATCAAGTATATGAATGTTTAAAGACCATCTTTATGAGCCTTAGGAAACTTGGAAAGGGTTTGGTGAAGTTTTTAATACCAACCCAACACCCATTTGGTTATGTTGTGGGGTGCCATGTTTCATGAAAGAATTGGAGAATAACTAATTGGTTCTTAAACAATTATCTGATTTTTTCACAAAGAACCATGGTTAAGGTGTATGTCAAAACTAGGTATTTGAATGCTTAACAACCATGGTTATGAGGATTAAAAACTAGTCTAATACACAAAGGGCATTTAGTTTCTAATACCCATCCAACATTGGTTTAGTAGTGGTGTGGATTACTAGGTTTCATAAATGAACAAGGAAAGAAAACCAACAATGTGTGACCTAAAGGCATGTCTTGTGAGTTACAATATGTAATTAGGGTTTTATTTTTTTGTGCTTTGTTGCATGGTGATGTGATTGTCACCTTTTTGGCAATTTGTTTTTGAAGAAGGAAGGCAATGGTGGCTAGTGGCACTGCCATTACTCCAATTCTTTTACACTTGGTTTGTTGTTCAACATGTGTGCTAGCTGATAAGCTTTTTACGAATCTTTATGTGGAGGTGTTGTGTGGAGGAAATGCAAGAAGAAGGATGCATATAAAGAGCTAGAAAGAGGATTCAAGAAAAGCAACGTTCTTGGCAAGAGGAGATAGAAAGTGTACCATTTTGTGAAATCATGATGTTTTTTCGGTTGATTCGATTCTCTACAAGGTTGTATCCAATTTTTATTTTCTGCTATGAAGGTATAGCTTTTTGTGAAGTCCTAGAATAGTGCAAAATTAGTAATGTTTTGTGTTTTCCTTGACTTGAAATCGAAAATTTGGAAAGGATAACAATGTCTAGCTTCATGATTTTGACAAGTCCTATGCATAAAGGTTCGGGTAGAAATTATCTTTGCTATGGGATCATGGAGTAATGGTGCCTTGGTTTGGGAATTTGTCATTGAGGAAACAAGGGTGGACATTTTGAATTTTTACCTTTCAAAGAATGGGATGATACTTGTGGATAGACAAGAGAGGTGAATAGAGAGAGTTTTGATCCATTTTTTTCGGTCTAGGGTTGTTAAGGATTATAGTAAACAATGTGTGTTGATTGACAATATTGTGTGTTGATTTCTTAAGGTTGGTGATGAACACTAGAAGCATGTCTCGAGGATGTTATGAATAAAGTTTCTTAAGTGTTTGGATGGTGTGTGTGTGTGTGTGTGTGTGTGTGTGTGTGATAATGCAGATTGTGTAGTAGGTAGATCTTCCGTGGCCCAATTTTGGTTCCAAGTGCTTAGGTATTCGATTTTTTGAAATAGAACCATGATTAAGGTATATGTCAAACCAGGGTATCTGAATGAGGACCGTGGTTAAGGCACATGTCAGAACTGGGTATTTGAATGAGGACCATGGCTATGAGCCTTAAGAACCGGAATGATACCCAGAAGGGGTTGTGAACCCTTATAATACCCGCACAACGCTGGGTTTGGTTGGTTGTGGTGCGGAATCTGGCCCGCCGGGTTTCATGAAAGAACCGGGAAAGACCCAACAGTTTTCTGAGCGGTTATTTGACTTTCGCGCAAGTTCGAAAACCGTGATTAGGTTATACATCAGAACCGGGTCTTGAATATTCGGGGACCACGGTTATGAGCCTTGGGAACCGGTTAGATACTCGGAGGGGGTTTGGTCCGGTTTCTAATACCCGCCCAACACTAGTATCTGGAGGTGGTGTGTGGGTGCGCGCTTGCGCAGACGAACACACGCACAAGCGAGCGACGCGCGGGGAGCAAAGAATAAGGAAGAGACACTCAGCCATGGCCGATGGTGACGCCTCTGCTAATGATACTCGTGCAACGCAGCTCTTGAGACGCTTTTTGAAAATCCAGGAGAATCGTGCGGGTCTCTACTCCCTGCTCCAGAGGTACATCTCTCTATCTCACAGCTTTTGTTGTGTACGCGCCCCCATTTAGGGTTTTGAGAAGATGGGTCCACCTTTCTTGTATGGGAGTTCGTTCCTTTTGGGAATTTATCTGTGTCTTTGGCATTCCATGTCCTGTTAGGAGAAAAGAAAAATCTCTCCTGCGCTCCAAAATAGGCGATGGGTGGTGTTCAGATTTGATCAGAAAGGATCCCAAGCCCCAATTAGGGTTTCGACATCCTGGTCAAATCAGTTCTGGTTCGAAATAGTCAGGATCATGGTTAAGGCATTCAATGGGCTATAACAACAGGTTGCACGATTGCACAAGCACTGCTCCAAGTTTCATGCTACCTTGCTCTATTGTGCCAGATCCATAGCTAGGGCCCTCATTACACTTGCACGTGAACCCTGTTGGCATCAATGGTATATGGGTCAGAGTTGTAGTACATATGCTCCTCTCTGTGTTAGTCTCTGCATGTATGTGTGGCTTCTAAATGTCATTCTTAGTCTGTTGGATTGTGAGTAAGGTGCTAGGGTTTTATCTCTGGTCAACTGCATCTTGTCCCAAACACCGCACATAGGGCTTTAGGGTTTTGGCACTGGGCAGCTGCAAATGCATCTTGTCTCAAACACCACACTGCATGGAACACAGGGTAATCTGGTTTGGAGATGTGTCTTTCAAAATTATGCAACATCTGCTACTATGCCTATTTGGCACCAACTTTCTGGAGTACCCCCCACTGGTTTGCTGTGGTTGTAACATGAGGTGCCATTCCTGTTTTTGCAGTGGATTTTCAGATTATCTCAAGACAGGTTCAGAACAGGCATTTAAGGAGCTTTGCAGCCGTGTCACTGTTGACTTCAATGATTGCTCCAGACAGGTTGGTCCTCACAATCTTCAGCAGCAAGTCAAGCTCACTTTGTGGAGTGTTTGTAAATGAAAATTTCCTTAATACAAGGGTGTAATGAGGCCATTGATCATCTGAAGTTCTTAAGATGTATAGCTTCTGCTGCAAGACCGTAAAAGGGGTATATATTACTGGCTGTGAATGCAGTTTGTAAGCAGCTGGGTCAGGGATACATAAGTAGTCTTTGCTTCTTGATACCCTTCTGCGTACTTCCAAATCATGTGCATCTCACTTACCTTTCATTATTTCCCCTATGACCTAGCTCTCATGGAATGCATGGTTTTGTTATATGTTGTATTGGGTTATTGCCCATCTTTAGATACCCTTTTGCAGGAGGGGACATGGACTCAGTACATGTAGCACAGACAGATAAAGTAAACCATGGATTGGCTAGAGTAGATGGAAGACTGGGAAAGCAAGTGCATTTGTCTTTGTTTAAGCCCATTGCATGATCTCTTGATTCACATCAATGAGCAATGATGACATTTCCAGGAACTTACCTTGGCACCTCACTCATGTAAGCTTGACAAGTGTTTTGAAGTATCTTCCTGCATTTCACCTGACAACATGTGACACTATGCTCCTCCTTATTTGAGATCAAGCAATTCAGTAAAAATGTGCCCACTTTTGGTGGAACTGCTGGTGAATCCTCTCTCCTGCTGGGGCTCATTCATCATTGTGTTGCTGAACTACTTAAGTTGGGCCACCATAGGGAGTATCAGCTTCACAAATCAGGTGGGTGGCAATTCACCTGTTTTATAGTGGTTAGCTCTAATAGACTGTCAATCTCATGGCAGGTTTTGCAGATTGAAGCAGCACTGAGGGCACCAGACGTTGGCAGGGAAGACTTGGCACATATTCTTCAAGCTGTGCAAGTTCAAGAGAAACAGAATCTGCGCATGGTAGGTCAACCAAGAAATCATACATCGGGTTTGAATGTCTATATTTAAATACTCAACTAATGCCTGGTTGGGCAGTTTACGCATATCACCCTGTCATCTGGTTGATTTCTTGAGAACATGTATTGATTTCCTCCCACAATTCTGACCTCATCTGTTTGTTTGCCAATTAATTGTTGTGCTGTCTCTTGAGAGCTAGCCAACAGCATGAATGAGTTGCTTCTGGAAAACAGAAACTCCTCCTTGTCATGTTGGTTTTTGTTTCTCTGCAACCTGACAACATTACGTTCAAAAGTGTTTATGTGGAGTCTCTCTGCATTCATTGATCTGATACTTACATTTTTCTGCCGATGGTGCACTCTTTGTGTAGACTGCAACACTCCAAGTTTTGAAAAAAGCTGGCAGACCATCAGACCGAGCACATGTACCTGCCAGTGGACACGGACAGCAGTGTGGTCATAGTCATGATGAACAGACCAGTCCATTGGAAATGGCAGAAGCAGAGGCAGAGTATGATGCTGCCTACAAGGAAGCTACACGGGCACTTCAGGAAGCAAGGACTGTGATCCATGAGTATATGGAGGAGGTTCGCTATGAACTGGCACCTGCAGGCAATGTGTAGTTCAGCTTGCAACTTCACGAAGGAGTTTTGTACTTAATTAGTAGGAGAACTTGTACAAATAGACACTTTCAACATGCTGAACAGTTTGCTAGCTTGTCTGTGGCGCAGACCTTCTTCACTGTGATGTTCCTTTCATGTGGAATATCTGCTGAAGAGACAGTGAAACAATTTACAGATCCTGCATTCTAGGGGTTGTAGAGGACAACAAAGTTTTTGGCTATGAGAATCATTGTGCATGATCAGCAGATGATAGGGTTGAGACTTGAGGTATAAGGTGGACAAACAAGAGTGAGCACGACATACACATTTGAAGTAGAGTGCTTTGATCTATAGATGATCAGTCTATTGAAACAGTCTCACTACAGTGTGAGATGAAGTATTCGTGAGCAGCAGCAGTCTGCAGCAACGAGTCACAGAACACCAAATTCCAGGATTTGGTTGTCACTTCTCTGTGTGGTGGGAAGTATTTGCTAGCAGTCTGCACCAACAATGAGTACTCCATACGCAGCTACAGAATGGGCATCAGTTGCTTCAGGATTGAAGTCAACAATGCGCTCAGTTTCACCGTTTGTGATAGATAGACAGTATCAATAAAGACTCAGGTGAAGAAAGCTTGATCCAATGAACATTTTTGCGTTGGTGCTCATGGTGCTCATCCTTTCAACTATTACAGTTCAAGAATTGTTTTTTTGATTACAGAAAATACATGCAAACAGATTCCTCAAAAGAATCTGTGTGTTTGAATTGTGGAAATCCAAAGCAAAGTGCAACTCTTCTGCTGCATTTCCTGTGTGTTCAAGAAGTTGAAATGGTAGAATGGAGTGAAGAGAAAGCAGATTGTGATTTTGGTGTTGGTTACAATTGGTCTGTTCCAATGACCTGCTGCACTACGTTCACCATGGTGGTCAGTTATGTACTAACCACGGTGATCAGCTATCTACTAACCATCCACACACATCCACCTACCTAGTAGACAGCTATCTACTAACCATCCACACACATCCACCTACCTAGTAGCCACAAAGTGTCGTACCTACTTGCCTACATAAATTAGCAACCACATACATAACCTACCTACTATGGGTGGGGGAAAATTCAAGAGCCCGGCATAAAAAATGAGGGCTAAACTGGACTGATTGAACCAGCACATCATGCAGGATGGATGGTATGTGAACATCAAAAACATTTTCATTGTCATCATGTCCCATAGCTAACTACGGTGGTTAGTCATGTACTTACCATCCACATGTAGCTACCTACCTAGTAACCAACAAGAGCCTTACCTAAATACATATTAACCACTTACATTACCTACCAATTGACCTGCCATACTCACCTAATTACATAGGTAAATTACCTAGGTAGTATGAGGTGGAAGTATGAGGGATTCCAGGATAAGTTACCAAGGTGGAAGCTTGATAACTCAGTTGTCATTCGTCCACAATTAAGTCATAGTGGTTTTCTACTCGATAGTGCACTATGGGTTTTAGGCATCTTTTCTTTTCCTTTTGGGATTTTTTGTCATATTTCAACAAGGGAAAACCTCCTATCAAATAGACTTTTTTAGATTTAGACAAATTATTTTTATAAATTCACCCGAAAACTCTCCCTTATCCTAAATACAAGTCATCAATAGTCTTTAAGAAAAAAGTTGAGCCATCCCCAACTCTGTAGATGGGGAGATAGGGATTGCTAGTAGTTATCAATAGAAAATATAAGGCTTGCAAGAGTATGACCTCTCATTTTATTCGTAATATGTGTATGGTCAAATGTGGCCATTAGCTGTATGATTGAAGTGAATAACACACTTGCAAACTTCATTATAATGTTATTATGTGCATTAGAGTGATGTCAAAAGTTTAGAAGCATGGTAGACACAAAAACTAACACCTTTAAATAACACAAAAACTATTTAATCAAGTTTTTCTTGTTTTTAGTTTTAGATTTAGGTTTAGCATGTCACAAATACATTCTTCCATACTTTTGCCTTTCCCTTGTCTACTCCCTTGTAGTTTGGAGCCTAGTAGCTCGAATGCAAATGAAGAATCTCATGTCAAAAAGTTTAGAAACTCTTGTGACAAATCCAAAGACTTTCTAGGTTGCAAAATTTCTTTAAGACAATTTTATACTTGGAGAGAATGGTCTAATGTTTTGAGTCAAACGTCAAATTTATTCAAAGATTGAGGTGAAAAATAAATTCTTGTCACCCAAACTAAACACCCTCCAAAAGCATGTTATCATAACAAGGCAATTGTATCCAATATTGATGTAGTTATTGTGGAATGATATTAAGACAAATATTTTACCCAAATAAAAATGAAAGGATGTACATCACCAAAGGCAACAAGTTAATCTTTAGTATGGTTCAATCTAAACCACATGTAAGCTTCACAAAATTAACTTGTTAGTTTGTTACTATCTTTCATTTGTTAATCCATAGTCAACCAATGATATAATATGAAGCCCTTAAAGATTAGACATTGTGACCATTGAAAAATAATTTGAAGAAGCATTGAATTGATGACAATGAATAGGAATGCGAGAATGTATGCATGTCAACGTTCTTTTGTTCAAAGCACTAGGTTTACTATCCAAAAATCCTACTTCTTTGCATTGAATGCAAATGAAGTGACCAGCATAGACAATTGACAACGAATAAGTGTGCATGTGATGAAAAATCAATATCACGTTGCCATTTTATTAGTTCTTCTGAAGATGTTGAATAGGTGTAAACAACTAAAAATATAACTATTGTAGTTTCAATAATGTGGTCAAGTATGTGGGTTTAACTAAAAGGCAACTTGCCTTTCAATGGATTTATCTTGTTTGTGATGATGATTTTGCATTCCAAGGCCATTGCATGGGTGTGTTTGCTCAAGTAAAGGATAATTTAGCTCTGTACTCGATAAATGTGCACTACATGGCTCACCAAACTAATTTGGTAATGATGGTTTTGTTTTAAATGTTTTTTGGTGTTTCCCATTAAAGGTATGTTTCATGTCCTTTATTCCTTTTTTGGTCATAACTCAAAGGAACACTTTGAATTGAACATGTTTGCAAATACACTAGTTTCTAAACATCAAAATTCATTCAAAAATGTGAAAACATGTTGGATCAACATGTTAAGTCCATAAGAGCATGTCATGTTAGAATGAAAGTTTTTTGTTGCAAAAAATGCACATGGATTCATTGAATAACAAAGCTATAATTCCCAACTTCTTTGTGACCTTGAATTGACTTTGATTTGCCATTCATTTTGTTGTTGTTAAAGGTAATGCACATCTTAATCAAATTTGCACAATGTCAAAATGTATTCATAATCAAATTTGTGGAAGTTATTAAATTAGCAAAGGTTTAACTATTTTGCTCGTATACTAATTTTTATTTGCTTCAAAAGGTTCAACATTTGATGCCTTCTATTATTTAGTTGACCATTCTAATGAATTGGTCCCTTTAAGATAATGGTTTAATACCACTTATCATTCAAAGTTTCTTAGCTCAAAGGTTGATGGTAAAATCTATGTTATGCATACTCACTTTGATGGAGCTTGTCAAATAATGAAGGATGAAGCTAATATGATAACTAAGGTTTGAAACTAATATGCACAAAAACAACCCACACCTTGATATTAAAGCTGTTACTTTCAATATTGGTTGAACAATGGGATTGTTAAATTAGTTTGGAAAACAATTGAAAGGAAGATCTAGTAGATATTCGTATTAAAGATATGTTTTCCTCAAGAGACTTATCATGTGCAACCCATTAGCCCATACTAGAGTCCCAAATGGAATATCACCAAAAACATATGCATGGGGTGCATTTTGAGGTCTTGCATAAACAAGCATTCTCTTCCCTTAAACCCACATAGCATCTGAAACCTTTGTTCGCCCAAACTTTATCACCCTCAAGATCCCTAATAATCTTCATCATCCCCCCATCATAGACTCCTACTCTTGTTGTTAGCCTATAATTTTTTAAAGGATGAAGAGCACAACGGAAAACAACTCATCTTTCAGAACAAACACAGACTACACCTTCTGGCATTCTTCCTTCCAATGTCACCAAAAGCATTTCAAAACCAACAAATCCCAAAAACATTTGCCAAAGCCAAAAAAAAAAAAACCAAAACCATTGAAAAACTTAACTACTTGTAGCAAAAAAATTGCGACATTTTAACTTCCAATTCCATTTGAACTTGATTGATGTCCAACAAAAAAGATCCACCCAATAGTGCCACACCACATATAACTCACCCATAAGGAAAACCATACCCAAATAAATGTCATCATTCATAAAGACTTTAGCAAGCTCATAACTTGCAAAAAAACAAGACACTACAAAAATAGAAAACTCGCTATTCACCATCAATCACCATCAACTACCGCAATTTTGTCATTTTCAACTTCCAACAAATGACAACATTACACATTCTCCATTAGGGTTTCATCCCTTATTTTCTCATCACATATGGTTAAAGGTGTTGAATTTTGTGGAAGATGAGAAGACATTCAACAATTTGTCCTTCATGAGGAACAAGTTAATTTGAAATCGTTTGACAACACATTTAAATCTTTGTGTTTGCATTTTTTGGTTTGACAAGCTTTCCATATGATTATGCAATTTTGAGTTGGAAGAAGTTCAAGGTGAGGTATCAAGTAGAATATGAAAGCAAGTTCATTAATTTGATTTTCTACTTGTTCAACATTTATCATTACAACCTTTTGTTTTTCTACTTCTATTCATTTTAATATGAAAACAAAGTTGCAAACTCTTTTTTTTTAATGAATCGAATTGGTTATTTTAAGCATTTCTATTTTTTTTCCTTATATCAACTTGTAAGTGTTAAGCAAAATAAGAAATTATTATTATTATTTTCTTCAACTAAATACCTGTATGCTTAACAATTTGGGTATATCCTCTCCAAACTTACTAGATTTTTAGCAAGTCTATGGAAGATGAGTACTAAGTTGTAAAGTCAAACTTTTGTTTTATTTTTATTTTAAATTCATTTTTTGCTAGGTTTGGATTGTTTCTTATCTACCAATTTGATCCTTGACCACTTTGGGATGATTTCTTATGATCTCCTAACTTATTATATATCAACCAACAACACTTCACCAAGGGTTAACTAAAATAAACAAAGAAACTACACCAACCTTTCCACAAACTCTAATATCAACCCAAAAAAACACTATAACTCTACATTCCCACAACTTCCCTTCCCTTTCTTTATTTCTTTTCAAGTTCCAATAACCCATTCTTCCAATCTAAAATAAAAATGTCTTCCTCTTTGAATTTTCTTTCTTCTAATTCCCTAGATTCCCTATCTTTACCTCACCTTGTTTGTACACACACAAAAGAAACTCATGTCCTACCTTTCTACCCTCTCACCTTCCTTGCTTGATTTTTAATCTATCGCTCTCATACCTCCTCCATAGCTATCAAATTGCCTCCAACTTTGTTCTCCATACAACAATAGATAATTTTGCCAACTCCCATTTTTTCACCTTCTCATGATTTTTCTAACTTCTTTCTTGTTATCTAGTTCAACTTGTAAAGGCATCAAAAGATAAACAAAAAAAACTCCACTACTAAAACTAATTTTCAAAACAATGTGTATTTAAAAAATTGGCCTAACCCTAATCAATGTGCCCTAATTTGACCACATTACTTGTCAACATTCTACCCATCCTTAACCAATCCCTTGTACACAAAATTGTTATCTACACTTGGCCCCTATAAACGAAGGAATTGGCCATACACTTATTGTCCAAAATTACTGAAAGAGAACCTTTTAAATTTAAAGCCCAAAATTGTAAGGATAACCCATATTACAAAATTTAGCTACCTTGTAAAGCTTTGTCCTCTTAGATAATACATATTTTGTGTTCTACCTGTTGGGTGATACCCTTGAATAATAATAATCTATGCTCATTGCTTTCTTATGGAAAGAACTTGTCAATGTCATGCAAGTGGAATTAATTGTTGAAGTTGAACAAGCAAATGACTTTTAAGTGCGTGGGGTGCAGAATTCCCTTGTTTCATGGGTTCAAATTCCAATTCCTCCATAGGGGATGGGCAAGACCTTTGAGATCAAAGTTCAATTCCCAAGAGGTAGGTTGGTTATGATATGTATTTGATATCTTCCATTCAAATCATGTGGGTTTGGTGAATGTGCATCGTGTATTGCAATGTCTCACCAAAAAAAAGATGTTGTAATTTCAATGTTTTGCCCAATGCTTTTTCCCTCAATTTTAGGATATATTGAAAAATTTGGAGAAAAATTTGTGGCCAAGTTGTGCCTCTTGAAACAAAAGTGATTGGCCATGGGTTATAATATAATTTAAACATTTGCATGAAAATTTAGCGTCTACATGGTGTAAAGTGGGCTCCACCATTTTACATGGTATGTGGAAATTTTGTGGCTTTGACAAGTTCTGGAAAAACCACAATGTTGGCATAACCCAAAATCTTCATTTCCCCACCCACCATATGTCCCCAAAAGGAGAAATCTCCTTCAGACTTTCCACATGAGAGTTGCCAAAGCCAAATTGCATTTTCAATGCAGATGTCAACAATTTTGATGCATTTGTCTAAAGCAGAGAATTCAGACTTCAAATAGGAAACTGGCTTGGTAGAAAATGGCCAGGTCCTTCAAATGAAGCCTAGGCTGTGAAGCCAGCAGTTACTTCTCCATATGTCACAAAGCACTGCCTGGATTTTTCCTTTCTATTTTCAGCTCCCTTACTTGCTTGAAGAAACCTATTTTTAACAAGCGAGATCTTTTGCAGTGGAAGGTACCAACCAGGCTCTACGGAGATCTTCTAACCAGCTGAAAGTACCAGCCAACTTTTCACTATTTCTAAAAAGTGAAAAAATTCCAGCTCTGCTTTAAGTAGGAAAAGGACCTGAGTACATGCCTTTCTGTGATTTGAGACCTGTTCCCTCGGCCAGTACTCAGGCCCTTCTCCTATACAAAATGAATCATTTTTCACATTGGGTGGAAATGTAAGACATGAATGATGAGAATTGGATGATATGTGAAAACTTTTTTCCCTATGCAATTAATCAAAATGTGAATTAGCCCACAAGTGAAGTATCAAAGGCATTTCAAAAGATAAACCATAGTTCTTCAAATTTTTGAATAATCAACTTTATAACTGCTGGTTCTTTCATGAAAATTTCAGTTCTTTGTAGTTTTTGAAATAAATGGAACGACCCATTCTTTGATTTTTCATTTTCTTTTGTTGAAAAACTAAAATGGACAGTTATCCGATTTTGAAACAATTAAAAAACCAGAAATGGTGGTTATAGATTTTTAAATAATTTTGAATGAATGAATGAATGAATTAATTATTTTTTATATTTAAACATTGACAACCTACTTGGATGAAAATTTGATCATCCAGGTAGGTTATTAGATTTTTGAAAATTCACTACCATGTGATTATTAAAAAATCAAGAACTAACTGATAAGTCATTAATAACCAACTTGATAATTGGTTCAAAACTCAATCACCGGCCAACATTGGGTATGACTAGTGTTGTTCGAGTTTTGGTTTTGAACTGGAACCTTGGGTTTCAGTTCTTTTTTCCTTTCTTTGGATACAACCTTTGGTGTGATTCAAAGACCAGTTCTTCAAATTTTGTAAAACCTATGGTTTTGTTGTTTCCCAATTCTCTAAAAGGCCAGTCAAGTTTAGGACTGGGTCTGGTTTAACCCACACTACACATGATCCCATGTACTAGATTATTGTGTAATCCAACCATGTCCCCAAAATTCTGCCCCTGCCATTGCCATTAGCCTAGGCAAAAAATGGTGACTAAACCCTAACCCTAACCCTACCCTACCCAACCCAACCCAACCCTAAAGGTTAAGAGGTTTTTTTGTATTTTCCCTTGTCTGAAAGTGTTCTCATAAGGTTCCCATCATGTTCCCAATTTGTTCCCCATGTTTTCACTATGTTCCTCAACACATTATCAATAGCACCTCTTTTTTATCCCATATGCTTTAACAAATGTTGTCTTTCTCTCACCTATATAGATGAGCCAAAGGGTAGGAGCACTACCCTTCTTTTGCTTTGGGGACTCCTGCATGTGTACAGTCTTAGTGACAATAATTTTTTTTTGTTTCATATCACTTCCGCTTGAGAGTGCAATTGACGTTTCCTTTTTAATGATTGTAAAGACTTTTGACATTCGAAAACGTTTTTTACTAGGTGCATTCATAGTCAAAGGAACTAGTGGGTCCCAAGTGCAGGTCCTTTCTAAGGATTATGGTTTTTTAAGTTTGAAACATGGCCTCCATGTTCTGGATAAGGCCCATTATTGGATGATAGTGACAACTTCAAAAGTTTAATTCATGTGTGTTTTCATAAATTTTTAAACAATATGTAATTAGATCTATTTTTTAATGATAAAAATTTCAAGTAAATCAAATGTGTAGATTTCAACAAAAGTAAACATGTCAATATTTTTTAAATAATATGTGTTTCAAACTTTCAATGATACAATATACATTGAGTTTATCAAACATAAATTTTTTTAACATCATTCCAAATGGAGCAGAACATATTCACACAAAAAACAAGTAATGTTATATAGCACATTCAATATTCATGAAAAGGCAACCTTACCTTTGCTTATACCAAAATGCATGATTTTTGTTTGAGTAAGTTTTTCAAATGATATAGTTTTAATGATCAAAAGCACATTTAGACACTAAAAAAAGACTATTGTGAATAATTAAAATAAAACATATATTCAAAGTTCTAATGATACCATGTCCTCATAATCATTAATATATGGTTGTTCATACTTTTTTAGAATCAATGGTTCGGTTTTACATAAGATAAAGGACATTCAAAATTTTAACACCCTATACACATCAAATTGTCCATTCTTTACTATACACTTTATGACCAATGAAACATATCGAAATCGCACAAAATTCATTGTGATGAAATTCATAAGTATACAAATTTTTTGAAAGTGATTTCATTAAGTTTTAATCCTTATAACTCATGTAATCACTTTTCAAAGTCATGGGGATGCATGATTTTATACATGTACACGAAGTCCTTGGCTCTTTTTAATGTGAATTCACCCTACTTATGGGGCTAATCAATCAATTTATTATAGAATAAAATTGTACTTCAAACCCCATCTCCCCAATTAATTAATATGAATCACATTATTTTATACAACTAATGAAAATTTGTCATGTGTCTTAAATTCAAAACACCTAATAAAAACACCTGGCAATTTTTAAACCTAAAAAAGGTTACCTTCATAACATATCCTATAAAGCTTCCTATTTCCCCTTCACCTTACCCAAGCAACTATAGTAAATCCCATTTATAATCATAGCCTTAGTGACCATTTTTTTTTCGGTGACATTAATGAATTGTGGTTTAAACATGTATAGTCACATTTTGTATAAACCCTTACAAGATTGTGATTATAAGAAGAAAAAAACCTTACAAAATAACTCTTTTATGTTAGAATAAAGGTGCCAATTGTTTAAATTTCTTAAATGAGTTATTATAAGCTCTATCATGCATTATTAGACTTGAAAAAAGTTGTGATTTCTACCTATTTCAATGTGAAGATTTACATTGAATTTGATTTCCTTAACTATTAACTTGTGTATTTTGTCAACTAGATTTTTTTAATTTAAAATTTTCTTCTTTCTTGTCAAGTTCACATATTTTTTCTTGTCTACACTAAAAAGTTATTCTTTCTTTTCTCTTCAATTGGATTTGTTGTTGTCAATCTCCACAACTTGAACACAAAGTAACATTAACATTGCCAAAGGGAACTACAGTTTATAAAACTTTAATGTTTGTCCTAAATTTCCCCTATTATAGTCACATTTATAAAGAAAGATTTGCAAATATTTTGTGATACTAATGAACATGATAGTGATTATAAAGAATGATGTTTCTTACTAAAACAAATGGTTACCAAAAAATGTGTGACATAAACAAGAATGTGACTAAAATGGGCATGATTATAAAGAAGGTTTATTGTACCAATGTTGGGCAAATATTAAAAAAGAAGTTAGAACTAACTAGGGTTTCAAGTCAACGTTCACCTTGAATATCTTAGGGTATCACCAAGGGCGATACCTTAAACAATCCCATCTCATGGTTCTCAATGACCTAAGAATCATTCACTTAAAAGTCTTATATTTTTAAAAAATATTTGATACCTTGTCAAGGTATTAATGAATATCAAGGTCAAGGTTTTAATTAATGAGAAATAAATTTAAGGTGGTAGGTGAGGTTTAGAAAAGAAATTTATTAGAGGATGCACTACAAAGTTGTTGTAATGGATTCCTCTTCACACTTCTCTCCTTCAAGAATAAAAAGGATATTTGATACTTAATGCTTTGATTAGTTATTTAATTTAGTTTATTGAGTTTTTTTATCTATCAACTCCTTGTTGTGTGCTCTCCTTGCAAAGTGATATTGATGAATTTTGACACCTTTTTGTTGCACATAGTGTTTTTCATTTTGCATTCTTGGTGCGTTTAAGCATTTCTTTGCTATGTGTCACCTCCTTATTGTACGTTTTTGGTCAACTTTGTTGCCTTTTGTATATGCATTGTCTCATTGTTGTGAGTTCAACCACTTGCTTCTCATGTGTTGCCTCCTTGCTATGCATTAATGAAATTTTTCAGCACTTTCTTTTCATGTACCTCTCTAACCACTTATGGTGCTTTTTGTCGCTTCTTGTTGTGCGCTCTTGGTGTTCTTTCAAAGTTTGTCTTGTTCCTTTTCAAATTTGTATTTATCCTTCAATTTTTTTAATGTGGAAGCATGGAAGAAGGTTTTTTTGCAACTTCTTCTTCAACTACCAACCCAAACTTCAAGTAACTTGTGGACATATAAAATGTTGGAAGAATATTTTATATGTTTTTAATTGAAAAAATATTTTTAATTAAATTTTAATAAAATTATTGTTTGAAAAAAAAAACTATAATTTTTATGTGAGAACCGCCTTTGAAAACTAACTAGTATGAAATATTTGAAAACTAGCATGTTGAAACCTGGATGAAATTATCTTTTGTAATTTTTTGAAACCTTACCAACTTATGTTGAAAGTAATTTTTTTTATAAAAATGAGACAAGGCCGTGTTTCATAAAATATTTAAAAACCCAAACCTGATGGTAATTTTAAAAAATAGAAAACAACCCAACGTTGGTAATTATTTTTATAAGTTGCAAATAGGTTGGGTATGTAAATTGTTATTATGTAACTAAGTGAGTACACATGGATGGATAGTAGTGTTTACCTATACTCCACATACCACACTACCAATCATCTTACATAATGCACTGGTGTGTGCTAGTTCATTCTTGCTTCGAATGAAAAAATTGGGGTTTTAGAACAATTTAAAAGGTGATGGGTAATCATTATGAAATGCCTTCAATAGTCAACTTGTCTTTTGGAGTTGCATTTTGTTTAGTCCTTGGCTATATATAATGTGTGAAACATATGGGGGAAGAATTCCTTTACATTTTTAACCCTAATTTATAAATGTTACACAATAGTCTAAACATTTGCAAATATACTTGAATTGCCCCAACTTATGAAACATGTCACCTAGCATATGCCATGTTTTGGACATCAGCATGTTTTGAGTTGATTTTTTTTGTTCAATTCCAAGTTTTCAAAATGTTTGTGGTGTTAAAATGTGATGTGACTTGTAAATAATTTTGTCAATTTTTAGGGTTCACAAATGTGAACATGGGACTATCTATTTTTGTCTATGCATTGGCAACCAACCTGTGTTTTGTCCTTTACCATTCACTTGAGTGAGATGCAATTTGTGGAAGTTACGGCAACAATGGTGTGGTTTATTAAGGAGTGAAACTTTTGGGATAAAACTTAGTTATTGTTTTGGTTTGATGTTGCAAGGATTTTGGAATTGGAGATGAACTAATGGAGGAGAACATAAGAGGTGAATGTATGGTAAAGATAAACATTAATTTTTCTAATTTAACAGTTTTTTTTTGTGTTGTGGGATTTCAAGGAGGGGTTAGAGGAGTGAATTGGTAATATGTTTGTTGTGCTTATGACATATATGGGAAGCATGTTTGGGTGTTATGCATGGGTGTTGCTCTTGCATCATCTTTTTAGTTTTCCACTGCATAATGAATGAGATACAAGGTAGATAGATCTAATTACATGTAGGAACATCACTGGAGCTGATGACGAGCTCTAAGGGATCATGAAGGGACTGGTTTGTTTGTGGTAATTAGAGTTTATGTTATGTTTTTTTTAGTTTGACAACGATGTTGTTTCTACAGGCCTCATAAGTTTTTAGAAATCTAAACTTTAACAAAACTAGCTTAGTTTTGAGACAACACATGGTGTTGTATTTTATTTCGTTGTGTTCAACGCAGAAGCGTCTGCAGGATGAGGCGCTGCTTGGCTTGGAAGATTCCTTCAAGCGACAGGTGTATGAGCGTCGTGTGATTTTCATCCAACTCCCATTTCAAGATCGAAAAGTCCGACTCGACAGATGTCGTGTTCGCAAGCACGGTCATTAGCCCACCGCAGAATGAGCGTAGACATTTGAACTGACCCGGGGCACAGTCCCACACATCATTGAACGTGGTCATGTGATCGTGTTTGTTGATGATGTCGCACAGGATGGTGTCGGAGTTGTAAAGTTGGAAAAGCTCGCGATGTTCAGCCTCAACCCACTCCACGCTCTTCTCGGACCAGAATGAAGAGACGTGCTGCCAAAACGGGTCCAGCACATCCTTCAGGAAGACGCCATGACGTAGCTTGACTAGTTGAACGGGCAGCACAGGCGGCGTGTCCTTGTCCAACGCGCGATTGTCGCCATTCCGCTCAGCCTTGACCGACTGCAGCCCAACGATCAGCACCATTGCATACGTGGCGACGTGTTGTTGATCAGTTGCTTCAAGGTGCTCGTAGCAATCGCGCATGAACGAGCCTTGATTTTCGATGTGGTTGACAATCGCCATGGCCGGGATGCGCAGCAAACCTTGTTGCACATAGGCCTCGTCCTCACGGGCCTTGCCGCCATCAGCGTCGCCAAACTCAATCTCAAACATGGCAATGATCATGCCGAGCAAGTTCTGCACGAGAGTTTCATGTTAGCTAATCAGTAACGACCTGGCCTGCAACTGGGCCAACGTGATGTTGATCGTGTCGATCGCCAACGCCATCGCGTACATGATGATCCACCACTGGTTCGACGACATCAGGTTGGGCCGCTTGTCCTTGGTGTGCTCCAGGAGCGGGCGATAATATGACTTGTAGAAGTTCAGCAGGCGGCCCAAGTGCACCCAACGATTCATCTTCTTTGGGCACTTGACGTTCATGGCGATGATCAGGTTGTCCTGCGTGCGTAAGTAGATCAAAAATGTGTAGGCATGCTTGACCCAAACACCGTTGTTGATGCCCTCGGTTGTTGCCTTGACCACAATGTTGATCTGATGCGATGCGCAGCACGTCGTTATTAACGCAATTGATGAGGCGGGTGATGACGTGAGCATGACAGCCTATCATGGTGTTCTCGTCGTCTGTCAACACACTGATGAGCTTGGCACGCCACTTGATGTACAACACGTCCATGAACTTGGCGATCAGATTGAAAATGTTGATAGCGGAATGGTGTTCGAACATGGGCATTGCGACGAGGTGCAAGTTGACCAGGTTGCCACAATAGTAGACACGTACGCGCAGGTCAAACAACGACTAGCCGCGATGCGCGCTTTTGTCGCCAGTTAGCGATAGGGCCCAAATCAACTCATCGTCGAGGATGCCAACAATCTGCTGCAACGTGACAACGACCAAGATGCGCATGTACTAACCGACGATGCAGTCATTGAAGCCAATAAGTTTCACCGTCTTCATGCGATCCTTGGTTTTCTAGATGGCTGCTACTGTCTGTTGAAATGACAAGCCGATGCCGACGTAGTCCATGGCCAGGTTGAAGCGCAGGATGTCCTTGATGGTCACCATGTAGACGAGCGCATCGTTATCCTTGTAGAACAACTTCATCGCATTTTTTTTCTCGTTCTGCTTCTTGATGAGCTTCTTGCAGACCGCGTCGGCCGGGTTCTGTTCACCATCATTGGTGTCAATGTTCTCGAGCTGCTTGTCATCGCGGAAGAAAAGGTCGCCAATGATAACATCGAGATCTCGATACAGATGAAAAATTCGTACATGTCCTTGTCCAAATCAAAGTGGTGATGCAGTGTGTTGGTCACCTTGATGCGCCCATTGAAATATTATTTCTTTTGGTCGACTGACATCCCCTGGTACTCCGTCCACATTGTCGCATGTTACCCCTCATGGTGACTATGATACTTGAACGAGGAGAACGATTTCGTGAAATATTTGATGTCACTATGTTGTTTGCGCTTCCGCACCGCGATGTCGACCTTGACCACATCTTGGCCCTTGTACAAGTAGAACAAGCACCGGACCGTGACATCACCATGAGCGTCCGTCGAGACGATCTCGAGGGCGAAATCCAGCACATGCGCCTTCTGGAACAAGGTCGCCTTCTTGCTCATCATTATGGTGATCCCGTGCAACTTTGTTAGTTTTGAGACCACAGTGGACTTGATTTTGAGATATCCATGGCTATTTTTAGCAAATCTCAAAACTTATGAAGCCTGTGTTTTTATGAGGAGTTGGAGATCAAATACCTAGTCTTTTGGTAGCTTTGGGCATAGTGTCAAATTACTGGGGATTTTCAAGTTGTCAATGGTTTATTGCTTTAAGAAATCCAATTGCTTGAGATCTATTTGTTAGTATCTTCTTTGTTATGGTTAAGTGAAAATAATATGCAATTTGTCTTGGGAAGTTGTTATGAATGAACACAAGTTGTCCTCAAAATTTGCCACATCAAAGAACTACGACAATTTGATTGAGAGAAGATCCAGAGTGATTTTGATCCATGTGATGTTCTTAGGTTAGAATTGTTGGTATTTTCAATTAAGTTGTAGTTCTAGAAATAGATTTTAGGATTTGAGTTTTTACATCATTCTTTTAAGACAAATGCTTATGCCAGCTTCAAGTTTTGTAACAAGTAAAATTGGTATGGCTCTCATTTTGGTTACAGTGAAACCCACTTTTGCCCAAGTTTCTCAAATTCAAATTTTAGTTTTTCATCCATTTTGGTTTATTTGTTATTTTTGCTTGATTATTGTTTTGTTTATTTGTTGTTTTTTTTTTGTTAAATGTTCTATTTGTTTTGCTTGCTACTTTGGGTCTTTTTTTAAATTTTATTTTTGGTTAATTTTGGTTAATATATTTTACATACTTGTTGTTTTACTTGTTTGTTGTTGTATTTGTTGGTTTTTTTTCTATTTTTCTATTTGTTGGTTAAGTTGTTGAGATGTTTGTGAATATTTATTTCTTGTTATAAACTATGCATTTCAACTTAAACGATAATATTTCAGATTTTTTGCTTCATCTTGAAATTTGAAATCTTTGAGTTTTGAATTTATAGAAATCTCTTCATTTGTTTCCAAAACGAGGCAAACAATTCTTTGCCAACTTTTGCTTCAAATAAATTTTCGTAAATCTTTGCTTGATTTTTTGTATTACCTCCATTGCATTATGCACTTTGGCTTATAGATTGTTGCCCATTCAAAGTAGGGTGGGGATGGAAAAGGAAAAGAGCAAGGTGGAGTGTGTCATTGACTTCTTTTGTAACAACAATGGATATTGGCCTTTTTATTTATTTATGCACATCTTGGTTTAAATGTAATTTGCTAAAGCTTAATATATTGACATTTTAAAAATGTTGCTATGAAAAAATCCAAGTTTTGGGGTAGTTATAGTTCAAATAGTTAGAACAATTTTGTGTAATTTGCAACAAACATTTATTTCATGTTGCATGTAGATTTAGTATTTTAGGTTTCAACTTCAAATCTTGCAATCTTTGTTTCATTCTTTATGTTTAGATTTCATATTTCAACATGCAAAGATTTGTTTGCTTGACAATAAAACTTTATTGCATGTTCATTTGCTTGGCATTGGAAAACTCTTGACAAGGACATATGTCCTATTTGATTGAGTTTAATAGGAAATATATGAACTTTCAAATATTTGGTATTTTAGATAGAAAGATTATACATAATAACTTGTTACAAAAAAATTCTATAACAAAACATGTATTAATGATGCCAAGATGATGCTATTGGTTTGAAACATTCCAAACATGTTGAAATGTGTTAAGAAACATGCCAAAACACACTTTAAAAACATAATGAAACATGCTACTTGAAACATGTTGAAACACAATGGAAAACACAGTAAGAAACATTGTGGCAAAAAAAGAGGTTGTGTATACTTCAATTAATCTTTTAAAGACCTAAGTCTAACTCATAGAAAATCACACTTCAATGACAAAAAAACCCATGCAACCCATTTTACTCACATAACAAAATCATCAATACAAGTCCTTGAGCAATACTCATGTGTTTCCCAACAACAACAACACTAACTTTAGTTGTTAATTATGATCAAAAGGCTTAAACTATCAAGAAAACATGGTAAGATTGTAGATTTGTTGGACCAAATCTCTGTGGACCACCATTCTTCAAGCTATCATTATCTCACTTGGTAGCAATTAACGTCATTTTCTTTCATAACCCACCATGACCCAATAGATGCACTTGGGAAATTTTGATAGGAAAGATTTAGCCACTACCACCACCAACAAATTTCCCCTCTTTTTTAATCTCAAAATGGTGTGACACAACCCTCCCAGAAGTCCCAACATGTGAGTTTCACTTCCTAAATGCAAATTCTCTTGATTTCAGCCCCACATTCCCAACACCCCACAAATTGCAACATTGATGCCCTATTCAAACAAGCGCATTAGTTCCCCAATTATTTTCATCATTTCCATCCTATCTACTATTTTATTCATGTTTTTTCTCTATACCTATTTAACCTTCAAACTCCAGTACATAGCAGAAAGGAAATGAAGTCGGAGAAACTTGAACTGTAATTGTGTGCATTCCTCCCAAATAGTCACAACAAAAAGCAAATTATCCAAACTCCATTGCATCCCCATACCAGAACTCTCTAATCCAAAGAAAAGATATTTAGCTCTTCACACAATCAATCCTTTATCCTTTCCATCGCATGCCCATTTTTCAAAAACTTCCACTAAAGCACCCCATCAAACTCGCCATTGCCAAAGGTCATCAAAAACTCGAAAACAAGAACTAGGCTCATCCACCACCTTGACATTACTCACACAAACATATCACCACACGTTTCCATTGCCATTAACCTGGAGCAAACAATTAATCCCACACCCAAACACCAAAAAAAAGAAAGGAAACTCCCTTTAAAATGTGCATCAACTACCCACTCTCTTGTTGCTTTCTGCTTTTAACTGTCACTTTTCATCTGGCTCCATCTCGTCATACAACATGAAACATACTATGAAAAATACCAAAACATGTTGACAAATGCTGATGGTTCAAAACTCAGCTCGAAACATGCCAATGGCTGAAACGTGGCACGGGCTAAGTGTCATGTTTCATAAGTTGAAGCAGACCTACTATACTTCCCTACTTGCAAATCCCTGGACTGTTGTGCAGAATTTACAACTAGGGAATAATTTGGGGGTAGGAGCATCTCCAGTGGCGCTCAGTATCTGAGCTCCGGCAAGATATTTCTCATATCCAAGTTTTAGTCACTTACTTTTTTCCAACCCCACCCATAAAACTGAAACTAGGACTGCAAATAGGTGGGAGACTACTAGTAGTAACCCACTGGATCAATCAGAAACAAGGAGAAAATCAATAAAAACGATTTGACTGTAGTATTTATAAAACTGAAATTGGGATTGCAAATAGGTGGGAGACCACTAGTAGTAACCCTGGATCAATCAGAAACATGGAGAAATCAATAAATACAGTTTGAATGTCGTTCTTATAAAACTGAAACTGGGATTGCAAATAGGTGGGAGACTACTAGTAGTAACCAACTGGATCAATCATAAACAAGGAGAAATCAATAAATATGGTTTGAATGTAGTCTTAATAAAACTGAAACTGGGATTGGAAATAGGTGAGAGACTACTAGTAGTAACCAACTGGATCAATCAGAAACAAGGAGAAATCAATAAATACGGTTTGAATGTAGTTTTTGTAAAACTGAAACTGGGATTGCAAATAGGTGGGAGACCACTAGTAATAACCAACTGGATCGATCAGAAACAAGGAGAGATCGATAAATACGATTTGACTGTAGTTTTTTAAAGCTCCTTTAGGGCTCCCTCTGAAAGCTGTGCATTTTTTCAGGGTCACAGCAGTCGTCGTCCCGTGGATTTGACTGCTGTAGCCTGTACCACATCGAAGATTTCTAGTGCAGGGTCACATACTGAGCGCTCCTGGAGATTCTGTAAAGTTAAAGCACAGAACCTGCTCCTGCAATCCTACGCTTGTGGTGAGTGGTGAATTGTAATGGAGTCTGTGAGAATCAGGCAACCCAAAAAGTCAGACTGGGTTCAATACCAATCAATTGATAGTTAATAGCAGACCAGCATTGAAGAAGGAATTTTTAAATGTCAGATGTAGCTGACAGGCCTTTTTAGGTGGATCCTCAAATGACAGGATTCGCTTAGTCAGGCTTCGAGTTTGGATCACCATGGGGGCGGCCATGCGGCGGTTTGGGCGGTTTGGGTTGCAAGTCTAAGTGTTGAGCTGGGTTTGACTCCCAGTTTGACAGCACTCATGAGTTGTATAGGTGTTGACGAGTGAAGGTACAAGGAAGGGGGCTCAAAGAGATGTTTTGAGCGCACTTAAGTCCTTGAAATAAATACAAAATTATGATTATGTTGAAAGACAAGAGATATCTATCTCGAGTGACAAGGACTTGAATCACTTGGGAAGTCTGTAACAGGTTTAGTCCCACTCATCTAAAGGTTTGAAATTAGCCCTAAGTTACCAACAAGTCTGAATGCTGAATCTCACCAGTGTGTGGTTTGTCATGTGCAGGTAGCTTAAGTGTTTAATAAGGTGCATGAACAGAGACAAAACCGCAAGGAACACCAAGGCGAATCTTGGTACGACACGACGTACCATGCAAAAATATATAATGCAATATTTCTGTCACCTTGCTGATTTGCAGAATATATAACTGAGACCTGATTCAGCACAATTCTTCAACATGGCCAAATCGGTGTTGAGTGTTGGTGAAGTGGAAAATTTGGAAGTATTCATATTCACATATGAAATGAAAGCAGGTCAAATAATTTTCCATGTCCAATCTTTGTCGCCTGCCAAACTGAAGTAAGCTATCCGACAGCAAACATTTCTGAATCAGTGAAAAGAAAGCAGCAAACAATAAGTAAGTAACTCCATGTTCAAATCTTTTTCTTTGTGCTACAGCAAATTTATTACAGAATTTGTGGATGAGATGAACAGTGTTGTGCCCTCTGCAGACACAAAAATATTGCTTTGCAAGGCTAACTCTAAATACACTACAAACTTTCTTTTTAGGTTTTAATGATTTACATTTTGGGTTGTAAATTAAAAGTTTGGTCATGAGCACATTGATTAGGGGATGAAAATTAAACAAATAAATAAAGTTCCTCCATGATCATCGAAATCATCATCAAGAGATTCAACATGATAGATATCCTCAATTGGGGCTTAGGTTTGGAGATCAACAAGTGAACGGCTTTTAGAGATTGGGCTTGGTGATTAGCATATTGACTAAGACAAATGTGAAGGATCTTAGGTAGGCTGATTTTACAACAAAAATCATCTCAATCACAGCATGTAGTAGTAGTACATAGGTTTCCTTTGAAGGGGAAAGTAGAAAGCAAGTGGCTTTGCCCCCACCCCCCCCTTTATGGCAAGTTCAAACTTAGAAAGTTCAAAGTTCAAAAAGGGAGCAATATTTAAGGTTACGGAACCTAAACCCTAAATAGGAAAAAGTTGGTTCAAGTTTTCAAAAAAGGAACTCACATTTCAGAGAAAAGTGTTTTATTATTGGCCTTGCCTACCAAGGCAAGGATATTGTGTTTAAATTCATTATAGAGTATAGTAGCTTCAAGGGATTTCGGCCCGTAGGTAATAATAATAGGTCTATTTTTAAATGAGGATTTTTGAAAGATGATATTTTTGGCTTGTGTTGACGCTTGAGAATAGTTATAGAGTTTATAATATCTTGAAGGATTTTGGTTTCTTTCAGAGGATCTTTTGAAGATTATATTTTTGCATGGTTAAATATTTGAGTTTTCATAATTCTTCTTTTGCCTTAAGATATTTTTACAATGTAAATGGCAAGGCCACATCGTGGCACACCCCTTGTTTTCTTTTTGGCAAAAAAATTGCAAATTTTGACCTCGACTATTGAAGAGGAGCATTCTATCCAGGGTTTTTTTTTTGAAAAAATTCTGAAGTAGGTCAACTGGCAAGGATGGTGGGCTGTGGATTGTTTTCAAAATCTCACTTTGTACTGGAAACTTTTGACAATTTTCTTTCAAAATATGGCAAAATTTTGCTTAAAAAATCTCAAAAAAATCTTTGTAAGATTCACAGTTAAAAATTTTCTGAGTAAATATTTCACCAGATTTCAACACAAATTTTAGTTTTTGGGCACTTTGTTTTCACCTGTTCTCTGTAGTTTGGAGTTTGGACCATTCCCCCCCAAAGCGTCGCCAATTAATATTAAATCTTGCTAATTTGTTCAATTTTTTTTCCAGATGATGTTACATTGTGAAATTGAAAAAAAAGGCTCCAGTATTTCACAGCAACAATTAAAATAAGATATAACAAATGTCCTCGAAATCCTGAAAAAAAAATCAACTAAATCAATAGGAAATGTTCCTTGAAATTCTTGGAAAGGCAACGTTTCAAATAGGAAAAGTTCTCCCTCATCACACTTTCTCTCAACGAGGACATCTTTCCATTAGGGTGTCAGGATGGCAGATTCTGTGATCAGAGTAACTTCCTATTATTAGTTTCCAACTAGTTGTGCTCACAGTCATCTCATCTCAGGACGAAATTTGGTAACTCTTTTCTGAAAAAAACAAGAAATTTCACCAATAAAAGTGACTGAATGCGATCACCTTTTGACAATATTTCATCAAAAGAATAAGAGTGCTCACAACTTTATTGATCAAACATTGACCAAATGGAAGAGCCATCAATCCAATTATGACTCATCACAAAATGACATTTGTTTTTTCTTTTTTTTTTTCCTGTTCTCATGGAATATGTGTTCCTGGAGGTCCTAACATTGATTAATTACATCTTAACACACTTGCAGTTCTTCAATGTAAGGCACATGTCCATACAACATGAAAGAAGGCCCTCTATCAGTGGCTTTCCAAACTGAGATTGGAGTAGCCTAATGGAAAGAGACCCTAACAACACCTTATGAACATTTCTCAAAATGTGGGACCAAAAGAAAATTAAGTATAAGCATTCTTTAATACTTTGTGAAGGAAGACTGGTTTTCATTTTTAATCCAGAGGTAAGTTCAGTTAATATGGTAGTCCAATAATTTCTAAAAATATCGGTGGTTGATTTATCTACTATCTTCATTTTAGGTGAAGGTCACATCAACTAGTTTAGTTAGTTCTTAAAAAATAGATAGAAAGTCAATTAATTAGTTTTTTAATTGGTTAACTAAAAGGAGTTAATTAAAAGGAGTTAATTGGTTAACTAATTATTATTTTAATAAGAGCTAATCTAAGGATAGATTTAGAACATGGTTTTTTTTATTTCAATTTTGTGATGTAACTGAAATGGTAATCATCCATAACATGATTTAGTTAGATTTGGTTACAAAATAGACATGAAAATAGAAAAATACCAGAATCCTTCTATATTCTTGGCTACTTAATGGAACTTATCATAAAAATATGAGAATTTGGAATTTTTTTAAAAAAATGTGACAAATTTGGGTCATTTTTTTCCATGGAAAATTCTCGGTATAGGTTGAAATCATGTTTTTCAGGTTGAAATTTGACGACAATTTGTCAAAAAAAAACACTGATTTAAAGGGAGGAGGTTCAACTATTTTCATGGGAAGGTGATGGGAGAGGTTAGGGATTTGCCAAGGGAATGTGACCTTTTTGGCTCTCTAAAGTTCTATTCCATATTTTTCTTTACTTTTCTTATCTTCATCCATCTTTCTCTTGTCACTTTTCTTTTCTTCTTTGGACTTTCTTTTGAACTTCTTAGTCTTCTTCTACCTTATTGTCCCAAAGGAGGGGCAGTCCTATGTAGACTCTTTTTGGGCCAGGAGGGCATAATGAGAAAAGAATATGGGTTTCCCAAGGATCTCCAGAAATTTGCTGGCTTTGTGTGCATGGAAAATACGACAATAGAAGTATTGTTTGGTAGAAGGCAAAAGGTAACCCACCGTCACCACGAGAGCCAAGGGAAACATGACTATTATCATTGCAAGAGGCACTTGGAAATGGGTTCTTTTCTAACATGTATTTTTTTCTCTATTCTTTTGCTTGTGGATTATCATTGGGTGTGATTGTCTCTAGTGGTAAGTAGTAATTTTGATTCAAGGTAGAATTATCATTGCACTTTATTTGTTTCTTTTGATTTTTCTTAACTCCCTTTGATGATGGTAATTAGTGGAGTTTAGGAGGTAATTTTGATATAGAATAAATTTAGCGTTGTTAAGAATTTGAAGTTATTATTATTTCAATAATCTAATTATTTTTATTTTTGAATAGTTATAATACAATTGCATCAGCTTAGTTCTATTTTTTTTGGTTTTATTGTTTCTTTTGGCATTATCATTAGGTTGAAAAATAATTGTTGAGCCCCTGTGTTTGAGCTTATTTACATAGTCTCTTCATGCAGTCTTCAACTTCAAACACTTTGGTTATAATGTAAGTTGAACCTAATGACTTTTGTGTTGGTGCTAAATGTTTTGCAAGGTGTAGCAATACTAACATAATGAATAGACCAAAATAGGAAGCCTCGCTTGAAGCCATGTTTGATGTTGGCATTTGATCACCTTATAACGCAAAAGGTGTTGTTAGAAAACTTGAAAAAGTAAGCAAAGCTTTGAAAGCCTCACTATATGACTTCTAACTCTTGGGCCTTTTTAACGGTGAACAATAATTAACCTATTGATTTGAGGTAAAATTCAAGTCATAAGATGAATTGTTCGTGATAATGAAATGGTTGGCATTGAGATTTTGGCTTTGCACACAAGATGTTGCAAAGGCTTCGTTATTTATTATAAGGATAATAACGTATCAGCCATGAAAAAACATGTGAAACAAGATCATGTTGTTTTATTTAAAAGGTGTGTTCTTTTATCCTTGTTTTTCGTTTCACCAATATAGACATAGATTTAAATTTATTTTTATCTTGGTCATACCTTAATTTTTATGTGAATCATTGAAGCTTTCTTTTACGATTGTTTTGTAATTTGGATTTTGGATTCTTTGTGTAAGGGATTTGGTTGAATGAAAATGCATTTAAATTATTCCTGTTATTTGTTGTCCATGGTTGATTTTAGAAGAATGTATAGTTTCAATGCTTTGTTAAAAGTGAAAACTCATAACATTGTGTTGTTCCTTTTATCTTAAAAAAAAAACGAGAAACTTGACTTATTTTTAAAAGTTTTTATAGTGCCTTCATTGAATGAAAATGCATTTGAGTTATCCTTATTATTTGTTCATGACCATGGCTGATTTCAAATGAATATGCAATTTTATTGCCTTGTTGAAAGTGAAAACTCATAACATTGTGTTGTTTTTTTATCTTAAGAAAACTAGAAACTAGTTTCAAAGGCCCCCATAATTTAAGTGTGTATTAAAAAAATCATATTATAGTCAAAGGTTCACAATTGAAATAACCGAATTTTGGTTTGTATGATAATTGGAACAATGCAACTAATTAGATGTTTTGCTTGAGAACCAGGAGTTGTAATCGGCCCGATTTCTTCAAAAACTTGAATTAAAAAATCATCCTGGAAACTAGATAAATATATTTGGGTCAAGGGCTTTGATTGAAAATCATTTCATCTCATCAACATTTTTTTTCCCAAAAATCGATCGAGAAAACTGCTCTTTCAATCATCTACCTAAAAACTCAAACAAATTCAATAGATAAGATGTTGTACATCTACCTACTGTGTCCACACTCTGAACACCCAAAAAATCCGTTTCAATCTAAACAGTCTAAACACTTTCACCCAAAAAAACCGGTTCACCTAATGTGAAACCGGTTCTAATAAGGTAAGAACTTCCAAAAGTTGGATTGTCCCTGTCCCTGTGGGGGCCTGGCCCAATAAAGCTTTCCCAATTTCTTAGTGGAAAAAATGGCGAAATTTCTCCACAATTAGACATTGGAACTTGGGTTTTTGAGCCGAAGGTGGGCCGGGTGGTTGCCTTCCTTGCCATGTCATGCCACCCGGAAGCTTCTCCCGGGCTTGTCGTGCGCTCCGCTCCTCTGCTGAAGACTTTTTCTGTTTTGTGCGTAGTTGCTTCGATCGCTCTTTCTCTCTCTCTTTCTCTCTCGGTCGTGTTCGCTATCATCAAAAGAAGGAGAATCAGCATGTTCACCGTTTCTGATGAAGTTGTCACCCTCTTCTTCTTCTTCTTCTTCTTCTTCTGCCGCCATGCTCACCAGCTGCATCGATCATGGCGTGCTGTGGTTGCTGCCGCCGGAATAGGAGCAAGGAGGAGAAAGAAAAGGAGAGGGAGAAGGACCGGTGTTGAATCTGGTGATGGCGTTGCTTCTCTTCGTCTTCATGAGATTGATGCAATGAGTTCTGCGGATTTCTAGTATCAGTGCTGGTGGTTCCTTTGCTTTCACTCTTTGTAGCGCTGCTGCTGCTACATTGATTCTTGGATTGTGAAGATTCTAGATTTGCCTTACCATGCCTCCTCGCGTGCCAGCTGAGGTCCCATGGTTGTTCAATCTCCCGGTCATCTCTTGTGCTGCGGCCGCCATCATCTGCTGCGCCTCGCTCGTCTGCTTGCTCTCCTCCTTTTTCCTTGCAGGTAAGTCTCCTCGTTTCTTCGAGCTGTTCATGGAGATTGTTTGTTGCCTTGGCCGCTGCACCTGTGGGGGGGAGGGGTAGGAATGTGTGGAAGCGAAGACCAGGGCCGAGCGCTGTCTATCTGTCTTTGGAATCCGGACCTTGGATTCTCTGCTATGGGGGTTCTACGAGTCTGCAATCAAGGATTGATTTCCAGCTTATGTCTGGAGCTACAATCTGCCATACGGTGCTGGAAATCTCCAGTTTTCTGAGATCGTCTTGGTAGATTTTTGGAGCTGGTTTAGCTCAATCCTCTCCGTGAGGGATTACTGAGCTATGGACCGAGACTATGTAGAAAAATGTCTCGGTCCTAGGTTCAGTTCAAGAGATACTTTCCCTTAGTAGTGCCAATGCAACCCGAAAACAAAGTTTATGATGGGGAAGTAGTAGTAGGGTGAACAAGAGTGGAGAGAGAGCATGAAGCTCCTCTCAAGGTTATATCTCTCTCTCTGTGCAAAGAGTGTATGTGGTTCAACATTGTCAAGAGGAACACTGGGAGGCCAGCCAGCAATTCTTGACTGTACACACTTAGGTAGCCTCCACTTTGGGCACTGTGGTTGGTTCTCAGTCAGGCAGCAAGATTTGCATTCTGCGTTTAACATTTTTCTGAAGAGAAGAGGAGATTCAAAACAGATTAAGACTCAGTCTTTATAGTGTCTCTCCTGTGTTTTCTTTTTAATGTGTGCAGATGCTAACTCTATTGGGGCAGTGTATGGGCGAAACGGGAACAACATACCAACACCACAAGAAGCGGCACAACTGTTGCAGGACAATGTCATAACAAGAGTTAGAATATATGACTATGATCCAACTGTGATTCAAGCTTTTTCACTCACACAGATTAGGGTAATCATTGGCATCACCAATGATGAGATACCAGGCCTTGCAGTCTCACCATCATTGGCAGCTGAGTGGATTCAGAATAATGTGGCTGCTTACATTAAAACAACAAACATTAATGCCATAGCTGTGGGTTCTGATGTGCTCACGACTGAAAGCAATATCTCCTCATATCTTGTCCCTGCAATGCGGAATCTATACAATGGGTTAGTGAATCTGACACTGGATAAATCGGTAAAGGTTTCTTCCCCAATGAATTTGGAAATTTTGGAGAATTCTTATCCACCTTCTGCTGGTGTGTTCAACAGCAGCTTCCTTCCAGTACTTCAGCCCACGCTGGCCTTCCTTGCTGCAACTAATTCATTTTTCATGCTTAATGTCTACCCATTTCTGTCATACGAGTTAAATCCCAATAACATCCCCTTGAACTATGCCCTGTTCAATTTCACTTCAGGGGTCCTGGATACTGGCAGCCATCTGACTTATTACAGTTTGTATGATGCTCAAGTTGATGCACTCATCTCTGCCATTGGAGCACTCAATTATAGTTCTCTTACAGTGACAGTCACAGAGACTGGGTGGGCCTCAGAAGGAGCTCCATCTGAGACTGCAGCAAACTATGACAATGCCAAGACCTACCTCAGCAACCTGGTGAGGATCACTCAAACTAATGCTGGGACACCTTTAAGACCTGGCCAGGAGATTGATGCATACATCTATGACCTCTATGATGAAGATTTGAATCCAGGACCAGTTTCAATGCAACACTTTGGGTTGTTTTATGCAAATGGGAGCAGTAAGTATGATATAGATTTTGTTACTGGGAGTTCTGGAAGTGGATCACCGTCACCGGGGCCAGTTTCAGGGCCATCTTCAGGACCATCTTCAGGGCCATCTGCAGGTGGTGGTGGTGGTGGGAGCGAAACACCTTCACCAAGTGCGACCTATGTGTGGTGTGTGGCAAAGCCTAGTGCAACTAACAGTAGCTTGCAACAGGGTTTGGACTGGGCATGTGGACCAGGCCTAGCTAATTGTGACCCTATACAGCCAGGAGGGGCCTGCTATCTACCCAACACCGTGGTATCACATGCCTCCTATGCATTTAACATCTACTACCACTATTTCCAAACAGACCCAAGGTCATGTTTGTTTGGTGGTGATGCAGAGCTGACAAATGTGGACCCCAGTGAGTATTTTTCAACTCTTAAAGTACTTGTGATCACTTGAAGAGTTCTGTATCACAAAAGGACAATTCTAGATAACAGTGATTCTCTTAACACAGTGTTTTGGGCTTGTTTACAGGCTATGGGTCATGCGTTTATGTAGCAAGGTAATTCCTTTTCCTATCTTAGGTCATGGAAATTTAAGCTCACTGGTAGGATCTGGTTCATAAAATGCATTTCTGGATTTACTGGTCAATACAGCAGCTCACAATTAATAGTCAGAAAAGCTCTAGGGCATAAGTTTTGGAGCTAGATGAGACTTGTGAAAAGCAACTTTGTGAGGGTTCAGCAGATGTGAAATAGTAGCAGTACCTTAATTTGCAAGCCCAATGAAATGGTAGTGAGTTTTCGGGCACTACTAAAACATACAGGAACTCTGTTAATATGACTTATCGGTTTGTGTCTCTATGTGCAGCCAAGCAACACATCTGGAGGGATCACTGTTCACATGGTGCTGTGGGATTCTTGTCCCTTTTGCAGTTGCGACTATGTTACTCTCTCTATAACAAAGAGTGTAGTAGCAGCAAGGTAGACTGAAATTTTTGTTCACTTTCACAAATCTCCTAACGATAACCATGTTGCCATTTTGCCGGTGCCCTGGTGTGGGAAGTATCCATTTGAATGCCTGGAAGTAGATGACCTAGCTCTTGCAGAGTTTCCAGGCTGAAATCTAAGGCTGAAAGTGAGGGAAAGACCTGCAGGGTACATATCCAATCCCCCTTGCTTTCCATCTAACTTGCATCTGATGAGAGTGTGGAGTGTGTTCTCAACCTGTGGGGGGGCTTGACTATTCTTATTGTACATTCACAGAAATAGTTGTTCCACTGCAAGTAGTCACTGGACATCTTTGTCAGAACATAGTGATGGTGTTTTAGGTGTGACAAACAAGTGACTTGTATATCTCTGGAGACAGGAAGAATGAGAGAGACAAAGAGAAACTTCAGGATTCACAGTTTGGAAACTTCAGAATGTGAGCAGCAGAATTCCGAGTAAGAGGCTGAGGGAAATTGAAAAGAAGAGTCAGTAGATGGAGTGTCAGATGCAATAACAGCTGCCCCTTCATTGTTCTAATATAGTGTAAAAAGTCAAGCTTTCCTGTATAAGAGGTGTAAGAGAATGCAGGTGAGATGGTGCAATATCAAGTAGACAAAGTAAGGTCTGAGATCTGTGGGTTGGGGAGTGGAAGGTTGATTCTACTGCACACTCTGCTGATGTGCTCACTATTCTCAACAACTTTGTAAGAAGTGAGTGAACCTGAGTCGCTCCCCATGCTAGTGTCATGTGCATTCGTGGAAGTGCTGGCAGTTGCTGCACACAAGGTGATTGCTACTTTTATCACTGCATTTTGCAAATTGCTAGATGGCAATTCTTCAGCTGGAAGTGTGGCTGGTTAAGTGCATTTGTATGTCAAAAGTTCTCAACTACTGGTGTCATGCTCAGATGAAACTGATGCTGGGATCCTCATCTGTTTCTCATGAATTTGACAGTTGTTACAGTCTAGTCTGCACAACCATCTACCCGAACTTCAGCTATTTGAAGTTCTGATAACCCTTGACAATGGACCTTGCATGCTGCTTTAAGACACGTCCTGGCAGTGCTTTGTGTTAGGGAATCCTTCAATTTTGCACAATAGTTGCAAGGCTGCAATAGCATGCCCTGCAGTTGACAAAGGGTCAAGAAACATGGGTTGGAGTCTGCATCATAACTCAGTCACATGTGCATGATGCCTGGTCCTTCAAATGTTTTTTCTTAATCAAGAAGACTGCAGTTTCAAGATTTAGGTCAAAATCTAGTTGTGAAATTCTTTGCTTATCACTCACCAGTGGAGCAGTTTCAGTGCAATACTTCTTATCATGGACTGGAGCTTCATACATCTACATATAAAAACATCTGAAAGAGTGGGAGATTGTGTTTTACAATGACAATGTACTCACTCATCTGGCAGTGACAAAATGGTGATCCATTGATAAAATGCACATTTTGGGGGAAGCATTTCTCTAGTTTCTGCAGTATTTAATGACTAAAACTGAATTGGCTCCAAGAATATATAAGAAACCTCTATTGAGCTTAAGTTCCAAAGAGGAAAAGGAAATCTCTAATTTACAGATTCAGTGTACTTGATGCATGACATGATCTATATGTGGAATGAGCTCCCCAAGAAGACTGAATTATCCTTCGGTGCACTACATCTATGGAACAAGCTCTGCCAGCAGGCTCAATGATCTGTTTCGCAAGAGAGGTGACATTCATTCATGAGGAGCACAGAGTTGTGGGGTGGCAGTGTCTGTTAGAGTTAGACCATGAAAGAGTTTCAAATCAGCTTGACTTTTTATGTTGCAAATTGTTTCCAAGTATTGTAAGTTTCTGAATATTAATAACCGCTGGCAATTTCTCCATACAGTTCAAGTTAACCTAAATAGAATTGAGAGATGACCAACAATGCAACAGAGCAGCAAATCAACAAGCATGATGAAGAGGAGCCCAATCCCTACAGAGCAGAGAAAAAAAAAAAAACCAAAAATGGAGAAGGGGTTCGATAAAGTGGTAACAGCCATATACATATTCAGAGACCTTCAACAGCAACATGTGTAGTATTGACTTCTGACACCCCATAACATTGCCACTGATTTCATTATCAGCTCCCAGCAGTGGGTCAAGAACAATGAGAGAAACTTCACCAAGGTAGTTTGGGAATCCATCCAAGAGTTTTCTGAAATGACCCACCAGTCAAGTGCAACAGCAAATTCACAAATCCTAATCAGTAAATCATTGCAGGCAGGAATGGAAAAATTTCCAATGGAGTAGAAACCTTTGGAAATATTGTCATAGTCTCAAATTCCATTCAGTTTCCAAAATAACTCCATACACGAGGAAAGAGGCATGACAAATGGTAGAGCACTATGGGGAGGCTCCATGGCCACTTTTTCAGGGGTACCACATCTGACAATGGTGTTCAACTATGGTAATACTACCACTAGATGTGCTACAAACAAAATCCACTCGATATGGTGGTTGACAAGAGAGACTACTGGCATCACCAATAGTCCATGCAAGAACAAACACCATCTTCAAAGTGATGAAAGCGATTGGCATCCCTCACCACAATTGCTCTCCAAACTATTTTTGAAATGAATTTTGTGAAAAGGTGGCAATCTTCACAAACCTGCAGATTTTTTAGTACTAGGAGTGGAGTACCAGGAGCTGTGTTGATGAGCCCAAATGCAACAGTCAATTTCTCGCTATGGTGACACAAATGAAACAGTTTTTCTTCTTCCCCCACACCATGCGGCACAAATTTAGTATATGGCACATACCCTGCATCATGCAAGAGCCCTAACAATCTCTTCAGTTCTGCATTGGGTGGTCTTGATCATCTACTAAAAATGTATGCACCTCATTGTTCACTTCAATCCAGGTGCGACCTGGTTGTTCCTTTAGACCTTGTTGCTTTCTCTGCCGTTGAACATTCTTGCAGAGATGCCTGCTGCCAGCTGCAGCATAGATGTTTGATAGCAGCACATGAACTGCAGCATTTTCAGGCTCCAATTCAAGAACAACCTTTGCAATGTGTTCTCCCATCTCCACACTACCATGAATTCTGCAAGCGCTGAGCAAAGCCATCCATACAGTCACATGTGGTCGACAGGGCATCACCTTGATAATATTCTCTGCCTCCTGGAGATGGCCAGCATGGGAAAGAAGGTCAACCATGCACGTGTAATGCTCCAATGTTGCAGAAATCATGTAAACTTCAATCATCGAAGCATAACAGCACATGCCTTCATCCACCAAACCTGCATGGCTACAAGCTGACAGAAGACAAACAAAAGTGATATCATCTGGATGTACACCTTCTTCACACATCTGCTCAAAATGTTTAAGAGCTTCCTTGCCATGCCCATGCATGGCACATCCCCCAAGTATGGCATTCCAAGAGACCACATCATGTGATGGCATCTTGTTGAACACTCTCCAAGCATCCTCCATGCTCCCACATTTTGCATACATATCAACCAAGCTATTCCCCACAAAGACATCTGAATCTGATCCATTTTGAATGATCTGCTTGTGAGCACACCTGCCCTCTTCAAGTGCAACTAAGCTGGCACATGCATTCAGCACCCCAACAAAAGTAACAGAATCTGGCTGCACACCTTCCTGTTGCATTTGTCGAAATAGTTCGAGGGCTTTGTGCCCTTGTGCAGACTTCCCATGTCCCAATATCATGGCATTCCAAGTGACCACATCATGTGATGGCATCTTGCTGAACACTCTCTGAGCATCATTCATGCTCCCACATTTGGCATACATGTCAATGAGGCTACACCCCACAAAGACATCAGCCTCATAACCACTTTGAATTATCTGTTCATGAGCCCACCTGCCCTCTTCAAGTGCTTGTAAACTAGCACATGCATTGAGCACTGGAACAAAGGTGAATGTGTCAGGAATGATACCTTTTTGTTGCATATCTTGGAAAAGCTTAATTGCCTTCTCATGTTGCCCGCCTTAACATATGTTGCAAGCCTTCTATTCCATGAAAAGCGATCCGATTGTATAGTCCTTGGTGCCATGACAGCCAGTTTTGCTTCCACCCATGGGGGGTTTCATCGGTCCAGAAGCCAGAGTGCATCCTGTGTCTCCTTATGCTTGAAATCTGGTTGAGTTGATGGTGCACTGCCATCACCACAGGCTTTGAGGAAGCAACTGAATTGAGGGGACTTAGAATCCGCTGATGCCCTGACAATGGCACCAGTACCACAACCACAGACAGCTTCAGCATCACACTGGTTCAAAGCCTCAGCGTGCCACATCTCCCAATCATTGGGAACACCCAACAGGTATGGAAATCCCCCTTTGAAACACCAGCAGGTGAGATCCTCATTTCTACTAAAGCAACGCCACACAGATTCTTCACTATCACTACTCTACCAAAGGCTTAAACCCGGAAAAGAGGAGAAAGAGAAATACTTGTTCTTCATGCAGTGCACATGTTGGTTACAAAAAACAAGTGCATGCGAGAAGAAAAAAGCTTGGAAATCTGAGAAAAAGATTGATGGCATCATCGAGTGGGAGGAGATTGGAGATTTGGAGAATGGGAATAGTGAAATACGCAGAAGCACTTGTGCTTCAGAATGAGCTAGTAGAGAAGCGGCGAGTAGGCACGATTTGCGACACGCTCTTGTGTTTGCAGCATCCACCAACTTTCACAGTCGGCAAGCGTAGGACGCTACACAACCTTCTGTCGACGCCCGCCGTTGTGAGGAGCATGGGAGCCGAGATTCACCAGACTGAGAGAGGAGGCGACATCACGTTCCACGGCCCGGGCCAGGCAGTCCTGTATCCTATCCTGTCTCTAAGAGACTTGAAGCTCGGAGTTCGCAAGTACGTGGAAGGTTTGGAAGACACCATGATCCGGCTGTGCCATCTCTATGGCATCAGCGCCAGAGGAAGGATGGTGAAGGAGACGGGCGTCTGGGTGTCGGACAACAGGAAGAAGATCGGTGCTGTGGGCGTCAGGGTCTCCTCTGGTAGCATCACTTCACACGGTTTGGCGTTCAACATAGCTCCGGATTTGAGCTTCTTCCAACACATCGTTCCTTGTGGAATCGCCGATAAGGAGGTCACGTCCCTCAGCAAGGAACTCTCTTCCTCCCATCCGCTGCAAGAGCAAGCGGTGGTCACAGAGCAGCTTATCGATTGCTTTGTACAACAATTCGGCTTTGAAGCTTTCAACTGCCCTCTCACTGTGGAGACTCCAGCACAATCCTGAAGATGATGATGATGACGACGATGCTCAAGAATGCAGGCGTATGTATTCTTGAGGTCTTTCTCCTTCTCAGTACTATATCTTCTTCTTCTTCTTCTTATTCTTGTGGATTCCTTCCTCATTAGGAGCTATGGCAGTTGGAGCAAGTTGAAGTCTGCTCAAGCATAGCTGTTTCTGTTGTTTGGTGTGTGTTTAGGGTTTAGGGTTTGGGGTCTAGGGTTTTGCATATGCAACAGGCAGTAGGGCAATTCAATGGAACCCCTTCACCAAACCCACATTATGTGTTCTCTCTCTCTTTTCAGGTAAGTACATTGCAAAGTCAAGAAGCTTGACTTAAGGCATGAATCAATTGTTGTGTATGTGGGTTGTGGTGATGATGCTTGAGAATATGTGATGTCTGTCTTCAGGGAGAAATTTGTGGACTGAGGTTGTTGGCCATGTTATGCAATTCAGGACAACTGGACATCATCATCGGGAGATGGGCATTGTTGTCTGGGTTGGTTGGGACAAAGGAGATCTGGCATTCATACAGCTACAACATGCTTGAAGAAGAAAGATTGATCCGGGGATTCATATGATGACAACATGCTTGAAGAAGACAGAGATTGATTCCAACAAATCAATGCATTTGAATAGGTATATAGACTGGTCTATGAGTGTTTGGTTTGAATTGGCTATGTTGAGAGTAGATTGTGAAGGGTTTCCATGCCAGCATAATAGAAGCAAGAGATTTTTAATTTGTAGACCAAAGTTCTGAAATTGGTTGGTGTGGAGATCTTCCATGGCCAATGTCAAATTGTGGGCTCACTTCTTAAAAGAAATCTTTTGAGTAACAGTGGTTACATGAGCTTTCAGAGAATTGTAGGTTAATAGCAATCACTAAAAGCGAAGAAATGACAATCTGGTGATGGTAGTGTAAGCATCATCTGCACCTTGTGAATTCTTCATTGTGGTAGCAGTAAAACAGAGCCAGAGTAGGGGATTGGCATCACCTTATGTGGTCCCTGAATCTGGACAGTTTGAACCAGGTGCACAAGCTTTAGACTGTTTGTTTTGGTGTAACTTTTCTGAGAGAGGTTTACCCAGCAGTTTGTTGTTGCAATGTGTTCCTATTTCTGTCTGTTCTATTGAAATGAAGCTCATGGTTGAAATAGATGCAGGAATCATCAACATTTTTCAAAGATCTGAAACTGGCTAGAGGTAGAAGTAACTAGCAGAGATCAAAAGCTTGCAATCATAAGAAGGGACTTAGCTTGACAGGAAGAAGACCTCTCAGAGCTCCAGCCTTCCCACAGCCGGTAGTTTATGCTGTGAGAGCTTGTGTGGCTACATCAGCAGGCACCACATTGGCAGCTGTATCCAACAGGTGTGCCACCATCTCCTTTACCAATTCTTGAGGATTTTTGTGTTTCATTTGACAACAGGACTTCAGCTGCCCTCTCTCTACTGTTGGATCCTTCACTCAAGAATGTGAAGCTTTGATCTCGAACATGGAACTAAAGTTGGCATCATTGTTTGAAACTGTAAAAGGTGATTCAATCTGTTACAATAGAAAAATCAGATGTGAATGTAAGCTACCTGAAGTGTGTGAATTTCTCCTTCAATTTTGCAATGTTGCCACGAATTTCTTCAGAGAGACAGTGTCACCTCTTAGTTAATTATTTCAACAAAACAGAGGATTTGGGAACCCTCTATTTGTATTTTTGCTTGCTACCCACCATCTTCTTCAGCATGGGGCCAGATATTAGCATTCCAGAAATGCAGTTTGCCACCACATATTATAGTTGTACTGAGAACAATCATGTGCACAAACCAGTTTCAACTTTGAAAATCTGCGGGTTGTTTCAGATGATTGGGAGGTGTCAGCCCTAGGTGTGGCAGTGGGCTCAGTGACGGTAGTGGTTTCCTTGCAGCAGCTGTTGTGTCTTACTGTGGCCTGCACATGCTCAACCCACACAACTCTGCAGATCAACAGATTATTTAATCTTATTTGTCTTCTTCAGTTTACCTGGAGTTATGCAATCTTGCATTGTTGAATGACTTTTAGGCAACATGGAAGATGGGATTGCTTTCTGCTCTTGGATGCTTATTTCTGCGCTGGGTTGCAGTACGACAATACTTATCTATCATGTGGGTACATGCTATACAACTCTTGTGCGGTTGAGAGTCTGGCTGGCTGCTTACATCACTCACATCGTTACCATCTTGAGATGAAAGAGTCCAGCTTCTTTAGGCTTTTTAAAGGTCAATGATCTAGAGCTAAACTAGAGATCATCCTTGAGCTATTTACAACATATAAAACATTTGAAGTAGTTATGGGTGAGGGTTGACAAGTGGTGGATGTTGAGAGGTAGCTAACCTCACTACTATTGTATGACTTAGGATTTGTACAAGCTTGCATCTTTGGGATTGCAATTGAAACTTGTTGTTCAAGAGCAAAGTGATTAAGATTAATGTTGGGCAATTTTTACTCTTAAGAAGAAGCTTCTGTTTTGGTTTTAAAAACTAAATTAAAATGGTTTGGTTTTCATCTTGCACATCAAGTGAAATCAAGTTTTGATTCCAATTTTGGTTTTGAAAATTAGACCTATTTTAGTCTAATTTTAAGTAACCCAGACTAGAATCAGCAAGTAACCTTATATTAACCCCTATTTCACTTTCGGTTTTCATCTTTTTTTTCCCAAAAATTTCAATTTCCATTTTGGTTCCAGACATCAATAGAAGTAGGAACTAGATTTTGGTTTGGTTTTTACTTATCGGAATCAAAAGCAATGAGTAACTTGCCAAATCAGATATTCACCCAACACTGGTTAGGATTGAGAAAGGGATCTTCCGAAGAATTCTTACCCTTCTCATTGTTGGGACAAACATGTATGAAATTATCAACATGTTTGTGGAAACAGTTGAAATTTTCTATTGTCAATGGAGGAACTAAGCTTTTGAATGTCAATATTGATATTTTTGTTTTTTCATATGGGGTGCATTTGAAGTTATGAAGCTTGAAATCATGTGTGTAAATTGCTTAGGACAAAAGATTTGCACAAGTGGGATTAACAATGATGTTGTTTACAAAGGTGTGAACCCCATCTTTGTAAAGAAAAAGTCAACATGTTGTCTAAACGTAAAAGTGTGGAAAAGGGAAGAATTTACCTCTTTGCTCTTAGATTACACAAAACCAATTTTTTTTGCAATGGATGCAAAGACATCATGAATGTCATCATCTATCTTTACATCATTATTGTGATAGGTGGATACACAATGGATTGATCACTTGAATACATAAAGGTATCAAGTTATTGAAGGATGCATAAGTCCAAATCGGAATTGTAAAAGTGGGGTCAACAACAATGTTGTTTCCAAAGGTGTGAACTCCATTTTTGTAAAGGAAAATGTCAACATGCCGTCAAGATGTAAAAGTGTGGAAAAGGGAAGAATTTACCTCTTGTTCTTAGATTACATAAAAACCAACTTTTTTTGCAAAGGATGCAAAGACATCATGAATGTCATCATGTGTCTTTACGCATTCATGATTGTGGTAGGTGGATACACAAGGGAATCAAGTTATTGAAAGATGCATAAGTCCAAATCAGATTTGTTAAATGGTAGAAAAATATTGTTAACAACAAGAGGAACATTAGTACGCTATCAAACTTCAACATGAAATGATGCAAGTTTGATTAACATGAGATGTCCCATTGGAAAGAATGTTTGAAAAAATATGATGATGTAAACATTCTAAAATAAAATCATATAATCATTTGATATGTTTTCAAAAGAATTGTTTGAAAGAATACATGCCGTAGCCATGTGAAGCAGGAATTGAAAAGTTGCTTTGAACTATTGTTAGAAAGGGAAGGTGTGAAAATCAATGTGAACTAAAAACCCCAATGATGTTAAAAGGAAATTTATTGAACCATTTTCTTATTTGTTCACTTTTTAATTTGATAGTTCAATAATTTCACATGCCCAATAATAGGTAGGAATGGCCAAAAAAACCATTACTTTCACAATTTTTAAGAGGTGGTTGAGTTACTTCCAATATTTTAGTCATTGTTATTAAAAATGAGTTAGGTGGAGTTACATAGTTAAAGTTTAACCACTAAAGTAAGATCTTGGTTGATTCGAGAGAAAAAAAATTGGTGGTTGTGAAAAATGTGATTGCCACTTTTGTATGATGTAGATATGGATTCCTCAAACTAATTAAAAAGTTGTTTTTTATTCTGGAAAGATGAAAGAATTTTAATTTGGAAAAGAGTGAAAATCTATAAAGAAAATGAGTGTTTGTGAATGTGTTGGAATAACATAAATACACTATAATGGGAGTTCAAGTAGGAGTCCTCAAGCATTGCATGTGACTCAATTAACACCTTGGACTATTATGTGTTTTGCTTCTTTTGTTTAATACAGGGAATGGATATGTTTATGTGTGAAACCTTCTACCCATTATTAAAATGTGATTTTTCATAAAATTAACTAAGTGGTTGAACCACCCTATTCTGCAAAAAAAAAAACCCAATATATATTTTTGAACATTTAGAAGTAATTGTTAAATAGATTGTTAAAAATTATAATAGTTGATTATCAAAAATATCATAACTCAACCATAATATTAAAAAATTAATGGTTTGCATGAGAATCATACTTAAATCGCCTAATTATTACACATATGTTTTTCCCAAGATTGTTAACCTAATAATCATTATTTCCCAATTTCAGCCCCAATAGTTTTTCATTACCAAAGTCAATTGCCTTAACATACCTTGGTCATAGTAAGTCAAAAAATTGAATGATGTTTAATCTACTAGGTCCTACCTAGGTTATCTAATTACTACGGAACAAGTCACCTTGATACTTAGATCTAGTAGTTTTGTTTCCTAGTTTCTAGTTATAGTAATCTTATGACTATTAAATCTTTTGGCATTTACAATCTTTTGGACAATAGTTTGAAATAGTTTAAAATTTTATGAAGTTCATATCAATAGGATTTACATTAAGTAGCTTCCCTACTATAACCTATGTTTTGTCAAGGTTGCTTACCCAATAGGACTAATTTGTTATTTTCACCTAGATATTATGTCCTACAATTTCTTGTAAAATATTTTTTACAACATATATGTTGGGAGTTCAAAAAATAGTGAATGGACACTACATCAAAAACCTCAATTCTAGTATACAAAATTCAAATGAAACATTCAAAAATGTCAACAAAGGATGGTTGGAAATTGGAATCTTGAACAAAAATGTGTTTGCATCCTCCACAATACTAGTGAAGATCTCTCATGTCACGTGGATCTTCTTGCCATGGGTATTTAAATACATAGCCCAAAAAATGGAATTTAAAGAATCAAATCACAAATATTTGACACCTAAGGTGTTGAGGTCCAATGAAGTCATCTTCCATTAATTTCAAATGCACTTTGTTGTGACTACAAGCAACTAAGTTTAGAATTCTTTGAAAATATCAAATACATATTTCATTCCTAAATTTGAATAGTTAGAGTATAGTTGATCTTGATAGTTGCAACATAAGTTTGTAAACCCATGCATCTTTTTTTTGTGCAAAGTTGATCAATGCATGGATTGTTTTCAACATGGGCAACAAAAAAATAAATGAGTTCTAAGTTTACATCATAAAAAGTTCAAAATTAACTTTGGGAGTCAAGATATACAAATTGTTTTCAATCATTTTTTCAACTAATGACTTGTACATGGGCATCACTCATTTTGTTGTCTAGACTTAACATATTAATCCAATGTGTATTGACATTTTGCAAGATCTTGTGAACCCTTTTGCCTTCAATAAATCTAGTTATTTAAAAAATTCAAATATTGTCATTTTGAGTTAAGAAGGGTGTAAGCACAATAAAGTAGACAAAAAAATTACCTTATTAAAATTGAATGCAAGTAGATTGAAAATAACAACAAAACTCGCCATACAATTATTGTTCATTGAATTTTTTACATGAATATCAAAGAAAAGGTAGTTTTTCATTATTGTGCATTAATTTTCAAAATTCACATTGTAACAGTAGGTTGAAAGTGAGTTTTTCAGAATATAAATAACTTTTGCATTTTATTTTTTGCAATGTGAGATTTCGTAAAATACATGTTAAGTAGGTACTTACCATTGTTGGCTAATTCCCTAATTATAGGAAGAATCCCCCATTCCTATGCATAAAAATTTCAAGGGACAAGTTATCATTTGGTTCTAATTCTTTTTTATATACAAAAGTGAGACCCAATTTTGGTCTCAATTTTCTTAATTTAGGGGGTAATTCTAATTCTTCTTCTTTTTTCAAATTAGTCAATTTTGGTTTGCAATTCCATAGCCTTCAGTTCGAGGTACAAGATCCAAAACATCAAAATGGATAATGAAAAAAAATAGGAAAAACTTGAACTTTTATTCCAAGAATATATATATATATATAATTATCAAACTAATACAAACTAGCCTAATTTTTAAACTTTAACTTAAACAAGATGTTTATAGAGGATCATAGCCATTGCCATGTGGTTTCATGTTTAGATTTTTTGTAATTGTAACTAGTAGTCTTCACCTTGAAATATGGTCTCTTGTCACCTCTCAATTCAGCCCTAGAATATCCTTAATTTTTTTCTATTTTCTCCAAAAATACCCCTTAATTTCACTTTTAAATACCCTAAAAAAGCCCCAAATATGCCCCCAAAAACACCCCTTCAAAGCCCCATAATTGACCCCTTATACGCTTGAAATAGGCCCCCAATTCAGCCCTATTTCAACAAACCCAAAACCCCCTAATTCAACACCCAAATTTTGGCCTCATTTTTCACCACAAACACCAAGCCCCCTCCCCCCCAAATCCCCAATTTTCTTCACTAACTTTTTTGGTAGGTAGCCAAATTTGGCTAGGTCCTCTTTTGAATCCTATTGGACTAGACCACCTACCTCACAAAAGTGAAATAAATAATCCTTTTTTGGATACGGAATAAAAGCAATCGACAAGATAAGCTAACATAATACCAAAAGGTGCACATTTTTATTTGAAATATTAAGACCACTCAATGGTTAAATGTTGTCACCTATTTCATTGATGTTTAGGGTTCAAGTCTTATTAAACCCCTATCCACTTGGAATTAGAGAATTAAATGTTTTTCAAAATTCAATGTAGTTACAATTTTCAAAACTAGCTTGGAATTGAACCTAGGAATCAAACCTTGAGTTTGGTTTTAGCTACATTCAATGCAAGAATTGAAGGAATCAGTTCTAGCCTAATTCGGATGAAGTTCCTTGGAACCAAACCAAAACTACCCCTAAGTAATCCACTAACCCAAGTACCTAGCCAAAATTAATATTTATAAATAGAAAATAAAATAGATTTTTTATTAGCACTTTAAAAATACAATGATATTTATACTTTGATATTGCATCATTAGTTTTTATTAAACATCTTGTGTTGAAGACTCCTTGACCTTAAATTTACTATCTAATAAATGAAGATTTTTTTGTTTTGTACTTTCAAAGTTTATTTACTCTTAATTTTTTGGAAGTACATTTTTACAATTGTAACAAATAGGACAAAGGGTTTTCTATTATACTTCCCCCCATTTTGATATTATTTTAGTGTTTTCATATGCAAAATAAAAACGAAGCAAAAAAAAATTTTGTCCATTTTATCATGCTTGCACCTTAAGAGAAGAATGGATAAAGGAACTTGAAAAAAAAATTCTATATGTCTCACAATAAGGATCTAAAATAAATTTCACAAGGCCAAATTTGTGTAATGAATGACTTCCAAATGGTGAGCAAATTCATTTCAAATTTGGTAGGTAACACAATTTTGCACTCCCTAGAAAACTTTGGGGTTCATTTGTTTTTTTAAGGAGCCACTAAAATTGTAACCATTGCCTAATTTGTAAATACTATGGATTTAAAATTGATGAATTGATAGAATATTGTAAAAACTTTGCATTCACACATACATTATGTATTAAGTCAAAAGTAAAAAATGATGACAACAAACATATGGGATGCAAAAACACAAGAATATGTTTATAAACAATGCTTTTATTGCTTAAGCATTCCTAAAAGGTTTTGAAATTATTTGAAAATGGATATGTATGGGACTCTAAAAAAAAATCCCTTTACATAATAGTACAATGCAACATCTTTTTGTGCCAAAAAACTTTAAACAAGTTTTATGAAAACTTGTAAATTGCAGTTCTATTAATAGTTTTCTTGAATGACTAATCATGTTATGTCAACGATTAATTAATAAACTCCTTATAAAGACTCACTTTTTGGGCCCTTTCAGTTCCAAATAAAGAAAATGCACCAATTGACATCATTAATGAGCCCCAAATGACATTAGTTTTGTAGCAACATCTACTTCAATAATACCCAAATATATATTTTAAATCACCCATAATAATTTTAGTTAAATAATCTAAACCATCTCCCTCATTAATTTTCTCTAAATAAATGAATACAAACATGTCACACCAATCTTAAACTACACAATAATGGATTGAAACCCAAGATTGGTTATCAATTGTAATGACCTCATTGCATGAACTTTAAACTTGCAATGACCTTTTTCAAATTCTTGTGCAAACATTCAACCATTATCCAATTGGCAAAATCATTATATATAATGATTTATAAGTAACATGGGGACATTGAGGGGAAAAAAAAGCCTCAAACTTTAACAAAGGCCCACCTTGTTGTAACAATGCATGATTATGGCATATTGCTATTTCATTTCTTGCTTTTCCCCCTTTTACCTTCCTTGAATTCCTTATTTGACAATTGTGATGCACTTTCGCTCAAAACAAGTACCCTTGTTTTCCATGTGACTACACTTTTTATTGACATGTCATTTGCCTTCCTTTTTGCCCAAATGTGAAGTGTAATGAATTGCCTTCCTCTTTCATGGAGGATTGTTTATGCATGAGCCTAAAGCCCAAGCTTGGAACATTGACTTGAACATGGATGAATGTGTTCATTGATAATAATGTTGATGTGGATGAATGTCATTCATCAATTTGGATGAAATGAATGGATGCATGGTCTAACACATAAATGAAATTTATTCATTTGAATGAATCCAATGGGGATTGGTGTTGAAACATTGACATTGACCTCTGTATGGAGTTTCTAATAAGGTGAATTTATCAATAGAAGGTTAGTTGAAATAATGAATATGTTGGATTTGAAGGAAGCAAGGTGTGCAACACATAAACACATAGGACATGTGTACAACTCATTGAAGGATATTTGCTTCAATGCATTAAACTTGCCTTGTGTTTCTTTGTGATGCATGTGCATGGATTTAAAATTTGTTTTGTTTTACCAAAAATACAAAATTATTATTGAAAACCTACCGTTTACATTGGCACAATTTGAACACATGCAAAGAAAATAAGACCAATGCCAAATTTAAATCTAACAAAACACTTCAATATCCCCAATCCTTGAAAATTAAAAAAACATTGCACATATGTCCATACACCCAAAATCATCATGTGAGGAAATGAAATGTTATTCCTTTACATCATCAAAAGGATCCCCATCATTGACACTAACATCTATGTCCAAAAACATTTCAGCCCAACATAGCTCGCCCATGTGAATTTCAAAATCTTTATTTCTGATGCCATGAAGTCACCATAATTATCATTATCCTCTTGTTCAATAGAGTGTAGAGATTTTTGGCTCCACATGTGTAAGCAAAAATAAAGATGAAGGTGGACTAGGGGGTAAATTATGCACTCCATAAACCCATGGCTCTTGAATTGCCACAAAAAAAAATGTTAGCAATAAAAGACTTATGTTTGATGACATCAACAAAATGACAATAAATACCAAATGGTTTTTATTGCAAATAAAAGACCTATTCATGATAAAAACTTCATTACAAGAAATCATGGCTTTTCAAAATGTTTAACTTGACTAAAGTGTTCACATTGATTAAAAGGATTTTCATTTTGATTAAAAGCATGGGGCATGAAAAACACATGGTTCTTTTGGTTGGTTTTTAAAATTAAAATGACCATTTTGACCAAATGTTAAATGATACATTTAATCAAAAGGGACAATTTTTTTTTAATGGTTCATTAAGATGCCCATGGCTTAATCAAATCAGCCATATTGAATAGCCATGTTTAATCAAATTAGTCATATTAATTAAGTTAACTAACATACTTGTTATGCTTACTAAACTATCTACCTACCTATTTACCTAACATATACCTACTTATGTCCATCTTAACTACTTACCTAAATAGGTTTTATCTACCTACTTATTTATCTAGATCTACTTACCTATATATCTATCTATTTACATGTTTATTTACCTATTATCTACCTACTTAACATCTACCTATCTACCTACCTAATGACATATTTAATTACCTACTTACCTATTTATTTATCTACTTATCAATTAATTTATTTACTTACCTACCTATTTATTATCTACCTTCCTATTATTTACCTACTTACTTACCCATATATCTACCTACATACCTATATATACATGTCATGGGCACAAAAACAACCAAGGTTACAGGATTTTTAAACGAAAACGAAAACAAGGGTACTCTTAATTCCAAATTTAGATCATGAAACAAGAAAAACAAGAACAAGAATCCAACAAGATTTTATTACAAAAAAAAAAACCAAACAAGGCTATGACAAGAAAACGCACCCAAATTGGTGTTGAATATACTAAAAGTAATGAGGAATTCTACCTTTATTTATACCCTTTAAGCACCTAGCTCAAGCAAGTTTTTCAAGAAGCTTTTGATCTACATGTAGCCCATGTTCACCCATGTGCACCCATGTACACAACTAAAACTCAATTAAGAGTGAACTTAAACTTAACTAAAAATGAATTAAGAGTGAAATCAAAATTAACTAGAATTGAATTGAAAGTGAACTAAAAGTTAACTAGAAGTGAATTATGAATTAACTAGAAATGAGTTAGGACTTAATTAAGAAAAGAACACAAGTAAACACAAGGTGTAGTGTACATATATATTACATCATTAGTAGAAAATTTGAGGCTACCATAATCCAAATATGATGCTTGTCCTTTGGTTGCCATGGTACATCCATCCAATGGCCCTGCCTTAAACCTTGAACCGTTTAGCTAATCATGTCAACCAATACAACAAGTAATGAGTGTAACTTTAATGCATTCATAAGTTGTGAACAAAATTGTGTGATAGTTTCAAGATCATAGCAAAACTTCCAAGTTCAAAGCACAATTTGGTCTCAATACCATAGTTTTTTCACAAAATTATATGTTTGAAACTTGAAGCACAAGATCCCACTGTCAACTAAGAGTCAACTGGAAGTGAATTATGAGTCAAAATGGAAGTGAACTAAAATTTAACTAGAAGTTAATTAAGAGTGAATTGAAACTAAACTAAAAGCTAGATACAAATTTATTATAAATTACAGGTGAACATTCAAATGAATGAACCCCATGGCATTAACATCCATGACAATACCTACTTATGTATTAATTGTTTACTTACATACCTATTTATATTTTACATAAGTAGATATGTACATCTAAAAACATAAGAAAATAGGCATGTGTACCTACCTATTTACCTTATTAGGTATCTATTTACTTATTTATGAAAAAAATTGAAGTTCAAATGTTGTTTCACACATTTACAAAAAAATTCATTGAAGTGTAAGGAAACATGTTAATCCATTTGGTATCATATTGTTTTACAAAATGGTGTGGTGGTTTGATGGTTAAGAAATTGGTGTGGAACTAAGGAGACCAAAGTTCAATCCCCCTTACCAACATATATTATGCGGAATATGTATATTCATATATATATCTTGTATAAGTGTCTAAACATATAGTATCTAAGTGGGTTGTGGATAGGTAGGTAGGAGGCCACAATGGGTGGGTGGGCAAATACTTATTATTCATTTATTAATAACATTCTTATATTTAAAAATTGAACTATGTTTTTAACTAACATTTTTTGGTTGTCAAATGCCAACAAGGTAAAAAAAACAAATACTATTCCTTGTCATAAAATAAAATAAAATAGGCATAAACAAGTTTTAGTGTATTGAAAATATAAATTTTCTTTTATTCAAGGATCAACATGAGGATAATCTTTAGTTTTATCACAATGATGTTGATTAATTACATATTTAATATGCATTCAAGTAGATTTTTAAAAATAATTATACAAGTAGGTGAAAATATATGCATTATTGAATTTTTTGCACCCATTATCTTGAGAAACCCGAAACATGCTCTTCTCTGAGTTATTAGTGTTGGGAACCAACACATGTTTACTATGGCGAATGGACTTCTTGATTTTATTGGATATCTTGTACAAGTATAACTTGATAGTATTAAGTACTTGTACAAGTAAGTAAAAGTACATTGATTATTGAATATTCTTCATTTTCAACATGATGTAGCTTTAAAATGTACTTGTAAGTTTTCAACATTTAAATATTACAATAAAATACATCAAACTTATTATGGAAAAACATGTTTAAACTCAATTTGACTAATCATTTCCAAACATATTTTTCAATCTATTTTCTTCTACTTATATAAAAAATTGGACCATTTTTTTACTTCCTTTTTTTACCTATTTTAAAAATATATTTTACCACGATTTTGCTTTGCCCAAATTTTTGTTTAATTTGACTAGTCAAAAAGACCACTTATGGTCAATAAAAAAAACCACAAATCAAATTGGATGTGTTCAAATTGACTTGTTTAATATGATTAAGTGGTCAAATTGACCAAATGTCAAAATGATTGGTTTTTGGTCTAATGTTCTAGTTAACCATGATTTTTTGTATTGTTTATTGAGGTTCAACCCAAGCTTGCAAGCCACCTCGGGAACATGCATTATTACAATTCATGGTTTTTTCAATTGGGTTTTTTAGTTTTTTTTTTAAAAAAAACCCCTTGAAATGACAAGCATCAAAAAGACCACGGGCTATCATTTTGGACAAGTTGATCTAGACCTACCAATGTGACTAGGTAGTCAATTTGGACATTGTTATTTTGATTAACAAAGTGACTAACTATTTGACTTTTAAACAATGGACCATTTGACTAGGTCAAATTTTTATTTAAATTAAAATCATTTTTGAATTATTATTTAAAAATAAATAAGTAAGTAGGTAAGTAGTAAATAGGTTTAAGTAGGTCAAAAAAAACATTTAAAAGTAGGTAGGTGTTAATTGGTGTTGTGCATGCAAATATATATAAGCATATACATGGTGTGTATGATCCATATAACTATATAATCCATATACACAACTTTTTTTTTTAACATTGCTAACATGCAACTACATTTTTTACACTTACACTTACACATAGGAAGTGTAAAAAAATTGAAATGCACTTACATGACCTTGTGTAAATTTATAGGGTTGTGTAAGTGCTAAGTAAAAAAATTAAAATTTCAGTGGTGGGGAATGCAGTTTTTGGTTTGTAGTTATTCCTACCAAACTTTCTATTGTGCCATTGCTAGGAGCTTTGTTTGACCACCACCAAAACTTGAAACTTGAGCTAAATCACCATTGCTCAAGTTACTTCACAAGTAAGCAAGGGAGCCCCCCCCCCCCCCCTTGATTATGTTTATTTTTGTTTCAGGAAGAGATGAAAAAACAATAAGAAAAAAGACTTATTCTCATCCATAGTTTTTCTCCCCCCTTCCACCTTTTGTGCGATCTCGCTCTTGGGCATTGTTTTGTGTAGGTTGCAAGAACATGAGGTGGAGCTTGTCAACCTCATCATCGCTTTTAAAGTTGAACAAAAACTATCCCCATCTGCCCAACTACCCCATCCTAAATTTTTTTATGTTTTATGTCCATTTTTT
>Ga0116227_10000646_pt1 | contig 70322 bp, 58 predicted proteins | sample S1TSphgellanicum_FD_89693 | JGI IMG/M metagenome (GOLD analysis project Ga0116227, IMG submission 89693) | Host-associated microbial communities from peat moss isolated from Minnesota, USA - S1T2_Fb - Sphagnum magellanicum MG | ecosystem: Host-associated > Plants > Peat moss > Unclassified... | reverse complement strand
GGTTAGATGGTAATGCTGAGCTCTCAGGGTTGCCTTTCACTATGCTTGAATCAATGAAATAAATCTATGGTTGGATGGTCTGAGTTCTGCAACAAAAAACATTCCTCAAAGTTGGTTTCCTTCGTACCTCCTTTTCTGGCTCTTCTTTACTCTTTTCCTTTGTTTCTTCCTCCTTCTTCTCCTCCTCCTTCTCCTCCTCCTTCTTCTCCTCTTTCTCTTCTTTGGGCTCCTCAGGCCAGAATGCGGTTTGCTTTCCTGTTCTGGATACTCGCTTGAACACTTCCTCACGCGTCACATTGCCAACCACTGTCACCTTCTGTGCCATGAAATCCACTGTGGATGATATCACCCCTGTTGCAACAAATGTCTCAGTCTCTGCACATACGTTTGAACAGCTTTTGCTACTAATGCACACAAAAATTGGGAGATTCGATAATTTGTCACTCTGTGTTTAGCTTAAGTTCTGTTTGGTGTACTTGGATGACTGCTCTGCAGCACACTCAACTAGCATACAAGAGGAGGAAATAGGAGGAGAATATATACCTGGCATGCGGACAACAGCTCTCCTTACAGTGTTTACACAGGCTTCACAATGCATTGCAACTTGTAACATAACTGTTATCTGCATCACAAAGACATTTTATGTCAAATTTCCACAATGGAGTTGCCTCCTCTGTGACAGTAAAGGAAAACGTGGATAGGGATATCAACACATACAAGGCAAAAGCTTCTTCTAAACCTCAAACATGAACTCAATTAGGCACACTCTGGATTGGCTTTTTATCTTTCATTTTACTAGATGGAATGTGCCAAGGTCAGTTGACAACAACAACAACAACAAATTCACAAATTGAGCCTCGTATCAGGTTTTCTCTGTTTTTGTGTATCTATCAGAAGGTGTAATGGGTCTTTCCACAACAGAGGCACCAATTTACTGATTGAGTTTGTCCTTTACCTGCTGTTTCCAGTTTGTTATCTAGAATGCTTGAAGAGTAGGGGTCTTCAGGCAGTACAGGGTTTTCCTTGGGTTGATTCTCAACTGTCTATCCTCTCGAGGGTGACCATGAGAATGGGTTTGCTTCCTTCACAACTTAAATCAGACAATCATCATGGCCTCTCTCTCTCTCTCTCTCACTATGGGTGCCTTCCCTGAGGTACATAAATGTCAGCTGTAATCAAGGATTGCAGAGATGGCTCCAATGGTGGTGGTGATGATGATGTTACATGTTACTACCACCACTATACACACCACCAGTGAGTGTCTCTTCTTCAACACAGAATGGATGTACCCTCCTCTCCTCCTCACGAGCTTGATTTCATAAGAGGTGAGATGACCCAGTGGCATCATCACTTCAGTTTTGCTTGCTTCTTCCGATAAAGACTTGAAAAAAGTCTGTAGGGTTTGAGTGCCAATATCACTACTGTGACCGGCTTTGCTTCTGAAGACAGAAGCTGGAAGAAAGAACTGAAGATTTTGTTAGACTCAGATGCTCAGAGGATCTACAACAATAGCTCTCAAAATCCATCTGTTAGTGGACAAACTCAGACCAGATTTAGGAGATTGTTTCCTCCATCTCATGGAGAAGTTCCTTTTCTCACGAGGGAGCTTTGGCACCTCTAATACTCTCTCTCTCTCAGTCCTGGACAGAATCTAGAGCCTGATGCAAGCAGAGAGACAGCAGGTTTAGTAGTGATTTTTTTTCATGGTCTTATTGTGATCAGTGCCGAGGACAAATGTTACAGGATGAGGATCCTCCTGCTTGGGGGCTTCGGGCTTCTCCTCCTCCTGCTGCTGCTCCTGGTCTTTCTTCTCGTCTTCCACTTTCTCCTCATTGCTCTTCTCTGGCTTCTTTTCTTCCTCATTATTATTCACTTCTTCCGTCTTCTTCGCTACATCATCCGCTCCCTCTTTCGTCACTTCCTTGGCCGCGGCCGCCTCCTCTTTCTTCTCTGCACCCCCCTTGACAAAACACAGCACAAACGTCCGGAACACAGCTGTGTCCGTCAACTCACATAAAAGAAGACAAGACAGAGAGACTGCAGAGTTTCAACAGAAAAAGAAGCAGCAGGGATTGGTCGGATTTCACCTCCGATTTCGGCTTTTCAGCTGAATCCTCTTCTTTCTTTTCCTCGACCTCCTTGGGCTTCTCCTCATTCGTCCCTTCTTTGTTTGTGTCGTCGTCGGCGGCTTTCGCCTCCGATTCGTTCTCCTGCTTTTCCTTTTTCTGCTCCTCCTCTTCTTTGGGGACCGGCGGCTCCTCCTCCTGGGGCCAAAATGTGGCGTGCTTTCCTGTCTTGGCGACTCGTCTCAGCACCTCATCCGGCTTCACATTGCCTATCACTGTCACTTTTTGTGCCGGAAAATCGATCATGTACGATGTTACCCCTGTTTGTATCCATTTCTGCCCAAATTGATTGTCTGTAGACTTCTTCCATGACGCACAATTCACAAGCATTTGAAGACAGACACACACACACGCTCCTGAGAACCGAATCCAACGATTTACACTACAGTAGTTTCGTTTGTCCTCTCTCTCTCTCTCTTCACGTGCTCCTCCTCCCCACATTTATTAATATTCTCTCACCTTCAAGGGGTGCATGTTGATGGCATTTGGTTCAAGCATTCTTCCTTGTTGCAGCAGATGGTCTAGCAGCTTGCATTCCAACAACACTGCTAGGGGAAAAAAGGCAGCAGGAAATGCAGATGTCGATGTGTGCAGAGAATACTAGGTTCAGAAAGGTACCGGGAATTCGAGCAACTGCTCTTTTCACTGAGCTTGCACAGCCTTCGCAGTGCATCACCACCTTCAAGACCACCGTCTTGACCTCCACTGTCTGCAGAAGACACATACAGACACTGTATCAAGGAAGTTTATGAACCTTGTTTCTCTATCTATCACTGCAGAAAACTTGCTTTGATTCTCGACACCGTCCCAGATCTGAATTTCTTTAAGTGCGATGAGCGAAGTTGAAATGATCCTGAAGAAGAATAACTGAAGTTTGTAGATCAGTTTGTTCTCAGCATTAAGCCATGATGATCTACTCCTCTTGACAACAAAGAAGGAAAATGTGCATAGGACAATAGACGTGCACGCAATTGATGCAAACGTTTTCACGTTGCACGAAACTCCTGGCCTCGCTCCTGGCAGCAAGAAGATGGATCTTCTTCTTCTTCTTCTGATTTACAGATCTTTCAACTTCTGAAAGATTTGCAACAACTTTTGTGCTCACGATTTGCTTTCTCTTAACTGACACGATTTGCCTTGTGAAATGGAACAAGTACTACAATGGTAGAAGAATTTGTAGAGAGTGTAGACATAAAAACTTGGCAGATCGTTCCAAACTTTGTCTCCATGCCATGGCCCATGGGGCCGGGCAGTGATGTAGATTGAAATCTATACAAAAAACATTAGACGGAGCAGCAGCGGCAAAAACATTCCTTCTGCACGGATGGTCAAAGTTTCTTCACTTGGATTTTAAGTAGTAAGCATCTGATGAAATTGGAACAAGAATTCATGTGCTGAGGAATTAGAGAACTGCGACGGAAGATTTTGGAAGAGTAGCTGGAAGTAAAGAGCAAGCAACTGAAGGATTTCTTTTCTCGTTTGAATACTTCGTAAAGACAGAATTGCCAGAAGCCGAAGTAGTGGAAGAAGAAGGACCACTTCTGGATTTCTTGTAACGAGTTTTACCTCGCATGGAATGATGAAATCCGTCATGGACTTAGTCTAGTGAAAACATGATTCCTGGCAGCAGATATTGAAGGAAAATGCGAAGCAAAACTTAACATTCCTTTTGGAGCCGCCACCGCCGTTCTTATGAATCATTTCAACTGCAGTTTTTTTTTTGGTTTCAATAAAACAAAAAACTCTATGCTTGATCGCAAAACTTTCCAGGAGAAAGAGAGAGCACAAAACAGGCAATCAAGATTATTACACAAAAAAAGTCCAGAAGAAGAAACTTGACGCCACACATCTCTCTCTTTCTCACTCTCCCTCTCTCTCCTCGTCCACTCCGAACATGTGTAAAGAGAGTCCAAGGGAAAAAACACACAATCAAAACAAACAGAAAGGGGGGAGAAAGAACACAAGACCTCAGTCATTGTGAGAGACGCAGGAGACCATGAGAAGAAGAACCTTCGTCTGAGAAGAAGCTCCTCCTGGCACTAGGAACCTGCAAGCAAAGAAAATCCGCAATTCAAGCTGAAATTGTTAACAAAATGTTGCAGACAAAATTTCTGAAAAAAACAACGACAGACGCCCGGTCTTTTTCTTTTTGGTGAGAGACACAGAGACAGAGACGAGAGAGAGCTTGCAAAGGAAGGAAGAAAGGAGGCACAAGACGCACATCAGCCGTTCTGCAAGGGACTTGCAACGAGAAGCTTATAGACGTGCAAAATGAAAGGGAGAGCAAAAGAGAGGGAGAAAAGCAACAGCAGGATTAGCACGGCGCTAAAGAAGAAGCTCCTATAGCACTTGATTAGTGACAAGTAAACCCACTAATCTTGGAGCTAATTCAACTTAATTCAACAATTTATTTACTAATTATGATTCATCAAAATCCCACTGATCTTCTTCTTTGAGCTAATTTAACTTAATTAAAGCTCGTCACAAGATTTCTACTAATTATCTAAGTGATCCTCAAGTTCAATATATATCACTAATCTTTGAGCTGATTCGGATTAATTCAAGCTTCATCATTCTTTGATTATTGAGTAGAGTGCTAATTCAACTTAATTATGCACTAATCTGAGTCATCCTAGATCAATATCCCACTAATCTTTGAGCTAATTTCAGCTTAATTCAAGCTCATCACAAGTCTTGATTATTCACTAATCTAAGTCATCCTAGATCAATATGCCACTAATCTTTGAGCTAATTCAACTTAGTTGCAAACCATTAGCTGGGCTTTGTCAATATTGTTGCTGCTAAATTTAACATTTGATTATTTCTAAATTTATATTTAAAAATAAAAATAAAAATAACATTACTCTGGGGAGGGGGCATGTACATTTTGTGTTATATATACACACCCTTAATTTTCCTTGATTATTTATAATAATAATATTCATTATTATTATTAATTATTTCTACACAGAGAATTCTTTTGACTTGACTAAATATCTTGAAGCTTGGTGTGTTGCAACCTCATCTTTTTCCCTTTTTCCCAAAAACTTTTCAGATTTTGGGGCCCTTCTTCTTGTCATTGGGTTTTCTTTTTCTTTTTTTGGGTTTCCTTTTTTTTATTTGGTGGGGTTTAGGTTTTCTTTTTTTGGAATTTTTTTTGAAAAGAAAAAGGAAAAAAAAAAAGAAAAAAAGAGAGTGGTGGATAGTTGCATCACACATTTACATATCTTTTGCACAATCTAGATAAGAAAAAAAAAATGCAATTTATTTTTAAAAAAGAATATTAAGTCACCCAATCAGGTTGTCTTCATGTTCATGAAAGTAGTTTTCAATTAATATTTTATTTTCTTCTTCTTCTTAAAATTGCAATAATTAATTGCTATTTGTTGAGCCATGTGGCTGACTTCAGCTACAAAATAAGGGAAATAAAAATTTATTTATATTTTCTGTTGAAGGAAAATGGTCTGGAGCTTTTTGAATTCTGCATCTCTTGAACCCAATTTCACACATTTCCTTTGCCAAAATTGGAAAAACACACATACAATATTACATTTTTTATTTTGAAAAAATAATTTTCTGCTGAGCAATTTCTCTCTTTGTTGAAAGCGCATTTAGCAGCAATTCAATTGATGATTTAAATAAAAAAACATTTATCATACCACCTTGGCAGCTTCAACACTAATTATATTAGTTTCAGAAATGTTAAAATTTACAAAAAGTGTTGTTTTCAAAGGACAAAACCTGTGACAGAAATAATTGAATGTCTCAAAATATTCTATTTTTTGAAAATTAAAATCTCAAGCAAATATGCGTCAAATTTTTGCCAAATTTTGACCTGAAAAGCAGTTTTCATGCAAAAAAAATGGCCCACATTCTGGGGATTTCAAATGGAAAATTTCCAAATTTCCAGATTTTTATGATAAGTTCCAGTTGTTAGCCAAGAAGGATTCTGCATTTTTTCTATCTTCATATCTAGTAGGTAGCCAAATTTGGCTAAATGTTCCATGAAGTTCAAGGATTAGTTTTTTTCAATTTTTTTCAGGTCAAAGAATTGACAAGTACTGCCAAAAATAATCAAGATTACATTGAAAAATCAGACTTATTTGAAATTTTCTCAAAAATAAAAATAAATCATCAGGTTGCAAAAGTAAGGTCACTATTAAAAGTTAAATTAAAATTAAAATTAAACCTGCTGGTCTTCTTGTGCATGAAACTAGCTTTCCAACTTTCATTGAAGTTCCCAAAAAATGAATTCACAGTTCACAATAACACCTGATGAACATTGCTCAAAATGTCCAACCAGATGAACTCTGCATCATTTGGTAGTCTCTCCCTAAGGGGCATGCCCATTAAGAACAATTTTGCACCAACCTCTTCCTCTTGATGCTGCAATCCCTGCCATAAAAAACATAAGGGGCACCCACACATCACTACTTTAAAGACTTTCTTCATTTGTTCGTCTTCATCGGAGTAATTGGTACCAATGTGGTTGTGGTTTAGCCTTGGCCTTCACCTCTAACTTAGTGTTGGGGGTCATGGGGGGAGAGGTGTTTGACATGCTCCTTTTGATAAATAACTTAGTACATCCGGGGGTGTTTAACATTCTCCTTTGATACCGAGGTTCTTCCTTCATCAAAACAAGTTGCCCTTTTTGCCATGGTATTCTTGATCGAGTGGACCCTCATACGAAATGGCCCATTTGGAGTTTCAACCCCATCCTTGTGATCCACAACACAAACTTGGACCGGGTCGCATGCTTGACCCCACTTGCCCACCCAGCCAGCATGCTAGTTGTGGCACTCTCCATTGCCATTGTAGTTCTCATTCAAATCTCGTGGGCAGGGTTAATGGTTAAGCTTCAAGGAAATGGAATCAAGCTCCGTGTTGTTGCCATCTTCTTCAAATATAATATCCAAGGCTTTCTTTTTTTTGGGTAAAAATTCAACTCTTATGTTTATTTGGCATATTGGTGGAATTTTTTAATATTTAGAGCTATTTTAAAGTGACATATTGCTTATTTTGGGAAATTCTTGTGATAAAATAATTTCCAAGCTAACAAGTACAACACGGAGGAAAACCTAAGAAAAGCCCACTTCAAAATTCTGACAGTTCTAAACTTGAGATAAATGCTATTATGTTGAAGTGGAGCATCCTAAATTGATGATGTATTAGTGTGGAGCAAATTCAAGTATGTGGATAGAAGAATTGGGGAGTGATGTGATAACACGATAACTATTATAAATTTTTAAAACAACGAAAACAATAAGCTTTTGCATTGCATACTTCCCATGACATGAAAGAGAACTCTTTGATAAATTCTTTTTAAAATAAAATAAAATAAAATTTATATCTCAAAATCCCCAACTTGTTGTAAATGTTGCCCTAATATTCTTCTTCTTTTGATTTTATAAAATTTTCAGAAAAGTTTGTTACTCCAATTGGGTAGTTACTAACAATTGGTCAATTTTTTGCATCAACTCATGTTTTTTCAACCCCAACTAAATCAAGCTAAAATCTGGAACTTGTCAAAGAGCAAGTATGTTTAAGTGATTGCTTGTTTCTCTCCCAAAGTATGCAATGTCATCATATAACCATGTCCAAGGCTTTTAACCAAATGGGAGGGCTGGGCCACTGCCAAAGTCCTTGGTTTTATTTGCAACACATTTTCATATCCAAAATCAATCTCACATTCTATATTGCTTAGTACAAGGGAATTCATGGTGCACACCACCTCTTAGATTTTTGCCCAATAACTACAATTTGATGGATTGATTCAATAATCCACAAACTCCACCACCTAAAAAATAGTTTTGTAGAATTCTAGCTTGCAAGAAATCCCATGAGATGCAAAAAGGACCTCTTGAAAAATGGTGTGAAATTTTAGTGGAGAGGGAAGGTTATCCCTTGCAGCAATGAATTGTACTCTTAATTCTAGAATATTTCAAATGAATCAAAACCTCAAATCTTTGATACTACCTTAGTAAATTACTCTTCTACAATGATCACTTCGAATAAATGCGTGATTACATTTTCAAAAGAAGAAATATACAACAACACATGCGTGACGCCGCGCACACACATGCACACACATTGTTGACAAGATAAACATGAAGGTGTCTTTTGTCTTTGGTGCTCCACACATAATTTTGGTCGGGAGTCATGCTATTCTTTTATCTTGTGCCCAAAAAAGGAAGAAATTTTCACTTTCATAAAATCCATTTCATCAAATTTTTTCATAAGATGTGTAAATAATGTTTTTCCAGAGGCATAGCACGTTAATATTCAATACCAGATTCCAAATAGCCAAGTAAAACCATAAACCTCATGATGCTAATTTTAACTTTTAAAATCCCACCCCAAGTTGCCAATTTTTGGTGTTCTTTGCAAATGCAAACTTAATCCTACCATCATCATTTCCCAAGCATGAAAACCTCTGCTGGTTTGATGGGTAGTTTTGAGACAAAGACAATTTGGTGGTGAAGAGAGCGATGAGTTATGGAGCTGCCATAAGCTAATTGGAACAACACTCAAGATGATAAGCCCTGAGGATGTCGTGTTGTCAGAATGATGCTAAAGTTCTTGAACAAAGATTGTTAACTTAATTATTAAAAAATTCCATTAGGAAAGCTGCTCGTTTTGTTGCTCTTTCTTCAATTTACTATAATCAAAGCAGTGTTCCTGGCATATGAATTGTACCATGTCCTGTCCTGAGGTCCTGACTTTGCTCTCATTGAAACTGCGTATTATAGGATAACAAAAAAAATTATCACTATTGCATCACACTTTATTGATGAAAATATGTGTGATATGAAATCATGTTTTTTTTTTTTTTTTTTGTGGTGAATTCTTGGACTTCACCAACCCCAAGAAAAGGAATATACAGTTGTAGGTGGTCGATATATTCATTATTTTTTGAAAAAGTTGCAAAACATTCGAGAAATTCATCAGTTTCAAACCTGAATTTTCAATGTGACCAGAATATAACAGGAAACTTGGAAAATGGACACTATCCACACATGTGTTGCCAGTTTATGCTCTCTCTCTCTCTCTCTCTTGGAATGTTCGGCTTTGATACTACAACATAAAACTATAAAACAAAAACCATATTTCCAAGCGATGATTTTTTTTCAAAAAATTGGGAAATTTTGAACAATTTTACTTTTTCAAGTGTAAATTTGACTATTCCTTCTATTTTTGGATAAATTTTTCAATATAAAATAATAATTTAAACCCTTGACACCAAGTCATACCTGAATTGTTTATCATATAACTCGTTACCTAAATAGGCTACTCTCAACAATTTTGACAAAATAGAATATAGTTTCTAAGTCAAGTCACCTATGTGTACTTTGATATTGATATGTGTACTTTTTGCATTGGAGATTGAGTTGCATTTAATTTGTTACACTTGTGTAGTGTCCCCCCACCCTCCCCCATTGAAGTTAAAAACATAGAATTAAACCATATACTTTCTTCCTCGAGTGATGTCGGTGGCGCACTACACACATTTCTGAGCTTTTTGTGATTAGGAATTTGCAACTAACTAGGTATTCAATGACCAAAGTTAGGGTCCCAAATGTGAGGAGTCAGAAAGGATTGGAAATTGCAACAACAACAACAACCACCCACTTTAAGAGTGCTCAGAAACACTGTAACTTAAGTTGTTGGAAAAGCAGCACTGTAATCCAAAACACTTGCTTTCTTTTTATCCTCAAGATCCTCCTCATGTGTGTTGTTTGTTGGCCTTCCCCACCACCCTTGCCCCCCTTCAGAAACAAAAAGTTTTTCTCTCTCCTCCAATCAAGAGCCTGGCATTTTCGTTTCTCAACTTCTGCCATCTGAGTACGGGGACAAAACTGGATAATACTAAGTCTTCTTTAGTGTGTTTCAGAAAGCTGTATGACACTAAGACTGTGACAAGGTACTACTAGTTTTGCCAAATTTTGGATGAGATGTTTATCTTTCCGGATTTGGATGAGGTTTTCCTTTCCAGATTTGGGTTTTCATTCAAGGTATATGGAGCAGCTAGATCAGGTTCAGTCAAAATTAGGTTTGTGCATGGTGTGGCCCATTGATAACTAGTTTTGTAGAATTGGATGAGACGTTTTTACAGATTTGGATGAGATTTTTAAATCCGGATTTGGGTTTTCATTCATGGTATGATGAGCAGCTAGATCATGTTTAGTTAAAATTAGGGTAGTGCATGGTGTGGCCCATTGACTACTAGTTTTGTCAAATTTGGATGAGATGTTTATATGGATTTGGATGAGATGTTTTTTCCAGATTTGGGTTTTCATTCAGGGTATGACAAGCAGCTAGATCAGATTCAGTTAAAATTAGGTTAGTGCATGGTGTGGCCCATTGACTACTAGTTTCGCAAAATTTGGATGAGATGGGTTTGGATGAGATTTCTTTTTCCGGATTTGGTTTTTCATTCAGGGTATGAGGAGCAGCTGGATGAGGTTCAGTGAAAATTAGGTTAGTGAATGTGCCCCATTGACTGGGTTTTTCTCCAAAGTAGGCTGTTGTCTTTGTTCCAAAGTTTGCAGGTTGTTGTTTATTTTTGCACTCTACTAGTGCCCACCGCCACCGCCCAAATTTCAATCCCATGCCCCCAAAGACATGCTTTCTTGCATTGTTTTGTGTGAGCTCATTGAAAAACCAAAATCCTTTCCTAAAGAATTTTTTTCTTGGGTCATGTGATAGGGTAATGCAGAATTTTCGAAGAAAAAGTTATCTAGTACCTGCTATGGACCAGGAATTTATTTATTTTCAATTTTTTGAGGTTGAAAAAGTGACAAAAAATGTTTTATAAAACAACAACTTTTGTGAAAGTTGCACTGGATAATCAGAAACTTCCAATATTTTCCCCCCAAAAAAAAAAGTCCACCACAGTGCAAAAATTTGGCAAAAGAAGAAGAAATGTTGTTATGGATTGATGAACAAGTTATGAACACCGAGGACCAAAATTGCAAGTAGGCATCTGAGAGCATCTCTACCAATGTACTAGGGTTTAGGGTTTAGGGCCTGCCTTCAAGAGCACCCTGATAAAGAAAATGGTGAAACCCTTTGCACCCCAATCCCTGTATCATCCAATATTAGCTTGCCTCCTCACCATTCAGAGCTTCCTGCCCCAACAACCAGTCATTGTTTGTCACCAAGAGCCCTTCTACTATAAACAAAGAGAAGCTTTTGAAAGCAGTTATGGTTGTTAAGCTCATAAGTGGCCATTATTTAGATTTCCAAGGTGATCAACATTCTCAAGTTTATGTCTAGTTTCCCATTTCTTTTCTTTTCTTGTTCACAAATGGCTTTGCTCAAAATCACTGAATCCATCAACTTGAAAACAAGAGGCTGGAGAGCTAGTTGGTGACTATGTATGCCAGGTCTTGAGGATCTCAAGGGCTGCATTGCCACTATGAAGAATACACAAAATATATTCAATGCCATGAAACTCATTGTCGCTACTAATGTGTGAAAGGCAAAGGAGGTTGTCAGGAATGGTTGCGCTCTCTCAAAGAATCTCATGAAATTGCCTTCAATGTCAATTTCCAACTACAAACTAAAGACATTAACATACCATTGAACTTTGTTATCAACATTAGCTAATGGATTTTTCTCTCTTTTACTTCTAAGGCATCCATGGATTTTTCTTTCAACATGGTGTTGGATTTTGATAACCAATCTTTGAACATAATCTCTCACTCTTTTTGAGAAGCAAGACTCCACAATTCTTGAAACCTACCAATAATAAAAATAATCAAATTGAGTGTTGTTCCAATTGAAAGTAATATTTCTTTGTTCTTGTTTGCAAATGTGCTTCGAAGTCTATTGAATGCTCCAACTACTTATATGCATTCATAAAGACCCAAAGTTGTTTGATACCACTTTTGTTGCCCACTCTTGTGGTTGAAATGTTGTTTGCAAAGTGTCATTGTGGTGGGACATGGACACTTTGGACCATCTTCAATTTAACAAACTTTTCAACAACTTTGGTTTTGGTCTTTCAAATTCTCAAAGGAATCCAACTTGCAAAGAGGATATGGCAATTTGTATTGGAGATGTTTTTAATTTGTGGTATAATTAGGGCAACAAGACAACACCTTAAAGCTACTTATGGATTAGGCTATGTCCAATAACTCTAACATCTTGGTTATTATTGATAATTAAAATCCTTCAAATCCATAACCTACTCATCATGTTAATGCAAATCATTTTCATCAATGCGTAGAATAGATATATTCATCCACACAAAGAATGAGATGCACACAAACTTAATACCATACTTGCCACTATGATTTAACAATAATTAATTCTAAAAAAGGAATGTTGGAAAAAGAATTTAAAAACTACCAATTTTTTTGGAAAATCAAATTCCTAATCTTTTGAAAAAAAAAATTGTCCCAACCACCAACTTACCACACTTTCCTTCATATTCAAATTTGTTGAAATTTTGAACTATCAAAAATAGGGTTACCAAACCTTTTTTGTTGAAAAAAAAAATTATTTCAACAATTTTTGCCAATAACACATATTTAATTAATTTTGGACTTTACAAAAGTCCGAACATCTAACACAAAATTTACCCCACCAAAATAATAGGCCTTTTATTTATATGTATGACCTAATGGCAACTAAGGTGTTAATGATAGAAAAAAAATCTTGGAAAATTAAATAAATGCAACTTACATCAATTGTAAAAATTAAACCTTGTGACCACCAAGTTGTTAACAATGTCAAAACAAGATTGGGGTGAAAACACAATCAAAGGAACCAAGGGTGTCAAAGTAAAAGTCCTTTTTCAAGGATTACATATGAGATGTGTTGTTTTTGTGTTGGTTTATAACTTTAAATTTTGTATTTTGGGTACCCGATTTAACATTGCATTTAATATATAAATACAATTTGACTACAAACTGATTTTATATCATGTATATTATGCATTCATACCCTCTATCACATAAATGTGAAGAACTTTTGTTAAAAGGATATTTTCAAAATTCATAAAGCACTTTTGAATCAAATGTGTTCAAATGAGTTATAAAAACAAATTCATCAATTCAAGTCCTTTTGTCATTATAATCATCAATGTTAAAATCCTTTCAAATTTTCTGAAAGAATGCTGCACATTTGGTTTTTAAAAAAGGACATTTGAAAAAAATAAAAATTGTTCATTCTCGATGTTTGAGTGTTTTGAACATGCAAAAACGTTTTTGATTTGTGTTAAGTGTTGGACATGTATACTTTGCAACTAATGGAAAATATTTCAAAAAACATTATGACAATCCAAACTATTATGTTTCACTTGTGATTTTTCAAATATATAAAAATGTAATTTTTAGGAATGAACATTCATTTGGGTGGCTCCTTTGACTAAGTTTTTACCCAATGGAAAATTAACAAAATGAAATTTATATACTAAATGAAAAATATATATTCAATAAATTTACATCCCCAAATAAAAACAAAATGATCCAAAAAAAAAAAATTAATTAGCATTGAAAACATTTCTAACACATCCTCAAGTTTCATACAAAACTAGATTCCAATTTTAAAAAATTTAAATGTCATGGAAAGGAAATGTTCAACTGTAGTTATAACTTTCATTTTCATTGTGTCAATATTTTTTCCAAACATTTGAGCATTCCCTTGTAGAACAACACAATGTGGGAAATAACACAACACACCATTCACATTGAAAATTAACAATTTTTCAAGTCCAACAACCTACAAACATAAATGTGGACACATTGAAATGCCTTTGAAAATTGCATCTTGCCCCAAGGAAACATTGAACTACAAAAGCAACAAGACGATGTGTCAATGAAAACATGATAGTTACATACACCAAAAAATGACAAAGTGCTCTAAAACTTATTTAAAAAGTGCCTTGTGGACACCATGTGATGTATTGAAATTGGCAAGGATGAAAAAATATAAACAATTGGCCAACATGTGATTAATATAATTGATAATTTGAAGTGCTTAAACATTGAAAGACAAGAAACCTAGTGGCCACAAAGTAAGAAAAAAATATTGAAGGAAGATCATTTTAAAAGCCTTTTTGTGAATTATTGTTTATAAACAAAAATGCACGCCTAGCAATTTTTTAGGATTCAGTTGCAATTTCAACATATCATTTTATGGATACATGTTACAACAATCATTAAAAAAAAAATTACAATTAAAACAACAAATACATTACATCTTTTTTTCAAATTTGCTTTTGTACAATATGTCATTTCACACATGTCATTACAACTTTCAAATAACATTTTGGAATCGGGATCACTATGACTCATACTTTTGATGCTCTTGAAAATATTGAACCTGACATTAGTTTGAACATTAAATCTAGACAAGCCAAGTGACACCAAGTAAGGAAGTACAATCAAAAGCAAATAATTTTCATTTTGCATCAATATAAGAATCATCAAATGACTTCAAAAATATGGCACTACAAGAATCATTATACATGGATTTATATGGCATATCATCTATGAGTAAAGTGTTCCTAGCATGAGTGTCAACAAATCTTGAAAAAAAAACATCAAAAAATTTATGGAAAACGTGCTTTGCAAGATTTGCCACAAAAAATTGATCATTTTTCTAGTAGGACTCTTGTTCAAAACCCTTGAAGGATCAAAAATAATGTGTTTAGTGCTTAATTTCATTCAAATGTTTATTGATGTTTTGACACTAGGTTGTAGACCATATATATATTATTAACTGAACTAAACATGTTAAGAAATTTTTTAATCTAGCCTTTAGTACAAAGGAGGAAGATGTAATCATTCATGTACAAAACACACCGACCTATTTCACCACAAGAATCCCATTCAAGTCAAAGATTACATGCAATCCATTCATCTCTATTGTAGGTGAACATGGTACTTCAAACTCCATGTGAAAAACAAAAGTTGAAGGGATGTCATGTATTGCTCCGGTTTTGAAGGAGTGAAAGCTAGAAACTCAACATCTTTGGTATCACCAAAGATTAAAAAACTAGGAATCTAACCATGTGGAAAAAAAAAACTAAAACAAAAAGAATTAAAAATATATATGATTAAACAGATAAATATTTCCATAAGAGGACAAATTTGAAACAAAAATTGAGTGCAAATTATTTGCCTAAAAGTCACCTTTTTACATATTTACACCATCATAAATTTAATTATATTTGTAATATGCGTTGAATTTTGATACTTTATATGTATTTGAATTTTTAATTTAAATATTTGATCAATAAGAAGGATTCTTGGAACAATTTTATATATGGGTAATTGCAAAATAGGGTGATTCACTTTTTGCATCACATTGAATTTTTGGCAAAATGTATTATATTTAAATGTCATAAACATATGATAAAATCATCAATGTGATAAAAACATTTATGGATTAAGATTGTCAACTTGAATAAAATATGTACATAATGATGAAATGCAATAAATATACATTGAACATATAATAATGAACTTTTAAAGTGGAATCATGGACTATAATCTTGAATTTACATGAAAATTCAACTGCATTTTCCAATATCATTTCATTTCAAAAACAATTATAGGGAATCAATATGTGATCCATATTACAAAAATGAAAAATTTATTGCTCAAAAGAATTGCAAAAATTTGAACCAAAAAATAATTATGAACTTTTCATTGATTCTATTTGTATTTTATTTTCAAATGTTTGTATTTTTTTTTTTGTTTTTTTTTTTTTTGTTGGATTGATGCAAGTGAGAACTTGTTGCAATGGGGTCATTTTAGGCAATAAAATGTATTACTTTTGTACATCTTGTATTATTTTGGGGGTATTTAAAAAAAAATTCATCTACCATTTTGATAAACATGTTTATAGAAAAAAGAACATGGGTGAAAACACTTTACGGTGGTCAAAAAAAGTTGTCACAAATATTATTTTTTGAAAATGTGTGACTTTCAATTTCCACCAAGCCGATATTAAAAAAGGTTTTCATAAATTATGCTCAAAATAATGTAGTTCAATTACTACCAAGTAATGCAATTGTCAAATGAAATTACATTTTTATTGATATTAAATGATCAACTAGTATATTTTTGAAAAATTAATACATGTACCAATGTACTACAAAGTGAAAATAGATTCTAAAAATGATCCAAATAATTACAATGCTTGATGAAATATTTAGTGATATATTGAATATGAGTTGATTGTACCATTTCAATTCCATATTAAAAGTTCCATTCATGTGATTTCACAAAAAAACATTTGAATGAGGTCTTTCATTTAAACAAACATCACTATGTTGAAAAAAAACTAGTTTGTTGCAATTTTATTTTTATTTAAAAGAAAAAAAATTATGTTGGAGACCTTTGTATCAAAATCCAAAAAGTTATTTAGTTGGACTTTTGTTCATTTGAACTAATCATCACATAATCCCAATTTAACATTGTTTTTTTGGATCTTTACACATTTTAGTGTTAAAATATGGACTTTTGAAAGTGTTTTATTCATAAAAAATAAACTACCTTAACTTGCAATCACCCATATGGGTCAAAACACATGAACATGAAGCAAAATAGTGTCAAGAGTTTTAGAAAATTTCAAACTACAATAGATATGAACTCTTGTTTTGACATCTCTACATTATGGTAATCATTCCAAGTTGTGCCAAATGACTAATATGACTATTGAACAATTAAAGTAAAAAATTCATTCTTAATGAAGAAATTTTGATGGTAAATTTTTTGAAATGAAAGTGACTTACTACACAAATTCAAAAAACACGTACAATTTTAAAGTTATGGAATTTGAAATTTTTAGAAAATTTTCAAAATATGTTTTAAATCTCCAAATTTCAAAAGTTTTTAATCACATGTAAATGGGGTGTCATGTACATAACATATAAAACAAAGTTGTACCCTACATGATACAAAAAATAAAAACCTAAAATATTTAACATATTTTGGTATGATTATGAAATTATGATGGGAATGCTATAAATGTGGTGCATAAAAAGGAAGAAAAAACAACCTTTGCACTCATTCAATGGCATAATATATCATGTATAATGGTGGGGCTTGAATTTTTTTCACCCCGCTTGGGTGTGCAATTCATTGATGCTAAAAGGTGAATGCATGGTATAGTGGTTCAATATTGGCAAAAATTACACTCCCTATAAGTTCATACAAGATTTTTTTAAATTATTCAAATGGACATGGTTGTTATTTTTAAAAATGTTATTAATCTAATTTTTGAATAATACATGTTCAATCACTTACAAACCTTCCCAAATCTATGTGAAAACTTGTATTTAATGTAAATGATGTCATTTTTTAATTTGGAAGTCCTAAAAATAAAACCCACAAAGTTCATATGAATAATGCCCCATGTAAAGCTTTTTAAAAATATGTTTTTGGGACAAAAAAAATTGAAAAACAAACCAAAATTGCAACTTATATGGACTTATGAAAATATGGTCAAATTTTTAAGATTCAAAAGTCCCTAACTATTAAACAATTAAATTTTTCAAAGGAATTTTTTTTCATATGAGTTTATCATCTTATATTACATTATATATCGAATCCCAATAACATATTTGGAATGCGAATTAATATATATTTTTCCATTTTATGACTTCAAAAGTCCGTTATTATTAACAAATGATTTTTTATCAATAAATAATCACATGGTCCTCTTCATGATGAAATTGTTAGTCTAAATCCAAGTCCCAATTAATACATCCAAAGATATAGTAATCACCATATGCATTTGAATAAAGGGTACCCATGGAAAAAACACCATTTCATCACAAAAATGAACCACTACAACTTGCATCTACCCCACAATAGATCCATTTTAGCATAAATAATGCTTTCAACGATGCCCAAATATTTACATTTAAGCAAAATACCAAAGCACATGACTCCTTGAATCCCTATTTTCTTGACATTTGTCTTTAAATTCTTTTTATGTAATTTTTAATGTTACATAGTCTCCAATTAAAACTTTTTCCCCTCTTATTTTATTGCATAGGTTTAAAAACAAGTTTTTTTTTAATTTTAAAAATTCCTATTCTTGGATGAAAGCAATGAAACGGTTCAAATTCATAGTTTAGCTTTTATACAAAAGGATTGATGGTCATTACAATTTCAAAGTTCTTTAGTAACACCCCCCCCTTGTGCCCACTTAGCACATATCCAAGTGTAATTGGATCTTATGTGGCATAACATGAAATCATATTTTACTAAGTAATTCAAGACATTGGAAATCCAATCAAAAATTGCTAAATATTGAATTGGAGAGTGGTAATCCCACAATACATACATTGGATGGAGGTGAGTGAGTACATAGGGAATGGACCCCTTAGCCTCCATAAAATTAAATTTTTCAAAGAAAAAAAAGGTGTTAATTGAACATGACCTAATCTAGTAGGCTAATAATTGTTGATAAATGGAAATTTATGTTAAATCACAAAAATAAGCACATTAAAAACATAGAAAATCAACTCTAAAATTCAATTGTGATTTTTCATTTGTTGTGTTTAAGGTTAATCTTTATTTGACATTATTCTAAGAATCTTGCCTCTTGTTCGAAACACCTCTTTAATACCACATGTAAGGAAACGAGTGAAATGGTCAAGAAACCTTACATAATGAGGTATCCAAATGTCTCTAATTCTAAATACTTCTACAATTTTCACAAACACACCTTTAGACTCCCTATGCAAGATATGTTGTGAAATGGAACTAACACTTATTTACTACATTGTCCACCAACCATTTGGTCCATCTTGCATTTTTGCCCAATCCTGTGCCCTAGATATGAATCATTGTGTGTAACTTTGATGGCAATATCAAGTGAAAGCATAATAAAATGTACAACTAAAAGTACTTGCAAGTCTACTTGTCAAATGAACAAAAAGTAACCAAAACCCATCACAAAATTGTCATACATTCAATCTTTTTAGTTGAATGATAAATAATAAGATACTTTTTCATTATTTCGCATTAATTTTTAAATTTTTCATTGTAAAAGTAAGTTTTAAGTAGACTTTTCTAAATGCAAGTAGCTTTTAAAACATATTTTCTACAATGTAAGATTTGATTCAAGTATGTGTTATGTATATTTTACCAAAGAGAAAGTAGATTTGTTTTTTGGTAATGCCCTTGAATATACAATGATCTTTATGCTATACCTTCATACATGTATATTTCATTAAATTTTCTAGTGAAAAAGTAGGTTTGAAAACCATATTGACCAATTAATTTCAAACGTACTTATTCCTTACTTTTATTATTCCAAAGTTTTTTCAATTTTGTAATTGATTTACAATAAACCCAATTGAGGGCTCAATAGTTTCAAAATAAAATTTAAATAAAATTTGAATCTATTTTCTTGTGTTTTCGTGAAAAATTGCATATTTTTAAACTTGATATTTTTGGTCAACTTTTTTGTATACTTCACCATGCTTTCACCCTATCATCAAGATATGCCTCTATTAGATTAAAACCTATCACAATTACAACACCAAAACCAATAAACCTTAAAATTACTACCCCTATTTGAAGTGTTTCTAAACTAACTAGATTATCAAAACTTTTGTACATTTGCCAATCATAAATTGCTTGGACATTAGCTTTAGTCACAAGTTCTTCATCACCAAAACTAGACATAATTATGATAATTTTGATTATGTTCTACAATACATCACACTTTCCTCCTAAATATATTGTCTTGATCTCTTGGGACAAACTACTTTGATACCAATGAAATGGATACAAAAACCTCTTGATTGAATCATAAACAAATAATGACAAATGGAATTCAAGTTAGATGATAGATAGGACTATATGTATTTTGTAATCATTATATAACCAAATATTTTAAAAGTAAATTTATGATATTAAAAACCTAAGTGAATTAAAACTTTCGAATCCATTATCATCAAACATTAATAAGTAAGAGTTTTTTTGAGTGGTACCACTAGGAACTATCACACCTTGATTTTCTAGACCCATTGAACTTTGAAAAATCATAGGAAACATTTATATAAATATTTTCATTATTTTTTTTAATGAGGTACATTTATTAGGTTCCATAGATTTTGAAATTTCAATAATATTAAGAATATTGTGTATTTTGATGTTTTTAATCATTGCATTTAAAAAACATTTCAAGAATGTAAAGCTGGTTCCTTTCCTTAAACTTTTTAATTAAGAACAAAAATTTGAAACATAATTTGAGAATTTTCTTGGGAATGTTTTTCCTAAGGTAATTTGGAAGTCATTCTATTTTTATGTTTTTATTAAGAAATTAATTGAATAAATATAATTTAGTTATGAATTTCCAAAGTTAAAGCTATTAATTTACGAAGGGGCCATTTTAATTAAGAATGCAATTTTTTAACAATTTCAAAAAAAATTAATTCCAAAATAAACTTCAAGCCATATATTAGTGCATGCAATTGATAAACATAAAATAAAAAATTACAATTGTGAAAACATTTAAAGTAAAGGACTTAGGAAAATGATTTGGCTATTTTTGGTTCCTTTTTCATTCCTTGAGGTGGTTCCTAGTGGTACCACCCAAGGATATTTTCACCCTAATAGACCCTTTCATGGCAACATTTCATCCCAAAATCCCTTCAACAACTTAAAAGCTTACACAATAAAATAACCTCAACCCAATCCCTTGTTTAACAAATGTATGATTTCCCAAATTTTCTGCCCAATAAATCAAGACTAACTACAACTTTCATCTCATAGTGCCCAAAAAAAGTACTCATTCCCATCCTACCTTAGAACATATTTCCTAGTGATAGACATTTCAAGCATGTTACTCTTGAGATAGTGTCATTTCAAATTCACTCAAAAAGCCCCTTAGTTCCACATCATTTTCACCAACAACCCATTCTAAACACTAAAAACCCTAACTCCCCAATATAGCGAAAATTCAAAGACCAAAATGTACACCACAAACATTCTTTTCATGAATGTATCATAAATGCAAACCACATCTTGAAAAACCATAATAATTTCCTGAAAAATCAAATTAAAACTAATTCAAGTACTTAGTTTTTCTCCAAAACACCAAAAGATTGCCCATCTTGAGCAACCTTCAATTACTTATAATTAAAGCTCCACCAATTTCCCACAACCATAGAATCCATTGAGCCAATCAGTGGCAAAGATTTTTGATCTGTCATGAAGAGCAAACAACAAAGATGATAAGCATATAAACTTACCAACCAAACAAACAGACCAAGTACCCAACTTTCTTATACTTCCATGAATGTAGACATTTGCAACCATAATACAAAACAAACAAAACACCAACTATGTGGAGTAAAACATAATCGCCATGATGGTGAATGATCATCACTTCACATTAGGCACTGGATTAAGGCATCCTTGGTGCTCTTTTTCATTTCATCGTTCATTTTAGGCCACATAGATATTAGTTACCTTGAGCATGGCCACTCCTTGAATAGGTAGTTGGCCTACTACACCTTGTAATCAAGTAGAAGGTGGCAAATACCATACATAGGTGAAGTTTGTCGGTTATTTTAATAACATTTAGTTTTTTTTATTGAACATTTGGAAATTGAAGATTTTCCAGTATAAGTTTTTGAAAATTCTTAGATTCAAGAATCCATGGTTATAGTATTTTGAATTTTTTTGGATTTAAAAAGCCTCCAATTCTGAATTTTTCAAAAACCCTCAAAGAACCAACAATTTCAGTGAATTAACTTGCAAAAAACCAACAAATAGTCAAGCAATTTTACAAAAGGTTATTTGATAAATTCTTTAATTTTTTTTAATATTGTGCCTAAATCAGTTCAAAATCATTTTTCTGATGTTTTTAAAATTACATTCATATTTTTAAAAAATCATCTTGAGGACTACCAATTATTAAATGTCATTTTTAATAACCATGTAACATTGGTTATTACTTGCAACCTACCTTTCATTAACTATTTTAAACTCTTGACCAATGTTGGCCTAATATGGTATTGTAAACCAATTTAGAGGATATGAATGAATTATATTCTTTTTTAAAACTTAACAAAAAATATGTAGTTGGACATTTCAAAAAGTTCCCTATAACCATAATTATGCACCCATTGGATTTTTTTAATTCATTGGAAATTATGTATTTGTCAATTTTCAAATTCTAAATAAACTTTCTATATGCATACAAGTTATATATACCGAACTTCACATGTTAGGTCTATGAAAACAAAGAAGTTTTGAATGTGAACATTGGAAATCAAATAAATTGTGGGACAATTGAACCTAAATTCTATATAAAACTTTGCCCATTATAACACAAGTTACTTACAAAAACACCCCACCACCCCAACCCCACACACCCAAAAGCTAGATGCAACCTTATCAACATGTAATGCCCATTAACTTGTTGCAACTTCATTAACAACAAAAAATAATGCCTAAAAAGTTGTTGCATTTTAATCAACAAGAAATTAACATAATGCCCAAAAAGCTATTGCGATTTAATCAGCAACAACACATTGTGCCCATTAATAGTAGAAACATAGTGTTTAGAAGAAGCCCAAGGATATATAACATACTTATTGCGATTTCATCAACAATAGAAACACTCTTAGTAGCCCAAGAACCCTGCAACATTGAAACACGGAAAGAAAACAAAAGCTAAAAACACTTTGAAGGAAAAGAAAGGAAAGGAAAGAAAAGAAAGTTTAGTGAAGTGACTTACTTAATCATTATCAACCTTTAGATCTTAAAAATATTTAGATTCTCCAATCATTGACTTCACTGACTTGACCAAGGCCTACGACTAGGTGAACCGGGATGCGTTGTGGCGCATTTTGCGCGTGTACCGGGTACCCTCCAAAATTGTTGAGCTTTTGGAGGATTTCCACACCGGGACGCTGGCTGCGGTTAGGTTGGGGGGGGACCTAGGACAAGAGTTCTTAGTGGGCAGTGGGGTGCGCTAGGGTTGCATTGTGGCGCCCCTGCTGTTCAACGTATTCTTGGACTTTGTGGTGAAGCAGGCCTTGGCAAGCATGCCACCGGATTTTGGGGTGTCGGTGCAATTCCGGGCCGACGGTAACCTGCTTTTCTCGACATCCCCGGAAGCGAGCCTGACGCTAGCGCAGATTGCACTGTTGCTCTATGCAGACGACATGGTGTTTTTTTCTGCTGACCCTGGCAACTTGGTGCTGATGCTGCAGTGCATGGATGCCGTTGCAGAGTGGTTTGCCATGAGGGTTAACGCTGCGAAGACCAAGGTGATGTCGGTGGGCAAGGGCGAGTCATGGCTACCGACCGATGTCGCCATTAGTGGGGGGCCAGTAGAGAGGGTTGATAGCTTCAAGTATTTGGGGGGGATTTTGACCTCGAACGACAGCTTGACAGTCAAGGTGAATGCCTGTAAGGGCCGGGGATTAGGTGCCTTTGCTTAGCTCTCGGCCGTGTGGCGGAACAGACATTTGGGGCTAGGGGCCAAAGTGCAAGTGTTCAACACCTTTGTGGTGCCGCACTTTGTGTATGGTGCCGAGACCTAGAACGTGACGTAATCTTAGCAGCAGCGGTTGGAATCGGCATACAACAACTGCTTGAGGGGGATCATGGGTGTGTGGGTTTCAGACAGGCACAGTTTGCAGCACATCTGGAAAACCTGCCAGGTCAAGCCGTTGGCCTCCTTGCTTGCACAACAATGGTTGCGCTGGTTGGGGCACGTGGCTCGAATGCCAGAGGCCAGGTATCCCCACGTTACGCTCACTACGCAACTGACGGGTGCTACTTTTGGCCGTGGCAAACCGCGACAATCTTTCAGGTCAACTGTCTACAAAGACCTCAAGGCAGCTAGCATACCACACTAGGGTCGGGAGTGGTATGTGTAGGCGAGGGACAAATCACTTTGGCGCCAGTTGGTGCAGGGCATGCCATCTACACAAGCGACCCCCACACTAGCATGCATACAACCGGCTCGGGCATGCAAACGCTAAGGGGGGCTGCTATATGTGGTTTGGCTCGAGTGTTTGGTTGGCACCATCTAGTTCTGCCTGGAAGCCATTCGGCCCACGGACAGAACTGGTAAAGGGCTACTATAAATGTAAATGTATCAATTTATAAATTTTTTAATTAACTTTACTTTAATATAATCCTTGAAATTTGCATTTGCTAAGCAATTCAAGCATGGATCATTTAGCCAATATTTTACCATGGTGATAATTTGATCAACCTTTTCAACTTGTAAGTGGTAATGTTTCAAAGCTATCAAAACACCAGAAAGGTTAAACATTCTTTTTATTTCAATTTGAAACTTGAAAATCTCAAAAACTTGTTTAGCAAGGAAGCCAACATTTAGAAACTAACTTTCATGGGTTTGTCACCAAGCAAGAAATTCTACATGCTTAGATAGGGAATAAATAACCTCTGACATAAAAACAATTTTCTAGCAACAAGTGTGCTTGAAAACACTTCCATGGATGTTGCAACACCCAAAATGTTAATAAATGTTTTTTTTCAATTTCAACAACAATTCCATTAGGTCCATCACTTGGCAATATAGACATTGTTTAGAAAATAGGGTTTAGTCTATCAAAAATTGTCATCAAAAGAAGGATGACATTTTTCACATCATAATATATTATTTGACCATGAGGCGGATTGCATTTCCATGCCCCACAAAGTTTTCCACAATTTGTAAGGATTTGAAATGGGGATCCATCATTAAGGCCAACATATTATGAACTTGTTGGGAATCAAAGGCTTTCAAGAAAATCTAGAAAAGGTTTGATCACCTTCACAACCACATGTTGCACATTTATATTCAAGAAAGGGAACTCCATATCAAATTGATCAAACATTTCACTCCCATCAACAATGGGACTTGTTTAAGTTTCCATGGCCATAATTAAGTTTATTGTAGTAGCCAAAGCATCTGAGAGTAGCCAATGACCTCAAGACTAGTTCATCACACATGTAGTCATCGTAGGATTCAAACACCAAATGATAGCTTTTGCAATGGCCCACATTTGGGGCTTTGGGACTTTTTATTATTAAGTTAGTTTTCCTTCCCATAGCACAATAGTATGACTTGCTTAAATTTTAGAGTTTCTTCAAACACAACAACTTTGTTGGCAAACCTTGTTTTGGGGTGATTTGTGAAAGCACATTAAGGTGTAACAATTTTAAGCACATGTGAAAATCCACAATTGTTTAAATTAACATTATGGAAATAATGTGAATGTAGGTTATTTTGAATCACACAAGTCATTTTGCAAGTTATAATTAGAAAGTCATGATTTAAAAAATTCCAACCCTAGTTTACTTTATGGAGAACTTGAATTTGAAATATAAGCTTCTAAATTATTACTTTCATTAAAGAAAGGATTGAATGGGAAAGAATCATAATTCAAGGTTCATAGAAAATTTTGATTATCAAAATCCTTTCAAAAAATCTTCCTTAATTTATCAATGTTACCACACCATATTATCATTGAATCCTTTATTCAGTAGAAAAAATTATATGAAGGTGGATGAAGTCCATATTCATTGATTATGGATTGTTGTAGTTTTTGGGTACTTTTAAAAATATCCATTACGTTATGACAATTCAAAAACAATTTCAAAAGTTCATACAATGTGATTATAATATATTTAACATTATGGTGTACCAAGTCCTTTATTAGCTCAATCATTTTTATTTACACATGGTCAATTACAAATCTCAAACCTTGCAAAAATAACTTGTGACAACATTTTATGGATGGTGTAGTGTGCTTTCACCCCTTGACAAGAGTTTTCAACTTCCAATGCTACATCCCACTTTCCATGCATGCCTTTTCCCACTCATGCCTCCTTTTATTTAAAACCTTGTTGTCATTCATCACATATTGGCACGTTTTAAATATCACATGCCCAAAACAAGTGCCTTAAAAACCCAAATTTTCTTCAAAGGTTTGTAATCAATAATAAATCATAATGTTGTAGCCATAGTTCTAAGGTTGTTTCCTCAACTTTCACAAAAGCAAACAAAAAGTATATCAAACCAATTTTTTCCAATAAACTTAAAACTTGGTGGCATTACTAGTAGTTGAATGCATTTCAAACAACCCCACAATAACATACCTAAATGTCCAAGTCTCATCCAAGTAATTAATCACAATGCAAAGGTGCCCACCCCACCTCTAAACATGATTTAAAAATCAAAACTATAAACAATAGTAGTTATAAATTCTAGATGTGGCAACACATGCAAGTTCATGGTCTTTGTGACCACTGTATGAAGAACTTGTTCCACAAGACATGGATGAAAAGGAAAAATAACATGGGGGCATTAGTGTAAAACTAACTTGCGTAGCCACATATTTTCACATGAAGATAAAGGCATGTACAACCTTTACAAATATAATGCACAAGGTCTTTGAAAATCATTTGTTATGCTGCATCACCACTCTTATGATAGTTTGTTTAACCAAAATTTGCAATGATTGCATAATTTGTTGGCCCAAACCCTTTTCTTCCCTCATTGTTGACTATGACTTGCTTGATTAGAAAGTTTAACCATAGAATTATTAGTTAGTTGTAATTTTCTTTTTGCAACTAAACACAGATGTGTAGATTCAATATGTGTTTTCATAGGAATAATGCCATTTGTTTTGGTATATTTGATGAGCCCTTTCCTTATAATGGAACTAAGTTGGTTTAGAATGTTACCAACTACTTGCTAAAACCAATAGATAATACATTGTAGCATTTGTGGGTTTTTAATATCAATATGCAGGTTGTGCAAAGAAGCCCCAACAAATTGATATTATGTTGTGCAATTTCCATTACCAAGCTTAAACTTTTGTAGGTACAAGTTGAACATCATCATTTTCTAATGACAAACTACTATTAGATTATGGGTGTACATTTTCAACATCTAACAAGTTGTTTGTTGGATTCATGTTCACTTCACTGACTGTTTCATCCACTATGTCCACACTTTCAAGTACAAAAACTTTGGTTTCAAACATTGCAAAGGTACTTTGAGCAAAAAAAACCCTAATTACAAGGTCAAAAATACAAACCTGCACAAAACCAAAAGATGAAGGAGGAAACAAATAACTTACAAGACCCAAAGCTTTTGCAAAATCTAGAGCGATTGAACTTTACATACAATGTTCATAAACAACCCCAAGGAAAAAAAACAAGATCAATTGAAAGGACAAAATAAGAAAGGAAAACCCAATAAATTGAAAGGCAAAATATAACAATGCAACAACCAAAAGCTCAAAAATGTTGTAACCAATAGTTTAAATGCAACAACATAACAACATAACATGTGTAGCTCTCTCCTACCAACCAATGCAACAATGCAAACTTATAGTTTGAAATGCAACAATGCAAATGTGAAGTTCATTCTTGCAAACCAACATAGTAATGCAACAACACAAAAAGACAGAAAACTTCCCATGTTTCACAAAGATAGAAAACTTCACACTCTCTCTCCACCTATAAACCTTAAAGTTGGCACTTGACACAACAAAAAACTTGACAAAAGCAAAAAACTTTGCATGCTTGATACAAAAAGAAAGCTTCCCATTCTTTCTCCACCCTTCAACCTTAAAGTTGGCAATTAACAAAACCAAAAAGCTTGAAAAATGCAACTTTGTGTGCTTGACAATGACAAAAAGCTTCATGTGCTCTTTCCGCCTTAAAACCCTAAAGTTGCCCTTAGGTAGAAAGCTTTGTGTTTTATTTTTGTCTCTAAACCCTAAACCTTACTACATACAAGTAAATAGTATCTAGTTGTCTACCTATTTAATTAGAGATATGATTATTTAACGGAAGGTTATCCGTATAAATATGACTATGACAAGGTTACTTGCATAAGAGGCCTCTGTTGGTTGCAAACATGGCTGGTTAAGAAAAAAAATACAAAGTCAGAATAAGACATTATACATATCTGACTAGTGTGCATTTTGATATCCAGACGAAACCACATATTTGGAGATTGTTATTGACCTACTTAGTTTAGGAGGTCAATAAAACTAGCTAGGCTATAGGCAGTAGGTGCCTTGCTCATGACAGGTTAACTTTTTTGAAACCTTGACTACTTAGTTTGAGGGGTGCACCATTGAGACAACAGATGAGTGAATTGGGTAATATATTTTGTAGACAACATGTGTGTACCAAGTACATTTCCACTCCCCATCTCTCAGCACTTTGAGAAGCATTATGAAACCCATGCCACCTACTCAAATCCACTCAAGTGTTTAGGGTTGATGTTCAACCAATTGAGGTGTTTAGGTGGGCTATCAAAGACTAAGTATATAGCTTTAGTTTTGCAACAAGTGATTGAGTAAAGGAAGCTAATCCAAAATGTTATTAAATTGTGTTTTATTAGTTTTATGCCCTACACAAGTATGATTGCACATCCATTTGGTGAGCAAAAAATTATCATGCCATAGCCAGCTCTAGGGGGCTGTCTCACTGATGTATTTCTTTCTCATTTGGACATTCACGTCTCCATGTTATCACATATTAATCTGCCTATTGGCAGTTTTCCACCTAGGTATTGCTTTACATCCATAACCTGCTCAACATGTGGATGTGTCATAACTTTACATCCATAACTTGTTCAGCACATGGATGCATTACAACCCCAATACACTAGTTATGTCCAACAATAGGCTGGAGTTGGCTGGCTATTGGGAATAGTCAAGTTACCAGGAATAGTCTTGATAACTTGACTATTCTTGGTAACCAACCAGGTCAAGTGCTGAGACTATTTTCAACAACCAGCCAGCTTGAGATGGTTACCTAGTTCATATTTGATGAGTCCTTTATATTGTAGAGTTTTAAACATTTCTTGTGGTACTTGGCCTTTGATGAAGGACTAGGTAACCAACAAGAGTGTGCAGGTTATAATGAATGGTCTCGTGCTCAGACTGTTCCTGATAACCAAGCCAATTATCGAACATGAGTGATGTAAAGGAGCAGGACAAGCTTATGGGTTGTGGGACATAGAAGAATGTGAGCTATGAGGTTCAGCCAACTAGCATCCTGTAAAGAGGTATTAGTGTGATACAAAAATATGCAACATAATTGGGAAGCTCTTGTCCAATGGTGTGCTACCATGTTAGCAATACATGCTACCTACAATCGGCTATGAACTTTGGATTTGATTCTTACAAGTTAGGCTGCAATAATTGGCATAATTGGGTGATTATCAAATAATCCCTAATTAACTAAATTAGTAGCTGGATGTGGCATCTGTCTTGCTTCTTGTGCCCTCCTTGTATCCATCTACACATAGATAAAATTCAGTACAATTTCACAATTCTTGTGTAATGAAAAACTCTCTGGATGCCACCTCAAATATTGTATAACTACCTAACAATGAACATGTGAATTGAAATAAAACTGTGTTATTCAACATTGTTTTAACATTCTCTGAGCTCCACTTGTGACCTTTGACTCTCTTGTTCAATTCTAGTCTTTGAACTCAGGCTATGGCATAGATTCAAATCTGATTGTGGGTTGGCTTCACTCCCTTTGCTTGTTCTTTTACAATTTCAATTGGGGTTTGTCTCTAGGATGGGAGGAAGCTATCTTTGGGCTTATCTTAATTGCCCATTTGAAATAATTGATACTGGGGACATTTCTCTCTTCATGTTCTGAAAAAGTCATGTTAATGAGAGAAAGTTTGTGGTAGGGGCTAAAACTTTCTTGGAAAATGGAAGGGGAAAAAAAAGGCTGATGCGGATATTAGCATACTTATTATGCAAATAGGTTATTTGAGGGTTCACAATGCATGGGGGGCAAAGTGAGGCCAAGAGAAATAATCCAAAAGAAAAAGTCAAGGTGCTCGCAGGCGCTTGGGAAAAGCACATACAAAATGAAGGCAAAAACTTAGTGTTTTAATGTAAAACAATGGGACCCCAAAAACAAATTGTCAGATTATTCTAGACTCAAGCACAAGGCATAAAAGGCAATGAAAAAGTGCGCCCATACATTGGTTTGATTAAGTGAAGTTACTCAAATCGGAGGGCGAGGTGAAAATTAGGTTATTATTTCTTGTATTTTATTTGTCAAGAGGTCATTATAATAATATATAGTTTACTGTGTGTCAACACACATTTAGTAATTTTGAAGTAATAGGCTTGCATGGCCACTTACCCAACATAATGGGTGATGGCCAGACCATTCCATAATATTATAGTCTGAAGTGGCAGATTCAACAATTGAAAAAAAATTCATGTTCGACAGAGATTTTACAAGTGTATGATCATGACTAGAAGATTATGTCATATAATCTGGGCACGAAAATGACATAATCTGCCACACCACACATTCATGTTCTCATTTTGTGCAAGTCTTCCAAAAAACTTCTTGCATAAATTGCAAATTCAATTCCATATATCAACCCATGAAATTCACTCAAATGTATTTTTGCAATTTGTGTACTGCAGTGTATCACATTTGATAATAGACTTTTGTTGTTTTTTTCTGTGTCACATTCAACCTTCTGACCACCCATGAAGGAAGAGGACTTCACTATTCAATCTATCTCTCCTGCAAGATCATTTCTTCAACAATTTGTCAAATGATAACATCTCAACAGCTGAGATCCACCTTCATCAATCATGAAAGAATTGATCAATGTGGTTGCCATCCAACAGTCATCAATTAGTAAATACAGATATGAGGCTTTTCACACAAGGATCATATAATCAGCAAGCAGACTGTTTATGCAATTCCTGTTTAAATTGAACAAGTTGCCCAGAAACCATTTCCATGGGCTTTGGAAAAACTCCTAGACTGAACAAATTCCTTGCAGTAAAGATCCGAGCATACAATATGTAACAACTCATTATCTGTAGACTGAAGACAAAGTACAGTGATCAACATGCATATTGGTTGCCACTTTGTCTGGTGGGATGTCGAGTAGATTAACCTTGAAGAAAAGGCTAAAGTCCAGTGACGATTGAAGGACCTACTCCATATATTCTTCAGCAGCAGCAGCTTGTCGAAGCCTCTCTTCCTCCTCTGCATCATAAACCACTTGGGCATGTTACAAAGTAACTGCATTCTTACAGATATCAGAGTGCCCCTCAAACAGTCACATCTATTTGATGGGTTTCCAAAGACATGAAAATCACCAATTTGGACATACTTTTCTGCTTGTGAAACTGCAGTGGAAGCCAAGGGCCCTCAGTGCTATTGTTTATCATCATGGAGAGGTTTGAGGCTTATGATCAAGATAGAGTCAGCAAGTTCCATGGCATCTCACATCACACTCATGGTGAAGTTTCTCTAATCACTTGCTAAAATCACTCAAATTTTGACAAAGCCATAATAACATAGGTCACAGGAACTTCCTTTAGGCAACCCTCTGGAACCACACCCATTCAGGATAAGATATTCCAGGAGACAATTTTCAGTGTGCCATCATATTATAGTTTTAAAATTAAACATGCTTTGCAGCTTGAGATTCACACCTTCTGAGGATTTGAAGAGCAAGGTCTACAGGGGACAGGTATGTGAGTACAGTAATTTTCTCTCTTCATGCTTTTAGGAGAAGAAGATTTTCCAGAGATTTCAAGTAAAAGTGATGCCTGGTGGTGCAAAGAGATGATATACTTACGCATCAGTTCAATGATGGCTCGTTGAGTGCGCCGTTCAAGCTTCTCAAGCTTCTTTGCAACATCTCTTCGAAGATCTGAGTTTGGCTTTTTGGGTGCAATGCTCACAATGGGGTCCTGAACAAACATATTGAAATGCCATTGTATTTTGTTATACACCACCTTTTGTTTACTGGTGTTTTTCCCAAAGCAGAGAAACATCAATCAACCCCCATGGCTTGCACAACCTGTGATATGTACAGTGAAAGCACAGGCTTTTGTACCCCCATGAGAACAGAAAGCTTGGACCAAAGAACTGTGCAAACAAACAATGAACATAAAATAGATTTGTTTACCTCAGCTCCATTGGTTTCAAGTGGTGCTTTAGCAACAGGGTCTTCGAACTTGGGCACCATTGGTGGTGGATGCTTATTCTGCTGCAACTGTTGGTCTCGAGGAAAATAATTCCGAAACTTCATTTCCCTTCCTTCTTCTTCTCTGCAATTCCAGATCAAGCACCCACAAGACTACTCTCAAAGAGGCGCAGTTCTATGATAAACTCTCTAACCCATTGTGTGTGCTCTTCAGAGATGAGTAAAAGAAACTTTCTTCCTAACATTCTTTCAGGCTTTTGAGCAGCAGGAATATCACAAACATTGCCTCTGCCTGCATGTGGAAACATGTACAACCTTAGACCTTTACCCACGTCTGATCATCAACCTTAATTGGCCTTGGTTGAAACATAATAAGATTGCTCTACTGCTGTGTGGGTGTGTCACTAGTCTCCTTACAAGTCTCTCAAATGACAAAACATTCCTTCTTGTGTTGTTACCACTCCCATCGTCGACTTGTCACAAAAACCAAAACTAACAAACACATCATACCTATAGGAAGAAACAGAGAAAAACAGAGACACAGAAAAAGACGCATACGGATCTTCCTTCTGCTGCTCCGTCGCAGTAGTATCAAGGGGCTGCTTCTCAGCTTCTTCATCTCCTTGATCCGCTGATGCAAGTTCGGCTGCAGCTCGCAGAGCACGTAGCCGCTCTCTACGCTCGGCAATCGGATCCGACTCCGCCTGCACCATCGCTGCTGCTACTGCGGTTCTTCAATTCGCTGGTGATGACACAAAACCCTAAACCCTAAACCGAAACAAACCTTAGCGAAACAAAGGCTGTTCAACCCTTTTTCGTCAAACTGGCCGTGATGTTGCTTGGAGGCAAAAAGAGAACGGAAAGAGCGAAAGGGAAAATCCCGCGAGAGAGAGAGAGAGAGAGAGCTTCCGACGACAGTACTGTAGAGGTGATGACGAGAAGAAATCGAACTAAGATTGTAGAGATGAGCAATAGGAGTGAGCAGCCAGGAAAGAACAGGAAAAAACAAATCCGCGTAAACAAAATCCAGAAAATTTGAAACAGGAGAACATAATTTTGTTTACTCGGAAAAAGAAGAAGAAGAAGACGAAACAGGCATACAAGGTCAAGGAATGTAGGCTAGTAGTAGTGGTGAGGAGTCTGAGGAGGAAGGAGTGTGGAGAAGCGCAAGAGTCGCGCAAGAGTAGCAGCAGCCGGAGCAAGTGGAGGAGGAGGAGCAGCAGCAAGAAGAGAGAGGGAAAGGTTCGCTGTGTGCACTGGCAGGCAAGCGCGCTGCAAGCAAGCAAGACGGCGGGCCCGGGCAGGCAAGCATCTGCGCGCTTGTCAGTGCTCCGAAGAAGAGAGAAGCGACGGCTTAGGGTTTAGAGAAGGGTAAGCAAAAAACAATTTCGGTGCTGTTTAGTCTTCTTCTCTTCTTCCGCAACTATTTCGCGAATTTTCCGCCCAAAAAATCCGCAAAAAATTTGGTGTGTGGCGCTGTTGTTGATCTTGCGCCGGATTTTGTTTTCTGAGAGATTTGCAGTAGAATATGTACAAATGAATTTGATTGTTTTTGGAAAGGGAAGAAGAAAATTGCCAGCATTTAGGTGTGTACTCACAAGAGTCTATCTGTACACACAAGAGTCTCTCTCCAAACACTACATTTACGCCTGTTGATCTTCTACAACCCTAACCCTAATAAGGTCTCTAGGGTTTTGTAAATCTGATTGGTTTTTTCGAAAATTTGGAACATAAATTCTCAGTGGGGCATAAATTGATGAATTCTTGCAGCTGCTGTTGTTGAGGTTCTTGAAGAAGAAGGAAACTGGAAACTCTGCAGATGCCACAGCACTCACTGATCAGCACTAAAAGAGTTTGATCCTGGAACTACCCCTTTTGTTATGTCTCTAGATGTGTTGAATGTACTTGTGCTGCTACTTGGGGGGTTTCTTAACTCACTGGAGTTTGCACTAGGTTGGCCCTAAGATGTGTTTTGTATATATCTGCAGAAACTATGCCAAAGCCACTTTCAGTAATGCATTTTTTTACAGTGCTGTGGTATGACCACGTTCCTTCTTGTCATGTTTTGTTTTGCATTGGCTGGAACTGACACAATGTCTAGCTTTGGTGTGCTACTGTGAGGTTTTCACTGCAATCTCAAAGATACACATATCACTGTGAATTTTCAGAAACATGGGCATGGCACTCCATCACAATTCACAGATTCAGACAACTGTGAAAATACACAGAGCACAGCAAGTAGAAAAAGAGTGCAACAAGCAAGCAAGCTTCATCTACTATTTATTATACCAGTTTTCATTATACAAACATCGTGCTTAACAATAGATACTCAAAAATCCAGAAAAGGACAGAAAATAAGAGCTGAGATTTGGCTATGGAAACATCATGGATTTCTTGCAAGGGACTTGCCTTTTCCCTTTTGACCTTCAATTGACAATCTGAGAGCTTCTTTGCGATGGGTGCTAGCTGATAGCTTTTGATCATATGCACTCAATCCCTTATCCTCCTCTACCTTCTTCTCCACTGGTGGTGGTGGCCTGCGTTTCCCAGTTTGAGCTTCTGGCTGCCCAAGTAACCCCCAAGTTGTGCCAGAAGCTGTCACAGCAACAAACCATCTGCAGGCACAAACTATCTCATGATCTTTTTTGCATTTCTTCTTGAGTTGGTAGATTGTCTGAAGGAAAAAGATATACCCAAGAGAGATATAAAAGACCAACTGCATTTCAGGCACTCTTACTCTATGATTTTGAAGGAAGAAGCATGAGAACAAAAGCATGAGAGAAATTGGGACAGAAAACCTACCTTCAAGAGACATCAAAAGTTGTTATTGTCGCGGATTGATCATTGTCAAGATGGCATACGAGCTGAGGATAAAGCCTGTGCTACAAGGAAGTGTCCACATCCGACTGGTTCTCTGCTACAGGATTCACATTGCAGTGATTGGAAAACAGTGGGGCAAAAGAATGCAGAAGATGGTACCCCTACTTTCATTGCAAGTGCCGCCTGCAGCTTCCCTCCTGCCTTCTCTCTGCAAACAGGAACAATGACATCAACATGGCACAAGGTTTAAGCATTAACAGCAAGCTTCACCTCTGATTAAAATCTGTGGGTGGGTTTGGATTTCAACAATATCATGTTGGCAGGTGCTATCTACACAGACAAAATTCAGGAGTGAATGAAATCTTTAACCCTCAGTTTTAGATCACAAACTTGACTAGATCTGCAAATTCTACAATGCTAATTAGGTCATGAATATGACTAGATGCAAATCCTACAATGCCAATTAGGTCATGAACTTGACTAAATGCAAATCCAATAATGCCAATTAGGTCATGAGGTAACATCAAAATTCAAATGATTTGTAACAGCAAATTTGGGAAGAAAGATATAAGCATATGGGCTTTAACAAAAATGGATACAGGAAAAACTGCAGCTGTAAAACTCAAGATGGAGATCAATTTTGGTCAGGAGAAAACAAGACATTTAGAATAGAATCGAAGGTATGATGATGACCAAGGAAGCTTAAAGAAACCCTAAAGAAATGCACATGTACCAACCTACAAAGAATGAATTATGATTTTGAAAAGACAAAGAAAAAAACCCTTTTGCAAGTTGGAAGTTGTAATCAAATTCTTTTCACCGATAGATGAAGATCTACAATAAGACAACAAAGTTTTGTTTGTAACTTGGTTTTTATGTTTGTTTGCTTGCAAGTACTTGTTTGATTCCTTCACCCTTTATGAGTGAGGAAAAGGTTGCAACATCTCTGGAACAAAAGGGGGCTTGTTTCATGTATGAATGAGAAGAAGGTTGCAACATTAAATCCTCAAAGAGAGAGCTTGCTTACTTGATGTATGAGCGAGAGATGATGGTTCACACATGTCTCAAGGGAGTGCTTGCTTGGATCATGTATGAGCAAGGGATGAACATTTTCTCAATCTTGAGAGTGCTTGCTTAAAATTATCTATGGGAAAGAAAAAGGTTGCTGCTTGAGAGAGAGATAGTGCTTGCTTGAATCACATATGAGAAGAACAAGGATGCAACATTGGGGGGAAGAGAGACAACTTGCTTGAGTCATGTATGAGAAGAAGAAAGTTGCTTGCAACATTTAGAAATGTCACCTATCTTCTTCATTTCACAACATTTCAGGAGAGAGAGAGAGAGAGAGAGAGATTTAAGAGCTTCAATTCTTGAAAAAGAGATTGCTTGTTTCATGAATGAACAAGAAGGTTGCAACAATGGGAGAGAGAGAGACAGAGAGCTTACTAGAGTCATCATGTATAAGAAGAAGAAAGTTGCTGTGACTTTTAGAAATGTCACCTGCCTACTTTCATTTCACAACATTTTGGGAGAGCGAAGAGAGAGATGATCTCTGACATAAAATTTTCCTTCAAATCCCTGAGCAAAAAGGAGACAGATTACTGCATCTCCTTTGCCTGAGAGCTTCCTGGAATATAATTTCTAGCAAGATAACAACATTCATGTACACATTCATGATTTGATCGAGTGTCTCTGTAAGAGAACCAAAAGAAAAAAAACACAACCCCGAATACTCATCCCTACTGTACTCTAGAGAAAAATCTAGAATCCAATTGTACATGATGAAATTCTAGTCTACAGTCCAGTGTTACACCAGCTGTTGTCATGGTGGTGATGGTGCTAGTGGTGGTGGTGATGGTGGTGAAGGTTCTTCAGCTCCTTCTGATGAGAAAATACTGGTACAAGTCTTAATTTTACAAGGATTTGATAATTTTGCATCATGTCAAGCTGCAGCAGCAGTAGCAGCTACACAAACACAAGTTTGCTGCTGCACAGACTTTGAAGCTGGCTCTTGATGCTGATCGATGCTCTTTTGTTCTTATGATACAAGAAGTCTACAGTCTCGGAGCTCAGTCCATGGTTGCTGTTATATTGTGTACAAGAAGAAGTCTGCTCAAAAGTACAAGAAGATTGAAGCTTATTGAAGCTTCAAGGGCGATGGCGTTGCTGAAATCGTTGTTGAGTTGTTGTTAGCAAAGTGTCCAAGAAGAGACAGTGATCACAGGTGTGTCTTGCCAGCCAAGAGTGATGGCCCCGGGCGGCGTCGTGTTTGATCCCGTCGTCAGCTTGTATGGCTGCTGCATGTTGTCGTCGTCAGGAGCTGCGGAGGAGGAGCAGGAGGAGGAGGAGGAAGAAGAAGAAAACGAAGACGACGACGAAAGAGAACTCCTGGACGTCTGCTGTTGCTGGTACAATCGGACCAAGAGTTGGGCTTGATCGGCGGCGTATGCACTCAAGGGCAAGCTGCGGAAGCCGGCTTGTGTGAAGTAGGAAGTCCAAGCTCCGGAACGGACATGGCGGACGCGACGATCAGTACCTTCGTGAGCGATGATGTCTCGGATCTGCGGGGCATACAAGAATTTCTCGATTTGTAGACGTCTCTCACTGTCCATGTGCCGGGCGCCCCCATCGCATGCTGTTGTTGTTGTTGTTGTTGTTGCCTCTAGAGCGTCGAAGAGTGCGCAATAGTAGTGAAGCGCTTCCACGAACCGCGTGAGGAACTTGGGTGCATTGAGGTTTGCTTCCGTTTCCAGGAGCGAGACTATTGCTGGATTCAAAGCTCGGATGGTGTTGCACAAGAAGCTCTGGAGAACAACATCCTCGACTTCGGCACTAGACCGTCTCGAGTCGAACTCCGGCGCGGACTTGCATGAGCAGCTCAACAAGGTGTGCAGGACACTGGAGCAATTGACGGCGAGTATCTCGTCGGCTTCCACGCGAATGTTTGTCGCTTGCAGATTCTCCAAGCTCTCTAGTACCACGCAATACTCAAAAGGAACTTGAAGCGATGCCGCGAAAGCGGCAAGACGCTTGCCTGTTCTGTGCAAAGCGGAAGCGTCGAGACCGATTGCCGTGATCCGTAGAAGACTCGGAGGAGAAGATCCTCCCAGCTTCCTCACCGCCAGCGCCTGTATCAATCCCGGCCATTGCAACCCTTGTCGGATGTCGAGATCCACAATGTGCAGCTTTGGGTGATGAAGAAGCGTCTCTAGAATTGCTTGATTGCTGGTGAAGTGTGCGAATTTCTCGAATGGAAGAATCTCGTAGGAGGTCTGGTAAGCCAGATCTGAGTCAAGAACTGGAGGTGAAGAAGCTGAAGCAACAGCTGTTGGTGGCGCTGCTGCTGTTGCTGCTGCACAAGACGTGCTTGTATTCTGAAGCTTGCTCGACGTCGAGCGGCAACTCCTCCTCGTCGAGCAGTCCTGCACTAATTCTTTCGTCAATCGTTCGCCGAGAGCCTCGGCAAAGTAAAATGCAATCCGTTTCATTGGGTCTCCATGCGGTGACGAGTTGGCTCTCAAGCGAATGAGAAGTGCACGCGCGATGTGAAAGTCGCAGGCGTCCATCGCTTCAGCACATGCCAACAAGAAATGGACAAGATCAAGTCCAGTGTTTTCCTCTTCTTCTTGCTGCTGCTGCTGCTGTTGCAGAAGACGGAGATTCTCTGCATGTCCTGCACCGACAGCTTGAGCTGATGGGCTTTGAACCGCCGGCGAAGCAGCACAACTTCTCGCGGCAGAACGGGCTGCTGCATCCCTTGTAGAGCTATGCGGCAGAAGCTGCTGTCCTTGAGAGAACACGGCTGCTGCAGCTCTAGTGTTCGTGAGGCGATGCTGCAACGGCTTCTGCTGTAGCTGCAGATTAGACTCCGACGGTACCAAGCAAACTTCGTGAGAGAGGATCTGCCCCGGGACGAGAAACAACGGCGCTTCGTCCTCCCAGAGACAGACCCCAGCAGCTGCTGTTGCTGATTCCATCGCCAGCTCCTGCTGCTGCTGCTGCTGCATCTCGACATCGTCGCACTGCATCATCATCATCCCTGTCGAAGCGACTGGAAAGAAATTCGGGAAGCTGGACAATTGGGCTGCGCCGCAGCTGCCATTAAAGCTCTTGTCCAAGCTCGTCTCGAACTCGAACTCAATCTCGGTGCCAGAAAACTGCATGTCTGCTGTATCATGATTCCCTTCCATCTTTGAAATCGCCGGCCGCGGGCTACAACCTGCAGCCATCATCATCAATTCAGAATCTCCAGCAGCAGCTGCACCTCCTGATGACTCTACCTGTGATGCTTGAAACTCCGGCAACAGCAACGCGAGGTTGGGATCCATCATGCAGTCCATCCAGCTCGCGATGTCGGAATCCGACACGCAAACCGTGGGTAGTAGTAATTGGTTTTGATCCGCGAGCTGCGCAGGCGCTACACAGTGCAGATCATCATCATCATCAGCTGCTGTTGCTGCTGCTGCTGGCGGCGGCTCTGCATCCTGAATTCTCTGAAGATTGGACCCTGCATCACTGGAACTGAAGCTGTGTTGCGAAGACAGTGAAGCCGAGGAGTATGAGCGACTGGGTCTCGACGTCGTGGTGATCGACTGCTGCTGCAAGTCCAGGACCGAAGTCGGCTCCATGAATGTGTGGAAATCATCAACAACTGCCGCCTCCAACACGGTCACCTCCTTGTTGTTGCAGCTGCTGCATGCAACCAGATTCACAACATCCATCTCCGAATTCAACACAGTGTTTAATTTACCCTCAAAACCATTACACAACGATCTATGCAGATACGAACAGAAAACACCATGATGCAGATCTCTTCGCAGACCCTAGTGCAGCTCCCGTGGTCCTCTCCCGCGTGCCAGCAGCAGCTTCAAGCAGTGCCATCTCCAGCTGCATGCAGAGTCTATCATGCTCCAAAGAACTTGCTCCATGATAGTACACTGTGGAGATACAGCAACCATTTCTGGATCGAGTTCACAGACTAAGTTCCTAACTTCGCAAGAGCCTCTCGATTCTAAAAGAAGAAGAGCAGTAGCGCCTAGGCCCTAGGGACATCGATCTTCGAGTCTGAGAAAAAGAAAGAATGGTGCTCTTGAAAGAACATTGAGCTTGGCTGCAAAACTAGACCGAGGAGATTTCAATGCTGCCTGCAGTCGAGAATCCATGGGTGTTTCATGCGGAAGAAGAAGAAGAAGAAGAAGATCTCCACAAACCTTTTGACGTGGTTGGTACTCAAGAAAGTACAGAGAGTTCTGGCCACATACCTCCATGGTAATTTAGTTGGCGCCTGCAGCCGCAAATGATCCTTGTAGTAACTGGGCCAGCTGTTGCTGCTGCTGCAGCAGCTCCAAGCTCCATAGCTGCTGTACTCCTCCAGCTGTAAGCTCTGAACTGCAAAATGACATTGACCAAAATGTTCAGTATGACGTAGAAACTTCAATGAGAAATTACAAACAAGAGTTTTGAAGACGATTTCTGACGAAGAAGAGAGTTCAGAATCTGATTTTGCATTAGGTACCTGGTGGAGTTGAGGCAGCAGCAGCAGAAGGCCAGTCTACTTGCTGCTTCCTGCAAGTATGATCATAATTGCTGCAGTCTAAGTGGACCAGCTGCTGCTGCTGCAACAAGCTTGAATCTTCAAGCTGCCATTGCAATGGCAACAACAGCAGATCATCACCTGCAGCAGCATCACTACTATTCCTAAATCTTCTTCTTCTTTTTCTTCTTCTTACCCAAGACCCCTCCTGCTGTTGCTGTTGCTGCATCCATGCAACTTGCTCTTCCATTTGATTCTTCTTCCCACTGAAAACCCCAACTCTTCTTCTTCTTCTTCTTCCTCCTCCTCTTCCTCTTCAAGCAAACAGCTCAGTTTAGGAGGGGCTTACAACGACAGCAACAAGAAGCACCAGCCATCTCCCAAAACCAACCCCACCCAACACCACAAAACAATTGAAATAAAATCTTAGAACTGCACAGATCTCCAACAAACAGCAAATTCTTTTTCTTTTTGTAAAATTCTCTCTGGCTCCTCTCTCTCTCTCTCTCTCTCTCTCTCTCTCGCTATCACTCTCTTTCCCATTTTCCATTCTAGTCTTCACACTTCGCTTTTTCTTCTCCTTTTGCCTCAAACCTATTATAATCATGGGCAAACTAAGATTAGGTGAAAATTAAACCATTAAGTACTATGATGGGCACACTGAAGATGGGGACTAAAGATGAGGACAATGGGTACTAAGATTGGAATAACTACTAAAACTATTTTATTATTATGATGGGTATGCTAACATTAGGTTAAATTAGACAATTATTATGATTTTGCATACCTAATAAGATCTGGACAAATTGGACCTCCTTTTTGTATTGGGCACACTAATAAGACTAGGAAAATTTCTATTTGGTAGTCCAAATTATTAGTATCACCTTCTTCATTTGTAGAATGTTGTTTTTACTTTTACATTACCTTCTCACAAGTTAGTGACACAATAATTCCTTTTGTTTATTTATACTAAATTACCTATTTTTTCACCACATTCATCAACTCTACAAAACTTTGATTGATTTGATCTAGTAATTGTTGTAGTATTTTTCATATGCCACTTCTTTTGGCCACTTCTTGGGGGTGGGGGTTTTTGGTGGGCGAGAGGAGAAGTTTCTAATAACTTTGGGGGAGAGTGGGGTAGAGTTTTTAATAACTTGCAAAATGCTTATACTTTCTTTTGCGCTTCCCAGCATCCAATCCAGCTAGATAGCACCAAAATAGGGTTGGTTGGTTGTTTTTAGCATCACTCGGGAAGCTTGTGGGGGGTGTAGGGAGATTGCAAATTTAGAGCACAATCTTTTGAGAAGATTAGATAATAGATTCTCTTCCTCTTCAAACACCTAATCTTCTTTCTTCTTCTCCTCCCATCTTTTTTCATATGACCCATTCCCAATACAAAATTGGGTGATTTGAAAAAGCGAGGACCCAGGGAACATCTTTTTCATATGACCCATTCTTGATACAAAATTGGGTGGTTTGGAAAGGTGAGGATCTGAGGGAACACACATAATAAGAAGACACAAACGGTTGTTGTTCCATGTAGTTTGGTGGGGCGACATCCCTATTGTGTCCCCCTTCCCCTCTCCTCTCCCTCTGCTTTCTTTTAAGTGGGGATTTGTGCTTGGGATTTCTGTGTCTCTACAATTTTTCTTTGAGCACCCAAAGGAGAAGAAAAAACCAAAGTCCCCACAAGAAGAGAGTGCAGCCAAGGGCATTATGGGCTTCATTGTACGACGCCAGTCCATCCCAAATATCAACTTTACTAATGAGGCTAGGATAGACCGGCTCATCACAGATCATCTCTGCCTATGATCGAACATTTATTTGCTCATTTCGAGGGATTTAAAATGTTATGGGAGTGCTACCTTAAGTTATAGAAATCATCTTTGAAGTCCAAAGGAAAAGGAGTAATGAAAAAATAACAAGTAAAAAAATAAGCTTTTCAATTTACAAAACATAATTTTACTTTTATTTTCTCTCTTTGAACCCCTCATACTTTCAAACCTCATAACTTTCTTCTTTTTTATTCATTTTAAATGATTTATTCAAATCTCATAACTTTCTTATTTCTTATTCATTTTAAATAATATATTCAAATTTTATAACTTTCTTATTTTTTATTCATTTTAAATAATTTATTCAAATTTTATAACTTTCTTATTTCTTATTCATCTTAAATGGTTTAAAATGTTATAAGAGCGCCAGATTCAGTTTTACAAATCATCTTTGAACTCTAATAACAACAAAGCAACATACAAAGAATTTCTTTTAAGTGTTTGGGAATCTGCCTTTGTAATGTTCGGTGGTTTGTTTGTTTTTGAGTTCTTAACCTCCTTTACTTTTGAGGACCATCACTTTCTCGTTTTGAATCTGGTTCTACAATTGTTAGTGTGTCAGATGTGCCAGGAGGAGGGGTTCAAGTTTTGTTTGGATACCAAAAAGAACAGAGCCCTCCCCTTGGATCCAGCCTACCCTGAGAGCTTATGTGTTCAGTCACTGGCCGGTTTACCCTAGTAACACAAAGGAATGGGTGATCATGGGCCTTTTCTTAGCCCATGCAATGATTCTTTTGGGGGGAACATGTTTAACAAGTGCAATGAGCTCAATGCTGCATATGACAACAAGGTGCCCAACAAAAAAAAAAAAAAAATCTCAAATTGACTTGCATTCACGATCAAACTTCTTTTAACAATGCTTGAAATTGAAGGCATTTCAATGTTGGAGATCTAATTATGCTAATTGAGAATAGATTATTATCACCTCCCCATCTCCCTCAGCAATCATCTTTTTTGGATCAAGTCATCTCAATGGGCAAAATGTGTATTAAAATGTTGTAGAATTCTTTCCTGCTTAGTTTATTAGTTTCCATTTTGATATAATCCTAAATGCAAGGGATGAAATATGGGCAAAAAATATTGAAAATTTGGAAATGGATGTTGGAGTTGTGAAAATTAAACATCAGATTATTTGTAGGTCATGGAAACTACAATAGTGGATGATATGTGAGTCAAGAAAGATGAAAATTTGAGAAAAGACTGAATATGGGAAAGAAAATGGATGAAATGAAATGGAACCCAAGAAAATCAAACATTTGATGATATGTGGGTCATGGAAGATGCAAAATGTAAAAAAAAAGATTAAATCTAGGGATCGCAATGAATGAAACAAAGATTGACAAAATAAAGATCTGAAAAAGTTGAAACCCAAAAAAAACAAGCAAAAGGTCAAAAAAATTTAGGAATGCAAGATACTTGAATTGCGAAAAACAAATGGATGAAATGAGAGCTAATAAAGATGATATCCAAGATAGTTAAACAACGGATGAACCAAAGGTTGAAAAAGATAAGTTCTCAGAAAGTTAAAACTCAGTTAATCACAGGATGAAAAATAAAGTAAAGAACAACGATATGTCAAAACTCCATCAAATACATTAACTAAGTGTCAAGGGAAGACGAAGGCAACAATCAAATAGTGTAAAACCCCCATTGTGGTCAGTTAATATGTGTACAATACTGGGCCTTGGGTGATCTAGCACCCACATTGGTACCATGGTAAAAGTCCAAAAATCCCAAAATCCACTTAAATTATTTTTAAATATTACAAATATCCCATAGTTAAACTAAACCAGGGTCACTAAATTCAAATCTTAACATTTTTTGGACTTAACATGGTCACTAAGAGGCCTCGCTCAAAAGTGTTAAGGTACCATTGTGGGTGGTACCGATTGACCCTGGCTGGTTATTGGGACCACCAAGAGCACCTGCAAAGGGAATTGAGTGTTGGATATTGCCGAGCAAATCATGATTGGCTCAAGCGGTGAAATTTAAATAATCACTCCCTTTATTCAATTCATTGTTTTCATGTATACAAGTGGGGGAATGGAAAAAGTATAAATATTATATTAATTTAGTGTTCCGTGTACATGCTATTTTATTGATGTGTGATGCTCTTAGATGATAAGCATTATTGTCACTTGAATTTGGGTGAGTTTCCAATCAAATAGATGCATGCATTGGGGGCCTCAACTTGGTGGACCTGGTTGCTTTTCAGTATTGTACCAATGAGGCGGTGATGGGGGGTGCAGGTGAGTGAGTATAGGCGGTTAACCCTTGAAAGTCATCTATGAGGTGAGACCCAAGAGTTAACATTGAAAATTTTCAATGTTTTATTTATTTAAAGGACCACAATATTTTTTGTCCTGAATTTTGTTTGTTTTGCCTAAATAGCTAACTTGGTCATTGTGAGTGTCATATTAAGATGCATGCATTAACATTATGTTAAAAAAAAAAAAAATTTGAGCAAGAAAGCTTGGAATCCATCCTTGAACATATGCTACAAAATCATTCACCCGTGGGCTAAAATCTAGCATTGTCATCTCATCATCCCTTGCTTGATCTTGGTCTAATACACCTTTGGAAAGATATCAAGTATTTGGGCAACATATGATAAGACAAAAGATTGTACCTAATTGGGAAAAGGGTAATTGTAGTCTTTAGTGTAGGGTTTAGAGTAACCATGGAATGTGCACATTGGTTGTGCAAGCTGCAGTAGAATGTACTCTTTGGTTATTCGAGGAGAAATGAGCAAGTTTTGCTTCTTCAACCTTGAACTTCTTGAACCAACTAGAACAACTTTGGAGACCCAACCCCATGTAAAACTGCAGCAAAGAATGTCCATCGCCAACACTTCAACTTACATCCGATCGTCCACTTCATAAGTATACTTTACCTACAAGACTGGTAGGGTATCACTGAATGATATCTATGGATGCAATACTAAGTGAATATGGGTATATACTAAGAAGTGTTGGCACTAGGGTATCACCGAATGATATTTATGGATGCAATACTAAGTGAATATGGGTATATGCTACTAAGTGTCGGCACTAGCTGATACCAAAATAGTCTGGTACTTGATATCAATATGTATACCAATTATTGATACCAAGTTCTCTTCAATATACCAATACAACACTGGCAATAACCTATGGTTAGAGCGTATGTATGTTGTTGCGAAACCACATATCCGAAACATGAAAAGACATAAAAGAAAGGTTAATTTATAGTGAATGCTCATAAGCTTGTTGTACATGGGATGATTGAGTAAATTTGTGATGACAAAAAAGTTATTTTCACCCAATCTGAAAATAACTAACCACACACAAATCACCACATACATACAACCCTTACACCTAACCTCCATTGCTACATCCATCCATCCATTTTTTTCATTTAGATTGATGCAAAGAGCCCCACCTCCCCCAAAGGAAGCAGCATGGCCAAAAGATTTTGGTCACAAATTCAATGATTTCTTAAAATCACAATATTTCTATACATGGTTCAAGTATGTAGCCAAAAGTACATAAGGATGTTTAAATGTTTTCCTTTCATATTTTGTTAATAGCTAAATTTGGCTAAATTGACTTATGGATGATACCTACCTCAGCTGCATCACAAAATTTCTGAAATATATAAAAATACTGAGCCTGATCTAGCCTACATTTAACCATGCAAAAGCTTGAAAAACTACACCTTGACTGGGCCAGTTGCTGATTTGCCAATTGAGTTTAGGGTTTAGGGTTTAGGCCACTTGGCGAATTGGGTACTCCTCCTACTTTGTTTGCCATGTCCTTGACAAATCTTTTTGGCAGTTGCAAGAACAAACCTTTTTTGTTGGCATTGACAAGAACATAAAGATATGGTTCATTTCATTGAGGGGAGGGGATTCCATGCTCACTTGCAGGCCTTAACTGCAGGACTCCAGTAGTTTTATAATGACAAATGTTTTCCCTTGTTATTTGAACCATGCTCTTTTTCATCACCAAAGTTGAGAGAGATGGCATTGAGTTAAAATATTCCTTCTCGTGTTTTCTCATAGGGGCAAGGGTTATTCACAACCAAGAGAATCTGAATCTGACATTGGCATTACTTATTTGATTAGTTTTCAGGCATCCATCTTCTTCAGTGATTGGATCAATTTTGTTGAACAATTTAGTGGACCCAAGTTGAGAGATATGTTTCTTTCCTGTTCTAAAAGCTTCAACAACAATTTAGTGGACCCAAGTTGAGAGATATGCTTTGTTTGTGTTCTAAAAGCTTCAACAACAATTTAGTGGACCCAAGTTGAGAGATATGCTTTGTTCGTGTTCTAAAAGCTTCAACAAGAATTTAGTGGACCCAAATTGAGAGATATGCTTTTTCCCTGTTCTAAAAGCTTCAACAACTTCAACAACTTGAAATTTATTAATTCATGTACCATTTTACCTTGTCAAAATTTCCAGTGTTGGGTGTTATCCGATTTTTTTCTCAAACCTCCACTTTCAGTTCTAAAATTTATGAAAATTAAAGAACCTCCATTCCTGCATTTTTTGAGAATTTTTTAGAACTGCAAATTATACTTCAAAATCAGTTCTCAATAAATTTGAGAACCATTGTTATACATCAGAAGCAGTTATTTGATTTTTTTTTTAAGAATCATCTTCATTTATTCATTTATTTGTTTATTTGAGAACGATATGAGAACCTCCAGTTATATTAGTTTCCATTTCTGATAACCACTAAACCCTAGATTTCCTGAACTTCTTGCAACACAATCAGATCACTTTTTTATGAGCCAGTATTCTTTGTTCTTTTTATTTGCTCTGCCCATAGCAAAGAGACTGCACATTGGGTGTATGATTTGGGCACAAAATTTTGGCTCTCACTTGACCTTATGTGTGGTTGACTCAATGTGTGTGTGACATCTTTAATACTATGTGTGCATATGATGGATGGGCATGTTTTATAAAAGTGCATGCATCTAGATGAGAAGTTCTAGCTCCATAAGGCAAGTTTTTAGTTTGAAGTCTGAATTAGTGTTGTGCAAGTAAATTTTTTATTTGGATATATTGTTGGGTATGGATAGGGAATATTATTTACATGAACCTATTTTTTAAAATTCAATATATTAACATGGTGTGTGCATAGTGCATACCTAAGGTATGTAATTCTGAAAAAATAAATCATATCGATACCTTTGGTTCTATGCAAGACATATCCATACTTAGGAGGGTATATGTGCCAAAAGTCTGAGTAACTAGGATTAGGATAAATAGGCTGTGGAACTTATGTATACCAAACAATGATTTGTGAGTGTTTTTCAATTTTGCCAATCTATTGGGATATGTTGATGTCAATTTTGTCACATCGCTACTACAAATCTTGGTTTTTACATTATCTTTTATGACTAAATTTTAGTCAAAACAAATTCTCGAACAAGATGATATTACACTTGCATCAAATCAATCCTTTATAACAAGCATTTCAAACAAAAAGTAACAATTTCCTCATTTTGGACAGTGACATAATGATTATAGAAATGTCCAAGTGGCATGTCTATTTTGACTAAAAATCAACATATGTGATAGTTGATATTGACTCATAAATATAAATCAAATCATAAATTAATTATTAAATCATATATATATAATTTATTAATAAATTACAATTCTTTAGGATGTACAATGTAAGCCTAGGGATGTAAGACCCCTATGCCCATACGTAGGCCTCTCCCCTAAGCATGTAAACTATTTTTGAGTTTTAAAGCATGAATAAGATGTCACGGGAATTCAACCTCTCACCTCCATGGTGACAAGCCAAGGCATTAGCCATCCAACCACAACTTCACATGATAACAAATATTGTCATAACAAAAAATATAAACACATTCATTTTGAATTTCAAACATTATAACTTTAAGTAACATATATGTTAACACATAACTATTAACATGAATCAAAGTTTATACTAAATATATAGATGACAAATACTTCAGTACCCTTATTTGCAAACAACCCACCTATTACCTACCTACCTACCTAATTGAATACATGACAATGAGGTCAACCTAGGTGGGGATTACACACCTACATGCCCACTAACCAAATCAAAATTTCTAAATAATTTTTAAAATAACTTAAATTTAGCAAATGTGACATGTCATAGGCCACGTTGCATTTGAAATGATTATATTAATCATTGTACTATATGCATCCAAAACACATAAGCACCACACATGCCATCTTTAAATGATAGTGTTTGATTTGACTAAAAAAGGAAGTCAGTTTAGTCATATTGGACATTCCTACTCTAGAGGGAGGCCAAAATGGACAAATTTTATTCCTTTAAATCATTTTAAACAAGTACAATAATCACATTAATTATTTTATTCGCAATCCTAAAGCATAAAAAACTTGTTTTTGTAGTAGTGCATTAATGTTGGTCTTTCCAATTTTGCCAATTCAAATGGGGCCAACAAACAATTGAACATGATTATCAATCCCAAACACAAAGTGGATGTTTAATGTTCAAAAGTATCACAAATTTTCTTAATTGCAGCATTTTATATTTTTGTATATTTAACATATTATGCAATTAAGCTCCATGTTTCATTGAACAAATTGAAGTTCTTTTGTGTGTATGCATATTTGTATTCAACGACAAATGAAACATTTTGATGTTTGCATTCTAACATGGGATTTGTACATAATTTCATTGGGTATGACCTTTGAAAATTATTTCAATACTTGAAAAATGTGAACATGTTTCTTCATATTTAATTAAATTAATCAATAATACATGCCCATTTTAATACCTTTAATAGGGTATATGATAAGGGTTACCTAGACCTCAATACCCATCTATTTGATTTAACCACAAATTTTAATACTCATACCTTATCATGATGAAAAAAAAGTGTGCTAATATACCCTTATTTGGTGGGTAAAATCAAATTGAAAAAAGTTATAGCCTTATCTGAAGATACATCAAAATCATATACTCACAAAACACTAGCTATTTGAACATACTATACATGGCAAAGTGATGAACTTCTTGCTAAAAGGAAGCTATGAACCTAATGTTAATAACATATTTAAGTTTGGCATTTTGGGATGCACACCAATCATTTAATATGGATTCTTCCTCACTTTTTGACTAATCCATTTGTTCATAATTTATATTACATAAAGTAGATGAAACTTTGAAAGAAATAAGGATTATTTATTGAACATTAAAACAAGATACATGATTAGTTCAAGAGTGCAAAGTATTACACCATTTTTTTTCGACATTGGGAATGAAGTTGTTTAATGGGGACACATAAAGTCAATATGTGGTAAAAACTTGGTAAAAATTGTGCTCCTATTGAAGATGGCACCTTCCAAACAATAATATTGCCTCTTAAAATGGAAGGTACAAATTGGATGGGATCCACTTTGTGATAATTCATTGTTTTATTAGTAAATGAAAGGTTCCAATCTAGGTTTTTTTTTCACATTAAGGCTATGGCATTCGAAAGTAATAGAAATTTTCTTTGCTTAATGCATGGTCTTGTCTAAATTTTAGTGGTGGAAACATGCATGAAAAGTATGATTTTTAATTACATTTATCATTTTTAGATCCAAACAAACTCAATGATGGAATTAAAATCTTCTGTAAAGGAATTGACTTTGACCTGCAACAAAAGAGTCATGCACCCCCACAAACATCATCAACCCAATTTGGACTACCTATAATGAAAAACAAGGTGCAAGAAAATTCCTTTCACATCAAAATGTCCACAACCAAGAACATGGTCCATACAACTTGCATAATCAACAAAATCACCAATTTTGATGAGTATGACAGATTCAACTCATCACTACTTTAATCAAAGAAAAAATTAAACTCTAAGAGCCTATTGGGGTCAAATTGATGCGATCTTTCTTTCATGAACATCCATTGACTACGTTTAGCAAAACAAAAAAATCCACCTCCATAAACTCCCATCATCCAATAGAATGTTAAAACCCTAAAATGCCCAGCAGCCAAAAAGGCTTTGAAAATTGGAGAAAATGGTGTAAGAGAAGATATGATGGTGTCTCATGATGTAAATAAGTTTTCCCCAAATATTTGTCAAATGCAACCCATTACCCCTATTATACTCATAGACAAAAAATCACCTAAACAAATACACAATGTGTATCCAAAGGTCTTGAAAAATTAGGTGTTTTCTTCCTTCATACCCACTTAATCCCACAAAACTTTGTGTTGCCAAACTTAATCACTCTCAAGATCCCTAGCAATCAATCATCATCCCCCCAATCATAGGCTCCTACTTCTATTGTGAAATTGTCACTCTCTAAAAGATGCATAGTGCAATGAAAAGTCTATCATCTCTCACTATTGATACAAACCACGCCTACATGCATTTTTCCTTCAAGTGTATCCCATTTTACTTCTAAAGTTTAACACTTAGAAAACCAAATTAGAGAATTAACTCCCCAAAAGAAAAACAACAACTCGAAAAAACTTAATTGTTTGTAGCAAAAACTTTGTTTCCCTTTAAGTTCAACCTCCGTTCGAACTTAATTGACATCCAACAAAGAAGATCTAACCAACCGCTCCACACCATACAAAGTTCACCTGCACCAAATTGAACACCACCATTCATAAGGTCCCAACAAGCTCATAACTTGCAAAAGAACAAGACAACACAAAAACAAAAACTCACAAGATTCACCATCAGCCACCATCAACTACCAAAAAAATTTCGCCTTCAACTTTCAGTAGATGATTGTATTGTACATATCCATTAGGGTTTCATCCCTAGTTTCTCATGACATACCATTCATAACAATAACTTGACCTACATTTGGACAATGCATAAAATAATGAGATTCAATGGGTATGTTTGAGTTTTGAAGTTTGTTGGATTGGAAATCAAACAAAAATATTTCATTTTTTTAATGATAGGATATATGTTTCAAAAGAAAAATTTGCCCTCACAAAAAAATAAGCAAAAGCTTCAAAATGAAAACTCATCACTAAATACTAATCCTTGACTCTTTAGATCTTTAATAATCTACATAACATAAATATTGTAAACCTTTTCCATGTCATAATGGCTTCATTACATAAGGAAAATTAAGTTAATGATGGTGTAAAAGTTTTGGGTAAACATGTAGAAACACAAATCAAGATGTGTGGTTAGTTTAGTATGACACAACTTGCTCTTCATGAAAGTTGAGTTGTTGAAGATTCTTTCATCCTACATCAAACCCAATGCCAACACTACTATTTCAACAACCTTCATATACCCATTCAACTTCTTGACTTAAATCTTTAGCCGGATTTATGTAACAAGGTTCAAATATGTTAGTTTCCCAATTATAATTTTAACATTACAACTCATGGGTAGTTTCAAAAAGTCTATATTTGTACATCAATTTTCCTTGAATCTAAAAGTGATGGAATTAAAACACAACTTTTTGTATTCTTTTGAACACAAAATGTAAACTCTTTTGAATTATATGGGGAAGGAAGGACCTAGTAATAACATTTTCACTTAATAAATATTTTGAATATACCATGTGAAGGGTTGAGATAATTCATAATCAAAAAATCTACATGCCAATTCAAGGCATAAGTTGAAGGCAACCTTGAGGCATGTGTTCTTTGTTGGTTAGACAATGATTTTTTAATATGTTGTATGTGCACTAGAACATACGAGTTGTTTGGGCCTTTAAAATCATGCAGAACATATGTCTTACCACTTGCTTGTAATGCCAAGTACAATAATAGATTAAAATTTGCATCTTAAACACAACAAATGGAAAGTTTGCAAAGTTCAAAAATGGTGTTGAACTCATTGAAAGTGGGGTCCTTGAATCTACATACAATCAATACAATTCAACTTTTGCCAACAACATTAATGAACTCCATGATAAAATAATTTTGCCTTTTAGCAATTTTAATCAATGTGTGTACCACTTCCTACATCACTAAAATGCATGGCAAACCAAGAACCAATGAATCCAAGCCATAAACATTCCAAGTCCTTTCAAGTAGCTTGTTCTTTGATGCATCAACATGCCTCTTGGCATAAGTGATTTGTATAACCCTAATACTAATTTATGAGGGCTAGCATGGATATTCAATGAATATTGATATTGCATAACAACTTGAAGCCCTTGATTTCCAATATCTTAGCCAAGTTAAAGAATTCCAAGACTTGATGCTTTCAACTTGTGAAAAAAAAATCATACATGATTGGAGCATAGTTCCGATGCATGCTACCATATTCATCTTCCTAAAAGCCATAACCACCATGTTGACCCAATGTGCCATATAATGTAGATGACGAAGTAAGGGGTTATTTTATCCTTCACTTGTGCAATCAACCCCCTATGATGACCTTGAAACATTAAATCTACATAAAATCCAAGGCAAATCCACCAAGAGGCCATGTCCTCATTATACTAAGACCTCTAAATTTGACCATAACTTTCAAAATGACAACAATAATGTTAATCAAAGTTCCACCCATCTAAGTACAAGCATAGTTAAATGGCCCATGTTGGACATCAAAATCATAATGTGTTTATACTCTAAATGAGCTTAATATGTAAATTCATATGCAACATTCACCTAATTATCTTTTTAATATCCATGGAGAAATATTCCTATGAATAAACTTACTAAAGAATATGGATGAAATCCAATTAAAAAAAGAAAAGTCACAACATGTGGATTTTAAAAATTAAACATGATTACAAAATTAAAATTTTCCACATGGAATGAACAATATGACACATTAATATCAAAAAATAAAATTTGAAAAATATTACAACATCAAATAAGGTGTTTAAAAATAAGATGCATTGAAACTTTGTTAACAGTTCCCAATATGGGGCCTAGCCATTACCTTTCAATTTAAAGATGATGCCAAGATTGTAACAAAATTTTTAAAATTACACGTAAACTAATGCAACTACTCATAAAATAATTAAGAAAAATGTTTCATAAAAAGAATAAATAAAGATTCTAACAAACAATAATTATCATTTGTAGCAAAATTATCTCCTAGACTCAAGACACTCCTATCATCACAAGGGAATAAAAAGGTAGCAAAACAAAGCCAAAGGAATATTTCATGATGATAGTAGGTTATTTCTTCCCTTTCCTTAAGACTACTAATATTTTCTACCTCTATTAACACACACACACATGCACATATAAAGTCTTTGTAGGTCCTTGTAAAACCACTATTTCCATTATGCCTTCATTGCCCAAGTACAACATGTTGCCACCAATTGTGACAATCCAATTAAAGACAAGAAGAAATGAAAATAAAAGGCTTGAGAAGATATAGATATGTGTGAAAGACAAAAGAAATAAATAAAAACTAAAATAAAATAAAGAATGGTCCAAGAGAGACATTCTTAACCCCCTCTTTAAATTCAAATCCTCTCACCTTCTTCCCTAAGAAAATAGTTGAATCTCTTTCATTAAAATAAGTCTTATTTTAATGATAACTACTTAATCGACTAAATCCTTTTAGAACTAACTAAAACTAGTTCATTGACTTTCTACCTACAATCTCCTAGAAATTAGCTACACTAGTTGGTATCACTTTCAATAGTAGTGGAGATAGCAAATAAACTTACTATCAACAATTTCTAAACTTACAAAGTTAAACTACTAGCCAAACTAATTACTAGATTTTTTGAAAAAATAATCATGTTTCAGAATTTTATCAATTGTTAACTTAGGGTTAGTTTTTCCTCAACCTAAGTGTTAGTTTTTCCTTAGCCTAGGTGTTAGTTTAATTAGAGAGGCAGCTTAATAAAAGTTTTTTATTGGTAATAATTTTTATTATTATTTCCCTTGGGAGGTGACGCCCACTAATTAGTTAGAATTTAGGTTGGTAGGTAAAAATATTAATCAATACCTTTTAGAAGGTGGAAGTTTGTAAGTTATCTAATTAAAAAATAAGAGTAATTTTAAGAAGTAATTATCCTAGCTAGAATAGTAGGAGCTTTTAGGGATTACTAATTAGGGGGCAAGTGACCCTTGGGGAGGATAACAAGGCAGCCCCTAGTTTTCTATGGGGAATTTTTTTAAACGTTTTTGTTTTTATGGTCTAAAGGGGGTTTGGCCTCTCTTCTCTCTCTTTCTAACCTTCCATGTCTTTGTCTTTTCCTCTTTCTTTCATCCCTTTTTTTCTCTTTGATTTTGCACTCTTTGGTGGACTACTCCTACTTTCCCAAGGTGGTAGACACTTTGGTTTACCCACTTGTTTTTTATTTCTCCTTCTTTTCATCTTCTTCCTCTCCCTAGTCCACTTCGTCTTTTTATTTTTATTTTATTTCTATGTGTTGATGGAGAACAAGAGAGAGAACAACGCAATTTGTCCCTTCACTACGGCCAAAAAAAAAGGTGCATATCTTTTAAAAACTTTGTGGTATAATTTGTTTTATGTTCTTGTTAGGAGTAAGGGGACAAGTGCGAGGAGCATGGTGTAGACGGTAAGGAAGATCCAAGGGGGTATAATAAAACTAAAGTATTAGGTTTAGAGGTTCTTAACCCTATGGGAAACAAGGTATGTTCTTTTGCCCTATGGTAACGATTCTACTACAACATAAAATTATCGATATGTCATTACCATTTTTTTAAATTTATGGTGTTGTCATCATGTTTTTCTAACTATTATGTTGTATTTTACTATATATCATTTAGAGGATATGACTAATGGTGATAAGGTAGAGTATCATCGAATGATTAAGTATTATTTATTTCAAACAAAATTTTATTATTCTTATGTGAATAGTTGTATTATGATAAGTAAGGAGGATAATTAGATGTTTAGGAACTAATGAACCTACCTTCCTTAGTAATATCATCACTCTAGAGATAATTATCGGGGCTTAAAAAAAGGCCTATTTACACCAATATAAAAAAAATTAAAACTTTTCATTATTAGTTGATTTTACCTTTTTTTAACTTAAAGATTTCCTATGAATATTTTATCATTGATAGCACATCTAGTTTTTAAAATTTTGCTTTTTCAAGAATGAAAAAACATGAAATGCATTTTTATTTTTCGTCAATGAATGTGGATGTTCATCCATTTTTAGTTATTTATACCAAACAATTCAATTCCATTTATAGTAAGGAAGTCAACTTGTATAATATTAATGGATTTGGTCTTAGAAAAATCACATTATGCATGGCCTTTATAATTTCCCCAACCATTATTGTTAGACCAACGTTTGATTGGGTCATTCTTGACCTTGAACAACAAAACAACTCTTTCCACGATTTGTACTCCAACATTGGCCTTTCATGCATTAGGATGTGTAGACAATCCCAAACTATCTCATTTTATTTTTTCTCCCCAAATGAATCCAAAATTGCACTAAAGGCAAAGATTGACTCTACATTCCTCCCACAATAATAAGTGTTCACATTTTGGTACATTTAGTGTCTCTACTATAGCAATATTCCCCATGGGTCACTCTAAAAGGCCTTTTGACAATGAGGATTCTCTTAAGTTTGTTATTAAGCTTTAGAGGCTAACAAGTTGCTTTTACCTTTGATCTAATTGTGAATTATCATGGACTAAACTTGAGACACTAATCCATCATCCCTTATGTAACTATGCCCCTTAAAATCAAATACCCCATGATGTGACTTAACTTTTTGAGATATCTCATAGGATTTTTGGGTTTTTTTTTAGCATGGGTTCCTTTAATTTTCTCCTATGAGGAGGATTCCATATTGGAGAACTATGATTTTGTGTTGGGTAATTAGTTTTAAAAACGATTTGAGTCCTGAACATAAAGTTTTTAGGCGCTTGAGTGTTGGGCCATAGTTTTGAAAAAAATGCACAAGCATAGCCAAGAAGATAAAACTTGAATAATCAAATACAATATAAGAAAAGAACAAAAAATGAGTTAATGGAAGAGTGCCCACTTGATCCATTGTAATTTTTTTTGCACCAACTCCTTCCATGCACCTCAAGCTCCAAACAAGAAATGCTTTCACATAACAGCCAATTGCCTTTCATGCGAAATCTTGCCTATTCTACTCTCAACAATTGCTTCCATATTATTTAGATGTTATTCACTAAACACAAATGATCACTAAAGCCTATAATGAACCCAACCCAAAGGTTACTTCCACTTTTTTTCAAATGACATGCCAAAAAAAAAAGGTGTAGCTTAATTTTTTAAAATATACAATTCAATTCAATGTAATAAGGTGTCAAAATTTTATACCTAGAGTAATTTAAAATATTCCCAAATTTAATGAAATATTATTTTAATATCTATTATTTCATAGCACAAATTTATTTATTTCACATGCTTCATAAAATATACAATGAGTAAGAGAGAACAAAGGACTTTTGAGGGGGATGGTTTTCTTAGTGAATGGCCCAATCATGTGATGGAGGCCTGGCTTGTCGAATAGCCGAAATGTCACAATGGAGGCAACACAAATTTCTTAGTTTTCACCAATGGTGATGGGTCAAGTTGATCGTTGAACAACAACAAGCAACATGAGAAAACAACCCTTCATAATTAATTTTGCTACAAATGTCCCGCAAGGGCAGTATTTTAATGATACACCAATTGGCCAGCAACACATGCACATCTTGACATCTAATGCATGACCAAAAAATTCTCTATCGGTCATAAGATAAATTGTTCAAATATAAGTTCTACTAGAAGAAAGTGTTTATTTGAGAGAGTCTTCAGATCATTATCAATGGGTAGGCTTATGTGGAGGTAAGTATCTGCAACAAAAGCTTCATATTGGGGTTTGAAAGGATTGGGATAAGTGAATTTCTATATGTTACATTTGTTGGTCAAAAATCAAAATCTAGTGCAAAAGTGGTCAACAAGAAACCTTTCTCATAAAAGCTTTGCCAGACACGGTTAGAAAAAGGAAGCAAGATGGAATTGTTCCCATTCTAGACCCTTTATTCACATGTAATCAATTTAGGGTTTTTTGGGGACCAAGAAAACTTCGAATTGAGAAAAATTTGACAATTGCAAGAAAAAAGAAATTCAATGAAAGAGACAGATATGAAGACCTAGCAACTAATGTGTCCAGTTTCTGGTTTTTTAATAGAACGTTTGGTCCAAAATTCCTAAACTTCCAAGTTCCGATTTTTTCCCACAAATTAAAGTAGAGTTAGCGGTGATTTTGGTGGTAAGCTAAGTTTCATCCTGTCTTTCCTTTTCCTGAGCGCCTCTGTTGCTGTTACATATATTTTCACTGCTACTACATGTAACTATTATAAATACTCTCGAACTTTGTGCATTAAATGCTGAGTTTCAGCATTTTCGTACTGAGATTTTTTTTAATTTCATTGCTTTGCAGATACCACTGAAAGAGGGGATAGGGGGGTGAAAGCAGGCCCAAAAATAGGGTAAAGACCTGGTGACATTACGGAAAACTCTAATATCCACTTGTCATGATGCACAGTGAACATTGTATTGAACCTAAGTCCCAAATGGGTTCCAAAATTCCAATGCTCAAACAAATATTCAACACCCAAATGTTGAACTAGCCATGGTACTAAGGTAGTTTGTCTTGGTAGTTTGTCTTGATCTTTGATAGGATATGAATGAAATCTCAGTTGTCATAACACTAGCCAGAGGCTGAAGCTTCCGAGGAATGGCAAATTCAGTCGTGGCACCTAGTAATTCCAATCAAATTTGGCAAGTGTAGTACACAACAATCAGTTGCATAATACTCCACAAACTCTACACACACACACACACACAGAGGCAATTTGGAAGCAGTATCCTCCTTACAAAAAGTTTTAACTCATTTGTACAGAGTTTCAGTCTGGCCCAAAGACTTTCAACTCCAAACTGGGATTTGATTGCAGCTACCAGGGTACTGGCCAGAGTGAACCAGCACCCAGCAGCCCACCATCCACTGGATGACTGTTATGACTCAGTTGTGGATGAATCCCAACTTGAGTTAATATTCGGTTCCACCTTGGTAACCCCATTACATAAGACATTAGTCCCGCACATACATAATAAGTTGGTACTATGTAAGTAGATGCATGTAATACTTAGGTAAGGGCTAGTATGCTGTTGTTAGGTATAGGTAGTAGGTTTTTAAAAAAAATAGTAACCAAGGTAAACCACCTTGGTTAGCTAGGGAACTGGAACCTAATGAAAAAGTGTTTTCTTTTCACTTATCATCCATCCCTCAAGGTGTGCTGATGGTTGATTGTTAGTTCACTTGGTCAGGCCCTAATGGATTGGCTCTGTAAGTGTAGTAGTGTCATAAGGCATGGTCCTCCGCCCGGACAATCACTGAACACTTAGAAACTCAAAGATTTTCCTCAATAAAATGGTACCACACTACACACCATAAACCCAGCCCTATAATCTTCCCTGAGGAAAAGTGGTTGCTCTCTCTCTCTCTCTCTCTTCAGGACGCTTCAGACTCGTGCACTAGTCGTAGAGCCGAGTCATTTTGTTCTTACTGCCGGCCAAGCTACCGATGAAGCATAAGCCATACACTTCCGGACAAAGAGCGACTGAACTACTGATCCTTACAAAGCTGATTGAGAATGGAGACTTCAGAAACACTTCAGTCCTCTTGCACAAACACATCAGGCCACATCAGAGATTTATTTATTTATTTATTTATTTATTTATATTGTAGTAGTACCTTGGCAGATTTGACACTAGTTATACATAATTTGTAGAAAACTAAAATTTTAAAAAATAAAAATAAAAATTCAAAGAACAAAAATATTTAGTGGTAGAGTTTAATTCATCATGGAATTGGGAGTCTGTCTCATAAGCTTTGGTATTTTACCTCCACAAGAGGAGGGTACATATATGGCTTTATTGTGGACCGACCCAACCTGATATTTACATCATCCATAATTCTATATCCACTTATTCTATAAAAAATAAATTCAAGTGTGCTAGCTAGCAGGCTATAATATATAGTTCTTTGTGGGAAACTTTCTATAAATTAATTGCCAATGCTAATGTAGCTTTAAAAAAATTCAGAAATAATTTGATGATTTTCTATTCCAATATATTTTGATAACATATAGTCCAAGAAAGCTATCATTTAGTTATTGAGTAATTACAAATTTCAGTTTTGATGACCCTATGCTTTCAACATGAGCATCATTTGGTGTGGTGGTTCCAAATTTTGCAGTTCTCACACCATTGTGATGATAACTGTAATTGGTGACACAGTTAGGCCGGAGCCAACCAGTACCTAAGTACCTACTACCCACCAAGATGGATGGATGGATAGATGGTATGTGGACAGCAGAAAGTTTTGCATTGTATTCCTGTCCCATAGCTAGCCATAGTGGGTTTAGCTATGTACTGACCATTCTCCATATGTATCTATCTACCTACCAAGTAGCCACCAGGTGCCTTCCTTACACAACATAGAAACCACTTACATTACTGTATCTACTTACCTATGTTACTTACCCACTTACATGGGTAGTTACTAGTTAACTAACCATGTAACCAGTACATGGTTACATAGAGAGTGTGAGGGGGGAAGTAGGAAGGTTTACATGATTCTAAAAGTTTAAAGAACTGCATCTGACCCTTGACCACCAGTTCTCAAAAAATCATATTATCGGATTCTTAACCGGGGTTCAAAACATCAAAGAACCTGGTCAAAGAACCTACCCTAAACCTCTGCTTCTTTGTCAGTTTTTTCACGAAAACCGCTACTTCTCTGAAATTTTTCAAAATTATGGAACTGGAGGTTTATTTTATTCTAAAAATATTCGAAAAAAACCATGATTCAAGGTTCTTTGATTCTGAAAATTTTCAAACAAAACTAGAACAAATGGTTTCTTGATTTTTTTCAAAATTTGTAAAAGCCTGGAACCAAAGGTTATCAACAAGATCAAAGAACCACACAACACTGGTAGTAACTTTGAAAGCCAAATTAGAACAAGAGTCAATTCACCCATCTAGATAAACCAACAAAAGACTCTAGCACATGGGGGATAATGCAAAGTACCTTTACAGTATATCCACCATATAATTGGCAAATGACTTTGCACCATATGTGTGCAAGCCATTGTGCAAGTTGTCAACACTTAGATGACCCTAATGTGCTTCAATCTCCCCAACTATTTGAGCTTGCACCAAAGTTGCTATGTTGTCTCTCCCCATTCTTCACTCTCTCCAAGTGTGCTTTTCCTCTGAAATTACATGATAGACTTTTTCTTTTGCACCTCTCTCTATGCTTTAACAACAACTTTATCTCTAGACTTTTGATTTTTAAAAATTAATGTATTTTATTGATTATATTGATAGGGTTTGAGATGGATGCCTGGCATCAAGGAGTGCTAGCATAGCTACACATGCACATAAGTGATGATGAAAACAATGTCCATTGCCAAATCTACAAATCGAGCTTAATGAATCTAAAGGTTGAATCTAACATGAAAGAAGTATATTGAGCCATCAAGGAGGTGTGCATCATGTGTAATTATTATTTTTCCATGTTATTGTATGATGGCAGGTTTTTTCAACATTGTTATTGGATGTGATGTTCACTATTTTTGGGGTTGCTTAAAGCTTTTCTCATGCATGATGGGTATTTTGTGTAGCACAAGGATACATTTGAGAAGATGGGGCTCTCTTCTTCTTAGAAATTCATAGTCGTCATTTGCATGTTTATTTATGGAGTTGTAGTTGATGCAACAAATGGAAAGTTTAAAAAGATTTGTGTGCACCATTTGAAAATTTCAAACTTGTGTATTGAAGATTACCAACATGAGAATATTTTGGAATGTCAATTGCATATTATTATAACGTGAGGTTCATCAATGATGTTAACCTCTTTAGACTAAAAGCATGATCGTTGGAAAGATTGTTCAATTGTTTGGGAAGGCTAGTTTACTAACTAGGCATTATTCTATGATCTTAAATGCTAGAAGTTATTGTAGATCAAAGCTTGTGAATATGCATTGTCCTTTGTCTTTTTGGTGGAAATAACAGCATGAATGTTTTAAAAAGGGAACCAAGGCACCAAGTTTGATTTTTGACATGTTGTGAGGTGTGACAAATGACTTGAGCTTTGAGGTGAATGGACATCATTATTTGATCTACTACTTGTTGGTCAATCTTTATGCAAATTGCTCATGAATTACATGAGGAGAAAGGAATTGGTTTGCATGATTTAACAAGAGGTAAATCAAACAAATGTTGAATGATGTTTTAATGTGTTGCAATTTCACTTTTATACAATCCAAATTCCTTATAGACACTAGGATAGGAACATTGTGAGTGACATGGAATGGATAAACTATGATTTACAAGGGAAAACCACAATAATTGATAACATGATTAACATTGATAACATGAAAGTATGGAGCTTGAAAAGAAAATTTTATCCTATTACAAACAAATCCAAATCCATTGCCATTGTATGTGTACAATGCTAACATGCCATCGTAAAAGAAAAAAACTTCCATTAGTTCCATAATTGAACAAAAATCAATGACAAATTGCATTGTTGTAATGGATCACAACATGTGCTAAATCAAAATTATATACTTTCAAACTTAACAATGTAAATATGTATGTATAATTTAAAATTGTGATGAATGATTTTATAATTGTACTAAAAACACAAAGTTTGCCTCTAATTGAATGATACAATTCAACAATCTTTATGTTACACCAAATGTGGAAGATTATATTTTAAACCAATGTTTTTTATTGTGGCAAATTTTACTTGTTTTGGAAAAAAAGAAAAATTTAACATCACCAAAAGATTCTTCTTAAATGACCTAAAATAAACCAAATTTCTACCTTTTCTGTACTAGGTAGCATTAATAGATAAAGATTTTGAAGAAAAAAATATTGTGATATTTGTTTTGAAGCCAACTATGGTTAAATCTTGTTATTAATGATTATCATTTTAACAACATTGGAAAACTGAAAAACAAAACATTGTTTTGGACAATCTATACTATGAACTTCAATCCCACACAATGACATGCACATAAGAACATCCAATCTATCAAATTTTAAAAGTGATTGAAAATGACTTTTCATAGCATTTTGTTTGAAAAATCCTCATTCACATATGGTTTTGTTTTTCAAGATAATAAATACCGTATGCCAAAAGTTCATAAAAAAATGACCAATTGGTTTTCAAGAATGATCATTATGCCCACAAAAACACCATGATTTGAATAGATGTTTATTCTCACATTCATACTTCAAAGTTTTGAAAATTTTCGACAATTCAACCTTATACAAAACACCATTAACATTCAAAATTGCGAATTAAGCTTCATTAACATGTCTAACCACTAGGTTGTTAGTCAATGTAGGTCATCATCATCATTGGGATAATGCTTAGGAATGAACAATTTTGAAACATGAAAATTGGCAACTTGAACAATTGTTTGTTCAAACTATTTACAACCACCTTCACACACTTTCCAACAAGTGCCTTCCTCTCCTCCATCAAATTAAGTTAGTCAAATATGAATGTTTAGTGCATGTCATGCACAATATTATTTAATCCTACATATTTAACATCACCTAGGAACATGATTAAAACTTCAACAAAAAAAACAATGCACACATCATATGAACCTTCATAACCACTAGGGGTCAAGTAAGCTTAAAGGTAGCAAGTCCATAATCACCCTCATTATAAAACAACTATATCCACTTCACCAAATTGCCATGTGACTTGGAATGTAAAAACACATTGGACATGTAAAATTATTTTACCAAAATGCCATGTTACTTGTAAAAAAATGTGTGATGGCAACAACAATTGTTTACATTAGTTTCTCTAAGTGAGAGTCAAGCACCATGTTAAACTTATAACTATTTGATTATATAGGGAATAATATATAATCTCATAATTTCAAATTTGTGTTTTATTTGTAAGGTGCATATCAACTCTCCATGTGATTACTCCATATTAGCAATTGGAAATGAAGGTTTCAAAGATTTTTTTTAATTAAAAAAAATGATGAAAGTAAGTAAATGAAACATTGTACCTAAAGTGAAGGGACATGAGTGTCAAAAGGTAAGCATCATGCAACATTTGGGCATTGGGCAATCAAGTCAACCTATGTTACATGAAGAAGAGTCATGTGATATAAAGAGAAAAGGAATGACCATTGACCTTGATCAATGGGTGAAGGCTTGAATGGGTCAAATTGAGACTTCCCCTTTGGTTGGCACTTTGAACTTGTGTTGGGACTTGGGACTCAAAAAATTTCCTTTCCTATTATGCATATATATCCTTCATGTCAAATTTCCATGCATTGCAATTTCATGTGACACATTTTTTTCATTTTTTCCTTTTTTATGTTGCCTTACATAGTGATAAGCAAATTTTATGGGTGCCTTTTGTTTGATAGGCAAGATTCTTATATCCAACCCATTAAAATTTGGAAAATGCCAGATATGCATTTTATTTAAGGTTTCTAAGTTATTTAAGGCTTAAGGAAAACCCATCGCAATCTCCTTTTGGCACTTTGCTTTGCACCTTTGCACTTCGCATTTTCATTGATATTTTTTTTTATAAATCAATTTCACAACTTTGATTTAAGTTTTTTGCAACATTTGTTGCTTCATATATATATATATGAACAACAACAACAAATCCTTTTTTTTCTTTCTATTGTGAAAAGCTTGTGAAGCACGCACATGAAAAGTTGGGCCATTTTTGGGTCTATTGGACCTATAGCTTGCTCCAAACACAATGTTGGTGGCGAGGGATGCAACTTTAGATTTAACAAAAAAAAATTTGGTGTTTAGTGTGTAATCATATACAAGCTTCATTCAATGCACCTACACCTCATCTTCAACCATTACCCATCATCAAGCTTGGATATTGATGGAGTTTGGATTTTGTTGGTGCATTTAATTTGACCACCCAACATAACCAATATGTTTTGGTTATGATTGAGCACTTCTCAAAGTGGCAAAAATTGATGTCATTATCAAATCGTAGTAATGAAGGCATTGCTTATGCATTTTTGGACATGGGTCTCAATAGATTTGAGGCTCTAGTTGAAGTACCCACCAACCAAAGTATAAAAATTGGTGGGGAGTTCCAAAAGTTGTGTGAAAAAACATTGATTAATCATTGCACTACTTCATGAAACCATTCTAAAGTTGATGGGTTAATTGAGTGGATGGTGCAAACGATGGAACATGGTTTGCAAAACTATGGAATCCAAAAGGCCATGTTCAAGATTTGGGAGTTGCAACTACTATGGTTAGTTACGGGGTATAGGTTTAGTGAACAAACCTTTCTTTCATTTTTTAAACCATATTTCTTATTGTTTGGCCATGAGCCTAAGCTACTAGTGTCAAACTAACAAGATGTGATAATGGTAATCAAATTGGATGATCCTAATTTGTGGATTCAAACATGTTAGTAGTGAGTTTTGTTTTGATATGCCCATGGCCATTGAGAATTTTGTAATTTCCCAACATTAAGATACGTTGTGTTATGCCATAATTCTGGTGGTGGTTATCAACTTTAAATTTGTAGATTCGAGTTAAGGGATTATGTATACCTATAGTAAACAACATTAACTATATGTGAATATAGGATGTGTTATTTGTCATGTGCGGAAGTATCTACCTTTTGGAGTGTTAATGACGCACTCCCAACTCCTTAAAGGACTCAAATGTGAGCCCAAGTAGAAAACAACGAAAAAAGGAGGAGTCGGAGCACACTCCCTAACTCACAACACTTTGAAGGGTAGAGGGGCGTGTTGGAGCTCCGAAATGGGACTAGGAAGAATTGACAAGCTTCACTCACTCACACGGGCCTACACACAACCCACACAAAGTGGTTAATGCATAGTTGGAGCACCTTTGGTGCTAGGACGAACCACGGGCAACACGGACACACAAGGACTCACCACGGCCCGGACTTGGGAGAAGCCACCACCTTCCCCCTTATAATATACTCTGCAACTCTCCACGGAGGCTACATCCAAATGGCTATTTTTCCCGGGACTTCTAAGTGGGAGTCCCGAAATCCCGCCAACTGGGACTCCCGCGATTTTGGAGCCCCATAACTTTGCGAGCAGACCTCGGATTGAGGTGCGGTCTGAAGCAAAGTTGAGAGCTTTCCAACGATATGTGGCATGCCCCCTGAAGCTAAGTAAATCAGGTCGATTCCCGACTTTTTGTGGTCGGGAGTCAAACTGGCAATTTGACTCATGGCCCTTCTTTTGGCCATAACTTGTGTTTCAGATGTCCAAATGAGCAATGCGAGCCCATTTTAGACATCTACGTTCCAAGATCTTTCCAATGATATAAATAACGCCACAAGTCATTGAGTTTTGACCCTTGCAATCGCTCTCTGAAGTTTTGGAAGTCCACCGGGACTCCATCTCCCAAAGTGGGAGTTGCCTTGGGAGTGTGAATGTTCACTGCCTCACACTCCCTCACACTTCTTACACTCCCGGGAGTATGTGATGTGACTCCCCGGTTTCCTCTTGGCCCGCACCCTTGCAATGCCTTTGCTTTGACTCCCGGGCTTCTTCTTTCTTGGCTCACACCCTTGCAAGCCCTTTGCCTTGGTCGCGAGCCCAAGGCTAGGGTTGTGACAGTTGAGATGGTTAGACATGGGAGGATCATGTGTGCAATTGTGCACCATGCCATCTTCCCAATGTGGATGATCAAATTCACTCATCTTTAACAATGGTTTTTGTCAGCTTACGATGTATGTTGTGTGGGCAATTTCTAGGAACTACCATTATGTTGATTTGTGATCATTGTTCTCAACGTTGGCATATGGGATGTCTTATGCCAACTTTGGAAGAAATGCTAATTGGCAAATGGTTTTACCTTCAATGCATCAAATAAATATAGATTCCTAAAGTTGAGTAATATAACTAGTCTCAAGATTTTCTCCCATGGTGATTCACATTTGGTTGGGAATTTGAAGGATTATAACTAGGTGACTAACAATGGGGCTCATATTTGCACCTAACTAAGTATTAGTCCTTTCACTTCATAACCCAAAAGTTCATCCATGGTGAATTTCCATTAGGTAATTCAACATTATTTTTTGGCTTAAGGGGACCTTAGCCCCAAATAAGAGGGTGATTAGGACATGGTGTACCATTTAGGGTATTTTAATGTTGTGTTTTGAATGTGTGGTGACCACAATAGTTGTAGGTGCCAACATAGGATCGCACAACAAAGTCAATCAAATTGTTTTTAAAGCTTTTAAGGTCTTTTGATGCATAATATGTTAATGATGTGTTGGCTATCCTATTGGATTGATGTTTCAAGGCTTCACACATTGTTGAAAATTCGGTGAAATGAGGGAATGCAATGGAATTGGCATTTAAATATGATATCAATGTTGTCATTCCTCTTTTGATGGTATGTTTTCATCAATTGAACCTTACTACCAATGCACATACTATAACAATAGTTGATGTTGTGAGATTAAATCTCGAAAAAAATATGTTTGGTGGGGGGACTTCAATTGAAGAATCTTTTCAATCACAAATCATTGAAGAATTATCTTTGTTTAGGAGGCTTTCTATTCCCACATCTACACCTATAGATCCATTAGCTTGGCGACGCATGTATGAGGATCAATTTCTGAATGATTGTTTCTTTGCAAAATAAATTCTTGGAATCCCAAGTTCATCAATAGAAATTGAGTGGATGTTTAGTCTTGCTACGGTGTTTATAGCTCTAAGGTGATGTCACTTACAAGTGGAGAACATGGACCAAATTATTACTATGGTGAAGAATTGACTTGATGACATGGGTGCCAATTGCAAACCAAAGTCAAACTTGAAGCAATACTTGAAAATGGAAGAATTTTTGGTAGAGGACAACAATGAGTTGATTCAAGAACATAACTTTTTTGAAGAATTGAAAAGTGATAGTGATTAATTTTGTGAAGCTAGGGTGAGTTTGTGTGGGGGTGTGGTTAGGGTATGGAACTTGTGCTACAATTGGGCAACTCTTCATAAAATCAGGGTTCAATTCTCTCACACATTACTTTGTTTTGGATTTTGTTTATGTTAGTTTTGTTCAAGGAGGCTAGGTTGTACTCTTGTAAGTTTTTTTTGGTAAGCAATAGAATTGAAATTTTGATATGCATAACCTTTGTGCATATCCATCATGTTTTGAAAATTGAAAACCAACTTATTCATAACCAGCTAAGGAATTTTTCAAAAAATGAATTTATAATGAGTTGATGCAATAAATTCAATTTATTTGGGAATAAATATCCTTCCTTGTCAAAATATTATACTTTGTCAATATCAATATCCATGGGATAGGCCTAAAAGTTGATAACCAGGCAACACTGGTCCTTACGAGTCTAACAAACCAGGGAAATTTTGCTTTTATAAATGGACTACTGTGATTCATTTGAGAAGAGAGAAGGTAGGTACTAGTAAGGTGCCCTCCTCTATTGAGGCAGAAATTTTATTGAGGCTAAGGCACCTTCCACATATATTCAAGAACCTCTACAGGTTCTTTAGTATTTACATAACTTAAATGGTTTTGTCCTACTATGCAGAAACTTTTTCATGTGTTTTGCCCTATTGGCTCACCACATTCCTAGGTGGAATGGGATCGATCCATAGTACAAGAAAGCACTAGAAGAAAGAAGAAACTGAAATGGAGAAAGCAAAGATTGAAGTCTTTATTTTAGTTGTTAAGTGCATAATGTCTAGCAAAGGCCCATGAGAAAAATTAAACTTCAATTATTGATAATGAATAACAGATCAAGCTGGAAATTGATATAGAACAGCTGATCCAACTAGGCCGAAGTAGTGTTCAAATTTGACAAAAATGTCATGCAATAGGCCAACTTGAAAGAGCCTTTCAAGTGACTGGTGTAAAATAGAGTTAAAAGAAAAACCCTGCATAACAAGGTGTGTTATACATAATGGCCCTGCCATTAATTTAATATCAACAATTGATATTTATGATAAATTGGTCATAGCTAGGGGAAAAGTAAAAAATAAATCTATTTTAATGTACATTGTGTTGTTGTAAAAGAAAAAAATTGATGATCTTTTCTTTCATTCTTTTACATTGCGTTAGTTATGAGGAACCCTAAAGGATCTCACATTGAATGATGACATGTTCTAGGAACCTATTTAAACATTAAAAAAATTGTTACCAAACCAAAACCAATAGTGAAATGTCGCAACATGATTTTTTATTTTTTGCAAATCTAATGACTTTTTTTCTCAAAAAAGAAAGTGACTAAATGTTTTCTTTTCATATTTAATTTTCACATTTATGCAAAATTTCAAACCAGAAAAAAAGACTCATCTTGGCATGTGTATTTGAATGTTTCTAATAACATTGTCACATTTTGAAAGAATTACATCAATTTGTGCGTATGATGGGTGCCATAACCATTGTTGGAGAAAGTATTTTCATATTGAGTTTTGTGATTATGGATTGGTGACAAAGTTGCTTGAGCTGGGTGCACATTTGAGGAGGTGGCAGAGAAAACAAAATGTCAAAAGATGAATGTGAATTTTTTACAACCAAATTAAGATGAATCATCTCACCTAGTTGATAGGGGCAAAATCCCTTGAAGCTACTATATTCTATAATCATTCTCAACAAAAAGACAGGGATGAGAACCCATCCACAAGAAGTACAAGGCAAAGAGAAGCCCAGAAACATTTGTCACAAAAGCAATAATAATCAGGACACCACTAATACACTCAGAAAATAGAGACCATAACATTAGAAAGAAATAATTTGTCACAAATCAACTAGTGAGGAGGTACACTAGATGGAGGTACAATAGCTGTGATGTGTGGAAGAAATGAAGTATGACTCCCAAGTGCGACAGCATGCTGAAAAATCGCTATGGCCTCCGCATGCTGGAGGGTAGAGTTGTAAATTAGAATTGAAAGACTAGAGTTGTGCGGTTCTTTGATTTTTCTGTCAATAACCTTCTGGTTCCAGTTCTTTTGAAATATTCTGGGATCAACAGAACCTCCAGTTCTGGGTTTTTTAAAAACAATTTGGTAAAAAATTAGCAGTTTTCATGACAGAACCTATACTTTAGGGTCGGTTCTTTGACCCAGTTATTTGATTCTCTTAGGACCCCAATTAATGGCACAATCCGGTTCTATGATTTCTGAGCATCATCAGCTAAGGACAGAACCTGTTAATTTGATACTTTGAGAGACCACCGGTCAAGGGTCTGTATACCTGACCCTTACCCACTGGTTCTTTCTTTGAAAAAGAGAGATAGCTCGACACTGTATACCAGTCCACTCTCTAACAAATTTAAATTCGAACAACCTTCGAGGTTCTTAAAACCTCCCCAAAAAAAATTTGCCATCAGATATTTGTCAACCGGTTTTCTCTAATATCATAACGGCCAGCTATGTGAAACCAGTTCTTTGATTAGGGTTATATAAATAAAAAAACTAATCTACTATATTAACTCACTATGTCTGTCTGTGACATGACAATTCTGCTGCAAAAGCATTCTATGCAGAACCGGCCTCTGTATAATTTTGGCGCTGCGGGTCATGATGGCGGAGAGACACACACCAGCCATCGATCGCGTCGTCACCACGTCTATTAGTCTGTCAGTCCGTCTGTCTTTATCTTACTTTAACTTACTTTAAGTTACCCTTGGGGGGGGGGAATAAAGATGTGATAAAGTGAGTTAGGAGTGTTGGATCGAGAATTGGATGGGTGGAATGATGTTTTTCAGGGGTAAGTATCGTGTTTGGGGTAAAAGTGGTGAGCTGGGAAGTTACACATGGGGTGGGATGGACTGTTGGGGGGGGGAACCGGTGGGTGAGGAGGCAAGAGACCATTGGACAGAGAATAAACAATACTACCGTGTGCTCGGTGCCGAACCCGTCCGACTCTAAAGGACGTTACTTTGGGGGGGGGCGGACGGGGAGGGGTCCGTTGCTGGAGACATATTTTTTCACACTGAGAAATGGGGCCCTCCGGCTGCTCTGAGCGCCCTTCTTTTTCTTTTGGGGGTTTTCTTTCTCCGGCAAATATTTGTTTCAAGGAGTGATGAAAAAATTGG